>WNFW01010684.1_pt1 | contig 13688 bp, 10 predicted proteins | sample 5400131 | NCBI WGS metagenome assembly WNFW01 (sample SAMN13153362, study PRJNA577476) | soil metagenome | isolation source: 20 cm soil or saprolite under grassland replicate 1 | place: USA:California | collected 2016-06-15 | reverse complement strand
GCGCCGAATTGGAGACGCGCTCTCTCGATGCGAATGCAAGTTTTGCGTACGAGTTACTGACGTCGATCAACAAATAATCGGAACCACGCGCCACAGCTAAGATGCAGACACCCAACATTCCGCGCCGTCAAGCATCGCCAGGCATTCGTAGCACGGGCGGCTTGCGACAATCGCGCCGTGCAGCTAGCCTCGCCCTGTGAGAAGATTGGTCCATCGGCCGCGTCGCCTGCGGCGTTCCCCCGCCCTGCGGAACCTCGTCCGTGAAACGCATTTGACCATTCACGATTTTATTTTGCCTCTGTTCGTCAGCGAAAAACTGGACGAACGCCGGCCGATCGCGAGTATGCCGAGAGTTTTTCAGTTGCCGGTCAAAGAGATTGTCGATGAAGCGTGCCGCGCTCAGGATCTCGGGCTACAAGCGATCCTGCTTTTCGGAGTTCCAAGGCAGAAAGATGAACAAGCAAGCGGCGCTTACGCGGAAGACGGAGTGATTCAGGAAGCGCTCCGAGCGATCAAATCGAAATGTCCGGAATTGATTGCGATCACCGACGTGTGCCTCTGCGAATACATGAGCCACGGCCATTGTGGTGTCACCCGAATTGACGGCGATCATTTTCACGTTCTGAACGACGAAAGCGTCGAACTTTTGCTCAAAACGGCGCTTTCTCACGCCGCCGCAGGCGCGGACGTTGTGGCGCCAAGCGACATGATGGACGGTCGAATCGGCGCAATCCGCGAGGCGCTCGATGCGAGCGGATTCGATCAGACAGTTATCATGAGTTACGCCGCAAAATTTGCGTCGGTATTTTACGGGCCCTTTCGCGAGGCAGCCGAAAGCCCGCCGCACTTCGGCGACCGCCGCTCGTACCAGATGGATTTTGCAAACGGTAATGAAGCGCTGCGCGAAGCGGCGCTGGATGTTGAGGAAGGGGCGGACATTGTGATGGTGAAACCTGCCGTACCCTATCTCGATATCCTGTGGCGCGTGCGTGAACGCTTCCGAAAACCAACCGCCGTCTATCACGTCAGCGGCGAGTACGCCATGGTCAAAGCTGCGGCCGAGAAAGGAATCTTCGATGAGCGCGCTGCCGTTCTCGAGATCATGACGGCGCTTAAGCGCGCCGGCGCAGACATCATGGTCACCTACTGGGCGCGTGAACTCGCGACATGGCTGCGGGAATAACAGGCCGCCACGGCGAAACAACACAACACGCCCGGCTCAAGCAGCTCGCGTTCGTTTGGGCGCAGACGCACGGTTTTTCCGCATGCGCGATGGAAGTGAATTTGCCCCGGTGTCGATATCGCGCCGACGTGGCCGGCTATCGTTCGGTTCCGAAGCAAATTGGATCAACAGCGGTGTTCGAGTGCAAACAGGCGCTATGCGATTTGCGGCGAGATAACTGTCACAGCGAGACCGCGCGGTTGCGCCTAGAAGCGATCTATAATCGTCGGGAAGTTCTCGAAGCCCGGCTCCGCACGCATTATCCAAATCTTCACAATGGTGATTCGCTTTTCCCGGAGTTTGATTCCGAGAACTTCAGCACGATCGGCCACCGCGGTTACGCGCGTCTCACGCGCGAATTGGCCGCCCTGCAAACTCGGCTTTACGATTGCACAAAATTTGAGAAGCTAATTCGCTACCGCTGCGCGAATCTGTTTTTCATCGTGCTGCCTGAACAATTATTCTGCGAATCGGAAGTGCCCGTCGGCTGGGGCGCCTTGGTCGAATCAAATGACACATTGGCAGTTGTCCGCAAACCAATCTGGCATGACGCCACAGCGGCTAATCGTCTTCACGTTTTGCATCGAATCGCCGTTGCGGGAACCCGAACTTTGAATCGACAACTGTCGCTACATTGGCACGAGCAAATTGTGACCGGTCATTTCTTTCGGTTGCGCCAACCCGAGCAGAAATAAAAGGGTTGGCGCGACATCCGCCAAGATACCGTCTTCGCAGCGAAACTTCGCCGCATCGTTGGCCACATAAATGAAATGCACAAGATAGCTGGTGTGCGCAGTGTTGGGCGAACCGTCAGCGTTGCGCATCTGCTCGCAGTTGCCGTGATCGGCAGTAATCAACGCTTTGCCGTCGAGTTCAAGAAGTTTCGGAATGATGCGGGAACAACATGCGTCCACTGTCTCTACCGCTTTGATGCCGGCCTCGACCACCCCGGTGTGACCGACCATGTCGGGATTGGCGAAGTTTAAAATTATCAAATCGTAGTCGCCTAAACGTGGGAGTAGTTCGTCGGTGACTTCGAACGCGCTCATCTCCGGTTTCAAATCGTAAGTGGCGACTTTGGGCGAGGGAACAAGTTTGCGGTCCTCACCAGGGAACGGCTTTTCGATTCCGCCATTGAAAAAGTAAGTCACGTGCGCATACTTCTCTGTCTCGGCGATGCGCAATTGCCCTTTGCCGGCAGCGCTAACGATCTCCCCGAGGATGTGTTTGAGTTCTTCGGGCGCAAAGATGAAGGGCGAAGGATACCGAGCATCATACCGAGTGAGCGAGACGAAATGAACTTGCGGCCACACTTCGCGATCGAACCCATCGAAGTCTTTTAGCAAAAACGCCTGTGAAAGCTGGCGCGCACGGTCTGCGCGAAAGTTGAAAAACAAAACGGTGTCGCCGTCGCGGATACGTTGTTCGTTAGGCAAGGCGAAAACGAGTGGCGGCATGAATTCGTCGGTCTTGCCTAGCGAGTATTGTCGCTCTACAGCGGCAGCGGGTGATGACTCGCAGAATTCACCGCGACCAAGAACGATTGCGTCCCAGGCTTTTTTTGTGCGGTCCCAGCGGCGGTCCCGATCCATAGCGTAATAGCGCCCGACCACGGTGATCATCTTAGCGCCGCTGTTTTTAAGTTCCTTTTCGCAGGCCCTTAAGAAACCCGCGCCTCCAGTGGGCGACGTATCTCGTCCATCGGTGAACGCATGCACGAAAATTTCTATAACTCCTGCTGCATGCGCGGCGTTCGCCAGCGCGATCATGTGCGAGTAATGGCTGTGCACGCCGCCGTCGGAAACTAATCCGAGCAAATGCAATCGATGTCCGCGAGCGGCGGCAAGGGCATCCTGCAAAACGCCATTGCCTTTCAGTTCGCCATCGGCGATGGCCTTATTAATCCGGGTCAGGTCCTGATAAACGATCCTGCCAGCTCCGAGGTTAAGGTGGCCAACTTCTGAGTTCCCCATCTGTCGCTCTGGTAACCCAACGTCCATGCCGCTGGCGCTCAATCTTGAGCTGGGATAGTCCCGGTATAGTTGATCGTGAAACAGGGTCGAGGCGAGCAATGTCGCATCTCCATTCTGTTCGCGTTTTCCGCGGCCACCCGGATTGACACCCCAGCCGTCGCGAATGATGAGCATCACTGGGCGAGCCATGTTCCGGCACTTTGCCGATGAAGGTGAACGTGGACAAGCAGTTCTTTGTTTCTTTCAAATTTTAGAACATTTGCAGCCGTCACAGACCGCCGTTACAAAGGAGAAAATGAAGTGGCGCAACCAGTTACTGGCGCTCGTCTGCCTACTCGCGTTCCTGGGAGTGGGCGTCATTTATTTTCAACACTGGGTCATCCGAAAGCCCTTCGGCATTATCTTGTTTGTTGGAGAAGGGTTGTCTCCTGCAAGGCTGGCGCCTACTCGAACCTATGCCGCCGGAGCGGGCAGCCGTTTGAATATGGACTCCATGCCATTCGCCGCGCTGGTAATGAATTACTCAAAGGACTTCGCCGCACCCGATCAGGCGGCTGCCGCAACCGCCATTGCCACTGGTGACCGTGTAACCAATCGCGCAATCGCAATTAGCGCCGAGGCCAAACCGATCAAGAGCATCGTTGAGTTGGCGCGCGAATACGGACGAGCGACAGGATTGGTTACCGACGCAAAGCTCACCGATCCGACAAACGCAGCGTTCTACGCGCATATAGGAGATCCTAACGACACAGAAAAGATCGCGGCCGAGTTTTTGGATCGCGGAAACATTGACATCGCGATGGGCGGCGGCGCGGCGCAATTTGTTCCGGTCACAAAAGGCGGCGAGAGACAAGACACCCGCGACCTGTTGCTGGAGCTTCGTGGCAACGGATTCGACATCGTTCGCACACGCACGGATTTGGAAGCAGTTCCAGCGTGGCGCCGGCCGAAACTTTTCGGCATCTTTAGCAACAACGATCTCGCGTTCGCGAATCAGGTGGAAGAGCGAGGCCAGCAGCCCAGTCTTTCGGACATGGTGCGGCGAGCCATCCAATTGCTGCAGTACAACGCCGGAGGCTATTTACTCGTGGTGGATGCAGGCTTGATGCGGAAAGCGGCTGAGGAAAACAATGGCGAGCGAACGTTAACGCAAACGCTCGAACTAGACCGCGCGATCGGTGTCGCGCGTAGTTACGGCGGGCCAAAATCTACCATCATTGTCTGCGGTGATGCGGCCATCGGCGGAATGAGCTTGAATGGGTTTCCATTTCGGAAAGACAGTGGGATCGCGTTGCTCGGTTTCAATTCAGCTGGTCAACCATGGATTACCTGGGCAACAGGCCCCCACGGAACGAAGTCATACGGCGCGGCGAAACTACCGGTGAGCCAGGACCCTGCTGAAACCAAAGAACCTACACAGGAACAGCCCGAGCCGGCGACGGTCTACACAAAGTCGGCGCTGGTCACCGTTGAAGATGTCGTTGCATTCGGCAGCGGGCCCGGAACAGATGCGCTGCAAGGTGTTGTCGAGAGCACAGCCGTTTTCAAAATCTTGCGTGACGAGTTGTGATCGCGTCGGGTTCGCCGCCATAAATCGTGACATCGCTGAATCTTAAATCGTCAGTAGTTAAGCATGTAAGGCTGTAACGATTTACGGTTCACCCTCGCCTTGGCACTATTTTGCCGTTTCCCGGTACGGCATGCTGAGTTGATATAACGCGATCTGTCGATCGAGATCCGTCGTGAGAGAGTCCTCGCCGTGCATCCGCGCGAGTTGGATCGCAGAGCGGGCGGTTTTAATCGCGTTCGCGAAGTCGCCATTCTCCGCATACGCGGCTGCCAGGGTGCGCAACACAAGAGTGTTCGTGCCTCCGGCCAGTCGATCGGCTTGTCCCGCAAACTCAACTGCCTTCGCACCATTTCGGAGTGACGCCTCCTGGGATGTCGCCATCAGCCACGCCAGATTGGTCAGTGTGGCAATCGATTCGGGTGCAAGCTCAAGCGCTTTTTTGTAATGCTGGATGGCTTCCGCGGGGTTGCCTTTTTCTTCCAGAGCGATCGCCAGCGTTGTGTGACAATCCGCATCCGAAGGGCGGAGCAAGAGTGCACTCCGGCAAACTTGGATGGCACTGTCCAGTTCACCTTTTTCCAGCAACGCATGACCGAGACTGTAACGAGCGAGGAAGTGATCGGGGTGTAACATCATTGCCTTTTGGTAATGAGCGATCGCTTCGTCAATCCGGCCCTTTTGGAAAACAGCATTGCCCAAAGAAACCTGAGCATCCGGATCCGTTGGTCGCATGCCCACTGCCCTTTCACAGTGGAGTATCGCCTCGTCCACCTGGCCCTTTCCCAGAAGCGCTGTACCGAGATTGTACTCGGCATCCCACGAGTCGGGCTGCATTTGCAAGGCCGATCGATAATGAGCGATGCCGTCGTCGATCTTGCCTTTTTGGAGGAGAACAATACCGAGATTCGTGTGCGCCATCCAGCACTCGGGATTTCTTGCTAGGGTGGTGCGCCAAAGTGTTTCAATATCGGTGTACGTCGCGGCTTGCCGCCACGTCAACGCCCCCAAACTTGCAACGAGTAACAACGCGACGCTTACCGTGACGACGCGGTACTGCGCAAACTTGCCGGATAAACTGACTATGCCCGCGCTCGCAAGGGCGATTGGTCCGATGCAAGCCAGATATTGGTAATGGTCCGCCACAAACGCATAGCGAAACGTGAACAGCATGATGAATCCCAGCACTGGACTGAGAGTGGCAACGAAAAATGCGGCCGCGACTTCAACGCTTCGCTGAAAATATCGCCTGAGGAAGTAGATAACCACGCACGCCGCGATGCCCGCGAGCAACCAAACGTAGTCCAGTAAATCCGCCGGTGAAATGTTCCATCTCGGATAAATAAAGGTCAGATTGGACGGCCAAAAGATTTTGCTCAGGTAAAACCAGACAGCCCGGCTCGCCACGAGGATTCGCTCGATCGGGCTAAGGAATGTAAACACCGCGCGGTTCGTTCCTTGATGAGCGCCAGGCAATAGAAGATCCACCGGCGCCGGGTTCGTTCGTCAACAAAAGCAATCCAGCCAAGCAGTGTCAGCAAAAAGAAAAATGCCATCAGCACGTTCTTGCGTTCGGTGATCCATGCCACTGACTCGACCTGCACGGGATGTAGCGCAAAAATTGCCGCGGCTAACCACGAGCCGGGTACTCTTAGCCGCGCCAGCACCGCCCACACCAAAAGGGCATTGCCAATGTGAAGCAGAAGATTGACCCAGTGATAACCAGTCGTGTTCAGGCCCCACAACGCACGCTCGATGCGAAATGTGCTGTAAGTGAACGGGAAATATTGCGATGGGGAATCGAGGGAAAACCAAATCCGCTGCCAACCGTCCGGGGCAGTCAACAACTCGTTGTTAATGATATAAGCATCGTCGTCCCACAGAAATCCCCCATGCCAGGCAGGCCGGTAGGCAAAGGTCGTCACGGCTGCCAGGACGACAGCGAAAATCAACGCGCGAGCGCGCGAAGAAAAAATGCGCCTCGCGTTTCCGTACATACGTTAGCCGCAGACGATCACAATCGAGGAGACAAAGCGCCGCCGAGTCGCCGCACTCCAACTCCGAAAGGCTTGGCGAGTCCGCGGCTCACCTGAAATTTTTCGAGTGCCACCTTCACTTGCAACCTTGCGTTCCTCGTCGAAATAGGAGCTTTCGTGGTGCGCAAGACCGACATCAGCGGAAACCTCGTGCAGTTTGCATGGTGGGCTCTGGCGACAATCGTTTTCGCTCTCGTCATTGCAATCAGGATCAGGCTTTTGGGAATTCCGCTCGAACGCGATGAGGGCGAGTACGCTTATGCCGGCCAGCTCATATTGCAAGGCATCCCGCCTTACAAGCTTGCTTATAACATGAAGTTCCCGGGAATCTATGCCGCCTATGGGTTAATCATGTCGATCTTTGGACAAACACTCGTGGCGATTCATCTCGGTTTGCTCCTGATCAATGTTGCCACGATCGCGCTGATTTTCTTCGTCGGCCGCCGATTGATCAACACTGTGGCAGGACTTACTGCCGCAGCGAGTTATGCCGTTCTATCTGTAAGCCCGTCCGTCCTTGGCTTGGCTGCACACGCGACAAATTTTGTAGTACTCTTCGTTCTCGGCGGAATACTGCTCCTGCTCAAAGAGCAAGCAGTGACGGCTCTCGAGCCGTCCCAACCAAAGCGACTCGTGCAACTGTTCGCCAGCGGATTGCTATTTGGTGTTGGCGCCCTGATGAAGCAGCCTGGCGTGCTATTCATTCCATTCGGAGCAATCTACATTGTCTGGAATGACCTGAACGGCCGGCTTTTTCTGAACAGAATGTTTCTACGAATTCTGATTTTCCTGGCGGGTGCAGCTGTTCCACTCGGACTTACATCGCTGATCCTCTGGCGCGCGGGCGTTCTCGATACGTTTTGGTTTTGGACAGTCAACTACGCCCGGCAATATGGCAGCCTTGTGCCGCTCAGTCAGGCACCACAAATTTTCTCCCGCAGTGCTAACGAAGTCGTCCTGACCGCTTGGCCAATCTGGACGTTGGCGGGGATTGGAGCCCTTACGGTTTGGGACCATCGCATACGCGCTAGCATATTGTTTCTCATCGGGTTTCTCTTCTTCTCAGCGTTGGCGGTGTGCCCGGGATTCTTTTTTCGAACGCATTACTTCATCCTTGTTCTGCCAGCAGTGTCGCTCCTTGCTGGCGCGGCAATCAGCAAACTCACAGAGATTCTGGAGGGCCGCCTAATTCTGCTCAGATTAGTCCCGCTGTTGCTTTTTGCCTTCGCTGTCAGTGTGCCAATCATGTTCGATAAAAAAATCTTCTTCGAGGTTTCTCCAAATCAAGCCTGTGGGCTGATCTATCCTGATAATCCCTTTCTGGAATCTGTTCGGATTGGCACCTACGTGCGCGAACATACCGAACCGGGTGACACAATTGTCGTCCTGGGCTCCGAACCCGAGATTTATTTCTATTCCCATCGTCATTCGGCGACTGGGTACATTTACACTTATGGGTTAATGGAGCCGCAAAAATACGCCCATCACATGCAAGAGGAGATGATCCGCGAGATCGAAGACGCGCGTCCGAAGTATCTTATCTCTGTCGCCATAGGCTATTCCTGGCTGCGGCGACCCGATTCCGAACCCGCGATCTTTACCTGGGCAAACGAGTACATGGCGCAAAACTACACAGCAGCCGGTTTCGTGAACATTAAGCCGACTGAGACCGATTACTTTTTCGGCAACGTTCCACAAACAGTGGAAACTCTGAATGATTACATCCTGATTTACAGACGGAACCTTTAACTGCTTGTTAAATGACTTAGATCGCAGGTGAACCGAACCAGCCATTCGACCGCCCTCCACACGCGAGACATACGTTGTGTTACCACTTGGATTTGCGTGAGTCTCATCATCCTAACGTGGGCCGTTTTTATTCAAACGCTCCGGTACGACTTCGTTAACTACGACGATCCCAGCTACGTGTATCAGAACACTACGATCACCAGCGGCATCAACCTCGCGAACCTTGCGTGGGCATTCACTCATATTCATTCCGAAAACTGGCATCCGCTGACGACAATCACACACATGCTCGACTGCCAGTTGTACGGATTAAGCGCAGGCTGGCACCACTTTACTAATGTGCTGCTCCACGCTATCGCCGTCGTCCTTCTCTTTCTTGCGCTTCAGCAAATGACAGGCGCGTTGTGGCGCAGCGCGTTTGTGTCCGCCGTTTTTGCCGTGCATCCGTTGCATGTGGAGTCGGTCGCTTGGATCGCGGAACGCAAAGACGTGCTGAGCGCGTTTTTCTTCATGCTCACTCTGCTCGCGTACTTACATTACACGCGCACGCCATCGATCGGCCGGTATTTAACCCTTGCGCTTGTCGTCCTACTCGGGCTGATGTCCAAACCGATGCTGGTTACACTGCCGTTTGTTCTTTTACTTCTCGATTATTGGCCGCTCGGGAGAATTGAAGCCCACAGATCAAATACCGGACGTCAGGTGTTACACCTCGTTCTCGAAAAGATTCCGCTGATTATGCTTTCTGCCGTTTCGAGCATCGTGACGATTCTGGCTCAACGAGGAGCAATCGGTTGGACTGAGCAGCTGCCAATGTCGGAACGAATAAGTAACGCCTTGGTCGCCTATGTTGTTTACATCCGGCAAATGGTCTGGCCGGCAGGCCTCGCTGTTTTCTACCCGCATCCGGAAAACAGACTGCCGATATGGGAAATCACTCTAGCCTAGATCGTTCTGGGCGCAATCACCGCGGCAGCGTTTGTCTTAAGAAAGAAAGCGCCTTATTTCGTGACCGGTTGGTTGTGGTATCTCGGCATGCTTGTGCCAGTGATTGGATTACTGCAAGTAGGATGGCAGGGACACGCAGATCGCTACACATATTTGCCGCAAATCGGTCTTTATATCGCGGTGACCTGGGCAGTCACTGATTTGACTCGCTTATGGCGTTTTCAACGGAAAGCTTTGGGCGCCGTTGCGGTTTTAATAGTCGGGGCTTTAAGTTGCCGGGCGTGGCTACAAACGTCTTACTGGCGAGATAGCGAAACTCTGTTTACTCATGCGCTCGCTGTGACCAGCAACAACGATGTCGCCCTGAATAACCTCGGCATCATTTTCCTGGACAAAGGACAATTAGACGACGCCATTTCCAAGCTGCAAGCAGCCATAGATCTGCGTCCTGAAAACGCACCGGCTCATGACAATCTCGCGAAGGCTCTGCTGAAAAAAGGACAACTGGCCGAAGCGATGGTTCATTATCGCAAATTCTTGGCGTTGGAACCTGCGAACGTGGAGGCGCGTAACACTCTGGGAACAGTACTAATTCAACAGGGGCACGTAAGAGAAGCTATCGACCAGTGGCGGGAGGCGCTGGCAACACAACCAGACAACGGAAACGCCGCGAGCAATCTTGCGTGGGTGTTCGCAACTTGTCCCGAAGACTCAATCCGGAATGGAGCGCAAGCGGTCGAGTTGGCCGAGAAAGCATTTCGTATCTCGGGCGGCAAGATCCCAATGATTTATAGGGTGCTTGCCGCCGCGTACGCAGAGACTGGACGCTTTGCCGATGCCGTAGACACCGCGCAGCGCGGCGCTGAATTAGCAACTGTTCAACGCAACCCTGCTTTGGCCGCGGAACTCGAAAACAATATTGCTCTTTATCGATCCGGCAGCCCACAGCGTGACCCCACGATAACAAATGGCAGCTCGTCGCCGGACGCTGAATAACAACCAACTGCAGTCTGCCGATGACGCAACTGCATTGCCACGGAGCGGTCCGAGCCGTGTGCAGATCATCGCGATATATCTGTCTCTCGCTGTAATCAGTCTGGCGGTGTTCAGCCAAACTATTCACTACAATTTCGTCAACTTCGACGATGATCTATACGTCTATGACGCGAGCGCGATTAAGGCAGGTCTAACGATCAAAGGCATAGCTGCGGCCTTTACCACCCCACACGCGCGCAATTGGCATCCGTTTACAACTATTTCACACATGCTGGATTGCCAGCTATATGGTTTGAACGCTGGAGGGCATCACGCCACGAACATGCTCTTGCATACGTTTGCCGTGCTCCTGTTGTTTCGACTGTTGCAGCAGATGACCAGCTCGATGTGGAAGAGTTCACTGGTCGCGGCGTTGTTCGCGATTCACCCGCTCCACGTCGAATCAGTGGCGTGGGTGAGCGAACGAAAAGATGTCCTGAGTGCGGTGTTCTTTTTTTTAATGTTAAGTGCATACGTTCGGTATGCACGCGCGCCGTCCACCGGTCGTTATCTGCTGGTCGGTGCCCTGTTTGCCGCTGGGCTCATGTCCAAAGCAATGCTTGTAACTGCCCCGGTGATTCTTCTCGTGTTGGACTACTGGCCGCTGCGGAGAACCGCACGTCATAAGACAAAATTCAAAGCTCCGACTCTGGTACTTGGCGGTCAATCCCCAGGGGTAAGTAGTTTGATTCTCGAGAAGCTTCCTTTGCTCGCACTCTCAACCGGCGCATGCGTCGTCACGTTTGTCGTGCAACAGCGCGCTGTCGGCGCAATCCCGCCCTTGCCTCTCTCTTGGCGGGTGGAAAACGCGGTGGTCAGCTACCTGATTTACATCTGGCAAACATTGTGGCCCACGCGTCTCGCAGCATTTTACCCTCACCCAAATGACACACTAGCTCTTTGGCAAGTCATTCTCGCGACCGGATTGCTACTTGCAATTACGGTGATAGCAGTCGTCTTCCGAACTAAACGGCCGTATCTGTTCACGGGGTGGCTTTGGTATGTGTTGATGCTCGTGCCCGTGATTGGGCTCGTCCAAGTCGGAGAACAAGGTCATGCCGACCGTTACACGTATCTGCCCCATGTTGGTCTGTTTCTGATTGTGGTCTGGGGTGTTGCTGATGTGATACAAGCTCGCCGCTTTTCGTGGCGAGTTGCTGCAGTCACCGTGCCGCTAGTCATTTTTGCCCTGGCGGCGACAGCATTCATTCAAACGTCCTACTGGCGCGACGGCGAAACTCTTTGGACCCATGCGCTCGCCGTCACTTCCGACAATGATTTCGCGCACAATAACCTGGGCTACCTATCGAACAAGCACTACAACGTGGGTTCGGCTTTTGTGGAAATGAATTTGGCCGATGCTCTGGCCCGAAAAGGAGAGTCCGATGAGGCGATGGTTCACTATCAGCAGGCCATAAATTTGGAACCGAATTATGGAGATGCTTATTACAACCGCGGAAACCTTCTTCTTGCAAAAGGCAAGATCGACGACGCAATAGCTGATTGGGAGAAGACCCTCCAGTTACAGCCTAACGATCGGGATGCCCATACCTGCCTTGGTAACGCATTGTTGCGGAAGGGTTCCCTCAATGAGGCGATCGCGCATTACGAAACGGCGTTGGCGCTAGCTCCCGAAGATCCACGCTCTCGCAATAACCTCGCATGGATTTTGGCGACATCTTCTGATGGCAAAATCCGCGATGCCGGCAAAGCAGTCGAGTTTGCCCAGCAAGCAGTTGCGATTTCAGGTGGTAAAGAACCCCAATTCCTTCGAACGCTTGCCGCTGCCTATGCGGAGAGCGGCCGGTTCCCTGAGAGCATCGCGGCGGCTCAACAGGCGGCAATGATCGCAAACATGCAGGGGAAGCCACGGCTCGCGAATAATGTCGAGAAAGATCTCTTGCTGTACCGGGCGTCCATACCGCTCCGGGCAAACTCTTTCGGCGACTAGAATTTCCTTTTCGGCCTGAGGCGTAGCCGAGGCGTTTCACCCAAATCGGACGACCGCCTGAACAGTGGACGGCAGCGGCGCGGGTTATTTGTGAAACGGCAAACCCAAGTCGTACAACGCGAGGTCGCTCTGTAGTGCATCGGCCAAAGCAGTGTTGCCTTGCATGTTCGCTGCCTGCAAACCATTCCGAGCGGTCTCTTTAGCCGCGGCAAACTGGCCGGCTTCGGCATAGGCTGCCGCCAGAATGCGGAGAATGGTCGGGTGAGTCTCGCTCCTCGAACTTGCGGAGTCGGCGCGCTCAGCCAACCGCACAGCCTCCGATCCGTTCCGCAAAGAAGGATCGGCTGACGTTGCCAACAACCATGCCAGATTACTTAGCGCCGCTAAATTCTCGGGGGAAATTTGCAGTGCCCTTGTGTACTCCTCTATTGCATCTCGAACGTGTCCTTTGGCAAGCCAGGCACTGCCCAGGTTAGCGTGAGCGTCTGCGCTCTCAGGATGCATCTGGAGGACTTTTTGATATTGGATGATAGCTTCATCAGCCCGGCCTTTGCGCAGAAGAGCGCTCGCGAGATTGTATCGCGCTTCTTCATGGTCGGGTATGGCTGCGAGGCAGGCCCTGTACCGGGCGATGGCACCATCGAAATCCCCTTTGGCTATGAGTGCGTTCGCAATGTTACACGAGGCCTCAGCGTAGTCGGGCCGAATTTCCAGCGCCTTCCGATAATGCGCAATCGCGTCATCAGCACGTCCGATCCCGAAAAGCGTAACACCGAGATTGTTTTGTGCTTCTGCATCAGCGGGATCAGTCGCAGTGGCTCTTTCGTAATGAGCAATTGCGTCGTCAAGCTGACCTTGCTCGACCAAAAGGCGGCCCAAGTTGTAGTGCGCCTCCGCGTAATTAGGTCGCAGGCCAACAGCTCGCCTGTAATGATCGATCGCCTGATTCGTTTCTCCCTGCTCGCTCAGAACGATGCCGAGATTGTAATGCGCCATCCAGCAACTAGGATTTTTTTGTAACGTCGCCGTGTATAACGAGAACAGATTGTGATATTCTGCGGTCTGCCGCCACGTCAAAAAGCCCAGCGATACCAGAAGGATTCCGCACAAGCCACCGCTCAAAACCAATCGCCATCGCGGAATACGGATGGTGCTGCCCGATGGCAGTACGGCGTGCAGGTGAGGCACGAAGTCGGTCGGCGTTCCA
>WNFW01012799.1_pt1 | contig 13692 bp, 9 predicted proteins | sample 5400131 | NCBI WGS metagenome assembly WNFW01 (sample SAMN13153362, study PRJNA577476) | soil metagenome | isolation source: 20 cm soil or saprolite under grassland replicate 1 | place: USA:California | collected 2016-06-15 | reverse complement strand
TCCTCAGCGAGACCTTTGTCCCCGGCGAGAATGGGCCAGTGGTGTGCACGTAGCATCCAAACAGGCCCAAGTTCGTGGTGCGTGCAGAGAGAATCCTATCCGACCGCACGTCGGTCAGTTCAATGCTGGCCGCGAACGGATAACGGCTTGCGCGGTGGAATCCAGAACGAATGGAACGACCCTCGCTGTTGTGGATTCTATGTCAAGCGGCTACTCGCCCAAATAATACACACCAAATCAAAGGCAGCAACAGATTTTCATTTGAAGGACGGCGAGATTCAGAGCCAATGTATGGGAATTGGCGAACGGGAACAGACGATTACTTTTATAAGGATTATTTCATCTCGCTGAGGCTATCCCCTACATCGCAATCATTTGAGTCCGCGCACCTGAGTAAGCAACGTTCTGAGGTGGCCGTCAGACATATCCAGGATAGGTTCATACATGAATGAATTCAAGTGGATGCTTTCGGGAGTCATCAGGAGAACGCGAGCCAGAGTCTTGCTAGCACCATTTTCGCCAAATCGCTGTTTAAATTTGTTGAAGAGTTCGCTTGTCTGATTGGCCGTAATGCCTGACACGAACTTCTCATCTTTAATTTTGCCGATCATAAACTTCTCCGCCGCAATTCTAATGGCAATTGAGAGCACGATTTTGTTTTCAAAGTTGATACCTTCTCTGGCGGCAAGGCATTCATCAGCGCATTCTTCAAGAACCTTCATCACCTTCTTTCCGGGGTCGGCTGACTTTTCCTTGCAACCGAACATGGAGTTAAAAATTGCATCGATATCACCTTGAATTATGTCGGCCGAATCTGACTTCCAATGGAGAAGCGAAGTGAGTTTTGTGAAGGCGTCGTCTTTCTCTCCCTTAGTGAACTCAATCATGTTTCTGAGAAACGGTATGGAAGCAATTTTCTTCTTCGGGTCTTTGCAGAAATTGGGTTTCCAGTCCTTTACAAACGGATTGTTTATTCCGGTTGCTTGGTTTAGATGGACTTCGGTGTCAGATTTCGAGGCCATCAGGCAGTTTGAGTAGCCAACGAAACGACCACAGATCGTCCTGAAGAAATCGAAATTGTGTGTCAAGATGAGTTGTGTGAAGTGAGGCTGCTCGGAAATGTCTCTCAAGTATTCGATGATCGCGTATTTGTTTCTGTAGTCGAAAGAATCGGCCACATCATCTATTAGGAAAAGAGTTTCTTGGTTTGCCTTCTTACGGGCCTCGACCTCGAATATGATATTGAGCACATATAATGCTTTCTTCTCGCCCATGCTCAGCACGCGAAGCAGTTCGTCTTTCTGCACAGGAGCCTTTTCGTTCCCGTCTTCGAAGATGAAGTCCAGCAGTAGCATTGGCTCCAGTCCCAACACCACGGCTGTTCTGTTGTTCACTTCCAGCTTGAAGGGAACGTGGAATCTATTATTGAAGATGTCGATCACGTCCTCCCATTGAGTACGTTGGGCGCGTGCTGCTTCCTCGATCTCGCGTTTGCGTTTCTCGGCGGCCTGATACTTCTCAACGAGGTCGATGTATGAATCGAATTGGGCTTTGAAGAATGACTTCCAGATGTCCTCTTTGAGTTTCCCTATATTGGCAAGGAGTGGCAGAAGCTCCAGATTTTCGAGCAGGTAAGCATGGAATTTCCTGAGGTCCATATTCTTGTTCATCAGGGTTTCGATTTCCTGAAACTTGTTCCTAAGGGACTCATCATTCGTAATGGCGTCTTTTTCGCGTTGAATTAGTGCCTCAAGCTCTTTCCGAGTGCTAATCACCGTGTTTTTCTTTCCAGTCAAACTAACAGTGTGCTTTGCTTCGAAGAACCCATTGTCTGCCAGGTTTTTCGCGATAGTGGCGGCGTTGTAGTAGTTGAATATCCCTTTCTTGAAATAAGTCGAGGCTGCTATCAGTTTGTCATATTTCTCGATGTAGTCCTTGATGGCGGTGCACACGTCTTTCGTCTTAAGGAATTCCAAGATTTTACTGTCAAAGATTTCGTCGTACTTTATATTCGCAAAGTGGGGAACTCCTAGTGTCGTGACCTCATCTTTGACACGGATTAAAGCCACGAGAAAATCCTTATCAGTTTTCGTGAAGGCCAAAGAAATCTCGGCCTCCAAGTCTTTTTTCGAGCCGGATTGTTTCTTTATATTTCGTAGAAAGACTTCTTTGGAGGAATCTACTTGCTGAAGCAACTGGTCGTATTCCTTGCGCAGTGTGCTGTTCACGAGCAAAGTCGAAGTCTTTTCCGTGTGTCCATATTCCTCGTCGTATGGCGTGATCACAAAGATGTTTTCCTTGGCAATGGTTTTATTTTTCTCGTCGGTGATTTCCCGGACTGTCTTGCGCTTAGGAAAAATGCGATCTAACGAGTCCGTTTGTTGTTGGAGGTCCTTAAACGTCTGCGCAAGGGAAGTCTTCATCGCCCCATTCGGGGCATAAACCGCAATCGCTCTGGCTTGTGAAAAATCGAGGTCTGTCTTCAGCTTTTTTATGCCATAGCAGTTTTCTAACTTGATTTTTAATGTCTGCATGCGATCTTACCTCGGAAAAACAAGATCGGGACCATACCCATTTTTCACCGCAGCCAGCTTCGATAGTGTTGGCGGGTCTCGACAAATTCACAGACCCATCGCCTCGCGCACTTCCGCGATGACCTTTTCTATACCGTGCTCAGATTTGGCGGCTACGCGACCAGCCAATATCGGTGAATTTTTCCGAACTTCTTCTGCTGTAATGTTGTGCCATATAGGTAGAATTACTTTTGTACCCGCGATCTCTCTACTCATCAACCCATCTAGCTCGTTCTGCGGCCATTCCTTAGAGAAGAAATGCTTACTCAGCACTACGACCCCGTAACGCGATTGTGCCAAACCCTCGTCAATCTTCCTTCGGAGGCTGTCACCCACCTTCAGAGAAAAAGCGTCATACCATACGGATAGACCAGAATTCCGCAACCGATGCGCGAACAGATCAACGAAATCCTCTTTGTCCTCGCTAGCGTGGCAAATGAAAGCGTCCCACTGTTTGCCTAGCGCGGCGGCGTATACTTGCTTTGTTTTACGGTCATCCAAAATCTTTTCGTCCCGCTTGATTGCGAGATCGCAGACTAATCGAGAAATCATTGCGTCAATTCGAGAGATGATTTGTTTAGACAAAGCCTCTAATGTCCCTGCTGGAGTATTCGCGCCAAGAGTCTGTCGAACTTCTTGATTCATGGAGCCAATGAGACTGTGTTGTTGCGAATGGCAAAAATCAACTATTTCTCCCTTCACATCCCGAAACGCCACTTCGTCAAGGGGAAGACCAGACTTTTCATACGCCTTAACGAGGCCATCTAATTTGGCTTGCGCCAAAGTATCAACTCGTTCCAACAACAGCTTAAAGTGATCGTGAATATAGGCCCCTGACAAGATGCTGCCCCGGCTTGCATGCTGATTGCGAAGCTGGTTGATTTCTTGTTCTTCGTTACCGGAAATCTCGTGGAGACGACGCTGGTAAATGCTATCTGCGTATCTTCGGCCTACTTCATCAAGTGGCATGATGCGCGGTATTCTACCAGCACGCGAATCAGGAAGCCTATTGACGCACGATCAGAATAGGCCGAGGCTCAACCCCTGTGGTATTCTGTCGCCGTGCCCCGAGTGGCGGAACTGGCAGACGCGCCGAGAGCAATTCTTGAGTGTTCAGATGAACCGTAGCACATTGCACTCCCATGTCAGGGATTCCGTTCGCGGGACCGTTGCGAGCCGCTACAAAAACGGATTCCGCTTCGTACTGGAGTCCGGTAGTGCCGAGGGATTCTTGCGAGACCTACTCGCAATCGATTTGCAAACGCGCGGTTACAACCTTTCTAGAGAATTTCAGTCGGGACCACACAAAGTAGACCTTGTGTTGCACCAAGACGAGCCGACATATATCGAAGTCAAACAGTTGCACCTAAAGGACCGCGCACGCTATGTCAAGAATGTCGCAAGTGACCTCAAGCGACATACTAGACGCCAATGTCTCGGCGTCGTTTACCTTCTCGACGAGAGGCAGTCGCTGTCAAAGCTAGAGCGTCCACCCTTTCGCAATCGTAACCGAAAGGCAAGCTGTGAAGTGTCCGAAATCATCACCGTAATGAGACGCGCCTTTCACGTATATCCCAACAACGAACAGCGAGCCCGAGTACTTCGATTCAAATGGGCAGGGCGGCTAGACCTGTACGCATTCGTGGTCGAAAATGTGCGATGACCACACCTAGAATTGAAGCGGCGGAACTTTGAAAGCGATTGGTCGGGCTGGCGAGAGTCGAACTCGCGACCTACGGTTTGAGCCGCTGAGTAACAGTTTGTAGCAGGGTGATAGATGATAGATGCTGGACAATCTGAGACCGGAGGTAGGTGATGGACCTGTTAAAGCTGTTGCGAAAAGAAGAGGGCAAGCTGCTGGGCGTGGTTGGCAAGGCTGAAACAAAGCTGTCCCAAATCCGGGCGGCAATCAATGCGATGAGCACGAACGGCCACAAGCAATTCCGTGCCGGGGTGAGCAAACTGCGCGGTAAGAAGTTGAGCGCGGCGCACCGTCGCGCAATCAAGGAAGGCATCAAGAAGGCGAGGGCTGCAAAGGCGTAGGGGTGATTAGCGGGACGCCTCCATGCTTAACAGGGGGGTGGAATGGAGCGGAGGTTTCGACGGGGACAACGGCTGAGCGTATAATCTGCAACCAGCATGTCAACAGCACCTATCTGGATATCACTCCTCACCCTCGCCGTAACTTCAGCAGTTGCACTCATCGTCGCCGCCATGCATCGGAAACAGATGCGCCAGATAGAGTTGCGTCGCACTGACCCAACTGTGCCCGTTGTTCCTCCTCTCCACCCCATCACTGAATTCCTGCGGCGTAATTTTCATCACGTAGGTTTCATCATAACTTTGTCGTTTAATGGTGTGTTCCTTATACGCCAATTGCTGAAGAGTGCCGACCCGCCAACACGCGATGACGTACTTTCCATTGCGCTCTTCACAGGCGGGATGTTCCTTGCGTTCGCCACGTACATAACGATGTGGAGCGTACTCCAAACATTCAAGGCAATAGATATCTGCGTCGAAGGAATCTGCAATCTCTCTAAGGGATTCGGACCAGTCACCGACATTCTCTCTAAGGGATTCGGGCCAGTCACCGACGTTCTCAAGAAACATGCCGAAATCATGAAGAACCAAGCAGACCTACTCGGTGTCCTGGCTATTAAGCACGCCGTTGGAAAAGACGAGCCGCCGCCAAAGAAACGCTAGAATCTCAGCAAGATCGTGCCCAACTTGCAGAGAACAGCATTCCAACTGTTCAGATCGAATCAATCTCTCCGCGTGACCTGGACCCGGATGCCCGGAGCAGAACTGTGATAAAGTCCTTTTAAGGGACAACGTGATGAAGATTACGTCGATCAGATATATCGATAACTCAGAAATTCCGCTTCTTCGCCCCATCCGCCGCACATGGGTTTTTGAACCGGAAGAGGGCGTCATAGACGTGGATGGCACTCTTCTCTGCCCAACTTGCCGCTGCTGTTCCCTCAAGCAAGTCACGAAATTCTTTCCAGACTTTCTCGGCAGGTCCACAGAAGTGCTTCTTTTGGTGTGTCCCAGTGGATGCACAAAAACTAAGTCACATGGGCATCGTCGCGCAATCAAGGCTGGCATCAGGAAAGCGAAGGCTGCAAAGGCGTAGTTACCCAGCATTTCCTATCACCAGTATCACCAGAAAATGCAAAATTTCTGTAAATCCGTGGTTCGTACTGGTACGCTGTGGTAGGCTTTGGAACACATAAGTCCTTTGTATTGAATGCTTAACTGCATATTCATTGAGGTTTGAGCGTTTCTACTTAGTTGTGTTGCATCTAAAGGATTTAGCTTTTCGTGTTGCATCTAAAGGATTTAGCTTTTCTATCTGTTATTTAAAATCAACACTTACGTGGCCTCCTGCCAGTGTTGATTCTAAATGATCTACATAGGGGCAATTTTTCGAGAGATTTTGCCATGAATCCGCCCTGGCATGACCGCAAAAAGAAAATGCGGCAACACGGTTGCCGCACTCCAAAAACAGTCGTTTCCAAAACGCATGATAGTTGAAAAGGCTGAGGCGGTCAAGAAAAAGTTAACGGGAAAAAGTTAACGGGAAAAGATAGAAGGAGTCGGCTTGTCGATCTGGACGGCGCGGCGCAACTGGGTCATCATCGCTCTATGGAAACCCGCTGCGCACAGTGCGGAGCGGCGATGACTTGCAAGCCGGAAGGCGGCTGCTGGTGCGCGGAATTGCCGCACGTCCCGATGCCCATTGGTGCGGAAGGATGCCTGTGCCGGAACTGTTTGCGCGCCAAGATCGAAGCGCTGCAGAATCCCGGCAAAAGAAAAGAAGCGTGAAGCTTCAGTCGATCTGAACCGCGGGGCCGCCTATGGTGCCCGCCACTTGCGCCAGGCGCGCGACGACGGCGCGGGCGACGTTGTAGAGACTCTTCGCACCTGCGCCATCTTCGCCGAGCGCCGCCACCGGCTTGCCAGTGTCCCCACCGATGCGAATGCGCGGATCGATTTCAATTTCGCCAAGTACCGGCACGCCGTAAGCCAGCGCGGTTTTCGCGCCTTCACCGTGGCCAAAGATGTCCAACGACTTGCCGCAGTGCGGGCAAGCGAACGTGCTCATATTCTCGACCACGCCGAGCACTTCCACGTTCACTTGCCGGAACATTTCGATGGCCTTGCGAACATCAGCAAGCGCCACGGTCGATGGCGTGGTCACCAGCACAGCTCCGGTCACGGCCACCGTCTGAATCAGCGTCAACTGCACATCGCCCGTCCCCGGCGGAAGATCGATGATTAAGTAATCCAGCTCGCCCCATTCCACGCTGCGCAGGAATTGAGTAATCACGCTGTGCAACATCGGCCCGCGCCAGATCATGGGCTTGTCGCCGGGGTTCAGCAGGCCCATGGAAATCATCTTCAGCCCTTGCGATTGCACGGGAATGATGTGCTTATCGCTCGTGGCCTCCGGCTGCTGCGTCGCGCCCAGCATGATCGGCACGTTCGGCCCGTAAACGTCGGCGTCGAGCAAACCAACTTTGTGGCCGAGCTTCGCCAAAGCCAGCGCGAGATTCACCGCGACGGTGGTCTTGCCGACGCCGCCTTTGCCGCTGGCAACGGCGACGAGGTTCTTTACGCCGGGGATCGGCTGGCGTTCGGGCATTTGCTGTGGTGCTGGAGGCATTTAGTTTCCTTTTCTCGGTTGCATCATGCGTTGGCGCCGTGGCATTTCTTGTATTTTTTTCCCGACCCGCAGGGGCAAGGATCGTTGCGGCCTACTTTCGCGCCAACCTTCACGGGCCTAGGTGCTTCAGCCTGCGCGGGGCCGGTCTGATACTGCAAATCCTTTTGCTGGCGCTGCTGGCGGCGCTCGATTTCACGCGCCACGGCGGGCAAATGCTGCGGCTCGCCGGCCCGCGCTGCGGCGCTTGCGGCAACGGCATCAGCGCGCGGGCGCGTTGGCTGCGGCGGAGACGAAGGTTGCGGCGCACCCGGAGGCGGTTGCTCGCCCTGCTGCACCTGAATGTGAAAGAGATAGCGGATCGTTTCATTATCGATGCGCGCCATCATGTCTTCAAAGAGCGTGAAGGCCTCTTTCTTGAACTCGACGATGGGGTCTTTTTGCGCGTAGCCGCGCAGCCCGATGCCTTCTTTCAAATGGTCCAGCGAGAGCAGGTGGTCTTTCCACTGCGAATCGACCACGTCGAGGATAATGCGGCGCTCGAGCCAGCGCATCAGGTCCGCGCCGAACTGCTTTTCTTTTTCCTCGTAGCGCTTGGTGACGGCTTCGGCCGCGGCGTCGGCAAGCTGGTCGTGGCTCAGGGCGCCGGGATCGGCCCCTGCAGCCTTCATGTCAATACCGAACTGCGCGTTGCTCTCCGCGAGGAACTGCGTGGTGTTCCATTGATCGGGATGCTGCTCGCGCGGACAGAACGTATCGGCGAGTTCGCGCACGACGTCTTCGGCGATGCCGAGCACGTAATCACGCTGGTCCTTGCCTTCCAGCGCGGAGCGGCGAATCGCGTAAATTGTTTCGCGCTGCTTGTTCATCACGTCGTCGTATTCGAGCAAGTGTTTGCGCGCGTCGAAGTTCTGCGCTTCGACGGTTTTTTGCGCGTTCTCGATGCGCCGCGAAATCAATCCGGATTCGATGGGCACGCCCTCGGTCATGCCCAGGCGGAACATCAGCGCCTTCACGCGTTCGCCGCCGAAGATGCGCATCAGGTCGTCCTCGAGTGAAAGGAAAAAACGCGAGGAGCCGGGGTCACCTTGGCGTCCCGCGCGGCCACGCAACTGGTTATCGATGCGCCGCGCCTCATGGCGTTCCGTGCCCAGGATGTGCAGTCCGCCCAGCGCGACGACTTCGTCGTGTTCGGCTTTGCACTGCCCGGCGAACTGCTCGTACACCGGCTTCCACTGGTCGGCTGGCACTTGAAAAATCTTGCCTTCGTGCTGGAAGAGCACCATCGTGACCGCGGGCTGAGCGCCGTTGCCGCCCGCGGGATCTGCGCCGATGACCGCTGGAGCCGCCGCATAGGGCATGGCCAGCTTATTTTTCAGAAAATGGTCGCGTGTCATTTGCTCGGGGTTGCCGCCGAGAAGAATGTCCGTGCCGCGGCCGGCCATGTTGGTCGCGACGGTGACCGCGCCTTTGCGCCCGGCCTGCGCCACAACGCGGGACTCGCGCTCGTGTTGCTTGGCGTTCAGCACCTGATGCGGGACGCCGCCTTTTTTCAGCAATTCCGCGATGGCTTCGGACTTTTCAATGGAGATCGTGCCCACCAGCACGGGCTGGCCGCGTTGGTGATATTGGCGGATGCCGTTGGCGAGCGAGTTGTCTTCCTGCATGATGCCGTTCACCACGGCTTCAAACTTTTCTTTTTCCGTGCGGTAAACAACGTCCGGAGATTCAATGCGGATCAAATGGCGGTTCGTCGGAATGACCGTGACGTCCAAATTGTAAATCTTGCCGAACTCCGCCGCTTCCGTTTCCGCCGTACCGGTCATGCCCGAGAGTTTCTTGTACATGCGGAAATAATTCTGAAAGGTAATCGTCGCGAGCGTCTGGTTTTCGCGCTCGATCTTCACGCCTTCCTTAGCCTCCACGGCCTGGTGCAAACCGTCGGACCAGCGGCGGCCGGGCATCTGGCGGCCGGTGAATTCATCGACGATGATGACTTCACCGTCTTTTACGACGTAATCCACGTCGTTCTTGTAAAGCGTGTGGGCCCGCAGCGCCTGGTAGACGTGGTGCATGATATCGATGTTCGCCGGATCGGACATGTTGGTAAGGGATAGAAGGCGTTCGCACTTGGCAAACCCTTCTTCGGTGAGCGTCGCGGTGCGGTGCTTTTCGTCGAGCGTGTAGTCGATGTCCTGAATCAACTTGGGGATGATTTTGTCGATCTTGGCGTATTTGTCGGTGGACTCTTCCGACGGCCCGGAAATGATCAGCGGGGTGCGCGCCTCATCGATTAGGATGGAGTCGACTTCGTCGACGATGGCGAACTGGTGTCCGCGCTGCACGCATTGCGCGAGGTCGTACTTCATATTGTCGCGCAGGTAATCGAAGCCGAATTCGTTGTTGGTGCCGTAAGTGATGTCCGCGCCATACGCCGCGCGGCGCTGGTCGTCATCGAGGTCGTGCACGATCACGCCAACGCTCAATCCCAGCGCGCGGTAGAGTGGACTCATCCATTCCGCGTCGCGGCGCGCCAGGTAATCGTTCACGGTAACGATGTGAACGCCGCGCCCGGCCAGCGCATTCAAAACCGCAGGCAGCGTCGCGACGAGCGTCTTGCCTTCGCCCGTCTTCATTTCCGAGATCTTGCCTTCGTGCAGGACGATGCCGCCGATGAGCTGCACGTCGAAATGCCGCATGTTCAAGAAGCGGCGGCCGGCTTCGCGGACCAAGGCGAATGCCGGCACGATCGCCTGCTCCAGCGCCTTCTGCAACTGCTCTTTGTAGGCAGGCTCTGCGGGATCGGCATCCTTCAACTGCTCCTGCACCTGGGCGCGGAGCTCCGCAAAATGCGTTTTGAGGCCTTCATCGTTGAGCGACTGCACCTCGGTTTCTTGCCCGTTGATGGCAGCTTGTCGATGAACTTGGCTAGATCCATGAGGGGTGTAGCCGTCTCCTGACGGTTCTCTGCGTGCTCGCTTGCACGGGGCAGTACAATGCCGCGGGTGCAAACATCTCATTCTAACTGGTTGGGTGCGCCAGCGCCAAGAAACACGACGTGGGCCCTCGCCGAACAGGGACATCGCGATCGGTGCGGCGGAATGGGGCCTTACTTGGAACCAGCGACGCCAGCGGGCACCGGAACGCCGTCGCTTTCGGCGGCGCTGTGATTGCTAGAATTGTTGGAGAGGTTTCCGGCCAGCATGCGCCGGTACTTGCTGCGCTCGTCGAGGTTCATGTCTACGATCTCGAAGGCCATGTCTTGAGCGCGGGAGTCGCGCATGAGGGCCGTAGCCTGTAAGTTCCTCATGCCAATTTGCAATCTCAATTGTACCTGCGTCCCGGGCGTCAGGTGCCGGCTGAGGGTCGCAACACCTCCCGTCAGGCTGGCGGTTTTGATCTCCATGGAACAATTTTCTTTGAGGTTCGTGCACACCGCCCTGACCGACTTCCGCAGCCGGACGCGCGCGTGCCGGCGCTGCCGCACAAATTTCGACGTGACTGGAATCTCCAGCGGTGCGAGCGTGAGGTCTTCCTTGTCAATTCCGCTCTTGGGCAGATAATCGCGAACCCAGTCCGGATCGAGTTTCTCGAGCGCCTGCAGCGCAGCGATGCGCAGTTCCTGCGGCTGGACCCAGCCAAACACTTTCTTCGCCTCGAGGAGGCGCTTTAAAGTACTGCCCGATTCGGGCGCCTGAATTCTCCCCAGTGCTTCGATGGCTTTGACGCGCAGATACGGCCCGCCACCGGGGGGCAAGTCGCCGTCAGCGAGGGTCAGCAGTTTGCCGAGCGCCTCGCGATCCGAGGTGACGCCGATCTCGTCGATCACCAGCGGCGTCACCAGCGGATCCACGTGATCGATCAGCTCGAGCAGGATGTGGCATCTTCTGGCCGCTCCACTGGCGGAAATCTGCCGCACGATGCGATCTTGCGATGTCCGCGGAAATTCTTTCATTCGGCCCGGCAGATATACCATGACCGATTCCGGATCGAGCCTGCTCAGCAGCCCGGCCATCTCCACGGCCTCGGCCACCGGCCCGCCGCGCACCGTGCTCCGGAGATACTGAACGGCCTCTTCGCCCAGATCACCCGCCAAATTCGCCACATGTTCGGAATCCTCACGCAGACTGCAACGATTGAAACGCGCCGAGAGCTGCTCCATGGTCGTTTGCGGCATCAGTTTGAGAACATTGGTCAGCCCCGCAGCCACCTGGCGCGCCTTCAGCGCCTCCTCGACAAACTCCGGCACGCGCTCCTCGATTCCCATTTTTGATCGCAGGCTGCGCGCGATTCCCGGCCGCTGCGACTCGACGCCGGCGACGAGATCGAGTGCCTGCTCCATCGCCGGAAAATAGCGGCTGGTGGCCGCTTCCTGGCTCAGCCGTACGAAGGCCGCGCTCACCAACCCTTGGAGTTCCGAGTCCTGCTCCACGCTGAGCTGCAAACCCAGGTGCCGCAGGGCTTCGCTGAGCAGCCTCGGATCGGCCTTGGCATACAGTTCGGCCATCTCGGAGAGTCCCACCGCGGTTTTCTTCCGCGCCTCGGCCTCTTCGCTGTCCGCGCAAGCCGCATAATTCTGAAGAATGCTGATGGCCTCGGCGATGTTGCCTTGCTCGATCAGTCCGCCCACATAGGAGTGCACGTTGCGCGGCGGAATACACCACGCCTCTCCTGATAGGAGGACAGCGCGTTTGCCGCTTTCCGGCACCGCCGCCCAGAACTGCCGGTCGAGAATCTCGCGGTGCGATTGCACGAGCATCCCGGCTTCGCTCATCTTGTCTTCATGAGCGCCGAGAATCTTTCGCAGGTTCTCGATTTCTTGGTTCATGCGGTCGAGCATCTGGCGAACGGCGTTGACTTTGACTTCGCCGCGTTCAAACCGCTCCAGCGCGAAACGGATCGCCAGGTGTTCGGCGAGCTGCACGATCACCGACTCGTCCGGCTTGGCGTTGGGCGCTTGCGCCGCCAGGCTTGCGAGTGCTTGCTTCAACAGGTCTTGCGCGCGGCCCGGCAATTGCGACATCTGCTCCTGGAACACACCCGCCGCGGCCACTCCACCTTGCCCCGTGCCGACGTGCCCGAAACTAGTCAGGGCGCTGAGAATTCCGAAGATCTCATCTTCGCTCGGCTCACCGTGCCCGCCGGTTCCGCTTCCTTTTCCCGCACCAAGCCCAGCACCAAGCCCGGCACCGAGCCCCGCACCGATCGCCCCAAGAGGGCCAACTCCGGCACTGGACGCTGGCCCAGAAACGGGACCCACACCGCTACCGCCTGCAGTCCAAAAATCTGTACCCGGCCCAGTCCCAGTGCTTGCCCCACCGTCGGCTGCTCCTCCTCCATAACCTGAGCCGCCTCCCGCGAGTCCGGCCGCACCAGAATCTCCCGCCCCCGCAGCTCCTCCGGCGGGCATTGGTCCCCCCGGGCCCGGTCCAGAAACTCCACCGCTTTTCGAACCCTGCGCCGCGGCAATCAATTCGAGCAGCTTCTGGGGATCGTTCAACCACTGTCTGAATTCTTCTTGGTCGCCGCCAAGCGATGCGGCGGCAATCTGCGCGGCCATACTCGCGTCTTTCAGCCGCGCATCGGTGGCCACGAAGTAAATCTCATTGATGTGGATTCCCTGCGCGCCCGCGAGAGCGGCTTTCAATTGCAGGGCAAGCTCGGCGGGTTTGGCTTTGCCAGTGGGAAAAGCGCGCACGAATCGGCCAATCTCTTCTTCCGTGACTGAAGCGAAAAACTGGACGCTGGCCAGACCCGCCGCCGAAAGCAACTGCGCAAATTGCTTTTCAGCGGGTGAGCCTTCCAGGGGCACACCATCGAGCAAGAGCTGGGAATTTGTCGCTCCGAGCAATAGCCCCGAGTCCGTTCCCATAGGAATGGCGGTGCGCAGCTCCTGCCAGGCGGTCTGGAGCTGTTCGATGGTCCGGACATGCTCGTACCCGTACAGTCGGGCAAACTTCAAGAGTATGTTGAGACTTCTTACGAAGGCGCGTCCGGCCGCTTTTTTGGGGTCTGCTTTCATCCTGAGCCGCGTGGGACCTCAATAGAACGTCCTCACTAGTACCGTAGGGTCAGGCGCTGTCCGCCGCAATGGTACAGCAGTCCCATGTGTCCGGGAGGTCAAGCCACCATGAGGGCGGCCAGCCCCTGACCAAACGGACGGGTGACCGGAGGGAGAGGACAGGTAGGAAGGGGATGTCCCCGTCGTGAAAAAATCGAATCGCGCCGGATCTAGGCTAGCTCTTCGAGATGGCCACGCGCCCGCGGCGCCGCGTGCGATTGGTGACTTGCGCAACCATCGGCAGCCCACCCAGCTCCAGCAATAATTTCCGCAAGCGGTAACGTTCATCCAGATCCATGTCCACGAATTCGAAAGCCATCGCCTGAGGCCGCGCTCCGCGGACAATGGCCTGCGCCTTGATGTTGCGCACGCCCAGCGAGAATTTCAGCGAC
>WNFW01004530.1_pt1 | contig 13702 bp, 16 predicted proteins | sample 5400131 | NCBI WGS metagenome assembly WNFW01 (sample SAMN13153362, study PRJNA577476) | soil metagenome | isolation source: 20 cm soil or saprolite under grassland replicate 1 | place: USA:California | collected 2016-06-15 | reverse complement strand
TGTGCTCGGCGGGTGCAGGCATAGGGGCATGCCTCGCCAACATCGAGGGTCGCAATGAGGCACCGCGACCATCCCCTCCGGTCGCGACTTGTGCTAGGCGGTTCCGATCGAAGATGATGAAGCACATCCCGGCCGGAACCGGAGCGCCGGGAAAGCTAAAGCAAGCCGGTCGGGAGGAAGCTTTGACGGGACCCAATTTCCGACGCGCCCGGCGGCGCGCGTTGTTGCTGGCTGCGCTGGTCTGCCTCTGGGGCGGATCCGCGGCCAATGCCCAGGGCGTCAGTGTGCGGATCGCCCGCCAGTTCGGCATTTCCTACATGCCGCTGACGATCATGGAGCAGAAGCATCTGCTCGAACAGCAAGGCAAGGCGCTCGGCCTCGAGATCAAGACCGAATGGGTGCAGTTCACCAGCGGAACGCCGATGAACGAGGCGCTGATTTCCGGGAATCTCGATTTCGCTTCCGGCGGGGTCGGTCCCCTGCTCAGCATCTGGGGCAAGACCCGCGAGAATCTCGGCGTGAAGGCGGTCGCCGCGCTCAACTCGATGCCGCTTTATCTCAACACCATCAATCCGGCCGTGAAGACCATCCAGGATTTCACCGACAACGACCGCATCGGACTGCCGGCGGTGCGGGTATCGATCCAGGCCATCACCTTGCAGATGGCGGCCGAGCAGGCATTCGGCCCGGGCCAGGGCGGTAAATTGGACCCGCTCACGGTGTCGCTCGGTCACCCCGACGCCATGGCCCAGATGATGAGCGGCAGGTCGGAGATCAGTGCGCATTTCGGCTCGGCGCCGTTCATGTACCAGGAGCTCGAGGACAAGCGCGTCCACAAGGTGCTCGACAGCTACCAAGTGCTGGGCGGTCCGCACACGTTCAACGTGGTGTGGGCGACGAGCAGGTTTCATGACCGGAACCGCAAGGTGCTCGCGGCTTTCGTGGCGGCGCTCGACCAGGCGATGAAAGAGATCGCGGCCGATCCCGCCGCGGCGGCGGCGCTGTGGGTCAAGGCCGAGAACTCCAAGCTTTCCGCCGCGGAGATCGAGAAGATGATCCGACTTCCCGAGAACGAATGGACCCTGGTCCCCAAGAAGATCCTGGCCTACGCGGACTACATGAGCCGCGCCGGCATGATCCCGACGAAACCCTCGTCGTGGCAGGACGTGTTCTTCGAGGAAGCGCACAAGCTTCCAGGCAGCTGACAAGAAGCCGCGACATGAGCCTGCTCGAGGTCGAAGGCGTCACGCTGCAGTACAAGACGCCGCGGCATCTGGTGACCGCGGCCTACAAGGTCGATTTCGCGGTCGACCAGTCGGACCGCTACGTCATCCTCGGACCGTCGGGCTGCGGCAAGTCCACGCTGCTCAAGGCGGTGGGTGGATTCATGCGGCCGGTCGAGGGCACGATCCGCATCCGCGGCACGGAAGTCTCCGAGCCCGGCCCCGATCGGATGATGGTGTTCCAGGAATTCGAGCAGCTGATGCCGTGGAAAACCGTGCTTGGGAACGTGCTGTTTCCGATGCGAGCAACAGGAAAATTCCCGCGTGCCGCGGCGCGTGACCGCGCCGAGGCCGCGATCGAAACGGTGCGGCTCACCAAGTTCCGCGACGCCTACCCGCACATGCTCTCCGGCGGCATGAAGATGCGCGTGGCGATCGCGCGCGCCATGGTGCTCGAGCCCGATATCCTGCTGATGGACGAGCCGTTCGCCGCGCTCGACGCGCTCACCCGCCGCGCCATGCAGCAGGAGTTGCTGTCGCTGTGGCAGCAGCTGCGGTTCACCGTGCTGTTCGTCACCCATTCGATCGAAGAGGCGATGCTGATCGGCTCGCGCATCCTGGTGCTCACGCCGCATCCCGGCCGGGTGCGGGCCGAGCTCGACGCCGACGGCTTCGGCTTCGATACCATGGATCGCACCGAGTTCGGCGCCATGTCGAAGCGCATCCATCGCCTGCTGTTCGAGCCGGTGGCGGATGCAGTCGCGTCGGCCGCCGCGGCCGGGACGCTGCCGCAATGAGTGTCGTCACGCCGGGTACCCCGGACGCCGGACGCCGGCCGGAGTTCGAGCGCGAGCCGCTCGATGCGCGCGGGATCGGCGAGATCGAGCGCCCGCTGCCGCTCATCGAGCGCATCGTGCACGATGACACCGTGCAGCGTGTCGGCATCCTGCTGGCGCTCGTGCTGTGCTGGGAGCTGTACGCGCGCTGGCTCGACAATGCGCTGCTGTTCCCGACGTTCACCGAAACCATGGGCGTGTTCGGCCGCGACATCGCCAGCGGCGTGCTGCCGGACCGCATCCTCACCTCGCTCAAATCGCTGGCGATCGGCTACGCCGCGGGCGTGGCGCTCGCCGGGGTGTTCACCACGATCGCGGTGGCGAGCGCGGTCGGCACCCGCCTGCTCTCGACCTTGACCGCGATGTTCAACCCGCTGCCGGCGATCGCGCTGTTGCCGCTGGCCTTGATCTGGTTCGGGCTCGGCATCCCCTCGCTGGTGTTCGTCATCGTGCATTCGGTGCTGTGGGCGGTGGCGCTCAACACGCTGAGCGGCTTCCGCAGCGTGCCGGAGACGCTGCGCATGAGCGGGCGCAATTTCGGACTGAAAGGCGCGCGCTACGTCGGCCTGATCCTGATCCCGGCGGCGTTCCCCTCGATTCTCGCCGGGCTCAAGATCGGCTGGGCCTTCGCCTGGCGCACGCTGGTCGCCGCCGAGCTGGTGTTCGGCGTCTCCTCGCGCTCGGGCGGGCTCGGCTGGTACATCTTCGAGGCGCGCGCCGAGCTCGAGACCGCGCGGGTGTTCGCCGGCCTGTTCGCCGTCATTCTCATCGGCCTCGTGATCGAAGCCGTGATCTTCCGCGCCATCGAGGCGCGCACCGTCACGCTGTGGGGGATGCAACGGTGAGAACCGGGGCGAACAACTCATGCGGCGCGACGAGGCCGCGCAGCTGGTGCGTGCCGAGCGATCGCAGCGGCCCGCCGTACGCGCGCGCGAATTCGTCGCTGACCACGATCGGCAGATTCAGTGTTTTCGCGACCGCCTCCACCCGGCTGACCAGATTGACCGCCGGCCCGATGACGGTGAAATCGAGACGATCCGCGGCGCCGATGTTGCCGTAGATCACCGTGCCGGCATGCAGCGCGACGACGATCTGCAGCGGCGGCTCGCCCGCCGCGGCAAGCTCGTCGCCGAGCTCGCGCACCGCCGCGAGCGCCTCGACCGCCGCCTCGAGCGCGTGGCGCGCGGCCTCGGCGGCGGCGCCCGGCGTTTCGATCGGGAAGATCGCCAGCAGGCCGTCGCCGATGAATTTCAGGATCTCGCCGCCGTGGTCGTGAATGGCCTTGGCCTGCGCGTCGAACAGCGCGTTGAGCAGCGCGATCATTCGCTCGCCCGGAAGACGGTCGGAGCGCTCGGTGAAGCCGCGCAGATCCGAGGACCACAGCACGGCGCTGATCTCCTCGCCGGCGCCGCGGCGGATCTGGCCCGCCAGCACCCTCTGACCGGTCTTGGCGCCCAGATAGGCATTGAGCACGTTGCTGGCGATCGAGCGCTGGCTGTACATGTCGGCCACGACCGGCAAGCGCTGCGACACGCGCGTCAGGTCGGCGATCTCCGGTTCGGCGAATCCGCCCGGCCGGTCGGTCACGTAACTGACCATGTAGTTGTAGCCGCCATGCGCGCCGGCGACGGGCAGCGCCAGGTAATCGGTGGCGCCCTGCGCCTTGAGATCGTGCAGGATCGGGAAATCGAGCACCGCGTCGGCGACGTCGATCCGGCGCCGCAGCGTTTCGCCGCCCACGACCACCCGCCGGACGGGGTTTTCCTCGTCGCGGATCAGGTCCCTCACCTCGTGCGCAATCAGCGTCTGCACCGTCTGGCCGGTGGTGCGGAACCAAACGAAGGTGGCGCCGAGAAATTGCGGATGCAGGGTGGTGCTGTGCATGGTCACGCGCAGCAGCGGCAGCCCGGTCGCCAGCATGCGCCAGGCGAACTCGTCGAATGCGCGCGCCCCGGATGCAATGCGGCGCGCCGGTCCGACCAGCCACTCGGCGACCCCATCGAGGCTGCCATGGGCCGGGCGCTCGGCCGGAGGCCGCTCGACCACCTCCACGGTCGGCTGCAGCCGCGGGTCGAATCGGAGCGGCGCGGGCCGGGGATCAGCCATGGGTCGGCGCTTCGGGAGCGACCGGAGCAAAACGATCAGCGCTACACGCCCGCGTCACCATGCCGCCCGCCACGCTCGCTCCGGATCATCGCTTTTGATGCAGACATCCGCTTGCTACAGTTTCCGAATGGCTGCCCGCGGCGGTATCGATAGCGGGCTGAGGAGCCCATGTCCAACGTACGATCGCAATTGACCGTATCGCTGTGGCGCGGCGGCGAGGACGGCCGCTACCAGAGCTATCAGGTCCCGCTGCGCGAGAACCAGACCGTGCTCGACGTGGTGACCTGGGTGCAGCGCAATGTCGATTCGTCGCTCGCGTATCGTTTCGCCTGCCGGGTCGGCATGTGCGGCTCCTGCGCCATGACGGTCAACGGGCGGCCGCGCTGGACCTGTCGAACCCATGTGTCGCGGGTCGCCGACGACGGCCGGCTGGAGATCGGACCGCTCGAGAACCTGCCCCTGATCAAGGACCTCGCCGCCGACATGCGGCCGTTCTTCGAGAAATGGCAGCAGGCCAAGGGCGCGTTCGCACCGTCGAAGACCCGGCACGATCCGATCGAAACCATCCGGCCCGACAGCCCGGCACGGCGCGCGGCCGACGCGGCGATCGAGTGCATCAATTGCGGCGTCTGCTATGCGGCCTGCGATGTCGTGCGCTGGAACGAGGATTATCTCGGACCCGCGGCGCTCAATCGCGCCTGGACGCTGGTCAACGACGTGCGCGACACGGCAAATGTGCGGCGCCTCGAGGCGGTCGCGGCCAGCGGCGGCTGCCATGCCTGTCATTCGCACCAGTCCTGCCAGGAGCATTGCCCCTTGTCGCTCAACCCGACCGCATCGATCGCCGGCCTCAAGCGCCGCACCGCGCTCTCCTTCCTCAAGGGCGAGATCGAGGCATGAACGTCCGGCTCTACGTGGCACAGCGGCTGACCGCGGCCGTCATGGTCCCGCTGGTCGCGGTGCACCTGGCGGTGATCGTTTACGCGACCCGCCACGGACTGACGGCGGCCGACGTGCTGGCGCGCACGCGCGGCAGCATCGCGTGGGCGCTGTTCTACGGCATCTTCGTTCTCGCCGCGGCGATCCATGCGCCGATCGGCATCCGCACGGTGCTCACCGAATGGTCGCCGCTGAAAGGCCGTAGCGCCGACGGGGTCGCAACCGGCATCGGCCTGCTGCTGCTCGTGCTCGGCTTGCGCGCGGTTGCGGCCGTGGTGCTGCCATGAATCGCGCCCGGCTCCATCACCGCACGAACCTGCTCTGGCTCGCGGCACTGGTGCATCGGCTTTCCGGACTGGCGCTGGCGATATTCCTGCCGCTGCACTTTTGGGCGCTCGGCCTCGCCATCGACTCCGAAGCCCGATTTGGGCATTTCCTGCGCTGGACCGACGCGTGGTCGGTGAAGCTCGCCGAAACCGGCCTCGTCTTCCTGCTGGCGGTGCACCTGTTGGGCGGCTTGCGCGTGCTGGTAATCGAAAACTTCGCTTGGCGCGACGGCCAGAAGCAACTGGCAACGCTGGCCGCGGGGATTTCCGCCGTCGTCGCCTTCGTGTTCCTGCTGCGGGCGCTCTGAAATGCAACGGCATTGCAGCTTGCTCCGAACACCTCCCCCCTTGTGGGGGAGGTCGGCTCGCGCGCTCTGCGCGCGAGCCGGGAGGGGGGTATCTGGTCCTCGGAATCAAACAAACACCCCCCTCCCCACCCCTCCCCCACAAGGGGGAAGGGAGGCGATTGCGGCTCGGCTTCGGTCCGTGGAGCCCCAATCATGAACCTCGAACGCATGCAAACCGACATCCTGATCCTCGGATCGGGCGGCGCGGGACTGTTCGCGGCGCTGCATGCGCATGCAGCGAATCCCGAGCTCGACGTCACGGTGGCGACCAAAGGTCTGCTCGGCAAATGCGGCTGCACCCGCATGGTGCAGGGCGGTTACAACGTCGCGCTCCATCCCGGCGATTCGGTCGAGCGGCATTTCATGGACACGATCGAAGGCGGCAAGTGGCTGTCCCACCAGGAGCTCGCGTGGACGCTCGTGACCCAGGCGGTCGAGCGCGTGCGCGAGCTCGAGAACGAGATCGGCTGCTTCTTCGACCGCACCCCGGACGGCACGCTGCACGGCAAGGCCTTCGCCGGCCAGAGCTTCGATCGGACCGTGCACAAGGGCGATCTGACCGGGATCGAGATCATCAACCGCCTGATGGAGCAGGTGTGGGCGCGGCCGGGCGTGCGGCGCCTGGAGGAGCATCGCGCGCTCGCGCTGATCCCGGCGCGTGAGAGCGGATCGATCGCCGGCGTGCTGCTGGCGGATGTCCGGACCGGCGAGCTGCGCTTCGTCGCAGCCCAGGCCGTGCTGCTCGCCACCGGCGGCGGGCCGACCATGTACCGCTACCACACGCCCTCGGGCGACAAGAGCATGGACGGCATCGCCATGGCGCTGCGCGCCGGCCTGCCGCTGCGCGACATGGAGATGGTGCAGTTCCATCCGACCGGCCTGCTCGCGGGCCCGGACACGCGCATGACCGGCACGGTCCTGGAGGAGGGCCTGCGCGGCGCCGGCGGGTATCTGCTCGACGGCGCCAAGCGCCGCTTCATGGGCGATTACGACCAAAAACTCGAGCGCGCGACCCGCGACGTGGTCAGCCGCGCGATCTACGCGGAGATGAAAGCCGGGCGCACCACGCGGTACGGCGGCGTGTACCTGAGCATGGCGCATCTTGGACCCCAAAAGGTCGCCAAGGAGTTCAAGGGCATGGTCGAGCGCTGCGCGGATTGCGGCTTCGATCTCGCTGGCGGTCTCGTCGAGGTCGTGCCGACCGCCCATTACTGCATGGGTGGGCTCGTGTGCAATCCGGACACTTCGACCGAGTGGCCGGGCCTGTTCGTCGCCGGCGAGGATGCGAGCGGCATGCATGGCGCCAACCGATTGGGCGGCAACGGCGTCGCCAATTCGACCGTGTTCGGCGGCATCGCCGGCGACGCGATGCCGAAATGGATCGCGTCGAACCCAAGCCGTCGCGTGCCCGATGAGGGCGTGCTTGCGGCGGAGTTCTCGCGCGCGCTGCACCCATTCGCGCAGAAACCCGGCGATCTGAACCGATTGCGCGAACGGCTGCTCGACCTGATGTGGGAGGACGTCGGCGTCATCCGTGACGCCGCGGGGCTCGACCGGGCGCTGGCGAACCTTTCGGATCTCGAAGCCGAGCTGCTGGAAACCGGCATTGCGGATAACGGCAGAGTGTTCAATCTGACCTGGCACGATTGGCTCAATCTGCGCTCGCTGGTCGAGACCAGCCGCGTGATTGCGCTCGCCGCCAAGCGGCGCGAGAATTCGCGCGGCGCGCATTTCCGCGGCGATTTCCCGGAGCCGGGGGATCTCCTCGCCTCGCGTTTCACGCTCGCGCGGCAGCAATCCGGCAAGCTCGCGATCACGGATCAGCCGGTGTTGTTCACGCGCGTGAGGCCCGGCGAGACGCTGCTCGAAACCATCGCGGCCGAATAGTGGAGCCGACAATGATCCCGCTGTCATCGCTCGAACGCACGGCGGAGGCCCTGATGGCCAAGGCGGCGATCGAGATTCCCGACGATTATCTCGACGGCTTGCGCCAGTGCGCCAATACCGAGACCGGGGAGCTTTCCGCTTTCGTGCTCCAGGCGATGCTGGAGAACTACGAGGCCGCCAAGCACGACCGCCGGGCCATGTGCGGCGATACCGGCGTGCCGCGCTGGTACGTGAAGATCGGCAACGAGGCGCGCGTCGAGGGCGGGCCGGTGGCGCTCGAGGCGGCGCTGCGCCGCGCGACCGCCAAGGCGACGCACGACGTGCCGCTGCGCCCCAACCGCGTGCACCCGCTGTGGCGCACCGATCACAACAACAACGTCGGCATCGGCGCCCCGGAGATCGAATATTCGTTTCATCCCGACGCGGATTGGATCGAGCTCACCACGGTGCACAAGGGCGGATTGTTCGGCAGCGACTACCGCATGCTGTTTCCGGCCGACGGCATCGAGGGCATCCGGCGCTTCTACCTCGATACGCTGGTCGGGTTCGGCAAGCGCGGCCTCGCGTGCCAGCCGGCGATCGTCGGCGTCGGGCTCGGCGGCTCCAAGGACATCTCGATGGTGCTGGGCAAGCAGGCCGCCTGCCTGCGCGTGGTCGGCTCGCGCAACCCGGACCCGAGGATCGCCGCGCTCGAGGACGAGCTCAAGACATTGGGCAACAGCATCGGCATGGGCGCCATGGGTTTCATGGGCAGCTCGATGGTGATCGATTGTCACATCGAGGTCGGCTATTGCCACACCGGCGGCATGCCGATGAGCGTGCACATGTTCTGCCTGTCTTCGCGCCGCGCCTGCGCGCGCGTCGACGCCGGCGGGCGCGCCGAGTTCCGCACCGATCCGATGTGGTTCACCGATTACATGCGCCGCGCGACCGTGGAATGGGAACGGCCGGCGGCGGAAGCGGCGGAGTGAGCACGATGGCGGGCCTGAAAACTGTTGCGCTGAAACTCCCGGCCGCGGCCGAGGATCTTCGCAAGCTCGAGATCGGCACCGTGGTCTATCTGACGGGCCGCATCTTCACGGCGCGCGAAGGCGCCTACAAGCACGCGATCGAGGACGGCGCCGGCATGCCGGCCTCGAAGGAGGCACTGGGATCAGCGAATTTTCACTGCTCGCCGGCGGCGAGGGTCAATCCCGACGGCACCTATTCGGTGGCCGCGATCCCCAGCGCCCCGATGGAGGACGCCGACGACGTTCCGCCGCATGCCGCAGCGGCCGACAAATCCGAGCCCGGGTACAATGTGGGCGCGGTGAGCGCGACCGCATCGTTCCGCTTCGTGAAATGGCTCGACCGCTGGTTCAAGCTCTCCGGCTGCAACATCATCATCGGCAAAGGCGGCATGACGTCGGAGGTTTATCGCAAGACTTTCGTGCCGAACCAGGCGATTTATCTGACCACGGTCGGCTACGGCACCGGCGCGCTGCTCGGCCGCGGCATCAAAGGCGTCGCCGGCGTCTATTGGCTCGAGGAGCTCGGGCTGGCGCAGGCGGTGTGGGTGCTCGACGTGGAAAATTTCGGGCCGTTCCTGGTCGAGAGCGATCTTGCCGGCAACAGCCTGTTCGAGCGCGAGAACGCGAAAATCGCGCCCGGAATCGAAAAGCTCTACGCCGGCACGCGGCCCGCCACCATGCGCCGCTACGGCGAGACCGACGACAAGACCCAAGAGGTGATCTGAGGTCCGGTGATCTGACGTCCGTACGCGTGCCGCTACGACTTCGCGGCTCCCGCCGCGACCGGCTCGAATTTCAGCGCGACCCCGTTCATGCAGTAGCGCTTGCCGGTGGGTTTCGGCCCGTCGTCGAAGACGTGGCCAAGATGGCCGCCGCAGCGGCGGCAATGCACTTCGGTTCGCGGAAGGATCAGGCTGTAATCGTTCGAAGTGGCGTCAAGATCTGCTTCCACTCCGCGTCCGACTTGGTGACCTCGAAGGTCTCGCTGCCGGCATGCGCGCCGCCGGGTGCGAAAAGATTTCTGGCGAAAGCGGCAATGCCCGCAAGGCCGATGCCGGCAAGCAGCGCGTTCCGTCGGGACATCATGTCGCCTCCTTGGGCTTGGCGGCCCGGGCCTGCGCTGCGGGCGCAGGCACGTCGGGGTCCCGGGCGCCTTGCGTGCTTAACTTATGATCGCTCGGGCCGTTCAGCCAGCCGCCTGCGGTCTTGGCGAACGTACGGCGACGGGCCGATCCGACCCGGTTGCCCCTGCACGGGACGCTTCCCGCTGCCAGGGGCAGCGGCCTTCGATCTCCAGCACCAGGGTCCAGCTGAGAAACGTGCGCACCAGCACCAGGCCGGCCAGCACGCCGAGGCTCATGAAGGTCAGCTCGAGCGCGATGGTCTTCACGATATCGGCCGCGACGAGCACTTCGAGCCCGAGCAGCAGCGAGCGGCCGATGCGGATCTTGTAATCGTCGTAGCGTTGCTCGCCGGTCCGTCGGCGCAGATACACATAGGTGGACCATCCGATTCCCGCGACGATGACCAGAACCCCGAAGACCTCGATGCCGTTGCCGACGACATGCAGCCAATGACCGACCAGCTTCTCAAGCGCGATCAGAATTGGAGGAGCATCATGCATTGAATCTTCTCCACGCTCATTGTTCGACCGCTCCTCGTGCGCGCCCGGAATCCGTCAGATCGGGCCCGCCGACAAAACCCGGAGCCGATGCGGCCTACTATCGCTACTGGGCCTTCACGCTCGCGGTGATGGACGAGATGACATTCGTGGCCATGTTGAACGCGGCATCCCGATCCTTGATGCCGTGGCGGTGGGCGATCCAACTGAAATCCGTGTACAGGGTCCAGACCTGTCCTTGTTCGTCCTCCAGCACGAGCAGGCGCACCGGCCAGTCAAGTCCGGCGGCCGGATTTGACGTCAGGAACAGCGTCCCCAACGGCGGGTTGCCGAACACCAACAGAGTCGATGGCCGTAGCTTGACGCCCGCGTCGGCGGCCAGCTTGGATTGATCGATCTCGTCGAAAAACCTGATCCCCTTGTCCGCGATGTCCTTCTTGAGCCGGGCAATCGTTTCACCCATCGAATACGCGCTCTTGACCCTGACGATCCCATCTTCGTCGGCGGCTTTCGTCATGCTGGGCGCCGACAGCATCAGCGCGAACGCGAGCGAAGCGGCCGAACAAAGCTTGACGATGCGTACGAGCATGGATACCTCCTCTTAGTTCAGTCCGTTGTGACGCACATGACAGCATCAGGAATAAGGAACGCTGCCGCCGAAGATTCGCCAGCCGATCAATGGTGATGCGGCCGCAAGGCGTCCGGTATCCTCCCCGACGCAAATCCGCTCGACCCCAGCCATTTCTCGGTGCTCTCGGCCGCACGTTCGATCAGTTCCGCGGTCCGCGAAAAGTCGTACGGCGAGCACTTAAGCGGGCACAGTGGCGGCACGGTAATAATGTCCACCGCCCCAGCCATGCTCTCCAAATCGGCTACCAGCTGACGTGCAATGACGAGGGTGATGGCGTGCAACGCGGTGGCGATCGTCCCGCGCGGCAGCTTGTCGAGGGCGCAGCCGAATCCGGTCGGCAAGACGATGATCCGGGTTGCGCCGAGCCGGGCGGCGATCCGCACCGGCGTGTTGTTGCCGATTGCGCCGTCCACCAGGTATCGTTGGCCGATCCATACCGGCGCGAACGCCGCTGGAATGGCACAGCTCGCCATGATCGCGTCCGCCACGGACCCTTTCGAAAGCACCACGGCCTCGCCCGAGAGCAGATCGGTGGCGACCACGTGGATGGGAATCCGCGCGGCTTCCAAAGTGCAGTAGGGCAAATGCCGTTCGAATAGGTTCCGCAGGCCTTGCGAGCTTACCAGGAAACCGCGGGACCAAATCACGCCGAATAACGTCTCGAGACCGAAAGGGAAAATATCCGCCCGGCGCAGCCCGAGCCAAATCTGCTGCAGCCGGTTGATTCCCTCGGCGGTCGCCGCGCCGGCATAATGCGCGCCGTTGATGGCGCCCACCGACGACCCGACGATCAGATCCGGCTTGATCCCGTGGGCTTCGAGCACGCGCAACATGCCGACTTGAACGGCACCCAAGCTCCCACCTCCCGCGAGCACGAAAGCTGTCTTGGTCATATCTGTTGCTGTTCACGGTGAATTGATGCTCAGGCGGATTCAAGCTGGCTCAAGGCACCATTGGCTACAGAGTCGATAGGATTCCGCTATGCGGACGCATCGATGCCGGGACGTCGCTCCGTTCCGGATCTCCACCTGCCCTGAGGAGAAAGAACGGATATACTCTGCTCCGCTGGGAGCCACGGGGAGGTTGCCGAAGGATTGGCGACAGGGGCCATGAACCAGGATGCACGCAGCCGGCGCGCAATCGCTGCCGCGACCGTCGGCAACGTGCTCGAATGGTACGATTTCATCGTTTACAGTTATTTCGCCACGACCATCGCCAAGGTGCTGTTCCCGCCCGGTGACGAGGCGGCGGCGCTGCTCGAAACCTTCGCTGCGTTCGGGATCGGCTTTGTTGCCCGGCCGTTCGGGGCGATCGTCATCGGCTGGATCGGCGACAAGAGGGGACGAAAGCCCGCCCTGATCCTGACCATTGCCATGATGGCGAGCGGCACCGCGCTGGTCGGCCTGATCCCTTCCTACGCCTCGATCGGAGTGCTCGCCCCGATCGTCCTGGTGCTGGCGCGACTGATGCAGGGGTTCTCGGTTGGCGGCGAATGGGGCAATTCGACCGCCTTCATGGTCGAATGGGCACCGGAAGGCCGCCGCGGGTTCTACAGCAGCTTCCAGCAATGCAGCCTGGTAGCGGGCCTGTTGCTCGGTTCCGGCATCGCGGCCCTGCTCAATACCGTGCTCGCCACGGACACGATGCAAGCGTGGGGCTGGCGCGTCCCATTTCTCATTGGGAGCATGGTGGCGCTCGTCGGAATATACATGCGCCGCAATGTGGAGGATTCACCGATCTACCGGCGGGTAGCAGCCGAGCAATCCGCATCCGGCGCTCGGCCGCTGCCGATCGTCGAGACCGCTCAGGCGTTTGGCTTCATGATCGTTTGGGCGGTCCAATTCTACATTTTTCTCGCCTACATGCCGACATTCACCCAGAAGTATGCCGGGCTCAGCAGTGCGGCCGCGCTGTGGTCGAACACCGCCGGGCTGTTGCTGCTGATGGGCGCGATTCCTCCCTTCGGACTGCTATCGGATCGCGTCGGGCGCAAGCCGCTGCTCATCGCCAGCTGTATCGCCTTCGTGGTGCTGCCCTATCCGGTCTTCACCGCGATGCTCGGCGGCGTTTCGTTCATCAGCATTTTGTCGATGCAGCTGCTCGTGGGGCTGGCGATCGCGCTATATTCCGGGCCGGGGGCCGCGGCAATCGCCGAAATCTTCCCCACGCGGGGCCGGACCACGTTCCTGTCCATTGCAAACGGCACCGCCGTAGCGATCTTCGGCGGCTTTGCGCCGTTCATCGCCACTTGGTTGATCGAGAAAACCGGATCGCCGATCTCGCCGACCTACTACGTCATCGCTGCCGCAGTCGTCTCGGGCGCGGTGATCGTTGGTTTACGCGAAACGGCGTACGAGAAGCTCGGCTGACCGATACATCACCACGAATGGCGATTTTCGATCGTCCTTAGTGGCGGGTCGTGCCTTGTCGATCGGCGCCAAATAGGCGGGGGCTATGGAATCGGAAGCAAGCCGATATTTTCGTTGTTGCATCGCCAAACGTAAACTCTCGGCAATCGACGGGGCGTTGTGCTCCGATCGACTGAAAGAATGGAGAACAATCATGTCCAACAAGATCGCAATGGCGCTGCTGATCGCGCTCGGCACGGGCGCCGCTTCTTCGGCCTCGGCTGCCGTGAGCGCTCCGTGGCCGCCGCCCACCGCTGTCCAAACCGCTCACCCCGTTCCTGGATACGGCTACTCGGTGACCAAGGGAAAGCGTCAACGGACGAACCACGCTCCGCCGATCATCGGCGAGGCGCACGGCTCGCGATGAA
>WNFW01002069.1_pt1 | contig 13704 bp, 12 predicted proteins | sample 5400131 | NCBI WGS metagenome assembly WNFW01 (sample SAMN13153362, study PRJNA577476) | soil metagenome | isolation source: 20 cm soil or saprolite under grassland replicate 1 | place: USA:California | collected 2016-06-15 | reverse complement strand
CTGCAAGGTGGCTTCATCAATGAGTATCTCTTCAATATCTTGGTGAACTTTGTCGTTCATCTCGCCTCCAAATCAATGATTGGCTCGTTTCTGCAGCATGCATCTATCTGGTGTCTAAACACTCGCACATCGGCTACCAGCCGCGTAGCCCCCGTGAGGTAGACCTGAGCCTATGCAGGCGGCTGACCACAGAACACCGCGAGAAACATCAACTCGCACAGTGATGGGCGTTGCACAGCAGATACACCATCTTCAATATGCACTATCTTATCATAACTCCGGAACCCTGCGGATTTCCTTGCTCCTGTTTTGAGGCCCTAAGTGAAGGTCGGTAACACCAGATGCGAAGATGCGCTTAAGTCACACTAAACTACCCTATTGCCAATCACCCGTTCGGGAACATACTTGTTGCCTCATTTGCCATCTCCCACCCGCTGCAACTTCACAAAGTTCGTATGTGCCTGACTCGCTGTGGGCAGCCCCCCCATTATCACCACGTGCTGACCCCTTGCAATGAGCTCGTCATCCCGCAGCTTCTGATCGACAAGAGCAATCAGCTCCTCCGTCGTCTCTTGCATTTCAATACAGTATGGCCAGACGCCCCACCAGAGTGCAAGTTGACGATAAACGTGCTCAGAGGGAGTATAAGCAATAGAGGATCGCATTTGCAACGTCACTTGCTTCCGCACGCGTTGGACGGGGGTTCGTCACCATTGACTCGAGCATCTGCGTCGCTGTGATGACAGGTAAACCTCGATCATTACATTTGGCGATGATGCGTTTCTGGATGAGCGGCACCTTCTCTGGGGCCATCTCAACTCCCAGGTCGCCTCGCGCAACCATCACGCCGTCGACTACCTCGAGTATCTCAGCGAGCCGCCCTACCGCCTCTGGTTTCTCGAGCTTGGCAATCAAGGGAATGCTGACCTCTGTACGTTGCTCGCCCTGCTCCGCTTGCAGTTGCCGAATGAACTTCCGCGCCTCCAACACGTCCTCCGGTCGGCGCACGAAACTGAGCGCGACATAATCGACGTCGTGCAGCACACCGAACTTCAGGTCGTCACGATCCTTCTCGGTAAGAGCTGGTGCGCTCACCGCCACCCCTGGCAGATTAATGCCCTTATGCTCTTTGAGGACGCCACCATGCACGACCAGGCACTGGACATCGCTCCCATCAGAGCCAAGCACACATAATTCTAGCAGACCATCATCCAACAGGATGCGACCGCCTGCCTTCACATCCTGCGGCAGGAGCTTGTAGGTGGTCGAGACTATCTGAGCATTGCCCACCATATCCCGGGTGGTAATCGTCACCTTGGCACCATCGGCCAACAGAACGGGTTGTCCATCCTGCAACGTTCCCGTACGAATCTTTGGTCCTTGTAGGTCTTGCAGGATGGCGATTGAACAACCTAAGCGAGCGGAAATAGTACGTAGACGCTCGATGACAAGCGCATGTTCACGCTGTGTTCCAGGAGAGAAGTTCAGCCGTGCGACATTCATGCCACTTCGTATGAGTTGCTCGAGTCGCTCTTCGCTGTTGGTGGCTGGACCGATCGTACAGACAATTTGGTGCGTCGCATAGGCGCTCCTCTCGCAGTGGAAGGCAAGAGGGAGGCGAGAAGCCCCCCAGCATTCCCTCGCGCTGTATCGCCGGACGGAGAGTCCTTTACAGACGTAGGTCATTCACTGCTACTGCACCCCGCCGGTTGTCGGGCAACCAGGCAAAGCTCGCCTCCGAACTGGTGGTTGGGTTGTATTCTAGACCGACGTAGCCCTGGTATCCCAGCGCGTCAAGAGCTGCTAGCACATGGGAATAATGGATTTCGCCTGTGCCTGGTTCATGGCGCTCTGGGGAGTCTGCGATTTGGATATGCCCCATCTTCCCAATGTACTCGCGCAACGTTGCGATGAGATTCCCCTCCATGCGCTGCATATGGTAGATATCATACTGATACTTGAGATTTGGACGGTTGACATCGGCAAGCAACTCCAACGTCTCACGCGTGTTCGTGAGGAGGTAGTGTGGATTTTCAAAGACGTTGAGTGACTCGACTACCACACCAAGACCAGTGGCAGCAGCTTGATCAGCGGCCCAGGCAAGATTCTTGCGTACCCGTTCCATTTGCTCCTCACGGCTCTCCCCTGGGATGGTATTCCCGACGAGCGCGTTGAGCTGGGGACATCCCACCTGGCGTGCAAATTGAAGAGCTACCGGCACATTTGCTCGGAACTGCTCTTGCCGACCGGGGTCATTGAGAAAGCCTCGTTCTCCACCTGCCATGTTACCGGCGTCGAAGTTCATCAGGGCAACAGCCAGCCCCGTGGCACGCAGCCGTTCCGCGGTAGCAGAAAGATTTTCTCCTCCAGGCCACCAGAACTCCACGGCTCCAAAGCCAAGACTGGCAGCGCGTTCAAACCGCTCTAAGAACGGAACTTCTTTCAACAGAATCGAGATATTCAGATCGAATTGTAACATACGTTTCCCTTCTCTCTTCTCAAGCCTTGCCGCTTCACTTTCTTTCAAAAAGGATATCCTGAGCTCCTTCCCAGAGCACTAGACGTCCCAGTTCCCGTAGGTGTTCATTGCCAGCAACAATAGTCAAGAAGTGATTTCCTGCTAACTGCCCGAGTTTGCTGGCGAAGCAAGTGCCTCCATAGGGGAAAAGGATTTCCGTCTCGCTGAACCCCCCGGGATAAAGCAGTATTTGGCCGGGGCCTGGATAGCTCGTATGATTCTCGTACCCCACTCCCAGCTGAAAATCGCCTAGTGGAACCCAGGCCGCCTCTCCACTCCAGCGGGCCTGGATGATTTTGTTACGAAATGGCAGGATTTGACTGAATGCTGCGCACGTCTGTGGCGCGTCTGCTTCCTCCAGACGAGCGGTGAACTCCAAGGGGCCGACGGTAATACGTAGCATACTCATAGGTTACTCTCTTCCTCTATGTACTACAAGGTGGTGGGACGGCATAAACGGATGCAGCCGCTTACATCGGCCAAGCGCCAGGTCTCCTTTACTCATCTACAGAATATATCGCCAGTTTGCATTCACCCTAGACCTCTCGTCGAGGAAGCGGTCTAACGAGGCGACCGAACGGCGCAGAGATCGGCTTCCCCTCCACAAAGACCGTCCTGCCACGTACCAGTGTGCGCACAATGCGTCCCTGTAGCATTCGGCCCACGTAAGGACTATCTTGATGACGATAGAAGAGATCGCTTCTTTGTAGCGTGAAACTGCTCGAGAGATCAACCAGGACAAGATCAGCGTCGGCATCAATAGCCAAGTGCCCTTTGCCAGGCAAAGGACCAAAACGCAGAGCAATATGCTCAGCAGTAATGGTGGCTATCGTCGGAAGTGGTAGCTGGCGTCTGTCGTGGCCTTCCGTCAACAACAATTGTAGCAGAGACTGGCAACCGGAGATACCACCCCAGACCTTGAAAAAATCGAGACTGGTTTTCATATCGGCCGGTGCTGGCGAATGATCAGAGGTCACCATTGGAATGTTCCCATCGAAGAGCTGTTGCCATAACGCATCTTGCTCTGTCTGTGGACGTAGAGGTGGGGCACACTTCGCTACAGCCCCTAGCTCTTCTACATCATCCTCGGTCAGCACCAGGTAGTGTATGCACGTTTCACAGCTCACGTCGATTCCTCGCGCTCGCGCCTCTGCCACCATAACGATGCCACGCCCGCTGCTGACGTGTACAATATGCAGCGGGCAGCCAGATTCTTGCGCAAACAGGATCGCTCGTTGGATGGCTTCGAGTTCGGCTACTACGGGTCGCGAGGTGAGATAATCGCGTATACCTGTCCTGCCCTGTGCGATAGCACGACGCGCTAGCCCACTGGTAAGCTGGTCGCTTTCCGCGTGTACCGCGACAATCTTGCCAAGCTTCGCGGCACGCATCATGCCCTCGTACAACGTCAGGTCATCGACCGACTGAAAATCGTCAATACCGCTGTTGCTCATGAACGCCTTAAAGCCGATCACACCGCGCTCTGCTAGCTCGTCAAGCTGTGCGAGGTTGCCCGGCACCAGGCCTCCCCAGAGCGCGAAATCAACGAGCGACGCGGCCTGCGCAGCCTTCAACTTGAGATCGAAGCTCTCTGCATCAAGAGTAGGTGGATGGGCGTTGAGCGGCATATCGAAAAAGGTGGTGGTGCCGCCTGCCGCTAGTGCGGCTGTGCCTGTGGCAAAGCCTTCCCAATGGGTGCGCCCTGGCTCATTGAAATGCACGTGCGCATCAATCACGCCGGGAAACACGTGGAATCCCTCGGCGTTGATCTCCTCTTTGCTCGTTCCTGCAAGGTCTGGCTCGATGGCGACGATGCGACCATCGGCAACGGCGAGATCTGCGTTACTGATACCCGTCGCGGTAACCAGCGTGCCGTTACGCACGATGAGGTCGTAGAGACTCATAGACAGACCTACCTCACTTTTCAGACAGAAGGTGCAGAAACCGCTCCAGCACCTTGATTGCTACCTCCACATCCTCCACAGTCGCCGACTCAGCGGGATTGTGGCTGATGCCCCCTCGACATCGTACAAAGAGCATGGCAATATCGCTGAGCTCGCTCATCGTTGCGGCATCGTGTCCTGCCCCACTTGGAAGGGAAAGCGTCGGATACCCTATCTCCTCTATTGCCTGCGACAGTAGCTCGGTTAGATGTGGTGCGCATGGCACGGCACGATGCCCTTGCAGCATCTGCCAGTTGGTCGAAACGTGCCGTGCTGTGCCGATCTCGCGGGCCCGTTCTTCTAACTGGCGGTTCGCCTGCTCGCGCACTGTGTCGTCCTGATGCCGCACATCCAGGCTGAGTGTCACCTGTCCCGGAATCACATTGCTTGCTCCTGGGTGCACACTGACCTGCCCTACCGTCGCGACTAATCCCGGCAGGCTGCGTGCAACTGTCTCAACGGCCAGCACAAACTCAGCTCCCGCACAGAGCGCGTCGTGACGGAGCGACATGGGGACTGTACCGGCATGCCCGGCTTCGCCTGTAAAACGTACGGTGATTCGATTCTGTCCCGCGATGGCCGAAACCACAGCGACCGGGAGATTGCGTGCTTCAAGAACTGGTCCTTGCTCGATGTGGACTTCACAGTAAGCCAGGAGTTCGTCACGATGCCAGCGTGCGGTTTGCAGGGCAAAAGGATCAGGATCACCGCCAAATGCACGAATTGCCTCAGCCATGGTGATACCATCAGAGTCGGTTAAGTGAAGCGCTTCCGGGTCGAATGTACCCGCCACGGCTCTGCTCCCAATGTAGGCGCTATGATAACGTAGGCCTTCCTCGTCAGCAAAACCCAGCACCTCGATAGCAAAAGGGAGGCGCTCCTGTCGAGCGTACAATCGCTCAACGCAGGCAATCGCAATCATCACGCCGAGAGGGCCATCGTACTTGCCCGCATCGCGCACGGTGTCAAGATGAGAACCGAGCAATAATGTTTTGGCACCAGCCTGGCTCGCCTCGTAGCGTCCGATCAGATTGCCAACCTTATCTTGCTGGACGGTCATACCAGCAGCATGCATCCATGATGCCACGGCCTCGTTTACTTGACGCATCGCCTGCGACGCGAAAGGACGCGTAAGACAGTCAGGCTCTTCACTGTAACTCCCCAGTATGTCGCACCGCTCCATAACAGTGCGGGCAGATACGTCGAAAGTCATGGTCTAACCCTCCACTAAATACTATCGGTTAAAGTGAGATAAGCAACGACACAGAGTAATGACCAGTTGAATCCGCAATCCAAAAGCAGACGGGAACATTGTCCAGAAACAGGAGCGGGCTATTTACCTATTTGGGTTAGATACTTACAAATAGAAAATTGCTTTCCATTATATGGAGTATAAACGCTGTGTATGCGATTGTCAAGGGGTAACTGCTTTAACGCTCTGACATTCACTCATAAATTCTGCCGGTGAAATTGAAACCACTTCAGAAGTGCAATCAATCTTGGCAATCAGGGCTATCTAATGACCAGCAGAGCCAGAGCCATGTATTAGATGTGTGAGTTGCTATAGCCAGGCCGCCTTCACAGGACAAGTGCGTTTGGCACGCTTTGCACCATCCGATGAAACAAACTGGATAGCATCACGAAGGCATGACAAAGTCACTGAACAGTCACTAAAGCATTCTCACCAGTTATCACATAGCCCTGTCACATACCCTTGACAAATGTATGAGGAGCGTCTATACTCCATATAATGGAAAGTAATTTTCTACTTTGAAGAATCCTCGTAGTACACAAGCGGGCCATCAGGGCCAAAGTCGCCCCCTTGAAGCTACCACAGGATCTTGACAGCATCCTCCATTAGTGGAGGGTAGCCGACAGTTGCCAAATAGCATGAACTATCGCATACTATCATTAGTTCTTTTGATAGAGGCGATAGGTCTATGGCAAAGCAAGCACAGAAGTTATTCCGAGTCGGAGCCGCCGCACATGAATTGGGGTTGCACCCAATGACCGTCCGACGATGGATCAAAGCTGGACGTATTCAGGTGGTCCAGGTAGGCCGAGAGATGCGCATTCCGCGCTCGGAGATCGAACGGATGGTAGGCGCATCCGACGAGCGATTTCTCGTCCTCTATGGACGCGTCAGTGGGCATGGACAAAAGGATGATTTGGAGACACAGCTTGAACGGCTTCAGGCATGGGCACGAACCGAGCGGAAAGGGCAAGAAACGCTCGTGCTCTCTGATATTGGCAGCGGCCTGAAAGCTTCGCGCAGACACCTCCAGCGCTTACTCAAGCTGGTGTGTGAGGATAAAGTGGCAGAAGTGGCCATCACCTACGAAGATCGGTTGACCCGCTTCGGACAAGAATTTTTGGAAACGTTGTTTTCTTGCTTTGGCGTGAGGCTGACTGTTTTGGAGCCAGGGGAAGAGAAAACGCCGGAGCAGGAGTTGACGGATGATTTGCTCGCGCTCATTGCCTCGTTTTCTGGTCGTTTGTATGGCATGCGTTCTCACAAACAGAAGGAGCTGCTGCAATGCGCACAAGCCGTCCTCACCAGCCCCTAACCTACGATGTGCGTTTGCCTGACGAAGCCCAAGCCGATGCGCTTCGCCTCCTCGATGCAAGTAAGGCAGTCGTCAATCAGGCGCTCACACTGCTCTGGCCGTGCCTCGACGAATTTGGCAGGGAGCGTGTTGGTCCTGCCTGGAAACAGGTCGGCAAGTACATGGGCTCCCCAAAGTCACACGGAGATCGGCAATGGCGGTGCGAAAGTGAAACGGTGGGGAGGATTTTACGCCAACAAGCGGAGCGCAAGAAAACGTTTGAACTGGTCCAGCCCATTCTCTCCGATGGCTTCATTCGTCCTAAAACAGAGAAGCGACCGGCAGGCAAAAACCGTCCGGCGATCAAGGAAGCCGTTACCAGCTTGCAAAAAAGCCTGGAAGAGGATGAGACCAGCTTCGTCGCGCTGCACAATGTCATCGAACAAGCATGCAATTTTTTCTTCCGTACCGATCGCTTTCCCACCAGGTACGAAGAACTGCAACCCCTTCCGCTCCTGAAAGTGGGCATGCTGACCTATGCAGGCGACGACGGACGCGAAAAGGGGCAGGCATATCGTCTGGCTCTCGACGTCGATGCGGGGGTGGCGCGGTTTCGGTTTCGCTATCCAGATGAGGCGGGAATCTGGCACTGGCGCAAAGTGGATACCATCATTCCTTTGCCAGATTGCCTCAAAGAACGCCTGGATGACGGAGAATTGATGGCCCCCACCCTGCGAGAAGAACGCAGAGCTGATGGGGAGCGTTTCGCGGTGCTAGATTTCACCGTGGAAGTGGAGAAAGAGGCGTTGCCTGCCTGGGAGAGCGTCGAGCGTGTGTTAGGTGCGGATTGGGGTGTGCATACGTTACTCACGGCGACTGCTGTAGATGAACACAACGAACAAGTGGGCAGGCCAATGTTCCTCAACACGGGCGGTTTTGATGGCAGACAAGCCCGCACGCGACGGCAAATCGACGAACTCAAGAAGAAGGCGGCCACCTACGAACAAGAGCGGGATGTCTTGCCCCCTGATCACCCCAAACGAGCATGGTTCAACCAGCGGCTTGCACTCTATCGGCGGGAAGTTGACCGATGTTGGCGCAAGTATGAACAACGCAATCGGGCACTCGCGCATTTGGCAAGTAATGTCTTGCTTTTGTTGTGTCAGGTGCATGGTTGTTCGCTGCTCTCCATGGAGTCCTTGAAAACCCTCAAAACCACGGGGCGCGGCAAAGGGGTACGGGGCCGGTGGAGGAACTACCGCAACAATGCCACCATTCGGGGCGAGATCTGGCGTCTTCTGCGCTACAAGTGCCATCTGCTTGGGTTGCGCTTCCACACCGAACAGCCTCGGGGAACCTCTCACACCTGTCCCCATTGCGGGAAACCCGCCAAAACGTATCGCTCCCCCACTGAGCGAAACGAGGCGGTCACCTGGGGACGTTGGCTCTGCTGTGAGGTGTGCGGCTTTAATGGAGATCGGGACTACTGCGCCTCGCTCAACATTGCGCGGCTGGGCGTCGCCTATCTCGTCCAAATGAAACTGCTGGGCAAGGCACGACCTTGCTCGATCACTGACCCACGGGTCAAGCCTGTGTCGTATACCGGTGCAGGCTCGGTGCTGCTGTTGCCACCGACGGGGATCAACCCTGCCCGACACGTGCGGGGAAAGATTTGTTATTGTCCTGGTTGGCTGAGTTCAGCGTTTCTCCAATCGTCACAGCCCAAGGCTGTGTTTCTGCGATTGTGTGGATAGTTGTATCTTGCTTAGGAGAGTATCAGGTTTTAGCAACGGTAGGAATGATCGATGGAGAGAGAAGGTGAGGGTAGAGGATTACACGTGTGCAAGGTTGGGCGTACTCAGCAAGCGGCTGTGAAACTGGCTTGCTACACGCTGGTCAACGCGGCTACCAATACGCGCCAACAAGACATTGCCGGGTTCCATGCTGACATTTGGTTCAGTAGTAGGATACTCCACAAAACCCTGTGTTGCAAAGAGATCAATGATGATTTGTCGATAGTGATGGACAGTGACCCCCAGGCCTTCGTAATCCCAGTGCCATGATAAGCCGATAGCAAACAAGATCATATCTTCCAGGGCATCAAGCTCCAGGGCAAATGCTAGCAACCGCCTGGCAATTCCCATGCCACGCCAGTTCGAACTCACCTCGATAGCAACTTCATAGACATTCTCGATGCCCTCCCAGAATGAATCGCCTGGGGCCAGCGTCACCTCTCCTATAATCTCTCCTGAGTGCGTATAGGCCAGCGCAAGCGCGCAATCCGGGCTTTTGGAAATACCGAGCAGCAGCATGTGCTCACGTTCAGGAAGACGTGCAAAGGCCCGCAAGCCATCATCTGGCCGCAGGCGTTCAACGAAAGAGGGAGGGCAAAAATCGCGCAGCAGTACCTCACCGGCTTTTGTCTCGATTCCTTTGATGCGTGACGGCGTCGCAGTGCCACGTAAGTGCAACAGATCAAAGAGTCCCGTCATCGGCGACCGGTATTGAACGGTAGGGAAGGCATGGCGTATCGACGAAGGCACGAGCAGGTGACGTACCAGGGCAACGGTCAGGTGGTTTGCCTTGTTAATGTGCCAGCGCCGGGGTTGAGCGGGAAAATCCTCCAGCCGATCCATGAAGGTAGTTGGGAAATCTTCGGCGGCGCTCGCTTTGCCCATCACTTCCTGTGCAGCTTCCTCTTTCTCCCGTACAGCCAACCATTCAGGGCGCCAGCGGGTGATCCACTCCGCTGGCAGTTCCTTTGGCAAGGTCTGATCCGACATCTCCGCCCATAGCATGCTCCAAGCCCGTGGCACCACGCGATAGAGATCATAGCCTCCTCCGCCCAGTGCCACCCAGCGCCCCTGACAGTAAGTATGCGCCAGCTGGTGCGCCATTTTCATCTGCTTCTGGATACCGCGCAAAGTCAGCTTCAGGTGTGTCAGGGGATCCCAGGCATGGGTATCACACCCATGCACGCTGACAATGACATCGGGTGCGAAAAACGTAACCAGGGGATGGAGTAACGCGTTCATTGCTTCGTTGTACGAATCATCCTCCGTAAAGGGCTCCAGAGGTATGTTGACCGTGTATCCACGCCCTAACCCGCTGCCTAGCTCGAGCACGTCGCCAGTTCCAGGAAAGAGATAGCGCCCTGTCTCATGAAACGAGATCTTCATGACGCGGGGATCATCATAGAATGACTTCTGCACACCGTCGCCATGGTGCGCATCAAAGTCGATATAGAGGACCTTTGCCTCAGTGGTCTGCAGGATATGGGCAATGGCCACTGAAATATCGTTGTAGATACAGAAGCCAGAGGCGCGATCCGCCCAGGCGTGGTGTAATCCTCCAGCGGGATGATAGACATGCAGCGGGCGGTCCTCCTCCGAGCTAAAGGTTCCACCTTCAGGTAATCCCATCACAGCGCTTAGCGCTACTAAAGACCCTCCCGCGATTAACGCGCATACCTTATGCATATCAGGCAGAGCTGGAGTATCTCCCTCACCGAAGCCATAGTGAAGCTCGAGCTTTTCCAGCTCCCTCTGTTCATCGGGCGAAAGCGCTTCCCCATCGACGACGCTAAGACGCTGGACAGCCTCAATGTATTCAGCGGTATGATTCAGGCTCAATTCCTCAATGGTCGCGGCCCGCGATGGCAGCCGGGTTTGCTCATTCTCGCTTTGCCAGAGCCCGCTCGTCTCGAGCAGGTCCATGAGCGAGATCAAGCGGCGTCCCCGGAGCGGGTGATCCGGGCCAAAGTCGTAATTGAATTCGGCCGGGTCAAAAATAAGGCGCGCCCTGGGTGGACTAGATGGCTGCTCAGGCATGTGTTTCACCCTCCGATAGCTGGTCAGCAAATGTATACTCAATATTTGCTTCATGCAAACGAACTAATAAAGGAGAGGGGTTGATAGTCCCCAGTCGCAGTGTAGCGACGCGAGGAGCATTATCCTGCGGGGCAACCATGACACTAAGCACCTTGATGCGCAGTTCCGCCGCCAGGAGCAACGTTTGTGCCAATGGTATCAAATCGGCGTGTTGAAGAGGAATGAGCAATTGCATCCCAGGCTCAAAGGCACCCAGCGCGCGAGCTAAGGCCATCAGTAGATCACTACGTGTGAGTAAGCCAACCAGGATGGTCTGTGTTTCCTGTCCCTCTGCCACTTGCTCATATTCCACTACAGTCAGGTAATTGATACCTCGCTCGACAAGCAACTGGGCAGCTGCGGCTGCGCTCGTTGTAGGGGTCACACTAATAGGGACACGATGCATTACTTCAGCGATACGCTGATCGTACCAGGGGCGGCGCAGCAGATCACCAGAAGAGCGCTGTTTATCCAATGCCACGATCAGATCAATATCTTCCGTGGTCAGAAAACCCACGAGCAGGAGTTGCGTTTTGTGCATGCTATATTCTGTCTTCTCTGTTTCATGCACCTGGACATGGCGCACCACAGGTAGGTGATGAATCTGGTATTGCCGCAACATGTTCGCGGCATGACTGAGTGTATCATCCGCTACTACTGTGATCATGTTCGTCGACATTATATCTCTTACGATCATGTGGCTGCGCCCCCTTATTGCATCGTCATCTTTTGCAACATAGTCAAATGTGCTACGCACTGACTGGAATCATCATAGCACAAAAAGTGGGGTATTGAGCAACACGGTATGACAATCTGTGCGCTCACCATGTCTAAGTGGATGGCACGAAGAGCAACCCAATGTATAATAGGGCCGCCAGACCAAGCAAAAGGCAATAAATGCTGGCAATAATACGCGAAGCCGGCTGCACTCTTCGGGACCTGCGCGAATAATAACTTCTATAAGACATAAGGAGAGCGACTATGACAATACCTAACAATAAAAAGAAATCCAGGAGTCTGACGGCAAAGCCTCCACTAAATAACGCAAATGTCACCGCGACAGCGCCAAAAACGAATAATCCACCAAAAACATCTGCCGCCGCAATAGCCATAAAGTAGCCGTCATCGTAGCGACGTATAAGTAAAAGAGGCGTTACCCTCACCAGGACGATTAGTCCGCCAATGTAAGCACAAAGGCAGGCGAGTGTCCAGAATAAATTTGACATATATCTTCATCCTCGTACACATTTTTGACATCTTGCAACGATAGCTTCAGCCTTTACACGCTTTGAAGAAACAGGGAGAGACAGAGCATAGCTTCAGCATAGGTAACATACAGGCACTGGCATATGTGAAGTGATCCAGGGCTCCGCGATTGCTTGATTTTCTTGCAAGTTTATTGTATCACGCTATAATAATGGCTGGGGAACATCCCGAATAATCTTATAACAGAGACTGCAGAACATAGCTTATGGCGACATTAACCTGGAAGGGCAAACGGCCAATTGACGAGAACGACCAGGTTCTTTCATCTCATGCTACCCAGTTGTATACTGTTGAGACGTTTCCCGGCTCGCCCTTGGAAAGCGTAGTACTATCAGGTCAATCTCCTGCAAACGGCTGGTACAATCGTCTCATTTGTGGAGATAAAAGTTTCGTACTGCCAGCCCTCCTGCCTGAATTTGCACGTGCCGTCGATCTCATCTACATCGATCCCCCCTTCATGACCGGGCGCGACTTCACAAGCGGCACGCAACTGGCTTATAGCGACAAGTGGAAAAATGACCTGGATATCTATCTTCAATGGCTATACGAAGCATTCGCGCTGTTGCATCTCCTGCTGGCAGAGCATGGCAGCCTCTATGTGCACCTCGATTGGCGTGCCACCCACTATGCGAAGATCATCCTGGATGAAATATTCGGAGTCAGCCCCAGCGCCGAGGGAGGCGGTTTCAAGAGTGAAATTATCTGGCACTATCAATCTGGTGGGCGCTCTTATAAAATGTATGCGCGGAAGCACGACACCATCCTGCTCTATACCAAATCAGACCGGTACTGTTTTCATGGCGAAAGGATTGGCGAACGGCGCGGCTCACAAAAAAGGAACCATATGCGCAAACACGTAGATCCTGACGGGCATATTACCTGGACAATTCGTTCTGCGGGCCGGCTCTATACCTATGACGAGGATGCGATTATGACCCTTTCTGACGTCTGGAGCGACATTAGCCATCTTCACCAGAAAGACCCCGAACGCAATGGCTACGCCACACAAAAACCTGCCGCCCTACTCGAACGCATCATACTGGCATCGTCCGAAGAAGGCGACCTTGTCCTTGATTGCTTTTGCGGGAGTGGTGTAACGCCGTTGGTTGCTGAACGACTCGGTCGCCGCTGGATTGCCAGCGATCAAAGCCCCCTGGCAATGCAAGTAACTCAAAAGCGCCTGCAAGCTCTGGAGCAATGCTGTCCGTTCGTCCTACAAAGAAGCGAAGAATAGGTATAGAAATACCACTATCACGGCCAGCATGAAGCATATATGATATAATCGGTCAGGGGATTACTCTATGTTTAGTCAAGACAACAATGCAGATGAAGCGAATAGATAGCTATGTTAGAACTCCTTGAACAGATGTTTCGCCAGGTACGTGCCTACATGCAATCAGATCACTTCGATCGCAACCAGGTTTACTACCATTCAGCGGAACATACGACTATGCAGTTTGATCGCCAGGCCGAAGATATCATTATCAGCGGACTGATAGAGAGCGGGCATGGCTTTGAAATCATCACCGAAGAGCGAGAGCCTTTCACCACGAATGCAACGC
>WNFW01005949.1_pt1 | contig 13709 bp, 9 predicted proteins | sample 5400131 | NCBI WGS metagenome assembly WNFW01 (sample SAMN13153362, study PRJNA577476) | soil metagenome | isolation source: 20 cm soil or saprolite under grassland replicate 1 | place: USA:California | collected 2016-06-15 | reverse complement strand
CCGTTCACGGTCGAGGTCGCCCTGAAGGGCCTGGGGACCTGGAGCTACAACGGGACGCTCCACCTGGTGCGGCCTGCCCGGCGCTGGAAGGTCTCGTGGACGCCGGCGACCGTGCATCCCCAGCTCGCCTCCGGCAGGAAGTTCGCCAGGGTGGTGCACTGGCCCGACCGGGCCCCCATTCTCGGCAGGGACGGGACGGTGCTCCAGGGGCAGGGCGACGCGGTGAGCGTCGGTGTCGAGCCCGACCGGATCAAGGATCCGGGCGCCGTGATTGCCGTCTTCCAGCAGTACGCCGGCATCGATGCCACGACGGTCAACCGGGTGCTGCACACGCCGGGCGCCAGGCCGTCGTGGTTTCTCCAGGTGACCCAGATGCATCAGGACCAGTTCGCTGCCCTGCCGCCGGCCTTCATCCAGACCCCGGGGATCGTGGTGCAGCACACGAAGGCCCGCACCCCGCTCCGGGATGGCTTCGCCAGCCACGTCCTCGGCACAACCGGCCCCATCACGGCCGAGCGGCTGGCGCAGCTCGGCCCTCCCTACGCCACGGGCACGGTCGTCGGCCTCTCGGGGCTCGAGGGGGCCTTCGAGCGCCAGCTCGCCGGAAGCCCAACGGCGGACATCCAGATCGTCGACAGCGCCGGCAGCGTGGTCGCGACCCTCGACCACTTCGACGGCTCCCCGCCACAGCCCGTGACCACCACCCTGGATCCGGCGGTGCAGACAGCCGCGGACAGCACCTTCGCCGGCAGCGCGCAGCCGGCGGCCCTCGTTGCGCTCGACGCCGCGACCGGGGAGATCCGGGCCGTGGTGAGCCGGCCGCTCAACAACGGGTTCGACCGGGCGCTGGCGGGCACCTACCCTCCCGGATCGACCATGAAGATCGTCACGACCGAGGCGCTGCTGGTGAAGGGGGACGACCTCACCACGCCGATCTCCTGCCCCACCGACGCCGTGGTCGACGGGAAGCACTTCCGCAACATCGAGGGCGAGGGCGGCACCCAGCTCAACCTGCAGCAGGCGTTCGTCCAGTCCTGCAACACCGCCTTCGTGCAGCTCGCCGCAACCCTCAAGGCCTCCGAGCTGACCAGGGCGGCGGAGAACCTGGGCTTCAACGCACCCGAGCCATTGCCGCTGACGTCGAAGGGCTCGAGCTTTCCGCCTCCCAAGGACCTGGCGGACCAGGCCGGCGCCGCCATCGGCCAGGCCGAGGTGCTCGCCACCCCGCTGCACATGGCATCGGTCGCCGCCTCGGTCGCCTCGGGGGCCTGGCACCAGCCGACGCTCACCGCCGGGGCGAGCGCCACCGCGACGGTCACCCCACTCGACCCCGGCGTGGCAGGCAAGCTCCGGACACTGATGGGGCTGGTCGTCTCGGACCCCTCCGGCACGGGCATCCTTGCCCAGCTCCCGGGCACGCCCGTGTCGGGCAAGACCGGCACTGCGGAGTTCGGTACCGCCAACCCGCCCAGGACCCACGCCTGGTTCGTCGGCTTCCGCGGCAACCTCGCCTTCGCCGTGCTGGTGGAAGGCGGCGGGGTCGGCGGGAAGGTGGCAGCACCGCTGGCGGCGAAGTTCCTGAGCCAGCTCCCGGGCTAGGGCCTGGAGGGGGGTCCAGGCTTTCCCCCCGAGCTTAGGTGCGTATCGCGTGTATGCGCGCGAAAAGCGACTGACCTCGGCCCGGCTCTACCCCTCGATGCCTTCCTTCGCCCGGTGGTAGGCGCGCAGGCGCTTGCGCTGGTCGAGTTCCCGTTTACGCAGGCGGATGTTCGCCGGGGTGATCTCGACGAGCTCGTCGGCGGCGATGAACTCGAGCGCCTGCTCGAGCGACATCTGGCGGGGCGGCACCAGCCGCAACGCCTCGTCGGCGGCGTGGGTCCGGATGTTGGTCTTCTTCTTTTCCTTGGTCGGATTGACGTTCATGTCGTCGGGCCTGGCGTTCTCCCCGATGATCATGCCTTCGTAGACCTCGACCCCCGGCCCGACGAACATCTCGCCACGCTCCTGGAGGTCGTAGATGGCGTAGCTGGTGGTGGTCCCGGGTTTGTCGGCGACCAGCACCCCGCTGGTGCGGTGGGCGATCTCGCCGCACCAGGGCTCGTAGCCGGCGAAGACGCTGTGGATCTGGGCGGTTCCCCGCGTCTCGGTCAGCATCTCGGAGCGGAACCCGATGAGGCCACGGGCAGGGATGATGAACTCCATCCGCACCCAGCCGCTGCCGTGGTTGGTGAGGTTCGACATCCGGCCCTTGCGAAGTGCCAGCGACTGCGTCACGACGCCGACGAAGGTCTCCGGCATGTCGAGCACGAGGTCCTCCATCGGCTCGAGGAGCTTGCCGTCGACCGTCTTCGTGATGACCTCGGGCTTGGAGACCTCGATCTCGTAGCCCTCGCGGCGCATCGACTCGATGAGGATGGCGAGCTGGAGCTCGCCGCGGCCGCGGACCTCGGTCCGGTCGGGGGAGCCGGTGTCGACGAGGCGGATGGAGACGTTGCCGAGGATCTCCCGGTCGAGGCGCGCCTTGAGGTGCCGGCTGGTGACGTAGCGGCCCTCCCGTCCCGACATCGGCGACGTGTTGACGCCGAAGGTCATCCGCAGCGTCGGCTCGTCGACCTCGAGCGCGGGCAGGGGACGGGGATCCTCCACCGAGGCGATCGTCTCGCCGACTGTCACATCCAGCAGGCCGGCGATCGAGCAGATGTCCCCGGGGCCCGCGGAGTCGATCTCCGAGTAGGACAGCCCCGTGTGGGCGAGCATCTTGGTGATCCGGGCGGTCTCCACCGAGCCGTCCCGCCGGCACAGCGCCACGCGCTGGCCCGTCTCGACCCGTCCGTTCCACACCCGGCCCACCGCCAGGCGGCCGACGTAGGGGTCGGCGGCGAGGTTGGTGACCATGAACTGCAGCGGGGCATCGGGGTCGTAGACCGGCGGCGGCGTCACCTCGGCGATCACTTCGAACAGCGGCACCAGGTCCACGCCGGGGACGTCGAGGTCGCGCGTCGCCGTCCCCTTCCGGGCGTCGGTGTAGATCACCGGTCGGTCGAGCTGGCTCTCGTCGGCATCGAGGTCGATCAGGAGGCTGTAGATGTCGTCGAGCACTTCGGCGATGCGGGCGTCCGGCCGGTCGATCTTGTTGATGACGGGGATGACGGGCAGGCGCCGCTCCAGCGCCTTGCGCAGCACGTAGCGCGTCTGGGGCAGGGGGCCCTCGGAGGCGTCGACGAGCAGGAGGGCCGAATCGACCATCTGCAGCGTCCGCTCGACCTCCCCGCCGAAGTCGGCGTGGCCGGGGGTGTCGCAGATGTTGATGTGCAGGCCGCGGTACTCGATGGCGGTCTGCTTCGCCAGGATGGTGATGCCGCGCTCGCGCTCCTGGTCCATCGAGTCCATGACGCGGTCGACCACCTCCTGGTTCTCCCGCCACACGCCCGACTGCTGGAGCATGGCGTCGACCAGCGTGGTCTTGCCGTGGTCGACGTGGGCGATGATCGCCACGTTCCGCACGTCCTCACGCCTCGCATTCCTGTCACTCATAGCCACAGGGTACCTTTGTAAGGCCGGGGTCCCCCGGGGGAGGGAGAAAAGTTGGCGACGAGGCAGCGAGTCCCCGAGATGATAACGCGCTCGCGCGCGCCTCTCGGCCCGGACGGCGAGGCGGCGAAGCCCAAGGACCCCCGCGGGACGTTCCGCCGCATCGTCGAGATCTTCCGGCCCTACCGGGGTCAACTCGCGCTGCTCGCGGCGACGATCGTGATCACCGCGGGGCTCGGCGTGGTCAACCCGCTGCTGATCAAGGCGGTCTTCGACAAGGCCCTGTTCGGGCCGAACAAGATCTGCTCCGGCGTCCCGTGCCCCAACCTGCCCCTGCTGTACCGCCTGGTGGCCCTGGGGCTGGCGATCCCCGTCGTGACGAGCCTCATCGGGGTAGGCCAGACCTTCCTTTCGAACTCCCTCGGGCTGCGGCTGATGCGCGACCTGCGTGACCGGCTCTACGCGCACCTGCAGTCCCTCTCGATGCGCTTCTTCACGTCGACGCGCACCGGGGAGATCCAGTCCCGGCTCACCAACGACGTCGCGGGGGTCCAGAGCATCGTCACGGACACCGCCTCGAGCATCCTCTCGAACGTGGTGATCATCGTCTCCAGCTTCGCCGCCATGGCCTTCCTGTCCTGGCAGCTCACGATTCTCTCGCTGATCCTGGTGCCGCTGTTCGTCTTTTTCACCTTCCGGGTGGGCAAGTCGCGCCGGGCACTGCAGTCCGTGGCCCAGCAGAGCCTCGCCGACCTGACGGCGATCACCGAGGAGACCCTGTCGGTGTCCGGCATCCTGCTCGCCAAGGTGTTCGGCCGCCAGCGCTACGAGATCACCCGTTTCACCAAGGAGAACCAGCGCTTCACCGACATCCAGCTGCGCCAGCGGATGACCGGGCGCTACTTCTTCGCCCTGGTCGGGACGTTCTTCTCCGTCACGCCGTTCCTGGTGTACCTGGTCGCGGGCCTGTTCCAGCACAGCGGCCTCACGCCCGGGCTCATCGTCGCCTTCACCACGCTGCAGGCTCGGCTGTTCTTCCCCATCGGCCAGATGCTGTCGATCTCCACCGACGTGCAGTCCTCCATGGCCCTCTTCGAGCGGATCTTCGAGTACATGGACCTCCCGGTGGAGATCACCGACTCCCCCAACGCCCGCCGCCTCGCCCCCGAGGACGTCCGCGGCGAGGTGGCCTTCCGGGACGTCTGGTTCCGCTACGAGGACCCGCCACCGGAGGGATCCCCGGTGTCGCCCACCCCCCCGGCGCCCGCGCTCGAGGACACGTCAAGCGAGCTCGTGCCCGTCGCGGATGGCCCAGCGCAGCGACCTCTGGAGTGGACCCTGGCGGGCGTCAACATCGAAATCTTCCCGGGCCAGCTCGCGGCCCTCGTGGGACCGTCCGGGGCCGGCAAGACGACCACGACCTATCTCGTGCCGCGGCTCTACGACGTCCAGAAGGGGTCCGTCCAGATCGACGGAGTCGACGTGCGGGACATCCAGCTCGAATCGATCGGCGAGCTGATGGGGGTCGTGACCCAGGAGACCTACCTGTTCCACACGACGGTCCGGGGCAACCTGCTGCAGGGCAAGCTCGACGCCACCCAGGAGGAGCTCGAGGCCGCCTGCAAGGCCGCGTTCATCCACGAACGGATCATGGAGCTGCCCGAGGGTTACGACACGGTGGTCGGCGAGCGTGGCTACAAGCTGTCCGGCGGCGAGAAGCAGCGCCTCGCCATCGCCCGGGTCATCCTGAAGGACCCCCGCATCCTCATCCTCGACGAGGCGACGTCCAGCCTGGACACCACCTCGGAGCGCCTGGTCCAGGAGGCGCTCCGGCCGCTGATGCATGGCCGGACGACCATCGCGATCGCCCACCGCCTCTCGACCATCCTGTCGGCCGACACGATCTTCGTCATCGACCGGGGTCAGGTGGTGGATCGGGGGACGCACGAGGAGCTGGTCCGCCGGGGTGGCCTGTACGCCGAGCTCTACGAGCAGCAGTTCCGGGGCGGCCTCGTCGAGGCGGAGTGCGAGGACGGCCTGGTGCTCTCGACCGGTGTCGTCGTCCCCGCGAGCACCGACCAGAGGGCGTAGGGGGGTCCATTAGGGGGGAGTAGCAGTCCCCCGGAGCGCAGCGGAGGGGGATGAGCTGCGGATCCCCCCTGGGTCGTCGGACACTCCGCAGGAGTGGACGACGACTGGGGAGCGGGTCTTCAGTTTGGCGGCAGCCGGTGGGTTACCTTGACGGTGTCCGTGCCCTTCATCCTGACGGTATCGGTGCCCTCCAGCGACAGGGTGTCGTCCATCCGGGCGTCGTCGGGGCTCGTGGCCCCCATCTTGACGGTGTCGTGGGGTGGCAGTTCCCGGACAGGCTCGCCGTCGGGTGCCGGTGCGAGATGAGGCCCGGGCTCCTTGAGCAGCTCGTCCTCATGCCCGCTCAGCAGCCGCAGGATCAGGGCGTAGACGCGATCGGCGTTCGGCACCCTCGTCAGGCTCCGTAGCCCGGGGTGACCGCTCAGGTTGAGCTCGAGGTTGCAGTAACCGAGGATCCGTCCCGCAATCGTGCGCCGGTAGGTCGTGTCGATGACGAGCCGCAAGGGGAGTGCCGTGATGCGGCGGGCAATCAGGCCTTCGATCAGCAGGATCCGCTCGTTGGTGATCACGTACCGGGTGAGCGCCCAGTGCCCCGCACGCCAGGCGAAGAAGAGGGTGCCCAGCAGGGCGATGCCGGCTCCGACCGGGCCGAGGTGGGCGGCGGGCCACCGGTGGGACTGCGCAGCGACGACGACGCCGAGGACGAGGCTGACCAGGAAGACGACGAAGGAGTTGCTAAGGACGACCGTGTGCCGTCGGGAGGCGTAGATGAGCCGCTCTCCCGGGGTCAGGTACCGGACGAGTGTCCCCATTGCTGGATTTTTACCACAAAGCCCCCCGCCCGTGCATTCCGGACCGGACATCGAGTTCGCTTTGAGCCAAGACGACACATTTCTGCACGTTTTGGCTCAAAGTTGCCCGGTGGCCGCCTGAGCCTGCTTCACCACGTTGCGGATCTGGTCGACGTGGGCATCCTCGTGGGACAGCCCCCTGGCAAAGCGCTGCTTGGCCTGCTGCCACGTCGGGGTGGCCGGGTCCGGGTCGACGTCCGACGGAGGCGTGGACGGCCACATCTCAAGGCTGGCCAGCCGTATCCGGCGGCTCTCCGCGAGGCGCTGGCGGCATTGGTCGATGGTGGTGACGATCTTCCACGGCAGCTCCCAGCGGGACCGTCCATGGAAGGGGACGCCACGGGCCAGCTCCTGCGCCAGGGCAGCCGATTCCTCGGCCGAGGCGGTCACGTGGGCCACGAGGTGGCCAAGGTTCCAGGCGAGGTCCCGGTCCGCTGGGTCTGCAGCCGCAGGGTCGTCGGCAGCGGGGTCCTCCGGCACGAAGACGACGTCGGCGTCGGTCGCCGTCGCCAGGATCTCCTCGAGCTGGGCGATGGAGCTGTCGGTCGCGCGGGCGAGGTCATCGACGGTCAGGTCTTCGACCAGGTCGGCAAGCTTGACCTCACGGGCGCGCACCCGGCTGAAATCGAGCTTGAATCCGGTCATGGTCCCACTGTAGCCGCAACACCCCTGCAGGAGCCCGGCGTCGCCCCATCCGGCTCGGGTGTGCCGTCAGGCAGCCTGCCGCCACGGGGGCCTGTTCGACGAGCCCTTTGTTGGGGCCGTCGCCACGGGAGGCTGCGTGCGGCTCCGGGCCAGCATCGCGCGGAAGCGGTGCCCCCCGAACGCTGCCATGAGTGCACCCGCCAGCCCGAGCAGGATCCAGACGGCGCCGGAGTTGGGGCCCGAATGGGAACGGGCGTTGGCGCCCGGATGGGCCGAGGAGCGGGAGACCGGGTTGGTGGTGATCGGCTGGGCGGCTGGTGCGGTCACGAGGGGGGCTGCCGCTGGTGGGACGGCCACGGCGGCTGCGGCCGGAACAGGAGCCGGAACAGGAGCCGGGGCCGGAGCAGCAGCCACCACCTGGGGCTTGTTCGCGGAGACGACCGAGGCCCTTGCGACCGGCGCTTTGGGAACGGGGGCCCTGGCGACCGGTGCTGTGGCAACCGTGGCGGCGTGCGCGTTGGCGGAGCCGGCGGCCTGGGGGGCCCAGCCGGGGATCTGAGCGAAGTCCTCGGTCACGTACACCCAGTTCCTCGCGTCCAGGGCGATGCCGAGGCCGACGGCGTTGAACCTGCGGTCGAGAGTGACGTTGCGGTGGGGGATGTCGCTGTAGAGCAGCGCATCGTCGGCCGCCAGGGTGCTGTCCATGGCCACATTTTCCCCGAGATAGGTCGCGCGCAATGCGCTGTGCCCCCGGGCGACGAAGTCAGCGTTGTGCCAGATGTCGCCGGCCGCAGCCATGTCCTGTGCGTGCTGCCGGGCTACCGAGTGTGCCCACCCCACCTGCTGGACGGATCCGACCCCGGCGGCGGCACGCTCGGCGTTGACCATCGACAGCATCTGCGCCTCGAGTTCGTCAACCGATGGCAGGGGACCGGGAGGCTGCGGCGGTGCGGGGGCGGAGGCGGGTTGCTGGCTGCCGTTGCCGCCCGCAGCAAGGGAAGCGAGCCGGGCCGGGCTGGCGGTGGGGGTGGCGGCAAAGGCTACGGGCGCAAGGACGGTGAGGCACGACAGGGCGAGAGCGGTTCCTACAGGGGTCGCGACAAGCCGCCTCCAGCGCATGGTCCGTGTCCTCTCCTGAGGGCCCCGCCCCCAGTGAGCAGGCCATGTGCCCGCTTGTCCGGCGGAAATCCGACAGTTGAGTTATCGGTAGCTCGGAGGAATTGGAGATGGGCTATTCGGACCATATCTGTTGCTAATCTGGTAGCAGCATTGGCGTCGACCTAATGGGGTTATCCCGTGTCATTTAGTGACGCCAATCTGAACCGAATTAGCTGAGCCGGACGAGCTGTGAATCCCCCCTGGGTCGTCGGACACTCCGCAGGAGTGGACGACGACTGGAAAGCTCTCTAGGGGGGGACTACGCCGTCGGCGGCTGGGCCGGGTTGGGTCGAGAGGCGCTGTGGAACAGCGTCGGGGCGTCCTGGGGTGCGCTGGCAGGCCCGGCAGCGACCGCCAGGACCTCGTCGCCGTCGATGGTCTCCTTTTCCAGCAGCAGCTCGACCAGGCGGTCCAGGCCGTCCCGGTGGTCGCTCAGGAGCTGGGTTGCCCGCAGCCCGGCCTCCTTGAGGAGGCGCTGCACCTCCTCGTCGATGACCTGCTGCGTGGCCTCGGAGTACTGCCGGTTGGAGATGAGCGTATCCCCGAGGTAGGCGGGATCGTCGGACGAGAAGCCGACGGGGCCGAGCCGGGGGCTCATGCCGAACTCCCGCACCATGCGGACGGCGAGCTGGGTGGCACCGGCGAGGTCGTTGGCGGCACCGCTGGAGACCTCCCCGAGGACCAGGCGTTCAGCAGCACGCCCGCCCATTCGGACAGCAAGGGAGTCGGCGAGGTAGCTCTCGGGGTAGAGGTGGCGCTCGTCGACGGGAAGCATCTGGGTGACACCCAGAGCGTGGCCCGCAGGCAGGATCGTGACCTTGGAAACGGGGTCGGCGTGCGGCGACAGCACCGCAACCAGGGCGTGGCCCGCCTCGTGCACGGCGACCGACCGCTTCTCGTTGGGCAGCAGGGCGTTGGTCGCCTCGCGCCGTCCCAGGATGATGCGGTCTCTTGCCACGAAGAAGTCGTCGGTGGTGATGGACTCCCGCCCGCTTCGGATCGCGACGATGGCAGCCTCGTTCACCAGGTTGGCGAGATCGGCGCCGGAGAACCCCGGCGTCCCGCGCGAGACAGCCTCCAGATCGACGTCGCTCGCCATGTTCTTCTTCTTGGCATGCAGGGCGAGGATCATGGCCCGCTCCTTCTGGTTGGGCAAGGGGATCTCGACGGTGCGGTCGAAGCGGCCAGGGCGCAGCAGCGCCTTGTCCAGCGTCTCGGGCCGGTTGGTGGCGGCCATGACGACGACGCCCGTCGAGGGGTCGAAGCCGTCCATCTCCGCAAGCATCTGGTTGAGCGTCTGCTCGCGCTCGTCGTTGGTCCCGAGCGCGTTTCCACCCCGGCGCTGCCCGATGGCGTCGATCTCGTCGATGAAGATGATGGAGGGTGCCCGCTTCCGGGCCTCCGAAAAGAGGTCACGCATGCGGGAGGCGCCCACGCCGACGAACAGTTCGATGAAGCTGGACCCCGTGACCGAGAAGAAGGCGACCCCGGCCTCGCCCGCGACGGCGCGGGCCATCAGCGTCTTGCCAGTTCCAGGGGGACCGACCATGAGGACACCCTTCGGCCCCACCGCGCCGACCTTGGCGTAGCGATCGGGGTTCTTCAAGAAGTCGACGACCTCGCTCACCTCCTGCTTGGCCCCCTCGTAGCCGGCGACGTCGCTGAAGTGCGTGGACGGTTTGCTCGCGTCGTAGAGCTTGGCCTTGGAACCCGTGATTGCGCCGAGCCCGCCCGTCAGTTGCCGCCCCGCCCGCCTGCCGAGCCACATGAAGAGGCCCAGGAAGAACAGCAGCGGGAGGAAGCTGGCGAGGATGCTGCCAATGCCGGTCGACGGGCCCTGGCCGGTGATCTGGACGTTGTGGCTCTCGAGCACGGGCGCGAGGTTGTTGTCCTGGAGGGGAGCGGGGATCTGGGACTTGTAGGTCTTGCCGTCGGACAGCTTCCCGCTGATGGCCCCGTTTGCGTCGATGGTGGCGGTCTTCACCTTGCCGCCATTGACGTCGTCCAGGAACTGGGAGTAGGTGAGCGTTGCGGTGGGGCTGGTGGGCTTCAGCAGGCGCGGGCTGAGGAGGAGGAAGGTCAGGGCGACGCCGGCAAGGATCAGCCACACCCGCCAGGCGGGCGGCGGGGGCGGCGCCGGTCCCCTCGGCCGCGTCTCCCGTGAGGAGTCGGGCTTTCGTACCGGACTGGTGTGATGCTCCACTTCAAACCGCCTTTGGTGATTGCTGACTGTGGTCGTGAGGCCCCGGGCTAAGACCCTGATCCTGGCCCGATCCACGTGTCCTGGGCCTGATCCATGATACGGCGGCGTCTTTGCAACACCCTCGTGGCCTCAGCCGGCCCTAAGTTGGCGGTACCTGCGCAGACCCTAGGCAGTATTCCCGGCGATGGGGACTTCACGCTCCGGGTGGGATGCGTCGGTGAATTCCACGAACTCACCGGTGATGATGAATGCCACCTGCTCGCCGATGTCCACCGCGTGATCGCCGACGCGCTCGATCTCGCGCGAGACAACATGCATGCCGATGCCCCATTCGAGAAGGGCGTTGTTGGGGGCGGCGTCGAGAACCTCGGGGAGCATGCCCCGGTTGAGCCGGTCGATGGTGTCGTCCATGCAGGTGAGGCGGTAGCAGAGTTCCAGGTCCCGCCTCTCGAAAGCGTCCATGGCCGCGGCGAGCATCTGCAGGGCCACCCCTCCCATCTCCTCCAGCCGCTCGAGCACGAGGGCGTTCGATGGCAGGCCCCAGGAGACGTCGACGATCTTGGCGATGTTGACCGACATGTCGGCGACCCGCTCGAGGTGGAGGTTGATGTGCAGGAGAGCCGTCAACAGGCGCAGGTCGGACGCGACCGGAGCTTGGAGGGCGAACAGATCCATGATGTGGCGCTCGATCTGGAGGTAGTACGCGTCGACGGTGTCATCGCCGGCGACCACCCGGGCGCAGATCGCACGGTCGTGGCCGAGGAGTGCCTGCAGCGCGAGGTCGAAAAGATCCTGGGCGGCCACGCCCATGTCCTGCACGGCCCGCTCGAGGTCCTGGAGTTGCTCGTGAAAATGCCGGCGTGGCTCCCTCAGCATCGTGCCACCTCCATCGAAACCCCCGCTTACGCCATCTTCGCGCCATCCTGCGCGAAGTGCTCATCCTGCGAACCCTGATCCGGCGCCTCGGGCCCGAATCCGCCATCCTACGTTCCCTCTCTTTTTTTTCTGCACATACGAAGGCCACGAACGAAAGGACTGGCAAAAGGCGAGGATCCCGAAACGGTTGTGACAGGCTGTCTGCCTATGGCGATCCGTGCCCGTACCGTCGTGGTGCTCTGGCTGGCAGCATCGGTGGTGTCCGCGTGCTCCCCTGTCCGCAGCCGGTCCGTACCCTCATCCCCAACCCCGTCCACCGTCTACCCGTCCTCGACGCCGACGGCGGCTCCTTCTGCCGCGGGGACAGGCCCCACCGGCGCGGGAGCCGTCTCGCCGTACCTGCCCCGGGAGGTGACGGGGAGCGCCGTCATGGTCACCCGGGGTTCACCCGCCCTGCGCAGCGTGTTCCTCACGTTCGACGCGGGGGCCGACACGGGCTACGCGGGGCAGATCCTCGACACGCTGAAGGCTGCCGGGGTCACCGCCACCTTTGGGATCACCGGCCGCTGGGCCGAGCAGAACCCCGCGCTGGTGCGCCGCATCGTTGCGGAGGGCCACAGCATCGTCAACCACACCTACGATCACCGTTCGTTCACCGGCGTGTCCACCCACGGCGCACCGCTGTCTCCCGATGAGCGCATCGCCGAGATCACCCACGCGGACCAGGTGCTGACGGGGCTGGCCGGTCACCCCATCCGGCCCTGGTTCCGGCTTCCCTACGGTGACGGCGGCCACGACGTGCAGGCGCAGGTTCTCCAGGCCGGGTACCGCTACGTGCTGGGCTGGACCGTCGACTCGCTCGGGTGGCAGGGTCTCTCGGCTGCCGCCATCTCGACGCGCTGCCTGAGCAGGGCGGCGCCCGGTGTGATCTACCTGTTCCACGTGGGCTCCCAGTCACAGGACGCGGCAGCCCTGCCCGGGATTATCCAGAGCCTGACGGACCAGGGTTACGGTTTCGAGACGGTGGCCGATCTCGGCACGTGAGACCCGGTCTTGCGGGGCCGCCCGGCTGGCTTGCGGGCGACAGCGGTCCCGTTGGTGTTCCATGACTCGATCTCGCGGGCGATGGCCCTGCACGCCGCTGCCGCGGCCTGGGGGTTGGCCCGGACGTCCACCCAGACCCCGTGGGCGCTCGATGCGAGCAACTTGACCCTGCGGTCCAGGAGCCGCCGGTCCATGTCTCCCCGGGCCACTGCGCCGCGCAGGGCGTTCGAGAAGGCGGTGTGGTAGCGCGCCGCCAGGCGGACGGCCAGCGGCGTGAACTCGGCATTGCGCTGGGCGAGTTCGGTGATCGAGTTGACGACGAGGCATCCTCGCTGTGTGTCGGGGTCACGGAAGGCCACGGCGAGGTCGGCGAAGAACCGCGACGCCTCGCGCAGGCCGGCGCCGGGCGCTTCGACTGCAGCCAGCAGTGGGCCGAGGAACCCCTCCTCGTACTCGGCGATGGCTGCCTCGAAGAGCGCCTGTTTGGACCCGAACGCCAGGTACAGGCTCGAACGCCCGAGACCCGTCGCCCCCTCCAGGTCGTCGATGCCGGTGGCAAGGAAGCCGCCCCTCCAGAACGCCTGTTCTGCGGCGACAATCACTGCCTGTCGTTCGTAGCTCCTTGGCCGCGCCACACGCGCATCCTGCAGGATATGGAACGTCCTGTCCAGTATCGATTGAGGGACCGATCGTTGCAGAAGATTTTGGAAGGATTGGTACAATAATGAGCCCGGATCGAGGAGCTCGCAGGTTTCGGACAAGGAGCCGATTGCAGGTCACCCGATGGCCGTTGCCAGCCCGCTGCAGAGTGCCGCTCCGCCCGAGAGGCCAAGGGGTCGCTCTGTTCTCTAAACGATTAAATTTCTCTCATCGGGTAAGACAAATCCATCGGAACGGCCTGATCGCCTGGACAAAAAATGTCAGAATCTAGTAACTCGGACACTTTGCTCAGGCTTGAAGGGGTTGATGCTCATGCTGAAACGGCATAATCCCACCAGTGGCGAGGGCGATGATGCCTGTACGCGGGACGTGGACGTCCCTCACCGGGAGACCGAATTTGATGTCGTCTGCATCCATGCCTGCCTTCCGTACCGGCGGCGCGTTCGGCTCCGGCGTTCGACGCGCGTGAGTCGAATGCGCCCAGGTGGTGGCCGATGATCTCGTGGATCGGCCAGCCTGGCGACGTCGGCGACGGCCGAAGCGGCTCGCACGAGATGGAGGCCCACCTTCGCCGAGCCGGGGTTCCCTGCGCGATCGTCGATACCCCGACCAAGCGGCTGGTCGCCGCCAACCACGCATTCGCCGCGCTG
>WNFW01003319.1_pt1 | contig 13712 bp, 9 predicted proteins | sample 5400131 | NCBI WGS metagenome assembly WNFW01 (sample SAMN13153362, study PRJNA577476) | soil metagenome | isolation source: 20 cm soil or saprolite under grassland replicate 1 | place: USA:California | collected 2016-06-15 | reverse complement strand
CGTCATCATCGGCATTCTCGCCGCGATCGCGATTCCGAAGTTCGCGAATACCAAGGACAAGGCGTACGTCGCCGCGATGAAGTCTGACCTTCGCAACATGGCGACCTACGAAGAGCAGTACGCTGCCGACAACGGTGGCTCATACTTCGGTGGAACCGCGACGTCAGCTTCTCCTCTTCAGGGTTTCAGCCCGTCGCAGAACGTTACCGTTGTAGTAGTGAACGTTGCCGGCCCGCCGCCTTCGTGGAGCGCGACCGCTACGCACTCGCAGTCAGCTAAGACCTGCGACATGACCAACGGCGTGATCACCTGCGTCTAAGTTTCAGCTGGGAATTTGAAAACGGGGACGGCCAAAAGCCGCCCCCGTTTTTTTTCCTGGCGATTCAGGTAACCAACGTCTCGCGTCTATTTTTTGGGCTCGAGAATCTCTCCTATTGCGTGATCAGCTCCTTCGAGGTGCAACCGTGTCTCGCGATCCGCGGCGCGCGGTATCGCTCTTCTGATATCGCCGCGCAGTGACACGAGCTCGCCGCGCAGCTCGTTTTTCGCGTCCTCGAGCAACGGCGCGGGTGGGGTGAATCCGGGGAAGCTCACGACCGGAGTAGTCGGCGCCGGTGGATTGAGCTTCAGATTCACCTGCGAGAGAAACTGGTCTTGCAAAGTGCGCCGGTAAGGATCGATCGAAACACTCGGCCGAGCGAGCTCGGTCCATACGCCGCGTCTCAGATCTGCCAGCATCGACGCCAGCGAATAGGAGTCATCCCTGTTCGCGGCCAGCGCCTCGTTCTCGATCAACCTGTTGAGTCGCCCGTCGTTGAGAAGACTCGTCAGCACGCGCGCCTGCGCATTTGTGATGCGGGCGATCATTCCTCCGGCTTCGATCCGGCGCGCGATCGCGGGCTGAATCAGATAAGACGGAGTTTGAAAAACGTTGTCGTTTAGGAAGCGCATCGCCTCCTGTTGTCTCGCTCTCGACAGCGGGGTGTACACTGCACCGGGCTGACTCCCGGACTTGTACTGAACCGCTTCGCCGCCGACGACCGTCGTTACATGGTTCGCCTCGGTCGCCCACTGCCCAACCGTCCGGTCGTAGAGCTCTCGCAGATCGTCGTTGTCTTCGCCGGACCTGGTTGCAGCACCGGAAATGTACGTGACTACTCGGCGAAGATTCTTGAAGCCAAGGCCCGTCGACTTCACCGGATCAGCGTCGCCAACCGCCTCGTTTAGCGTTCCGTATCCGCCCTCGTTGTTCTCCGAGAAACGGTACCACGGAATGGTGTCCTGCATTCTCGACCACTGCTCGAGCGTTAGCCGCTCTTCCTCGGCGGTGTGCGCCCCTGGAATTGGAGTGTATCCCCACATTATCGCGAACTTGTCGTAAGGTCCAATGCCGGGAACGATGTCGGCGAGCGCAATGTTGTCCTCGGGCTGCGCGACGTAGTTGAAGCGCGAGTAATCCATGATCGACGGCGAATGGCCCATCCGATGAACCCAGCTCGCGCTGCGGACGCTGTCTGCAGAATATGTGGAGCTGCCGATCTGATCGTGGCGCAGCCCCAGCGTGTGCCCGATCTCGTGCGCGACAACGAACTCGAGCAGTCTACCCATCAGGGAGTCGGGAAAGGGTAGCGTTCGCGCTCGCGGATCGAGCGGAGACGCCTGGGTGAAATACCAATCGCGCTGAAGATTCAGAACGTTGTGGAACATGCGCACCGATCCGTTGAGGATCTCACCCGTTCGTGGATCGTGCACGTGTGGACCTACCGCATTCTCAATGGTCGATGGGAGCCAGCGGATCACGGTGTGTCGCACGTCTTCCGGAGACCAATCCGGATCGTTCGCAGGCGGATCCATTGCGATTATCGCGTTCTTGAAGCCCGCCGCTTCGAACGCGGGCTGCCAGTCGAGAATCGCCTTCCTGACCCACGGCTTCCATTGTGGCGGAGTCGCTGGATCAACGTAGTAGACGATCGGCTTCACCGGCTCCGACAATGCTGCGCTCGGGTCCTTCTTTTCCAGCCTGTAGCGTGTGATATAGGAGCGCTCGGCTGATCGTTGCTCGCTGGTGCCGAAATCGACCTGAGTGATGGAGAAAAATCCAACGCGCTCGTCGAATCGCCTCGGTACCATTGGCTTTTCGGGCAGGCGCACGAGACTCCAATGCGCGAGCACGCTCTGCGCCGCCTGAGGCCCTGCGGCCTGTCCACCGCCGCCTCCTCCGCCAGGACCGCCTGTCTGAGTGGGAGTACCGGTCTGAGTAGCTTCCACCTCGACGTTGTCCGGGAAAGCGAGCGCGTTCTCGATGAAGGAGCGCCGCTCGTCGAGCGTCCCGCGAATCGCCGCGAACTCCGGGATGCTCGTCGTATAAAGTCGGGTGACGTCAACCACGGCGGCGCTGTCGGGTCCGTACGATTCGACATTCAAAACCGCGATTATCGGTGGGTAGTTCGCTGCCTCGACGGCGCGATAGACTGGCGCTGCGGTATCCGCGACGATGGCAAACGATGGCGACCGCAGGATGATCCGGTTGCCGCTCCGATCCCACCTCAGCGTTCGCTCAGTGAACTGATCCCTTCCTCGGAATCTCGAAGTACAGCTTGTCGTTTACGCGATGCACGGCGAACATGCCGCGGCGGGTTTTCGCATCGCGGGTGATAACCCGGTTGTAGGGGCGCGGCTGCGGCGCGCCGCCGCCGCGAGCACTATCGGTACCGGCGCGTGTGCTATCCGATGGAGCTACCTGGCCGGACCGCTGCGGCGCTGGAGAAGTGGAGGGCCCGGGACCGGTCGAACATGCCGCCACAAAAACAACTGCGGTGAGAACGATGAAATTCTTTGCCATTCTTCGATTGATGAGGAGTGTGATTTTCTTGGCAGGCGTCACTATCTTCGCGCGCTGAGCCCTTTCATTCGACGCAGACCAATATGATGGTCGTGCGCGGACGGAAGGAAGAAGTCAGACCCGTCAGGGCTACCTTCCCAACGCGGGGTCAAGCTTCGATCTTGCGCTGGTGAGATCGAACGCATGTGAGTGCGCTTGTATCGCGCTCCTTCTGGTTTTGCTAAGTCGACCCGGCTCTGGTCAGGCCCTCGGTCCGCGCCCTCCTGACTCGTCCTCGGCGCTGGCTGCGCTAATCGCCGAAGCGGCTCGCGTTAACGCCAGGATTCCCGACCGTCTCCGCGCGTACCGCGCGCGAATCGAGACCGAGATGTCATTGGTTGTTCTCGACTCGGGCGGGCGTGAGCGGACGGCTCAGCTCGAGCAAGTCGCGAGCGACGTTCGCTGGCGCGCTCCCGACCGCTACGACCAGCGCGTCGTGGGTTACAGGCACCAATCAGTGGCGCCGATGTTCTCCTTGATGAGTTTTTTCGGCGGGTGGACCATTCCGACGCTGTACGGAAACGAGCTTCAGCTCGGCGTGCGATCGGCCACTGATCCAAACAAGCCCACGGGGCCAGGGCGACAAAGTATCGCGATCCACCCGCTCGCCTTCAATCGAGACCGGTATTACGTGTACGCAGGCGGTGACACGGCGGTCACGCTCTTTTCCAATGGAAGGCGAATTCCGATCGCGCACATTCGCGTGACGCCGCGCACCGACGCACCCGGCGACGCGTTCCTTTTTCTCGGCGACATGTACCTCGACGCCGATTGGAAGCAAATCGTGCGACTACGCGGACGCCTGGTCGAAGTGCGGAACGGCAAAGTCACGCTCAAGTCAGGCAGTCGACTTCCTGGCGTAGGAGGAGCTTCGTTCGTCGAGCTCGTCAACGTGGAGGTGAATGGCGAATACTGGCTCCCGGCATTCCAGCGTACCGAGATTCAGGCGCGAATAGCTCTGTTTGGTGATTTCAGAAGCATCCTTCGCATCGTTTCGCGGTTTGACGACTACGAGCCGAACGATTCTTCCTGGGCAGGACCCGATGCTCCGCCGGGGGTTCGACACAATCTCACCTTCGCATCCGCCGGCGCCCAGGACCGCTTTCGAGACTGGCGCAGACCCATCGGCGCGGCAAGCAAGGATGTCTACTACGGTGAGTTCAATGACCTCGCACCCGAAGAATGGCGCGCCACAGAGGAGGCGCGCGCATTGCGATTTCGCCCACGGGCCTTGGCCGAGGTGTTTCGATTCAATCGCGTCGAAGGACTGTTCACCGGTGTCGCTCTCGAGAGTGAGTTGCGACAGTCCGCACCCGCACTCTCCATCCACGGCTCGTTTGGGTGGGCGTGGGCGGAAAGAACGGGCCGAGGAATGCTTGGCCTCGAACAGAAGCGAGGTCGAACGACCGACGGTATACGTGTTGAGCGCTACCTCGCGAACACGAACGACTTCCAGCTTCCGTTTTCATGGGGCGCGACACTGTCGGCGCTGTTCGGCAGCACTGACGATTTTGACTATCTGGATCGCCGCGCGGCGACAGCCTCGGTGAGCAGAATGATTGGCACTCCCGCTCGGTCACTTCTGCGACTGGAGATTGGACCCGCTCAGGACCGGGCGGTCCAACAAAACATCGCGCGCGGGTTGTTCGTCGCCCAGGGAGAAGGATTCCGTCCCAATCGCGGCATCCGAGAGGGAAATTATTTCAGGACATTGGCAGCCCTCGAGCTCAATCCTGAGATCAGCGGTCTGTTTGTCGACCGCGGTGTGGGCGCAAGGTTGCAATACGAGCGAGCGGACGGCGGCTTGCGTTGGCAACGCCTCGAGCTGCGGGTCGCTGCACGTCACGAGCTCGGGCCATTCCAACTTTATGCGCGCGGCGATGCGGGCACCCTGTTCAGCGCACCGGCGCCGCAGGTTCTCTTCGAGATCGGCGGCAGCGAAGGACTGTCGGCTTACGGGTACAAGGAATTCGCGGGCGATCGTGCCGCGCTGGGCAGAGCGGTCGTCGGCTACACCTTTCCGATTCTGCGGGCACCGATTCGTCTTCCGAGCCAGCTCATAGTACCGGGAATTGCGCCGGGAGTAGCGGCGGGAATTCATGCGGGCTGGACGGAAGTATCGAGTCCGGCGGCTCAACAGGCGTTACTCGAGCTCGGGTCGACGACCGACCCCTTGACTGGGGTAACCACTCCGATCTCGCGACCCACCGGTAGCGCGCGGGCCTCTGCGGAGTTTCTTCTGACATTTTTCAATGGCGCCTTGGCAGCCGGCGTCGCTCGTCAGATCGATCGACGCGGCAACTGGAAGTTCACGGGACGCATGGGTCAGGGCTTTTGATGACTGGCACCCAACTTGTACGAGCAGTTGAGCGAAAGCTCACCCGAGGAAGATTGTCATGACTACTAACAGATCATTCGGTTCAGCGAGCGCGCTCTTTATCGCCGCATCGCTCCTGCTCAGCGCTTGCGCAGGCATGAGCCAGAAACAGAAAGGAGCCGTAATCGGCGCGACGACCGGGGCTGCGGTCGGTGGAGTGATTGGAAACCAGACAGGCTCGACGGCGCGCGGTGCAATCATTGGCGCCGTAGTCGGCGGCGCTGCCGGCGCAGTCATCGGGCACCAGATGGATCAACAGGCGAAGGAGCTCCAGCAGAACATCAACGGAGCGACCGTGGAGCGCGTTGGCGAGGGGATCGAAGTCACCTTTGCGTCGGGCATTCTCTTTCCCTTCAACTCCACGGAAATCCTGCCCGCCGGAAAGACCAATCTCCAGGAGCTCGCCAACAGTCTCCAGAAATATCCTAACTCCGACATTCTGATCGTGGGGCACACCGACAGTGTCGGCACCGATGCCTACAACCTGGATCTGTCGCAGCGGAGAGCGGTGGCCGCGAGCGCTTACCTCCAGTCGCTTGGCGTGCCGGCGGCGAGACTAAAAACGGCCGGAAAAGGGGAGTCAGAGCCCGTTCAATCGAACGACACTGAGGAAGGCAGGGCGCGCAATCGTCGAGTAGAGATCGCGATCTACGCGAGCGAGGCGTACCGGAACAGGGTTAAGAGCGGGACCTAGCGACGCGCGTTCAATATCGCCTCCAGCGCGCCACGCACGTCGGGGTGCATCACAAAATACTGCCGACCCTCTTCGACCTTCTGAGGTCTTAGAGGCGGCAGCTCTCCGGCGCCGATGCACCACTGTACGACTTCACCGAGTAGCGCAACCTGCGCAGTGTCGACATTACCTCGCAGGTCGGCGACTGACGCAGCGCCGCTTGGATCGACGGGCCGGAAGGCTATGATCGCTCCCGTGTCGATTCCTGGATCGATCAGGTGTACGGTGCAGCCGACCGGCGCGCCCGTGAGAAAGCTCCATTCCGTGACGTTCATTCCGCGAAACGGCGGCAGCAATCCCATGTGCGCGTTCAGCGTGCCCAGTCGAGGGACCGCCAGAGTGGCGGCTCTGACAATTCCGGCCCCAGCGTGAACAAAAAGGTCCGGGTCGAGTGCCCGGATTCGAACGAGGTCGTCAGGCGCATCCAGAGTCTCCACCGTAAGCAGCTGGATTTCGTGCTGCCGACAATATTCCACGACGGAGATTTCCGGTTTGGAATACTCTGCCGGTGACGGGACGCTCGTCCGGTTGAAACGACGCAAGGACCGCCGAACCAGACTGCGCACGCCGTAGTCCTGCACGAACTTCATTAGTCTCACTCGTACCGGCTGGTCTTTTTCCGGAACGAGGATCACAGCGCTCGGCTTGAAACCCCACACCGACCACGCATCGACGAATTGTTGGACTTTTTGAGCCAGCTCCGATGTCAAAAGGACGACATTCAGCGTGCGTGCGCTGGTTTGGCGCGCTGCGTCCAGGGAAACCGGCACGTTCGCGGGAATTTCGCGTGGAACTCCGCGCGCCTTTACCGGCGCAGTCAGAGCTCGCAGGGCGTCGCGCTTCGCAAGGAGCGCGTCGATAAAAAACTTGGCCGCCCAATTCGGGTAGCCGTATCGGATATAGTCGCCCCAAAGGGGACTCGAGCCCGGAACCCCGCCGCGAATACCCACGTCGCGCGACTCCATCGGCTGGCTCAATTTCACCAGATCGATCGCCTTGCAAGCGGCGCTGAGCAACGCTGGATCACCATCCATCCGGTGCAACTCGATCCAGATAAGCGCCATCTGAGCGTTTCCAGTGAGACACGCGTACGTCGCTGCGCGGCGCCACCGCCAGTCGAGCATGCCGGGGAGCCAGCGCGACAATTCAAGGCGACGCGCGACGGCATGCGCGGCACGTCGAGCGACGTCCAGACCTTCGGTATGTTCGAGAATCTGCGCCATCTTCAGCACGCCGGAGATTGTATAGGCTATGGTGTGCGTGACGGCTGTACGGTTGGTCGGATCGTCGCCGAAACCGCAGTCGTTGATCCAGCCGGTCTCGCGGTCGACGTGACCGAGCACCCAATCGAGATGGGCCCGCGCCGCAGCCAGATATCGCTCCTCGCCCAAGTGCTGGCCGAGCTCGGCGAGCCAACAGCCCGCGTGCGCCATGTAGGTGTAGGTTCGATTCCCATATAGATGCTTGCGCCATGCGCCGTCGCTGTCCTGCATGGCCAGCATCCAATCCGCGGCTCTACGCGCAGCAGCAAGAGTCCGCGGATCAGCCGTGAGGCGATGCCAGGCAGTAAGGCCGTTCAGAATTTGCCCGGTATTGAAGATCGATGGAGTTTCCCGATTCTCCGCGATCTCAGCGGCGGGGAACGCGCCCGAAGTGAGCTGAACGCCGAGCAGGAATTCGATGCAGCGCGCGGCGCGGTCCCGAGATCCGCGGAGTCCTTCGCCTTCCAGTGCGAGCAGAGTGGGTACGATATAGCCTGTCGTCTCGGGGTACGATGAAGTCCATCCCTCTGCCAACCTGTAGCGCCCCGCGACCCCTCCATCAGTCGTAGCGTCCTGTGCGCGGAACAGCCATTCGGCGGCAGCGGTTAGATGTTCCTTGTCGCTAAAGCCCGCGACTTCGTTCCGTTGTCGAAACAGAACGTCGTGGGAAATCGCCGACAGGGCGGCGGGCCGCCATGCACGCGCCTCTCGGGTGCTGCTCGCGAAGCGGCGGAGTGAAGCGAGAGACACTATCGAACGGCGAGTGGAGGGATCGAGATAGGAATGGAGTGAATCAAAATCGCGGAACAAACCTAGCGTCGGCTTCTTGAAACGTCATGAACCAGGAACAAAAAAAAGCGAGACAACCTGGGTTGTCTCGCGAGAAGCCCTCAAAAGCAAACGCGCCCGGAGAGACTCGAACTCCCAACCTTCTGATCCGTAGTCAGATGCTCTATCCAATTGAGCTACGGGCGCCCATATCGTCGTGCTTGCTGCCTTTTGCGGTCCGGAATCGACGAGGATCCGCGGTGGAACGCTTCCTTTATATGGGCGGTACAAGACTCGAACTTGTGACCTCCACGATGTCAACGTGGCGCTCTAACCAACTGAGCTAACCGCCCTCTCGCTCCTCGTAAACGGAGAGCGGGAAACGGGACTCGAACCCGCGACCCCAACCTTGGCAAGGTTGTGCTCTACCAACTGAGCTATTCCCGCGACCAAACAACCGTTCTCGTCTCACTGCAAGCCATGGAGGTGAGGGGAATCGAACCCCTGACCTCTTGAATGCCATTCAAGCGCTCTCCCAACTGAGCTACACCCCCGGCATCGCCCGACAGGCCTCTCGTTCATGCCCGGCAGGAACCGCGAAGGATATCCAAGGGTAGTATCGATGTCAAGAAAATTGCTCTGGCTTAATCGTCAACGGCCGGTATCTTGCAGCGCTTCACAACCTGAATTTTTCGATTACTCCAAAACGCATTCGGTTTCGCGTTTTCAGGCTGTCGAAACAACAATCATCCGCTCGCATTGCCGGCTCGTAAAAAGGGCTGCATTCGCATAGGCTTTCACGCAAGACCCTGAGGTAAGTATCAATGGCAGAAGTAAAGCGTCGCCGGAAAACGGCAGTCGCCGGAATCGCTCCGAACGAGCCCGAAAGGGACATTCTCGATCAGTACCTTTATGAGGTCAGCACTTATCCGCTGCTCAAAGGCACCGAGGAGATTGAGGTTGCCCGTCGGATTCGTGCCGGTGACCCGGACGCTCTCCAGGAGCTCGTGCAGCGCAACCTGCGCTTCGTGATCTCCGTCGCAAAGAAATACCAGAACCGCGGTATGCCGCTCATCGATCTGATCGGTGAAGGCAATGTCGGTCTGCTCACGGCTGCGCGGAAGTTCGACCCCGATCAGGGCGTCAAATTCATCTCGTATGCGGTGTGGTGGATTCGTCAGGCGATTCTCTCGTCGCTGGCGCGTCAGGGCCGTACCGTGCGCGTTCCTCTGAACAGGACCGCCGACCTCTCGCGCATCATCAAGGCGTCGGAGATCCTGCGGCAGAAGATGCGTCGCGAGCCGACACCCGAGGAGCTGTCTCAGCTCACCGGTTTGTCGGTTGATGTCGTGCAGTCGCTCGCGGCTTTGAACACGGGCGATGTCAGGCTGGACGCGCCTATGGATCCTGAAGGCGATCGCTCGCTGATCGAGCGCTTCGTCGCCGACGAGATGCCCGACACCGAAGAGGAAGCAATGAACCGCTTCCTCAACGACGAGATCGAGACCGCTTTGTCGACGCTGCCTCCGCGCGATGCCAAGGTCCTTCGCCTGTATTTTGGGCTCGAGGGCGGGCGGGAGCATACTCTCGAGGAGATTGGGTCGCTGCTCGGAGTTACTCGTGAACGGGTGCGTCAGCTCCGTGATCGCGCGCTGAAGCGGCTGCGTGAAGGGGACGTTGGCCGGGCACTCGGATCGTTCGCGGCGTAAGCATCACGATGCAATCGGGAAAGGGGCGAGCTTTGGCTCGCCTTTTTTTTTGCAGTCCGAAGTTAGCCCCGTCTAGCCGTTTTATGCGGCCCGCTTAATTTCATGTTTGTGATATGATCAAACTCCTCGACGTCCACAAATCCTTCGGCGCCAAGAAAGTGCTGGAGGGCTTCACCCTCGACGTCGCTGAAGGCGAAACGATGGTGATCATCGGATACTCGGGGACCGGCAAATCAGTCGCGATCAAGCACATCGTCGGCCTCCTCGAGCCCGACAGCGGAACCGTGTTCGTCGATGGCCAGGAAGTTCCGCGCCTCACGCGCAACGACTTGTACGCGCTCCGCTCCCACATCGGCTACGTGTTCCAGTTCGCCGCGTTATTCGATTCCCTTAGCATCGGCGAGAACGTCGCGATGGGTCTGCGAAAGGAAGGCGGACACACCGAGAGCGAAATCTACCAGCGCGTCGGTGAGGCGCTCGAGCTCGTGGATTTGCCCGGCGTCGAATCGAAATTCCCGGCCGAGCTGTCGGGTGGCATGCGGAAGCGAGTTGGCATCGCGCGCGCAATCGCCAGGCAGCCGAAGTACATCCTCTACGATGAGCCGACTACCGGACTCGATCCGGTGACGAGCGCCATCATCGACCAGCTCATGATCCGCATGCGCGAAAAGCTCGGCGTAACGAGCATCGTCATTACGCACGATATGCGAAGCGCGTACACGGTGGGCTCGCGAATCGCAATGCTCTACGAGGGACAGGTACGTCAGGTTGGAACCGTCGATGAGATCCAGCACACCCACGATCCGGTCGTGCGACAGTTCATTGAAGGGAAGCCGGACCTCGACGCAGTGGAAGCGGGGGTCTAGGCGTGACGTCGTCGACCGATGGATCCACTCTGCCCTCGCTCGTCGTTCACCTCGAGCGGGATCGGGCAAAAGCACTCGTGCGCGCGGCGTTCCCGCGGCGTCGGTGGAGGATCATCTCCACTCGTTCAGCCGAGGAGCTCGAAGCAGTGTTTCGGAGGGTACTCGTCGATGCCGCGCTGATCGATCTCGGCTCGCCGGGCGAAGACACGTGGAAGGCGGCGGCGTTCGCCGCTGAATTTCCCAGCGCGCCTTTCTTCGCGATCATGCCGTTGCGCGCGTCGGACACTCCCGCCGCGTCCCGCTGCGCCAGCTATGGGTTCGTCGATCTGATCGTCGAGGGCATCGACGACAGCGCCGCGCGCGATATCGTGAATCCGCACGCCTTCTCCACTCGCTTCCGTCAAGCACTTGGCGAGCCGCCGCACACACTCGGGCTCACGACGCCGCTACAGAAAAGCGCCTGGGAAGTGATTGTCGCGCATTCGGGGAAGCCGGTCACGACGAAAGAGCTTGCGAGAGCGGTGGGGTTGAGTCGGGAGCACCTGAGCCGAAACTTTGCGAAGCCGGGCGCGCCAAACCTGAAACGTGTGATCGATCTGGTTCGATTGATCGCCGCGGCGGAGCTGGCAAAGAATCCGGGGCACGACATCCGTGACATCGCTCGAATTCTGGAATTCGCGTCGTCTTCCCATTTGGCCGTGACGGCGCAACGGATTTTCGGGACAAGACCGGCATCGCTCGCGCGGCTTCGTACCACCGATCTCATTGATCGGTTCGCTCAGGGAAGAACGCGCAGCCGCACCTGATGGGAACTACGGACTGCGGACCAACGGCCTAAGTCTTCCAGGTACCGATTGTTGCCCCAAAAGGGAGCTTGTGATAAATTTCACAAGCGCCCGAAAACCGCAAGTTTCTCTCGGCGGGACGGCTTCCGGTGCTTCGCCACCTCAGCTACTGACACCATAGATCATGGCCACTGACACGATCCTTCGCCCCGGCGAAATCAAAGACATTCTTCTCCGCGAGATCGAAGCCGCGGACCTTCACGAGCTCGATGTCGAGGAAGTCGGTACCGTGCTCGAGGTCAAAGACGGAATCGCGCGCATCTACGGTCTTCAGAAGGCGATGGCGGGGGAGATGCTCGAGGTCACGTCGTCGGAAACCGGCGCGAAGATTACCGCGCTGGCGCTCAATCTCGAAGAAGACAACATCGGCTCGGTCGTCCTTGGTGACTATCTCCAGCTCAAGGAAGGAGACGAGGTGCGCCGCACCGCTCGCGTGCTCGAGGTCCCGGTGGGGCGCGAGCTCGTCGGACGCGTGGTCGATCCGCTGGGCCGTCCTTTGGACGATGCGGGACCGATCGACGCCAAGCACACGAGAAAGGTTGAATCGGAAGCGCCGGGAATCATCGTCCGCCAGCCGGTGAAGGAGCCACTTCAGACCGGCATCAAGGCAATCGACTCGATGATCCCGATCGGGCGCGGTCAACGCGAGCTGATCATCGGCGATCGCGGCACCGGGAAAACGGCGATCGCGATCGACACGATCATCAACCAGAAGGGCACTGGCGTCATCTGCGTCTACGTCGCAATCGGCCAGAAAAATTCGACCGTCGCATCCGTGGTCGAGAAGCTACGTCAGGCTGGCGCGCTGGAGTACACGATCGTCGTCGTTGCCGGCGCCTCCGACCCGGCGCCGATGCAGTACATCGCGCCCTACTCCGGCTGCGCGATGGCCGAGTACTTCATGTACAACGAAGGGCTTCCGACGCTGTGCGTGTACGACGATCTATCCAAGCAGGCGGCGGCTTATCGTCAGCTTTCGCTCGTGCTGCGACGTCCGCCGGGACGAGAAGCGTTTCCCGGCGACGTGTTCTATCTCCACTCGCGTCTGCTGGAGAGAGCCGCGAAGCTGAGCGAAGACCCCACAATTATCGACGGCGCAAACATTAAAAAAGCCGGCGGCTCCCTTACGGCGCTGCCCATAATCGAGACACAGGCCGGCGATGTCTCGGCTTATATCCCGACGAACGTGATCTCGATCACCGACGGTCAGATATTCCTCGAGGCCGATCTCTTCTTCGCCGGCGTTCGTCCAGCCGTCAATGTCGGAATTTCGGTGTCCCGAGTTGGTGGATCGGCGCAGGTGAAAGCAATGCGGTCCGTCGCCGGCAGACTGCGCCTCGACCTGGCGCAGTACCGCGAGCTCGAAGCGTTCTCATCGTTCGCCTCCGATCTCGATGCGGCGACCAAGAAGCAGCTCGAGCGCGGAGCGCGCACGGTCGAAGTCCTGAAGCAGCCACAGTACCAGCCGATGCCCGTCGAGCGGCAGGTAATGATCATCTACGCGGTGACCAATGGACTCCTCGACCAGATCGCGGTGAACCAGCTCAAGGATTGGGAGCGCGCATTCCTCGAATTCGCGGACAAGCAGTTTCCTCAGGTGCCACAACGGATTCGCTCGGAGAAAGTTCTCTCCAAGGAGACAGAAGCAGATCTGAAAAGAGCTATCGAAGGCTTCAATCAGCAGTTCACCGCCGCGAAGCGCTAAGGCATGGCGAAGGGTCGCGAGCTAAAGGGACGGATCAAGTCCGTCGAGAACACGCGGAAGATCACACGGACGATGGAGATGGTCGCCACGTCCAAGATGAAACGCGCCCAGGATCGCGTCGTCGCGGCGCGTCCTTATGCGAACTCGCTCGCCGAAGTGATCGCGAACCTCTACACACCGGAGCTGGCGGAACGCTTTCCGCTGATGCGTCAGCCGACCGCGATCAGGAAAGCCGCGATCATTCTGCTCACGAGCAATCGCGGACTTGCCGGCGCCTTCAACGCGAACCTTCTGAAGGAGGCGCGAATTCTTCTTGGCCGTCTGACCGAGCAGGGCGTGGAGCAAGAGCTGCACGTCGTCGGCAAGAAGGGGCTCGGATATTTCCGCTACATCGGTCGCGCGGTGGCCTCGAGCCGCACCGACATCACTGGTCAGCCGACCGTCGAAAATGCCGCGGAGCTGGTCGATGGGTTGATCGGGCGATTCGCATCGGGTGAGATTGACGCCGTTTACGTGATTTATTCGAAGTTCAACTCCGCGCTCTCGACGCCGCCCACGTCACAGCT
>WNFW01006810.1_pt1 | contig 13716 bp, 13 predicted proteins | sample 5400131 | NCBI WGS metagenome assembly WNFW01 (sample SAMN13153362, study PRJNA577476) | soil metagenome | isolation source: 20 cm soil or saprolite under grassland replicate 1 | place: USA:California | collected 2016-06-15 | reverse complement strand
GGACCGGCAGCTCGACAATGAGGCGCTGGCGGCGCTCGCTCTGGAACTGGGGGCCGACGTGCCCGCCTGTCTTGCGGCGCGGCCGGTCTGGGTCGGCGGCATCGGCGAGGAGCTCCAACCCGCCCCTTTCTTGCCCGCGGCAGGCATCGTGCTTGCCAACCCGCGACGGCCGCTGTTGACCGCCGATGTGTTCCGCCGCCGGGCGGGGCGGTTTTCGTCAGCCGCGCGGTTTGGTCCGGTGCCGGCCGATGCGGCGGGGCTCGTGGCGGCGCTGACCTCACGGCGCAACGACTTGACCGAAGCGGCGGTCGCATTGGCGCCGGAAATCGGCGCTGTGCTCGACCGCCTGGCGGAGTTGCCCGGCGCCTTGCTCGCGCGCATGAGTGGCAGCGGCGCGACCTGTTTCGCGCTGTTCGCCGACCGCGCTGCCGCGCTCGCCGCCGGTCGCGCGCTCGCCGCGGCCGAGCCCGGATGGTGGACCGCCGCCGGAGCGCTGTTGACCGCGGCGCCATCCCTTGAACAGATCGCTAACGGCTCATCGCCGCTGATCCCGGGTGGGCGCCCCCATATATCGGCTTGACCGGGCCGATTGTTGTTCTCGATAAGGTGCGGCCCGGATCAGACCCGATCACGCGCTTGGGGCGTAGCCAAGTGGTAAGGCACCGGATTTTGATTCCGGCATTCCCTGGTTCGAATCCAGGCGCCCCAGCCAGCTTTTTACAGATTTGCTACTTGCTGGGTCTCGCTCAGGTCTCCCCGAACTTACCGCCGCTTCTTTCGCCTCTGCGGGGCCAAGCTCGGCACGATGGGGCTTGGTAACTGAGTGATGTACAAGCTCGTACCGAGGTATTGATTGCTGACGAGCCGATGCGTCGAGATATGGCACTCCTTCAGACCGATCCTCGCAAGTGCTAGTGCAAAGTCCAGCGATGATGCATCCGGTCATTAGGATTCTCCGAAATTCTTGCGGGTGGCGTTGATTTCGCTTGCATGGTCTGGCACCCTTATACGCGTTCCCCAATAAAAGTCCTGAGCACGGTCCTTCTAAGGAGGAGTCCGTGCTCGAAGCTCTCTTCGCGATCAGCGCACTAGCTGGAATCGTCGCCGTAGCGCCAACGATCGAACACTATGTTCGCAGATTACGGCGCAGGCGAGCGCGCAAGCAGACGAAACGGACTGACAAGCCCGCTTGACGGGTGCGCCACTCAAGCATTGCGTGCGGGCACGTTTTGATGATCCCGCCAGTGGGCCTGCTGGAAGGGATGCGGCTGCCGCCGGAGATGTTCGTGCTGGAGCTGGAGCTGGAGCCGCGGCTGCGGTGCCGCGAGTGCGATCCGAAGGGGAGGGCGATCGTGACGATTAAGTGGACCGAGAGCATTGGCGGTGAGTGATAACCAACCTGGCGCCCCCGAAGCTGGAGGTGTTCTTCAGGCGGAAGCTGAAATCGTACCCATGTCGGCGTTCCTAGAGGATGTACCGCCGGGGGAAACACGGCAGGTGAGGCCAGTTGTATATAGATCGAATTCGGGTACCGGCCCGACAAGCACGCTATACATGCCAGAGTTACATCTGCATTGCTCAAACGAGCGGTGTAATGGGCTGCGGGTCTTTAGGAAGGAAGGCCGATCGTCGCATTTAGTGGAGGATGATACGACCGAAGTCTTCGTTAAATTTATGTGCTCAAATTGCAGGAGAAATTCTAAAACATACGCGCTTGCGGTGCACTGGAAAGCCGGTGACTTTCAAGGCGAGGTTCTTAAATACGGTGAGAACCCGCCATTTGGGCCGCCAACTCCTGCCCGATTGATAAGCCTGATCGGCCCGGCGCGTGATTTGTTTTTGAAGGGTAGACGCTCCGAGAATCAAGGGCTCGGCATAGGAGCCTTTAGTTATTACCGGCGTGTGATTGAAGGTCAAAAAAACCATCTGTTGGAGAATATCGCGAGCGCGGCAGAGCGGTTGAATGCGCCTGCCGCCATGATTGAAAGGCTGCGCGAAGTGCAGCGGGAAGCACAATTCAGCCGCGCCATTGATGCGGTGAAAGACGCAATCCCTGAGAGTTTGAAGATACGTGAGCACAACCCGCTCACGTTACTGCACCGGGCATTAAGCGAGGGGCTGCATGAAGGGTCGGATGAGGAGTGCTTGGAGCGGGCACATACCATTCGGCTTGTGCTGACGGACCTTGCTGAGCGGATCGCCCAGGCCCTAAAGGACGATCGGGAGCTTAATCAGGCAGTGGGTCGTCTGACGCAGCAGCTCGATAGAAAGCCTGGTCAAGGTTCTTCCTAGCGCTGTCCCCATCACCTGTATTAATGGGTTTATTTCCATCTTCAATTCCATGAAGCCCTTATTAAGGCCGCATGAAGTTGGGGATACTGAAATCTACTGCCTACCTAAAGCCGTGTGATTGGTCACCGCTACTGCGTAAGATAGGGATAGCGAGGGGATTGCACTGTAAAACTACGGCCCAGCGCGAAGGCCGGGACCGTAGTTCACTCGTTGTTAGTCGCTATCCACAGGTGCGGTGTGGATAGCGAACTACTCCCGCACATAGGCCGGCAGACAATAGCCGGCTCGCTCAAGATCGGCCCATGTCGTGTATCCGCGATCTACCTAGGATTTCCAACCCTTCCCATCCGTTAGCGTCAACTCCGTGCGACACGTTTGCGACATGGGTCGGGAGGAATTCACCCAATCAATCGGGCTTGAAGCCGCCGCATCGCGACCTGATCGTCGGCTGGCGCTGGGAAGAAGAGGTGCCCGTACGTGTCGAAGTCATTTGGATAGTCGAGTGCCCCATCAGGTCCTGCACCCGCTTCGGGCTAAAGCCTTCCTCGATAAACAATGATGCGGCGGCGTGCCGAAAGCCGTGCATGCCGTATTTCGGGCGCAGCACCCGCTCCATTATCGGCTCGCCATCTTCGTTGATAATGGGCTTTCCGCGCCGGTTCACCAGTCGGATCGGCATCGGAGCTGCTGTGCGCCGCTTCCGCCGGGATGGTCAGCTGCGATCCAGAAGCCGCAACAGACCGTCTAGAATCGTGTATGGGTGCGGCGGGCAGCCGGGCACATACAAGTCGACCGTAAGGAGATCTTCGATTCCGTTACAGACCTCCTCATTGCCGCGAAAGAGCCCGCCCGAAATCGCGCAGGCTCCAGCGGCGATTACCAGCTTAGGGTCGGCAACGGCTTCGTAAGTCATCATCAGCGCCTCGCGCATATTGGCGGTGACCGGGCCGGAGACGAGAATGCCGTCGGCGTGCCGGGGCGAGGCGACGAATTCGATGCCGAACCGGCTGGCGTCGAACACGATGTTGCCGAGCGCGTTCACCTCGACCTCGCAACCGTTGCAGCCGCCGGCGCTGACCTGGCGCAGGCGCAATGAGCGGCCCAGCAGCCGGCGCAGCTCCCGATCGAGCGCCTCGACGTTGGGTCGGCCGTCACCACTGACAATCAACCCATCGCGCTGCGACGAGGCGAGCCGCCAATCTTGGGTGAAGGCGATGCCGCGCTGCGGCGATTCGGCGACGCAATCGCCACAAAAGATACACCGCCCGAGATCGATTTCAGGCCTCCCTTCCGACACGCTCAACGCGCCGGTCGGGCACAGCTCAGCGCACCGGGCAAGCGCCGATGAATCGGTGTCGCGAGACAGCTCGGGGCGGCCGCGAAACAGCGCCGGCATGACCGGCTCCTGCGGCGGAAAAGCGGCGGTGCGATACCCCTGCCGGGCCCGCGCCAATAGTGTTTTGAACATCAGCGCGGTCCGCTACAAATCATGGCCGCAATAGGACAGGTTGAAGCTCTTGTTGCACAGCGGGAAGTCCATGATCGGCTGCCCGCGCATCGCGAACCCCAGCGCGAACCAGTTGCGGAACGAGGGATCGACGATCTTGTAATGGGCGAACCGCCCCGCGGCGTCGGTCATCGCCAGATGGACGATTTCGCCGCGCCAGCCTTCGACAAGCGACAGGATGAGGGCATTCGGCGCGAGCGGGCCGATGGTCGAAACGGCAGGACCCTCGCCCGGGTCTTCCAGGAGTTGCGTCAGAAATGCGACGGAATTCTCGATCTCGCGCCAGCGCTGCCGTGCCCGGGCGAACACATCGCCGGTCTCGCCGACCGCTATCGCCGGGCGGCGGTCGCGATAGAGGGCGGCCGGGAAATCCCGCCGCGCATCGAGGTCGATGCCGCTGGCGCGGGCGGCGGGGCCAACCGCGCCCAGTTCCGCCGCCGCGACGCGCGATAGCACGGCGGTGTTTTCGAAACGCGCTCGGGTCGAGGATGATTTCCACAGCAGATCGACCGCGTTGCGCATATCGCGCTCGACCGTCGCGAGGCGCTGGCGCAGCTCGCCGCGCGTTTCGGAACTCATGTCGCGGGTGACGCCGCCGGGGCGGACCCAGCCGCGGCCCAGCCGGCTGCCGCACAATTCCGCTGTCAGGTTCAGAACATCGCCGCGCAGCCTGCCGCAATAGGAGGCGGCCGGCAGAAACCCGACATCGCCGGCCAACGCGCCGAGATCGCCGATGTGATTGGCAATCCGCTCGAGCTCGATCCCGATGGCGCGCAGCGCGTTGGCGCGCGGCGAGCATTCGGCGCCGGCAAGCCCTTCGAGCAATTGGCAGTACGCCGTCGCGTGGCCGGCCGTCGTATCGCCCGCGACCGTCTCGGCCAAATAGAGGCTGCGCCGGTCGGGTCCGCCGCGCAATGCCCGCTCGACGCCGCGATGCTGATAACCCAGCGAGATCTCCAGATGGATCACCCGCTCCCCATGGCAGTTGAAGCGGAAATGGCCTGGCTCGATGACCCCGGCATGCACCGGGCCGACCGCGACTTCGTGGATCTCGGCGCCGGCAACCGAGAAGAATTCGGTATCGCCGATCATCGGGCCGCCCGGTGGAAAGCGCACCGGCTTCAGCCAGGGATGGTCTTTCGGCTCGATGCCGTATTGCTCGCGGATCTCGCGCTCGAAGTAATGTGCTGCCGGGCAATCCGGTGTCAGCGCTGGATAGGCGCCGGCGACCAACGCCGAACACAGCAGGATTTCGCCATGCGCATCGTCGGCGACTGCCGCCAGCAGCCGGCTCGCGTTTCCGTCACCCGGCAGGGCGGTCAGCAGCAACAGCCGGCCACCGTCGGCGATGCGCGCCAGAACCTCGCGGCGAAACTCAGCAATATCGAGGAGCGGAACTCCCGCAATCGGCAGCGGGATCGTGTTGCGGGCCGTCGCGAAAGCCATCGCGCTCAACCGGCCAAGACCGCGGCGGCGCTGCCGATCGCGTCCGACAGCGACAGCGGCATCCACAAGCCGAGCACGACGAGCAGAGCGATTGCCACGGCGACGATCGGCACCGCCAATCGGCCATTTGGCAGAGCGCGCTCGGGCACGCCGGGTGTGCCGTATGCCATGTCGATGACATGCCGCAGGGCCGATAAGAACACGACGCCGCTCGCGGCAAGAAACAGCGCCAGGGCGAGCCAGGCACCCGTCCCGACGGCCGCGCGCAACAGCTGATATTCGCTCATGAATATCGAGAAGGGCGCGACGCCGATCAGCGCCAACACGCTGACGAGGAGCGCGATGCCCCACAAAGAATCGGCACGCAGCGCGCCGGATATCGCGTGCATGTCGTGACTGCCGAAGCGTTGGCCGAGACGCCCGACGGCAAAAAACGCCAGCGACTTGCAGACCGAATGGTTCAGCGTATGGAACAGCGCCGCGAACGCGCCCAATGGTCCGAGACCATAGCCCAACGCGATGATCCCCATATGCTCGACGCTGTGATAGGCGAGCAGGCGTTTTGCATCGCGCTGAAACACGATGAATCCGGCGGCGACAAGGATCGACAAAAGACCGAACGCGGTCAGCAGCCCGTTGGTGAAGCCCTCGCCGAGCGCGTGCTGCACCGGCGTCACAAACCGCATGATGCAATAGAGCGCGGTGTTCAGCAGAAAACCGGAGAACATCGCCGAAACCGGCGCCGGCGCCTGGCTGTGCGCATCCGGCAGCCAGGAATGGATCGGCGCCAGCCCGGCCTTCGTGCCATAGCCGACGAGCACGAAGACGAAGGCGAATTTCATCAACGTCGGATCGAGATGCGCGTCGGCCGAAGCGAGATGCGTCCAGAACAGCGCATCCGCGCCGATCGCGCTGGCCGACTGGATCGACGCCGCGGCGAGCAACGTCCCCATGAACGCAAACGCGATCCCGATCGAGCAGATGATCAGATACTTCCACATCGCCTCGAGCGAGAGCCGGTTCGGGTAAAGCGAGATCAGGAAGGCGCTGAGCAGCGTCGTCGCTTCCATGCCGACCCACATGATGCCGAGATTGTTCGACATCAGAACGAGCATCATCGCCGCCAGCGAGCCCAGCCATAGGGCGCCGAAGCGGCGTGCGATCGCCGGCGTGAAGCTGCCATGGTCGGTGTCGCTGCTGAAATACACGCTGGCGAAGGCCGAGCTGAGCAGGAACACGAGTGTCAGAACGACAATGTGGAACGCGGAAAAAGCGTCGACGTAGAACCACTGCTCGGCTGCCGTCACAATGCCCCGGCCGGACAGCACCGCAGTCCACAGATTTGCTGCGAGCATGCCTTCCGCCACGGTCACGCCGAGAATCGTCGCCAGTACCTGCCGCGGCCGGAGGAGCAGAAGACAGAGCCCCGCGCCGGCAACCGCAAGGACCAGCATCGCGATGACCGAGTGCTCGGCGAACATCGCCTGCCTCAGCCCTTCAAGGCGCTGAGGCGATCGACCTCGATCGACCCGAACTCGCGATTGATGTGATAGATCGCGATCCCCATGACGAAGACGCCGACAAACGCGTCGAGCAGCACCCCCAATTCGACCAGCAGCGGGGTGCTGACGACCGTGATCACCCCGAACACAAAGATGCCGTTCTCGAGAACCAGATATCCGATGACCTGCATCAGCGCGTTGCGCCGGCTGATGATCAGGAACAAGCCGACCAGCATCAGGAAGATCGCCGAATCGAGCATTACGAACGGTGCCTGCCGAAGCGCCGGCTTCATTTCCGAAGCGAGCCAGACCGACAAACCCAACGCGACGATCCCGAACAGCACCGACATGACGAAGCTGACGAAGGGCTGCACCTCGCGATTGGTGTCGGCGCGGGCGCGCAGCCGGATCAGCAGCCACGGGAAACCGATACCTTTCAGAGCTATGTTGCCGGCTGCCAGCAAGCCGGCCCGCCAGCTCAGCCCGCCTTGGTGCGCGATCAGCGGCACCAGGCCGAACAGGATGCCCTGGAACGAAAGCCAGCGGATGCAGGCGCCGATCCGGCTCGTGCCGAGCAGGGCAAAGCAGCTCAGCAGGCCGAGCGCGTGGACGGTTTCGAGAAGCGGAAACACGGCGGTTCAGACCAGGACCAGGATGAAGCCGACGGCGGAAAGCGTCGCGGCGCCGACGATGAATTGCGGCACCTGTACGAGGCGATAGCGGGCCATCGCCGACTCGATCATGCCGATTGCGAGGGCCACAACAGCCATGCCCAGCAGCATCGCCGAGGCGTCCAACCATGGGATCTCGCTGCGCAACGGAACGAGGCCGATCAGCAGCGAGCCGAGGACCCACAGCTTCAAGGCCGCGGCGTATTGAATGATGCCGAGCTCGGGGCCGCTATGGTCGAGCACCATGACTTCGTGGATCATCGTCAATTCGAGATGCGTCGTCGGGTCGTCGACCGGGATGCGGCTGTTCTCGACCAGTGTGAGGATCAGCAACGTCATCGCGACAAGCGCCAAAGTCGGCAGCGCGGCGATCCAAGCCGCCGGGTTTATCGCGTCATAAATCGGTGTCAGGGAAAACCCGCCGGTGACGCGCGCGAGCACCGCCAGTCCGAGTAGGAAAGCGGGTTCGGCGAGCGCCGCGAAATGAACCTCGCGGCAAGCTGGAGCCGGTATCGAGCGCCGCCAGCACCGTCGCAAAGCGCCCCAATGCGAGAAGGCCGGCCAGGACGATCAGATCACCGGAAAAGCTCAATGGCGACGGCATGCCGCCGAACGGGACAATCAAAATGGCGGCCAGCAGCGCCGCCAGGTTCGCGACCGGCCCCAGCCGGAAAATCCAGCTCGTCGCCTCGCCGTAAACTGCGCCCCGCCGCAGACACTTCAAGATGTCGAAATAGGGCTGCAGCAATGGCGGCCCGCGTCGGCCGGCGACAAAGGCTTTCATGCGGTTGATCAGCCCAAACAACAACGGCGCGAGGACCAGCGCAAACAGGGGTGGAAGAACCGAGGCGAAACCGCGCATCGCTCAGAGGCTCGCCCAAACCAGCAATACGACCAGGGTCGCGGCGACGTAGAGCACATAGAGGTGGATGTGTCCGTGCTGGATCACATTGAGACGGCTGACGATATGATCGAACCAGCGGAACGTCGGCGCGAACAGCAATCGCAACCAGGGATCTCCGCTGTCGCTCTGATAGGAGGCGCGGCGCGGGAAATAGCCTTGCGGCGATGCCAAAGCCTCGCGGTTCCTGACGAACAGGTGGAATTGCGTTGTCAGTGGCTGGACGAAGGATGACGCGGTGTATTGCATCCTCGGGCTCGGGAACAGATAGCCGCAGCCCCAAACCGGACCGCGCCCGACCCGGCGCGAGGCCAGCCGGCTCGTGCGCAGCAGCCAAAACGCCAATGCCAGCACGATCAGAAGACCGAAAATCGCGACGGTGACGGTCAGGGAGGCGGCAACCGGTGCGAGTTGCGAGTGGATGTTGCCGGCGCTGCTTCCGGTGGCGGCGGACAGCACATCGGCGAGAGACCAAACGATTGCCGGCGCCGCGAGGCCAATGGTGACGCACAGTAGCGCCAGAACCGCCATTGCCGCGCGCATCGGCGGCGCGGCCTCGTGCGCCTTCTCGGCTTCGGCGGTCCGCGGCGAACCGAGAAACACGATCCCGAATGCCTTGGCGAAACAGGCCGCGGCGAGCCCGCCGATCAGCCCCATTGCGACGATCGCCATCAATCCGGCCAGCGCGATGCTGGCGGCTGGATTCATGACCGCGGCAAAACCCGCGTAGAACAACAGGAACTCGCTGACAAAGCCGTTGAGCGGCGGCAAGCCGACAATCGCGGCGGCGCCGATCAGAAACGCGGTCCCGGTCCACGGCATGCGTTTCAGCAGGCCGCCGAGTTTATCGAGTTCGAGGCTGTGCGCGCCGTGCTGCACCGCGCCGGCGCCGAGAAACAGCAAACCTTTGAAGATGCTGTGATTGAGGATGTGCAGCAGGCCGGCGGCAAAGCCGATGACGGCGAGCGCCGGGGTGCCGGTCGCCAGTCCGAGCACGCCAAGACCGATGCCGAGCAAAACGATCCCGATGTTCTCGACGCTGGAATAAGCGAGCAGCCGCTTCAAATCATGCTGCGCCAGGGCAAACAGCACGCCGAGAACACCGCTCGACGCGCCGATGGCGATGAGGGTCCAGCCCCACCATGGCTGCGGTGTCCCGAGCAATGTCAGGATGCGTACCAGACCGTAAATGCCGATCTTGATCATCGCCCCCGACATCAATGCCGAGGCATGGCTGGGGGCGACCGGATGCGCTTCCGGCAGCCAGACATGCGCCGGGACAATGCCGGCCTTCGAGCCAAAGCCGATCAGCGCCAGAATGAAGGCCACAGAACACAGCGTCGGGGTGGCCTTCAGGACGCTGCCGTAAGCGTCGAAATCGGAGCTGCCCGCCAACCCGCCGAGCAGTACGAAGAGCACGAGAAGAAACGCCGTTCCGATATGGGTCGCCGCCAGATACGTCCACGCGGCATGCCGCACGCTCTCCTGCCGGTCATCGAAAATGACCAGGAAGAACGGCGCCAATGCCATGATCTCCCAGGCCAGCAGGAACAACAGTCCGTCATGCGCGGCAACGACCAAGGCCATTGCCGCGGTCAGCAGGTTCAAGTGAAACCAGCTTGCCGCGATGCCGGGCCGCTCGTCGCGGCTGCTCATGTAGCTGCCGCCATAGATCGCGGTTAGGATCGACAGGCCGAATACCGGCAGCAGAAAAAACGCCGACAGCGCATCGATCTCGAGATGGATCGTCCCGCCCGGCATGAATGAGGGGGCAAACAGGCTTTGCGGCTGCCCGGACAGCAGCACGCGAACCGCTCCGGCCAGCCCTATGGCGCAGCCGCCGATCGCGCCTGCCTGCCCGGCCAGTCGGCTCGGTCGCGATTTCGACCGGAGGACGACTGCCATCGTGCCACCCAGTACCAGCAGCAGAATCGCAGCAAGAAACTCGCCCACAGCGGGTGACTATCCCTTTTTGAGGCGGATGCCGCGGCCGCCTTCGGGGCTGACCGCCCCCTCCGCGATCAACTCGATGCCGGCCGTATCGAGGGCATCGATCAGCTTCATCAGCGAATCGACGTTGCCGCGAATGACACCTTCGCTCGCCTCCATACGCTGGATCGTCGGGACAGAAAGTCCCGACACCTCGGCCAGCCGCCGCTGGTCGATGCCGAGCAGGGAACGCGCGGCCCGGAGCTGTGCAGCAGTTATCATGTTTCAAACATCAAAAACACTATCTGTGCATTAACTCTCGATGTCCCGCTTGTGGATGTGGCATCCGGCCGCACCGATAAGGCACGGCCGTCCAGGTCGCCGATGAACGGCAGCTTCCCACCCGACTGAGCGGGTCTCCATCGCAGGGGAATGGCTGGAATGGGGGCAAATGCACCCATTCGACAAAAATGGCGTATGGACGCCTTAAGGCTGGGAGGACGGTGGCACCGGCGCCACCAAAGCCCGCCGCACCTTCCTCAGCAATTCGCTCGGGGTAAACGGCTTTTCGAGCGCGTTTCCGATGCACGCCGACATCCCGACGGCGTCCCGATGTTTCGGGACCAGCGTCATGATCGGCGCTGACGGATCGATATCCGCGATGGCGCTGGTGGCGGGCTTCCCATCCGGAGTAGACGCCGCGACATCGCAGATGATCAGATCTACCCGAAGCACGGCGAGCCGCTCGAGCGCAGCCGCAGCCTCAGCAACGGCAATGACCGTGAGGTCGGCCGGCTCCAGGACGCTCTTTACGGCAAGCCGCACGGCGGGATCCGCGTCGATGACGAGGACCGTGACCATTCGCGCAGCACACGGATGGTTGCTGTCCGTCGTTCTTTCAGGCTCGGGGAGATTGTCGGCCATATCGAGGCTTTGCTGCCGCCTAGACAGGCGCGACATGCTCAACCATGTCCCGCGGGTCGCCGCTGATTTTGCCGCGGATGTGGGCCTGAGCTTCGCCTCCAGGAGATCAGCGAGCTTTTCGAATTCCCTCGCGGCAGCAAGGTAGGAGTTCCGCAAATCGGCGTCATCCGCCGCGTCGGCGGCGCGCTGTCGAAAACGGGCCGCGTCTTCACGATAGCGACTCGCGTCGTGAGATTTTGTCACTTGAATGTCGTCCTGAGAAGATTGGGACACGACCGCTGACAGCGGCTGCCTGTCCGCTCAGCTAGGGTCTCGTCGGGTGTGCCCGCTTGATAATCCCGGCCAAAAACTTGATACGCCGGCTTGGGCGGCTTCCGTGATTCAACGGCTCGCCAAGCTGGCCGCGACCACCGCGACGAGAAGGATTACGGCGGGCCCGACCACGATAAGGCTCCAGCGTTCTCGCCTTGGCGCACAGCTCGCAGCTGTTGCGACGCCAGCTGCGAATGACGGCGACGATGGCGATGTCAGCAGAAAAGAGGGCGGGGATTTGCCGGTCCTTGGCCCGCAACGTCGGGTGTTCGGTCAACGGCTCTATCAAGGCTTTGGCCAGAATCATCAAACTGGCGCGAGTGATGCGGATCCATCTGAGGCTGATCCAGGCGCGCAAGAGTCCGAGCTCAAACGAAGACTCCGCCTGGCAATGGCACAGCAGGAACCACATGACAAAAATCGTTGAGAAGCAGGGGTCTTTGTTCCGTCTGAGCGATGCGGCGTACCGGCGATTGCTCGAATTGGTGATCGCCGAGCAGGAATATGATCTTTGGGAATTGGGCCGGTGCATCGGCTGCATCCACGCCAGCATGGGCAGCTTTCAGCGCGATGACGCCGAATTTGAATTGGCACGGCAAGATGTTAAGCGGCCATCCAACTCGTCGGCTATTGTTCAGCCGAATGCCTCAAACCGCCGTGAACGGCCGGCCGCCGGGCGATCCGGCGGGAGCAGCATTGAGTGCAAGTAAACGTTTTCAGGCAGATGAAGCCGAGGCGCGCTGCTTTCTCATTTGGCCCGGCGATGTCCCGGTCCACCGTTTGAACGCGTGGTTGAACGCTCCGAGCTCCGAATATCCCAGCAGCCAAGCGATCTGTTTCAGCGAGACCTGCTCCTCTTCGAGGTAACGCAGCGCGAGGCGGTTTCGAAGGCGGTCGAGGACTTCGCCAAAATTTGTGCTTTCCTGAACGAGACGCCGTCTGAGCGACCGCTCGCTCATGCCGAGCTGCTCGGCGACCACCGCCGCCCGTGCCCGCCCGCTAGGCAGAAGACCGATGAGCTGGTCTTCTACCAAGCTCCGCAGCCCGGCAGGAGCGCGCTTCTCCGACAGCATATCGCCAGCATGCGCCTCCAGGATCTGCAGAAGACGGCTGTCCTCCGAAATAACCGGCAGTTCCAATATGCTTTGCGGTAGTACCCAGCTGTCCACGGCCTGCATGAACTCGACCGGGCACCGCAGGATCCGATGAACCTCCCGCAACCCTGAGTCCCTCGCATGCGCAAAGCCGACGCGCGAGGGCGCAAAATCGCGATTGGTCAGCTTATGCAATACTCGGTTGAAGGACAGCGCGGTAAATTCAGAATGCTGTCGGCAGGGCTCGTCGACAACGAGCGCACGGTGCAGGATCAGCAAAGATTCATTTTGCTGTTGCGAGATCTCAAGGCGAATTTCCTCGGTTGTCGTTGCGGCGTATTCCGCCAGGTGCTCGAGCGCTTCCGCGACTGTTGCCGAGGAGGCTGCCAGATAGAAAAGCAGACCGATCTCGCGTAGGTCCATCGCCGCCGCGGCATGCAGCCCGAGCAGCGGATCGTCTGCCTCGACGGCAGCCAGTTCGAGGAAGCGATGCTGGGAAGCGGCCGATAGCTTGCCGGGGTCTTGCGTCAGTTGAACGCGCGACAGCTCCGATTTTGAGAGGAGCGGCTCGGCGTCGATGCCCTTTCTGTCGAGGTAACGCAGCGTCTCGCGGGCGGCGATGCCACGGGTCCACACGAACGGAAGCAGGGGGACGTCGGCTTGGGGGAGGTTCCTCATACAATGAGCCTCCGGCCGCATGGAGGTCTGAAGACTGCGGGCACGATAGCCCAGCCGAGGATCGACATCTTGTCGCTATATTGAATCGGCCCTGATCGGCACGATCAAGCGCGCCAAGAAACGAGCATTGATCCACGTCAACAGTCCGAAATGCGGCGCTCTCGCTGTCCCGGCGTCGCCGAGCTAGCGAGTTCGGCAAAGCGGGATGCCGAACCGCGGCGCCGAAGTCGGGCCCGCATGACGTGAATGCGCGACGGCGCCCGGCCCAAAGCAGCGCAGGAGCCGTTGCGATATGTGGTCGGTGTCAACGGCGGCAGCCCATGCGCTCTTCCTGCTCCCGCACCTCGCGCAGCCGCCCTTCGGTCCGCGCCCGCTCCATTGGGTTGAACTCTCGGTCCATGCGGACGCGCAGCTCGTCGGCCTCGCGGCGCAGGCCATAGCAGCGCTCGCGGGTGTCCTC
>WNFW01002357.1_pt1 | contig 13716 bp, 10 predicted proteins | sample 5400131 | NCBI WGS metagenome assembly WNFW01 (sample SAMN13153362, study PRJNA577476) | soil metagenome | isolation source: 20 cm soil or saprolite under grassland replicate 1 | place: USA:California | collected 2016-06-15 | reverse complement strand
TGCGACCCAGCTCGCCAGCAATTCGGCGCGCCTCGGTGGCAACGGACTGGTGCAGCCCTTTGGTGCGACGCAGACGTCCGTGACTGCGCACGCGGCGGATGGCACGCCGAGCGTCAGTTTCGGTGTGGCGGAGCTCACGAGCGACTACAGCGGTGTCGGGCACATCGTGGTCGAGAATCGGGGCAACACGCCGGCGAGCTTCGCACTCTCGGTCGTGCAGGCGGCGAGCGCTCCCCACACCGCCAGCGTCTCGCCGACCTCGGTCACGCTCGGGGCACACCAGAGCCTGACGGTGAACGTGAGGCTCGCGGTGCCGGCGGCGACGGTCGGTGATTCAAGCCTATTCCGCCAGGTGCAGGGCCGGGTGGTCATGACCCCGACCACCGGCAACAAAGGCGTGAGATTGAGTGTGCCGTACTACCTGGTGCCGCGCGCCCGCTCGCTGGTCAATGCGCAGCTGACCGCCTCCGGCGGCTCGCGCTCGATCGCCCTCAGCAACCGCTCTGGCGGGATCACCGGCACGGCCGACTTCTACGCCTGGGGCCTGCGCGGCAGCAACGTCGGCCTGGGCGCGACCGGGCTGCGGGCGGTCGGCGTGCAGTCCTTCCCGGATGGCGCCAATACGCAGCTGGTGTTTGCGGTGAACACCTTCGGCCGCGCCTCGAACCCGGTGACGATGGAATACGACGTGCTGGTGGACGTCGACGGCGATGGCACACCGGATTACGACATCGTAGCCGCTGATCTGGGCCTCTTGACCACGGGCTCCTTCAACGGACAGATGGCCACCGCGGTGTTCAACCTGTCCACCGGCGCGGGCATGCTCGAGTTCCTCGCGCCCGCGCCCACCGACGGTACCAACCGAATTCCGGCTGACACCGGCACTGGGCCAGATGGTCGTGTCGCTCGAGAACCGGGCGAGTGGCGGGAGCGAGGCGCTGCTAGTGCCGCTCGACGACTGATCGCGCGCACTCTTCGCCGTCCCCGGCAGCCGCAGCTCCGGGGACGGCGGACCGCCGCACTCTCACTCGAGGTGGGCGGTCCTGCAGATGCGCCGCTCGAGCCCGGCGAGGGCGTCATAGAGCAGGATCGCCATCAGGCCGGTCACGAGTCCCCCCTGCAGGATGAAGGCGTTGTTGTTGGACAGGAGCCCCGCGATGATCACCTCGCCGAGTCCCTTGGCGGCCACCGTCGATCCGATCGTCGCCGTGCCGACGTTGATGACCAGGGACAGCCGGATGCCCTCCAGAATCAGCGGTAACGCCAGCGGCAACTCCACGGACAGCAGGCGCTGGCGCGCGCTCATGCCCATGCCGCTCGCGGCCTCCAGGACCTGCGGCGGACAGGTCTGCAGGCCGACGATCGTGTTCTCGAAGATGGGCAGGAGGCCATAGGCAAAGAGCGCGATCAGCGTCGGCTTCTCGCCGAACCCGACCAGCGGCACGGTGACTGCGAGCACCGCCACCGGCGGGAAGGTCTGACCGATGTTGACGAGGGTGCGCGACAGCGGCAGGAATTGCGCGCCGCTCGGGCGGGTCACCAGAATGCCCAGCCCGACGGCCACCAGGGTGCTCGCGGCGGCGGCGCAGCACACCACGCCGAGATGCGCGAGCGCAAGCGTCAGCAGGTTGCCCTGATCGTAGATCGGCGGCGCGCCATACTGCGTGAGCGGCGTGAACAGCGGCGCGAAGCTCTGGGGCATCAACAGGAACCCCAGCAGCAGGGCGAGCGCTGCGAGTCGCAGGATGGCAGCCATGCCCGGCATCAGCCCGGTCGCCCGCGCTCGAGGATGGCCGCGATCGTGAGGTAGCCGCGCCGCGTGCCGTCCGCGTCCATGACCACGGCCGAGTCGGCGCCGCGCCACAGGAGCTCGGAGAGCACCTCGCGCAGCGACGCCGCGGCCGCAACGGCCGGCCCCTCCGAGACGCCCGGCAGCGCCGCCTCGCCCGCCGTGGTGAGCGACAGCAGTCGCATCGCCCGGTCCGAGACGCCGGTCATGCGCGACACGAAAGGGTCCGCCGGGCGCGTGAGCAGCACCGCGGGGCGATCGTACTGCAGCAGCCGGCCGTGGCTCATGACCGCGACGTGATCACCCAGACGGAAGGCCTCGTCCATGTCGTGGGTCACGAGCACGATGGTCGTGCCGAAGCGTCGCTGAATGTCGAGCAGGTCATCCTGCGCCTTCGCGCGGATGATGGGATCGAGGGCGCCGAAGGGTTCATCCATCAGCAGCACCGCCGGCTCGGCGGCGAGCGCCCGCGCCACACCGACGCGCTGTTGCTGCCCGCCCGAGAGCTGATGCGGGAAGGCTCCCGCGTAGGCGCCCGGATCGAGCTGGAACACCAGGAGCAGCTCCTCGACACGGGCGCGGATGCGAGCCTCATCCCAGCCGAGCAGTCGCGGCACGGTCGCGATGTTCTCCGCCACCGTGCGGTGCGGGAACAGGCCGTGTCCCTGGATCGCATAGCCGATCCGGCGCCGCAGCAGGTGCGCAGGCTCGCCGGTCGTGTCGTGGCCGTCGATCAGCACCCGACCGCGGGTCGGCTCGATGAGGCGATTGATCATGCGCAGCAGAGTCGATTTTCCCGAGCCGGAGGTGCCCACGATCACGGTGATCGAGTTGCGCTCGATCACCATGGACACGCCGTCGACGACCGTCGTCGCCCCGTACTGCTTGCTGAGGTTCTCGACGCTGATCATTGCCGCGCCCGATCCAGGACCTCCGCCAGCGCATCGAGTACCACGGCGGCGGAGAAGGCGAGTGCCACGATCGGAATCGCCCCGAGCAGCACCAGGTCGATGGCCGTCTGCCCGATCCCCTGAAAGACGAAGGTCCCGAGTCCGCCGCCGCCGATGAGGGCGGCTACGGTCACCATGCCGATGTTCTGCACCAGTACGATGCGGATGCCGGTGAGAATGACCGGCAGCGCCAGAATGAGCTCGATGCCCGTCAGGATCTGCCAGCTCGTCATGCCCATGCCGCGCGCGGCTTCGACCGCGGCCCGCGGCACCCGCTTCAGCCCCGCAACCGTATTGGCGGCGATCGGCAGCAGCGAATACAGAAACAGGGCCACCGCCGCCGGTGCGGCACCGATGCCACGGATCCCGAGCGCCGCAGCCAGCGGCACGGCGGCGGCCAGCGCCGCGAGCGGCACCATCAGAATGCCGAACAGCGCGATCGCCGGAATCGTCTGGATCACGTTGAGCGTCCCCAGCACGCCCGAGCGCAGCCGCGGGACGCGGTGGCACAGAATGCCGATCGGCAGCGCCACCAGCACGGCAGCGGCGAGCGATCCCAGGGCGAGCCACACGTGCTGGCGTGCCTCGCGCGCGAAGCGATCGGCGTTGACCGCGTACTCGCGCATCACGGAGAGATGGTCGAACGTGCCATGCGCCAGGGCGAGTCCGGCAACGACGATGGACAGAGCCAGGAACAGCACGCGCAGGCCAGGCCCCGGGCGCATGCGTGTGACGGCATCGGTCGCCATCAGGCCGAGGCACATGAGCAGCACCCAGAAACCGGCGCCGGGTGCGACGCGCACCACTTTGTTGCCGGCGGGTGTGAGCGCATCCCCGGCCGCGGCCACCGCGAGCGCTACGGCGGCGACCCCCAGCAGCGCTGCGCCGAGCCGTACGCGGGCGTTGGATACCCCGAGGGCTGCGATCGCCGCGCAGATCAGGACCGCCTGGCAGCCGAGCGCTCCCCACGCCGGCAGCGCGTCCAGCAGCCCGCGTGGATCGCCGGGCACGATGCGGTTGGACTTCAAGACCACGAACGGCAGGAACACGGCGGCCACGGCCCCGGCGCCCGCGAGCAGCGCACCGAGGGGGTCGAGCCTGCGCAGCCGCGGCACCGTCAGCGCCGTGCGCACACTCACTTGAGAAAGCCCTTCGCCTTCAGGTAGTCCTCGGCGACCGAACCTTCCGATTCGCCGTCGATCTGCACGCGCGCATTGAGCTGTTGCAGCGTCTCGCGACTGAAACTGTCCATCAGCGGCTTCACGATCGAGGCGATCTGCGGGTGCGCCTCGAGGACCGCCTCGCGAACGATCGGCACCGGCGCGTACACCGGCTGGTCGTGCCGGTCGTCCTCGAGGGCCTGGAGGTTCGCGGCGAGGATGCCACCGTCGGTCCCGTACACCATGGCCGTGTTCGCGCCGTTGGTGCGCGCGGCCGCAGCCCCGATGGTCGCCGCGGTCTCCCCGCCGGCGAGCACGATCAACTGGTCGGAGCGCAGCCTGAACCCGTAGGTCTTCTCCAGCGAGCGCAGGGTGCCGGCGTTGGCGAACTCGGCCGAGCAGACGAGCACCACCTTGCCGCCGCCCGCTACCCATCTGCCGAAGTCGCTCATGGTCCTGAGGTTGTTCGCCAGGGCCACGTCGCGGCGCACGGCCAGCGCCCAGGCGTTGCTGGCCCTCGCGGGTGTGAGCCAGACGATGTGGTTGGCGGCGTAATCGAGTCTGGCGCCGAGCTCATAGCCCTGTTGCAGGTCCTTCCAGGCGGGGTTGGACGCCACGTTGAAAAAGAACCCCGCATTGCCGGTGTATTCGACGTACAGATCGACCTCGCCGGAGAGCAGCGCCTTGCGAACGACCGGCGTCGCACCGATCTTGGTGCGATCGAGCGTCTGGATCCCATGCGCGTTCAGCAGCAGGCGGATCATCTCTCCGATCATCGCCGACTCGCTCGAGAGCTTGGAGGAAACCACGACCGCGGCCGGCAGCGGGGGCGACACGCTCAGCGCCAGCGCCGCCGCCACGCACAGCGACTTCAGAATGTTCGCCACCCCTCACCCCCTGCCGACCGCTCGGGGCCGACGATCGCGCAGCGCTGCACACTGTCGGTTGTCGCTGCGCACGTCAAGGGCAGCGCGAGCGCGTGTGCCGGCCCGCACTGCGCTCTATCATGGCGGGCAGCGATGAATCCGCAACCGAAATCCCACCCGACGCCTGCGCGTGCGCGGCGTGTGTCGAGCGGCCGCTATTCGCTCTGGCGAGTGTTTCTCGAGGGACTCACCGGCCAGCGCGGCTGGTCGCGCGCCTGGGCGAAGGCGACACCGCGCGAGCGCTACCGCGTGGTGATCGTCGGCGGCGGCGGTCATGGACTGGCGACCGCCTTCTACCTCGCCACCGAGTACGGCATCAGCGACGTGGCGGTGCTGGAGCAGGGCCCGCTCGGGCTGGGCAACGTCGGGCGTAACACGACCATCATCCGTTCCAACTACTTCCACCCGCAGAATATCCGCTTCTACGAGCACTCGCTCAAGCTGTGGGAAGGGCTCGAGCGAGCGCTGAATTTCAATGCCATGGTGAGCCAGCGCGGCACGCTCAACCTGTTTCACAGCGAGGCGCAGCGCGATCTGTTCACGCGGCGCGCCAACATGATGCGCCTGCTCGGCGTGGACGCCGAAGCCCTGAGCCGCGAGGCGGTGAAGGAGCTGGTGCCGCTCGTTGATCTGGATAACGGCCGCTACCCCGTGCTGGGCGGGTTCCTGCAGCGCCGTGGCGGCACGGTTCGCCACGATGCGGTCGCCTGGGGTTATGCGCGGGCGGCATCGGAAGCCGGTGTCGACATCGTCGAGGACTGCGAAGTCACCGGCATCACCCGCGACGGATCGCGGGTGACCGGAGTCGAGACCACCCGCGGGCACATTACGGCCGACACGGTATGCCTGGCCGTCGCCGGGCATTCGTCGCGACTCGCCGCGATGGCGGGACTTACGCTCCCGATCGAGAGCCACGTGCTGCAGGCCTTCGTGAGCGAAGGCATCAAGCCGGTGCTCGATGTCGTCCTGACCTACGGTGCCGGACACTTCTACGTCAGCCAGTCGGACAAGGGCGGACTGGTGTTCGGCGGCGCCATCGACGGCTACAACAGCTACGGCCAGCGCGGCACGCTGCCGATGGCGGAAGAAGTGGCCGCGGCCGCCGTGACGCTGCTGCCGGGGCTCGCGCGCCTCAAGGTGCTGCGGCAATGGGGCGGTGTCATGGACATGAGCATGGACGGCTCCCCGATCATTTCCGCGACGCCGCTCGAGGGCCTGTTCGTGAATGGCGGCTGGTGCTACGGCGGCTTCAAGGCGATCCCGGCCGGGGGCCTGGCCACGGCGCACCTCATCGCGCGCCAGGCGCCGCACCCGCTCGCCGCTCACCTGGGTCTGGAGCGCTTCGCCGCCGGACGCACCGTCGATGAGCGCGGTGCCGGCCCGTTCCCGTACGCTCACTGAACTGCAGCGCCCATGCTGCGCATCCCCTGCCCGTGGTGCGGTGAACGCGACGAGACCGAGTTTCGCTATCGGGGCGACGCCAGCAAGGTGCGGCCCGCCGCCGACGCGGGACTTGCGGCGTTCACCGCCTATGTCTACGAGCGGGACAACCACTGCGGCTGGCATCTGGAGTGGTGGTTGCACGTGGGCGGCTGCCGCAGGCTACTGAAGGTCGTGCGCCACACGCTCAGCCACGAGATTCACGCGGTCGGCGGCCCCGAGGATCAATTGTCCCCTCCGCCGGGACTCACGCGCTGATGCGCGCTCCCGGCCGTATCGCCCGCGGTCTGCTGACCGACCCCGATCGGCCGGTGGGCTTTCGCTTCGACGGGCGCAGCATGCAGGGCCTTGCGGGCGACACGCTCGCCGCGGCTCTGCTCGCCAACGGCCAGCGCCTCGTTGCCCGCAGCTTCAAGTACCACCGGCCGCGCGGCATCGTGACGGCAGGTCCCGAAGAGCCCTGTGCGCTCGTCGACGTGATCGGCGTGAGCGGACGCGAGCCCAACCGGCTCGCCACGACGCTGCTGCTGCACGAGGGCCTCGTGGCCGAAAGCCAGAACCGCTGGCCGTCGCTGCGGTTTGATGTGCTGGCGCTCAACGATCTGATGGGCCGGTTCCTGCCGGCGGGTTTTTACTACAAGACGTTCATGGCGCCGGGCTGGGCCTGGGAGCGGCTCTACGAGCCCCTCATCCGCCGGGCCGCAGGCTTAGGCAGGCTCGAGGCGATCGTCGGCGATCATGCAGCGCCCGCCGAGACCGTGCACGACCACGCCGATGTGCTGGTAGTGGGCGCGGGCACCGCGGGGCTCGCCGCCGCGCACCGACTGGGCACGAGCGGCCTCAAGGTGATGCTCGCTGACCAGGACGTCGTACTGGGCGGCGGCTCGCTGCTCGATGCGCGCTGGAGCGCCTGGCGCGAGAGCCTGTGTGCGGGGCTCGCCGGCCTGGCCACGGTGCGCTGCCTGCCCCGCACCACGGTGCTCGGCGCCTACGGCCACGGCGTGTTCGGGGCGCTCGAGACCCTCTCACCCCCCGAGGCGGCCCGTTTCGATGGCCTGCGGGAGCGGCTGCGGATCATCCGCGCCCGGCGCGTGGTGTGCGCCACCGGTGCGCTCGAGCGGCTGATCGCTTTCCCGGGCAACGACCTGCCGGGCGTGATGCTCGCGGGTGCCGCGCATCAGTATCTGAGACGCTACGGGGTGGCGGTGGGCCGCCGTCCGGTGTTCTTCCTCAACAGCGACGAGGCCTACGAGGCGGTGTTCGCCTTGAGCGGCGCCGGCATCGAATGCGCAGTTGTCGACGTGCGCGAGAGCTCGCTCGCCGCCGAGCGTGCGCGCGCGCTTGGTGTCGAGGTGCACGGCGGCGCCGTGGTCGAGGGGGCTTACGGGCGCGACGGGGTCCGCGCCGTCAGGGTCGTGGACGTGACCGGGCGCGCTCGGCGCGAGCTCGCGGCGGACTGCCTGCTCATGTCCGGAGGGTATTCCCCGGCGACCACGCTGGCGAGCCAGCTCGGCGCACGGCTCACGTGGCAGGAGGCGATCGCAGCCTTTACCGCCGACCTGGCGCCCGCCATCGGGCAGATGGCCGGCGCGGCGCGGGGTGTCTTCGGACTCGCGGCCGCCGCGCGTGACGGCGAGAGTGCGGCGCGAACGCTCGCGGCGCAACTCGCTCGGCCGGTAGGCGCCGCGGACCCGGGCGTGGATCTGCCGCCCGATGCGGACGTCACACCGATCGCCGCGCTGTGGGAGGTGCGCGGACCGGCCAAGGCTTTCGTCGATCTGCAGAACGATGTGACCGCCGCCGACGTGCGGCTGAGCTGTCGCGAGGGCTACGAGCACGTCGAGCACATGAAGCGCTTCACCACCCATGGCATGGCGACCGACCAGGGCCGCATCGGGGGACTGGTGGGGAGCGCGGTGCTGGCGCAGGCGCGCGGCGTGCCGCTGTGGCAGGTCGGGCAGACGAGGCCCCGCCCGTTCGCCCAGCCGGTTCCCTTCGCGGCACTCGCCGGTGGCGAAGTCCGCGAGCACTACCGACCCAAGCGCCGGCTGCCGCTGCACGACTGGCACGAGGCCGCGGGCGCGACCTTCGTGTCCACGGGGCTGTGGCTGCGGCCGCTCGTCTACTCGCCTCGACAGGGGTGGGAGGCGGTGCTGAACGAGGCCCGCGCCGTACGCCGCTCGGTCGGCATCACCGACGTGTCGACCCTCGGCAAGATCGACGTGCAGGGGCCGGACGCCGCGCGGTTCCTGGACTTCATCTACGCGAGCTCGTTTGCCACCCTCGCGGTCGGTCGCGCCCGCTACGGCATCATGTTGCGCGAGGACGGGATGCTGCTCGACGACGGTACCACCTCGCGGCTCGCTCCCGAGCACTTCCTCGTCACGACCACCACGGCGAACGCGACGGCGACGCTCGAGCACATGGAATTCCATCTGCAGGCCGTGTGGCCGCGGCTGGATGTGCTGCTCACCGATGTCGGCGATCAGTGGGCGCAGTTCGCGGTCGCCGGGCCGCGCTCGCGCGAGGTCGTGGCGGCGGTGGTCGCGGGCCTCGAACTGTCCAACGAAGCCTTTCCGTTCATGGCGGCGAGCGTCGCCACCATCGCCGGCGTTGCGGGACGGGTGTTCCGCATCTCGTTCTCGGGCGAGCTCGCCTACGAGCTCGCGGTACCGGCCCGTCACGCGCTCGCGGTGTGGTCGGCGGTGCTCGAGGCGGGCAAGCGCTTCGGTATCGCGCCCTACGGCCTCGATGCGCTCAACACGCTGCGCATCGAGAAGGGTCACGTGACCGCCGCGGAGCTGAACGGCAACACCAGCGCCGACGACCTCGGCATGCAGCGGATGCTGAAGAAGCACGGTGATTTCATCGGCCGCGCGCTGTCGCAGCGCCCCGGCCTCACGGCGCCCGAGCGCCTGCAGCTCGTCGGCGTGAGACCCCTGGCGCGCGCGCACCGCCTGCGAAACGGCTTGCAGCTCGTCGCACCCGAGGCGCGCACTACGAGTCTCGGCTACGTGACCTCCTCGACCCCCTCGGTCGAGAGCGACGGCTGGGTGGGCCTGGCGCTGGTGGCGGGCGGCCGCCGGCGGTTGGGTCAGCGGCTGATCGGCACATCGCCGGTTCACGACGAGGCCATCGAGATCGAGATCGTGAGCCCGCACATGCTCGATCCGGAGAACCTTCGTGTCCGCGCCTGACTCCCTGCCGATGCCGCGCGCGACTCCCGGCATCCGGCTCGCATCCTGCGCGGTGGATATCGTCGAGATCGCCGCTCTGCACGGGCGCGCGCCCGAGCTCGAGAACATCGCGGGTGCCCGGGGGCTCGACCTGCCGGTGTTGGGACGGGTGGCGGTGGCGAGCGGTCAACTGGCGCTTGGCGTGCGCCCGGCGCGCTGGCTGCTGCTCGCCCGGCCGGCGCACTCGGGCGCGACCGCGGCGCGCTGGCAGGCCGCCTGTGGGCGCGCCGGCGCCGCGGTCGACCTGTCGTCGGGGCTCGCGGCGTGGCGCCTCGCCGGGCCGCAGGTCCGGGACGCGCTTGCCAGGGCGTGTCGCCTGGACCTGGATCCGCAGGTCTTCCCGGCAGGCAGCGCGGCCGCCACCGTCATGGCGCAGGTGGGGGTCATCCTCGCGGTGCTGCCATCGGGGCTGCTGCTGCTCACGCCCACGAGCACCGCGCGGCACTTGCGCGCATGGCTTGCCTCCACGGCGAAGCCCTTCGGGCTCGTGTCCGAGGCGGATGTTACTGTTGGCGTACTGTCCGGAGATCGAGCGACATGAAGACTTCCGCGAGAGCCGTGGTCATCGGAGGCGGGGTGGTCGGCGCCAGTGTGCTCTATCACCTCGCCAGGATCGGCTGGGCCGACGTGCTGCTGCTGGAGAAGAGTGAATTGACCTCGGGCTCGACCTGGCATGCAGCCGGAGGCATGCACACGTTCAACGGCGAGGCCAACATCTCGCTGCTGCAGAAATACACCATCGACCTGTATCGCGAGATCGAGGCGGCCTCCGGCCAGTCCTGCGGGCTGCACCCGAACGGCGGCCTGATGCTGGCGGCGAGCCCGGGCGAGCTCGACAGCCTGAAGCTCATCTGCTCACGGGCGCGCTACCTGGGAATGGAAACCGAGATGATCTCGCTCGAGCAGGCGCGCAACTTCAATCCCCTGATCGATACCAGCCATTTCATCGGCGCGCTGTGGCGCGCGGACGGTGGGCATTGCGATCCCTCGGGCACCACCCACGCCTACGTCAAGGCGGCTCGAGCGCTCGGCGCCTCGGTGGAACGCTTCACCCGCGTGTTGTCGCTCGGGCAGCGCCGCGACGGCACCTGGGACGTCGTGACCGACAAGGGCACGGTGCACGCCGAGCACGTGGTGAACTGCGCGGGTCTGTGGGCACGCGAGGTCGGCCACATGGTCGGCATCGAGCTGCCGGTGCTGGCGATGGAGCACCACTATCTGCTGACCGAGGATGTCCCGGAGCTCGCAGGCCGGGAGAAGGAGATCGTGAACACCACCGACTACGCCGGCGAGATCTACCTGCGCCAGGAGCGTGGTGGCGTGCTCATCGGTACGTACGAGCCCCACGGCATCGTCTGGTCGCCGGTGAAGACGCCCGACGACTTCTCGATGCAGCTGCTGCCCGAGGACTTCGAGCGGCTGGCGCCGTACTTCGAGGTCGGCTTCAGGCACTTCCCGGCGCTCGGTCGTGTGGGCATCAGGAAGGCGGTGAACGGTCCGTTCACCTTCGCTCCCGACGGCAATCCACTGGTCGGACCGGTCCGGGGGGTGAGGAACTTCTGGGTGGCCTGCGCCGTCATGGCCGGGTTCAGCCAGGGTGGGGGCATAGGACTGGTGCTGTCGCGCTGGATGGCGCAGGGCGATCCGGGCCAGGACATCATTTCCATGGACGTCGCGCGCTTCGGTGCGTTCGCGACGCCGAAATACACCTCTCTCAAGGTCCCCGAGAACTACTCGCGTCGCTTCCGGCTCGCCTACCCGAACGAGGAGCTGCCCGCCGCCCGCCCGGTGCGCCGCTCACCGATCTACGACAAGCTCAGGGCGGCCGGTGCGGTCATGGGCGCGAATTTCGGCCTCGAGAATGCCCTGTGGTTCGCACCGGAGGGCGTCGCGCCGACCGAGACCCCGACCTATCGGCGCTCGGAAGCCTTCCCCGTCGTGCGGGCCGAATGTCAGGCGGTCCGCCGGACGGTCGGCCTCTACGAGACCACCAACTACGGCAAGTACGAGGTCGCCGGGCGCGGAGCGCGCGCCTGGCTCGATCGGGTCTTTGCCTCGCGCATACCCAAGCCCGGACGGTTCGCGCTCGCCCCGATGCTCAATCCCGCCGGCCGGATCATGGGGGACCTGTCGATTGCGTGTCTCGCGCAGGACCGCTTCCTCATCGTTGGGTCGGGCTTTGCCGAGGACTTTCACCTGCGCTGGTTCTGGGCCTCGGAGCCACCGGCGGATGTGTCGGTGCGCTCGGCCGCCTCGACGCTCAACGGCGTGTCGATCGCGGGCCCGAGGTCGCGGGAGCTGGTGCAGCATCTGGTGCGGGACGATCTGTCGGCTTCCGCGTTCAGGCTGTTCCAGGTCACAGAGACGGCCGTCGGCTTCGCGCCCGCCATCCTGACGCGCGCCGGATTCACCGGTGAGCTCGGTTACGAGATCTGGACGACACCTGACTATTTCTCCTCGCTCTACGATGACCTGTGGGACGCGGGGCGCGAGCTCGGGCTCGTACACTTCGGCGGGCGCGCCCTGTCGTCGCTGCGGCTGGAGAAGGCCTACGGCTCGTTCAACAAGGACTTCCGCCCCGACTACACCCCGGGTGAGACCGGTCTCGATCGCTTCGTCGATTTCTCCAAGCCCGATTTCACCGGCCGTGCGGCGGCACTCGCCGAGCGCGCGGCGGGCCCCAAGCGCCGCTTCGTCGTCATGGAGGTAGCGGACGCCGACGCCGAGGTGGTCGGCTACGAATCGATCATGAAGGACGGCGCGGCGGTCGGCTACGTGACCTCGGGGGCCTACGGCCATTGCGTCGGCAGGAGTCTCGCCGCCGGCTACGTACCGGCCACACTGGCGCGCGAGGGCGCGCGCTTCGAGATCGACATCCTGGGCGAGATGCGGGCCGCGACGGTGCGGCTGGAGCCGCTGTACGATCCGCACGGACTGCGACTGCGCAGCTGAGGCGAGCCGCAAGGCCTCATTGCTGAACAGGCTGTCGGGGGCGTACGAGTGAGCGACCAGGGGTCGAGCTTCGACAACATCATCGAGCGCGAGCGCGGCTTGCGGCGGCAGCTGAGCGCGCGTCGCCTGACCATGATCGCCATTGGAGGCGCGATCGGCACCGGACTGTTTCTCGGCAGCGGCTTTGCGATCAGCCTGGCCGGACCCGCGGTGCTCGTGAGTTACGCCGTCGGCGCCGTGATCGCCCTGCTGCTCATGGGGTGCCTGGCGGAAATGACCGTCGCGCACCCCACCTCGGGATCCTTCGGCGCTTACGCGGAGTACTACATTGATCCCCTGGCGGGGTTTCTGGTGCGCTACGCGTACTGGACCAGCATCGTGCTGGCGGTGGGGACCGAGGTCACGGCGGTGGCACTCTACATGCGCTTCTGGTTTCCCGCGCTCCCGGGCTGGCTGTGGATCGTGGCCTTCTCGGCTCTCCTGATCGGGGTGAACGCCCGCAGCGTGAATGTGTTCGGTGCGGTCGAGTACTGGTTCTCCGCGCTCAAGGTCACGGCCATCGTGATATTCATTCTGCTTGCAGGTTATATCGTGCTGGGCGCGCCGTCCGCGGTGCCGGCGGCGGCCGCCGGCCCAGGCAGCGGCGCCGCGGCGGTCGGCTTTCGCAACTACACCGCCCACGGCGGTTTCCTGCCCCGGGGCTTGTGGGGCGCGTGGGTCGCGGTGATCGTCGCGATATTCAGCTACCTCAGCATCGAGATGATCGCGGTCGCGGCGGGGGAGGCCGCGCAGCCCGAGGTCGCCATCACGCGCGCGTTTCGCTCGACGGTGTTCCGGCTGATCCTCTTCTATCTGCTGACCCTCGCCCTGGTGCTGGCGATCGTGCCGTGGACCACCGCGGGCATCGAGGAGAGCCCGTTCGTGAAGGTCATGCGGGCGCTGCACGTGCCGGCGGCCGCCGGCATCTTCAACTTCGTGATCCTGGTCGCGGCGCTCTCGGCGATGAACAGCCAGCTCTACATCACCACGCGCATGATGTTCAGCCTGTCGCGGGCCCATCATGCACCGCGGCGCTTCGGCGTCCTCAACCGGCGCGGCGTGCCGGTGCAGGCGCTGCTGCTCTCGAGCATCGGCATCGCGCTGGCGGCGCTGCTGAGCATCGTGGCGCCGCAGTCGGCGTTCATTCTCATGGTGTCGATCTCGGCCTTTGGCGCCATGTTCACCTGGATGATGATTTTCATCACCCACTATCGTTTTCGCCGC
>WNFW01002064.1_pt1 | contig 13720 bp, 9 predicted proteins | sample 5400131 | NCBI WGS metagenome assembly WNFW01 (sample SAMN13153362, study PRJNA577476) | soil metagenome | isolation source: 20 cm soil or saprolite under grassland replicate 1 | place: USA:California | collected 2016-06-15 | reverse complement strand
CGTCACCTATAATCACGACAATACCTACCAGTGGTTCCGTCCGCGCGTGAAGAAGCTTGAAGATGACGCTGGTTACGACGCGGCTGTCTGGACGGCGGCGATGGAGAAATCGCTGCTTTGGGGCGATGAGATCCCGATTGGGAAATTCTTCGAGCGTACCGACGTTCCCACCCTCCACGGCGCGGAGCCAGTGTTGAACGAAGGCCCGCTGGTCCATCTTGACCCGAATGTGCCCCCCCACGTGGCCCGCTCGTTCATCGAAGAGTTGATGTAGCGACGCACTTCGCGGTTGTGACCGGTTCGCGGACATTATCTATGAGGGCTTGCGAGCGCAGCGGAGCGCGCGCTTTGCATCGACGGGTCAAACTCACCAAGCTGGGGCGCCGCATGCTACGCCCCTACAGGAAGATTGTCACCGCCGATGCACCGCCTGTAGGTGCCTCCGGATTTTGAACTTGACAAGAATTTGCTACGTGGCACCGACTCCGGTTTGGAGGCTTCCGTTGGCAACAGGGTTGGTGGGCCGGCCGCGCCAGGTGGACAAACCCTCCTTGACGAGACTCGCGATGGTACGGCGATTTTGATAAATCAATTTCAGCCACGCCAAAGGACCCATTTGGGGGAAATAGATTCCTCGGAAACACAAGCGGGCGATGAAGATGTTTATCCGATAGCCCAACGGCTTGTCCTTTAGAGAATCGACAGCTTGCGCCATGGCTTCGGGGCTGTACGCCTGAGCCCACCCCGCTTTCACCTCGGCGTGAGCTTCCGCAATGGTCATCTTCAGCGGCGTGTGGGCCATCTCAAACGGGATGAACTCTTGCCAGTGCTTCGGACGTGTCAACCGCCCGGCGGCCTCCAGCCTTTTGTAAAGCGGTGTCGCGGGCAAAGGGGTGAGCAAACCAAAGATAGGCAGGCCAGCGGGCCAAGTATGAATCTCTTTAAGGGTGCGCTCCGCGACACCCACAGTGTCGTTGTCCATGCCAAAAATAAAGGACGTGATGGCGTAAACGTTGCGCTGCGCGAGCCTCTGGAGCACGGCGGCGTACTCACCCGGTTTGTTGAAGCCCTTGTTTACGTCGGCAAGGTTTGTAGGGTCGATGGATTCCATGCCGATGAAGACCCACTTCCCTCCGGAGGCGGCGATGAGGTCCACGAGTTCCTCATCGCGCAACAGATTGGCGCTGATCTGCGCGACCCAGTGCACCTGGGCGCCGGCGGCGATAATGTCGCGCAGCAGGGATTTGGTGCGTTTGATGTTGATGGCGAAATTATCGTCGATGAAGAAGACGGCAATCTGGCCGCCTTCCCTTCTGGCCCGAGCTTTCAACAGGAGTAGCTCATTCACCACGCTTTCGTTGGTGCGAAAGCGGATGGAGTCGCCAAAAAAGCCGGTTACCGTGCAGAACTCGCAGCCATAAGGACAGCCGCGCCCGGACTCCATCGGAATGATGCGAAATGTGCCCCAGCCATCACTGATACGCTGGAGCGTGCGCTTGGCCATTCTTGGAACGAGATTAAACTGGTCGAGATTTATTTTGTCCCAGGGAATCGCCGGATATTCTTTGAGACTGGGTTTGCGCTCCTGGCCGAAGTCATCCACCGGTGCATAAATATCCTTGAGCTGGCCGCGCGCGGCATCCTCGACAATTTTTGGCCAGGTTTCATCGGCTTCACCGAGAGCTACAGCGTCGGCATGGCGCGGGCCGCCGTTTCGACCGAGGGCTTCGTCGGCCTCCTCCGTGACGTGAGGTCCGCCCATCACAACCGGCACACCAACGGCGCGGATTGCATCGGCCATGCGGTAGGCCTTGGCGATCATGCGGGTCATCGCGCCGATCCCGACAAGTCCGATATTTTGTTGGCGCACAAAACGGGCGATGCCGGCTTCATCCATAGGTTGCGCGTTGCCGTCAATCAGCACTACTTCGTGGCCGTCTGGAGTCAGCGACTGGAGCAGGAACATCCAAAGATGGGGCATGAAATTACGAGTGACCCCGTTGTCGGGGTTGTACAGCAAAATGCGCATGTGCTCTTCTCCATTTAGAAGGCGTTTCCTTGGCGCTGGGCCGGACGAGCCGCGATCTAAACGTTCGTTGTCTAGGGGCCGCAAGGGGAGCCGACAAACAGCCTGACCATATCACTTTCTTGTTGCGCTGGTCAGAAAATTAAGGGGCGACTCACAGCATCAGTAATCAGGATCGTGGGCGGTCGCGATCCCGCTGCGAAGGCCCTGCAGCGGTCCTTGGCCAACGCTCAGGAAAGAACCGCGCCTGTACAACGAGGAAAAGAAATAGCAACTAGGCTTCTTCTTCGACGAGTTGTTCGCCGTGAGCGGCCTTATGGGCGGCGATGACCTTTTCCGCAAGTTCGTTAGGCACGTAGTCGTAGTGCGAAAACTCCATGGAGTATGTGGCACGGCCCTGTGTTTTCGAGATGAGGTCGTTGGCGTAGGTGAGCATTTCCGCGAAGGGCACCTGCGCTTTGATGATGACGTTGTGGCCGCGGCTTTCGCTGCCAGCGATCCGCCCGCGGCGTCCGCTGAGGTCACCCATCAGGTCGCCAGAGTATTGATCGGGGGCATAGACTTCGACGTGCATGACGGGTTCGAGGAGGGCTGGCCGCGCCTGCTTCATGGCTTCTTTGAAAGCCAGCGAGCCTGCAATCTTGAATGCCATGTCCGACGAGTCGACATCGTGATACTTGCCGTCGTAGAGGATGGCACGGAAGTCCACCACGGGGAATCCCGCCAGGAATCCGCGGGCGGCAGCGTCGCGGATGCCTTTCTCGACGGAGGGAATCCAGTTCTTGGGGATGGCGCCGCCAAAGACGTCGTCGACGAACTCGACGCCCTTGCCGCGCTCCACCGGCTCCATCTTGATGCGGCAAACGCCGAACTGGCCGTGGCCGCCAGACTGCTTCTTGTGCTTGCCTTCGACGTCGGCTTTGCCGCGGATGGTTTCACGGTACGGGACTTTGGGTGGTTTGAGAGTGAGATCGACATGGTAGCGCTTGTGGAGCTTGGCGACGACGACTTCGATGTGCTGCTGGCCGGAGCCGGCCAGCAGAAATTCCTTGGTTTGCGGATCGCGGGAAAAGCGGAGCGCGGGATCTTCCTCCAGGATTTTATGAATCGAGACGCCGATCTTGTCTTCGTCAGCGCGGGTTTTCGGCTCGATGGCAAAGGTAATGGACGGCTCGGGAAGCTGGGCGGGTGAGTAAAAGATGGGCGAAGCTTTGTCGCCAAGAGTTTCGCCGGTGGTGGTTTCCTTCAGTTTGGCGATGGCGCCGATATCTCCGGCGCGAAGGTCGCCGACTTCGATGAGCTGTTTGCCTTGAACGACCTGGATATGCTGGAAGCGTTCCGGAATGTTGCGATTGTAATTGGTGAGAGTGGCGTCATTTTTCAGGATTCCGCTTTTTATCTTGAAGTAGTTGATGCGGCCGGCGAAAGGATCGGCAAGCGTTTTGAAGACAAAGAGAGAGAGCGGCTGGCCGTCGTCATACTTGCGCTCGAGGCGGTCGCCTTTGCCACCGGGGTCTTTGAAGCCCACCTGGGCGTGCTCATCGGGGTGCGGAAAAGCGTCGGCAAGAAAAGTGAGCAGGCTGGCGGTGCCGATGTTGTGAAGCGAGGAGACCATCAAGACGGGGAAGATTTTTTCGGCGACGATGGCTTTGCGAACGGCGGGGATCAGGTCGTGAATGGGAATGGTGCCTTCGCGGAAAAACTCTTCCATCATTTCGTCGTCGCCTTCGGCGATCATCTCGACGAGTTTTTCGTGAGCTTCTTTGGCGTCGCCGGCAAGAGCGGCGGGAATCTCTTCAATGGAAGGTTTGCCGTCGCCATCGGGATTGTAGAGGTGAGCTTTCATGGCCACCAGGTCGATGACGCCACGGAAACCTCTTTCCGCGCCGATCGGCAATTGGAGCGCGACGATGTTGCGGCCGAAAACTTGTTCGAGAGATTCCATGGAGCGCTCAAAGCTGGAAAGCTCGCGGTCCATCCAGGTGAGAACGAAAGCGCGGGGAATGTCGTATTCGGTGCAATAGTCCCAAACTTTTTCAGTGGTGACCTGAGAGCCGACGTGGGCATCAACGGTGATGAGGGCGGCATCAGCGGCGATGAGAGAGGCCTTCGCTTCGGTGATGAAAGTGGAATAGCCGGGGAGGTCGACCAAATTAATTTTGACTTTCTCGGAAGAACCGGAGGGTCCCGTCGGGGTGGCGGGCCATTCGGCATGGGCGAGACCGGTTTGAATGGAGATTTTCCTGGCGATTTCTTCTTCGTCCCAGTCGGTGGGGGTGGTGCCTTCCGCAACTTTTCCCCAACGCGGAGTCATGCCCGCGGTGAAGAGTAACGACGACACCAGTTGCGTCTTGCCGGTGCCGCCGTGGCCGACAATGCCAACGTTGCGAATGTCCGTGGTGAGATAGCTCTTCATACAAACCTCCTGGTTTTGGTGCCTCCGGTGCGGCCGGCGTCAACTGGCGAGGTCCGTCCTCGAAGGCTTCAGACGCGGGCCTGCGCCTGGTCATTTGGTTGAGGAAGGAGAGCGCGGCCCGTTCTCTGGGTCCCGCGAAGCGAGGCGAAGGAGAAACGAAGAATCCCCTGGTCCGCTCTCCTGACGAAGCGGATGCTAGCACAGGGGGTTTGGTCAGGGCAATGCGCGGAGGTTTTGGCGGATGAAGAGCAGAAATGCGACGGCGACGATGGGCTGGTAGGGAATTCTTCCGGCGAAGGGTGAGCGATCGCGCGCAAGAGTGTGCTTCAGGAGATGGGTTCGAGAGTGGCCTTGAGAGAGACGCTTTACTGGACTTGAGAACTTCGAGTGCGGCGCCAGTCGGTGTGGCCGGGTAATTTCAAAAGGACCGCGTGGCTGCCGGGGGAAAGCTTCAGAGTGGCGGGTGCGTTGCCGAGGAATTTGTCATCGATGAAGATTTCGGCGCCGTCGAGATCCGAGGAAACAGTGACTGTGCCGACGCCATCGGGGGCGGACGATGAAGAGATCTTCGACGACTCGGAGGATTCGGTGCCCTCGCTGGCAAGAGGCTGGCCTGCGGTCTCCAGCGGCTTGTTGACGCGCGGGGGCGGAGAGTTTTTCGGTGAGCGGCACGGCGGTGGAATAGAAGCGATGGAGAACGTCGAGAAGATCCGTAGCGCTGCGGGCGACGAAGCCGATGCCAGTGACATTCTTCTTGATGAGTTTCTGCGTGTTGATGCCGATGACTTCGCCGCGGGAGTTGAGGAGCGGGCCGCCGCTGTTGCTGGGATTGATGGGAGTGTCGGTCTGAATCCAGGTGCCGGGACCGGCGTTGGGAAAAGTTCCGACGGCGCTGACCATGCCTTTCGTGACGCTGAAGAGCATGGCGTCGCCCGGATTGCCGAGGGCCAGAACGTTTTCGCCCTGGCGGACGCTGGAGGCGTCGGTAAGGGTGAGATGAGGAAAGTCACTTTTGCCGGGGGACGTTCGACTTTGGCGAGGGCGATGTCGAGATCGGGATCGATGTGAACGACTTTGGCTTCGAGCTGCTGGCCGTTGGAGAGGATAAACCCATTCGTAAATCACCATAAAGTCAAATAACCTCATAAAGAAAATGCGCATCGCTGATCTGTGGATTGGCGTCAGGGCTTCTTTTTGTAACCGTCGCAGGAGAGAACGGGGAGGCGGGGGTATTTGGGGTAGCGGGGATCGGTGAGGTAGAGATTGCACAGGATGAAGACGGAGCCGTGGGCAGATTCGATGCGGCGAGAATGAAGACAATCGGCACAGAGGCCAGCAGCCGGGGAATTATGCGTCTGTTGCCGTGCGTCAGACATGAAAGTAAGGATAGCGCAGTGTGTGGGCGCGGCGATTGTTAGAATGAAATGCAGTTCGGACGTGTCTTAGAAGGATTTGCGAATGCGAGTTGCAGTGCGGATTGCACTAGTGGGTTTGGGCCTGCTCGCTACAGGAATGAATGTGCTCGGCCAGAGAGCGGATACGCCCCAAACCACTCCGCAGAACCAGCAAAAAAATCAAAACACGGATGAGATCACGGCCGTGCCGAACCGGCCGACGTTCGCGTCGACTGCAGAGATGGTGCAGCTCGGAGTATTCGAGATCGAATATGGGTTTGAGGCGGGAAAGGGGCACCAGAACGTAAACGGCCTTCTGAAATGGGGTGCGGTCAACAACCTCGAGCTATGGTTTCTCAACAATCCCGTCGAGCGGGACGCGGGTACCGCGGGGCTGGGGGACTCTGGAGCGGGCTTCAAGTACAAATTATTTCCGCAGGTGAAGGCCCGCCCCACCGTGGCGATTCTCTACCTAGCGACGCTGCCGACAGCGAGGCCTGAGCTCGGCGCCGGAGCGATGGCGCACCTGGTGCAACTCCTCGTGAGCAAGGATTTTGGCAAGCATCACTTTGACGTCAACGAAGGGGTGCAGTTTGTGGGGAGAGCCCAGCTGAGCGGATTTGACCGCCGATATTTCACTGCGCTCTCTTATTCCCGTCCCCTGAAGGGAAAATGGGGGTACACGGGGGAGATTGCGGGATTTAGCCGGCAGAACGCGACGACGCCGGCAACGATGACGCTGCTGAACGCCGCGACGTACAACATGTCGCCCCGATTGGTGTTGGACGGAGGAGCGTACATCGCCGCATACGGACAATTGCCACGGTTTACAGTATTTGCAGGCGTCACCTATTCCATCGCAAATCTATACGACTTGCATTCGACACACCGGGCTTCGAAGAACTAGCGGTCAACTTGCCAAGAAGGGAGAAGCATCGCTCGGCGTGCGCGAGCTAGTTCGAGGGTGGAGGACTGGCTGGCGCCGGGGGTACGGTTGGCGCTGGGGCCGCAGAAGCGTCCGGTTGAGATGGTTTAGTGAAGCGAGAATCATCGATCTGCGGATCGATTTCAAATTTTTCGGCGGTGAGAGTCTGCTTGATGTCAGTGCCCGGACTGCCCTGGTCGATCCGGAATGGATATTTCAGGCCCTGGACCTCGTGGAAGTCGGAGAAGAAGGACTCCCATGGAAGCTCCTGGCCTCCGGTCTTGCGGGTGCCTTCCCACTTCAAAAGCAAAAAAGAGGAGGCATCAAAAAAGTAAAAGCGGATGTCCCCGTTCTTATTCGTGACTTTCAGGCGATAGACGGGCTTGTCGTCCAGGTTTTCTTTGCCGGCTAGTTCGATCTGGTTGCCCTTGGCCTTGTAATCTACCAGCGGGCCGTCAAAGTCGGATTCATCGGAGATATTCTTGAGGTCTTCGGAAGACAGCGGCTGGACGTCTTTGGTTTCCGCGAAAGGGTTGATCATCCAGCCGGAAGACTTGCCATCGTAAACACGGACAATTCTTTGCCCTTCGATGGAGATCTCGACGTGCATCTTCAGGGGACGCTTGAGCTCCACCACAAAGGTGCCTTCCACGTCTCGCGAGAAGGTGATACGGCCGGTTACGCGCTCGGTTTGGACGGCTTTGAGCTTGTCGACTCCCCCGCGGGCGTCGAGCGCTTTCTTGACGATTTCGTCGGCGGTCTGAGCCGCTGGGGTCAGCGGCAAGAACAAGAGTAGAGTGACGGAGAGGATTCTGGTTTTCATTTGTGACTCGCTGGCGGCTTGTCAAAGAGTGGGGGCGGCGCCAGATTCATCCTTGGAGTACAAGCGTTTTGGGCCAAATCCGCTGCCATGCGGGGCCGCACATCAAGTATAAGTGTGTTGTAAAGTTAGCGAAACAATTTTCCATTAGACTCCGTTGAATGTAGATTTATAGCCGCACGGTGGAATAGTGAGAATCATCTTCGAGGATCGGAGAAGCAGTCATATGAAATCGCGAACCATGACGGGTAGTTTTCTTATGATTTGTTTGTGTTTTTGCGGACGCGCCTGGTGCCAGCAAGAGCCGGCCGGAGAGGGGCGGCCCATCACGCCAGCCGGTACGCTGGTGATCGATGCGACGACGCATCTGCCGGTTGTCGGGGCCATGCCTATGACGATGCTTCGCAGCCCCGACGCCCTCGGACACGGCGGCAAGGGCCGATATCTCCTGGTGGTCAACAGCGGGTTCGGTGTCCAGTTCAGCGAGGAGACCAATAGAGCCCAGCAATCGATTGCGGTGATCGATCTTAATGCCGCTCCCGAGCCATTGGTGATTCAAAATGTCTACTTTCCTTCGCCGCAAAGCGCGAATGTCGGCCTGGCTTTTTCACCGGCCGCGGGCGCCGATGGAAACTTTGAAATGTACGTTTCCGGCGGATTCGAGAACAAAGTGTGGGTCTTTCATTTTGATCCGAAAGCAGCGGCACCGGTGCAGCCGGGATCGCCTGGGCCGGATACGAAAGTAGAAGCGCCCTCTTTCGAACTGAGCAAAGCAAATGAAGTTTCGCGGGCGGACTACAACAACGGAAAGGCGGCACTGTACCCGACCGGGCTGGCGGTAACGGCGGACGGTGCCACGCTGGTGACGCCGAACAACCTGGGAGACAGCGTGACGATTGTGCGCGCACTCAACGGGGCGCGGCAGATGGAGAGAGTGGATTTGCACCATCCCGGAAAGCTGACCGAAAACATTTACCCGTACGGCGTCGTGGTGCTGGGAAGCGGCAAGAACGCCCGGGCGTACGTGTCGTGCTGGAATGATGCCTCGGTGGCGGTGATTTCGCTGGGCGGCAAAAACGTCGTTCGAAAGTACATCACCGTTGACCGCCACCCGACGGCAATGACCCCGAATGCCGGGGGCACGCGGCTTTTTGTCGCGAACTCGAACGCGGACAGCGTTTCCGTGATTGACACAACGAGGGATCAGGAGATCGAGCGCATTGACGTCCGGCTTGCGGAGGACGCCTTGCCCGGGGCGAGTCCGGAAGGAGTAGCGCTCAGCGAAGACGAGAAGACCTTGTATGTGGCGAATGCTCACAGCAACGCGGTCGCGATGGTGGAGCTTTCCGAGAAAGTGCGCGGCGGAAAAATAACGGAGAAAATGTCTGAAGTTTCGAAATCGAAAATTCTGGGCTTCATTCCGACGGGTCAGTATCCCTCCGCAATCGCCGTGGCGGACGGCAAACTCTTCGTCGGAAATGGGAAAGGAACGGGATTCGAATCATCGTCAATGCGCGTGAACAACAGCGGTCGCACGCCGAATCCACCCAACGCCGCGTTTCCTCCGAATAAAGAAAAGAACAGGCAGGGTGGGCAATACAGCGGGTCGATTGTTTCCGGAAACATCAGCATGGTTCCGCTGCCGGACGGCCCGGCGCTGGCGCACTACACACAGCAGACCATGCAGAATGACGGGCTTATCGATTTTGCGCCGCCCAAACTTTTTGCGGGAAAGATCCCCATCAAACACGTCATCTACATTATCAAGGAGAATCGCACCTACGATCAGGTGTTTGGCGACGTGAAGACATCGGGCGATGGGCACGCCGCGGATGGAGAGCCCGAGTTTGCTATTTTCGGAAGTGGCGCTGCAGCGCAACGGCCTGACGGCACGCCCCAAGTGGTGACCCCCAATCATCATGCGTTGGCGCAGCGATTCGGTTTGTTCGACCGGTTCTTCGTGAATTCCGAAGCGAGTCCGGATGGACACAATTGGGCTACGGCCGCGTTCTCGACGGACTACGTTGACAAAGGTTTCCGCTGGGAATACTCGGACCGAGGACGCACGTATGACTGGGAGGGATTTAACAGGTTGCCAGATTACGAGCCGCCGGGAGATCTGGAAGTAGGCAAGTTCAAAGGCGATGTACTGGCAGCGTTGACGGATTTGCTGGAGAAGCATCTTCCCTATCACCAGGGGTTCATGGATCTCGCGGAACCGAAGAGCCTTTATTTATGGGATGCGGCTGCGCGGGCGGGTCTCTCGTACCGGAACTACGGCGAATTCGTAACTGTGATTTCGACAAAGGATGTGGAAGCAGCGGGACAAAAACTCCATAAGAGCTATCCCGATGTTTCGAATGCCGTGCGCGCCATACCCACGAAGCAGTCACTGACGAATCATCACAGCCAGAGTTTCCGGAGCTTCGACGTAACCGCCCCGGACAGCATGACCGCGGATTGCTACAAGTCAGCCTTGGATCCGTCAGGCTCTTCCGATCCGGCAGTGACACGAGACAATTCGAATTCCCATTCGAATTGCCGCGGCAATTCGCGATTAGGCGAATGGCTTGCCGAGTTTCGAGGATTTGTAGCGGAGCGCGAAGCGGGCCACGCGGACCAGATGCCCGCGCTTAGTATCGTGCGATTTCCCAACGATCATACGACCGGAATAAAGAATGGATTTCCGACGCCGCAATTCATGGTTGCGGACAATGATTACGCGGTGGGCCGGCTGGTGGAGGCGATTTCCTCGAGCGTGTATTGGAAAGATACGGCGATTTTTATCGTGGAAGATGATGCGCAGGCCGGCCCGGACCACGTCGATTCGCACCGTTCGGTCGGCCTCGCGATCAGCGCGTACAACAAGCCAGGAGCGCTGATCCACAAATTTCACAATACGGTCAGCATGATTCGAACTATCGAGATGCTGCTGGGAATCGCCCCGATGAACCAACTCGATGCTTCGGCCGTGCCAATGGACATTTTTCAGGAGACGCCGGACTTGACGCCATACAAAGCTGTTTTGCCGGCGATCGCCGCGGACAACCTCATCACGCAGAAGCCGAAGGACAAGGCCACCGCCGAGTGGATGAAGAAATCGAATCGGCAGAACTTTGCGCATGCGGACATGGCCGACCCGAAAGTTTTGAACGCGGTGATCTGGTTCGCCTGCAAGGGAAGCGGATCAAGCATTCCGCAAACGGCGCAATTGCCGGCGTATCAAGCCATGCGTTTTGGAATCGCCAAAGTGGATGACGACGAAAGCGGCGCCAAAAAAGACGATGACGACTGAAATTGAAAAACTCACTTCCAAGACATCAGCGGAAAAGCAGCGAAGTAAATTCCGTCAGGTTGCGGCGCCAGACCATCCAGGTGTGGTAGCCGGGCGTCTCCATGTCCACGTGCTTGATATTCTTGGACGCTAGCCAGGCGCGGACCTTGCGATTGATATCGATCAAACGGTCGTCCGTACCGCATGCAATCCAAAGCAAGTGCAGTTGCTCGGCGGATTTTGCATTGAGAGCGGGAAATTCCTTGTCGAATTCTTCGGTAATTCCTCCGGAGCTAAAAGCGCCGACCCAGGCAAACTTGTCCAGCGTATTCAGGCCCGTCAGCAAGGATTCCGAGCCACCCATCGAGAGGCCGGCGATGGCAAGGGAGTTGCGGTCTTTAATAACGGAATATTCGGCTTCGACGCGCGGGATGACTTCCGTGAGCAAGACCTCGCGGAATTTATCGAAGTTTCGATCCGTGATCGCGCGATCGCGCCACACCCCGGAGTTGGGAAGAAGAACTTCAGGCGCGCCGTAGCCCAGCGGCATCACCACCAGCATGGGCTTGGCTTTGCCTTGCGCAATCAGATTGTCCAGAATCACATTGGCGCGGCCCACCGCCGTCCAGGCACTGGCGTCGTCGCTGAATCCGTGCAGCAGATAGAGGACGGGATAGGTTTGTTTTCCACGCGGATCATAGCCGGGCGGGGTGTAAACAAAATAGTCGCGGTCGTCGCCCACAACTCCTGACTTGTAGAAATGATGATGGATCTCGCCATGGGGCACGGCGCCAATCTCCCAGGAAAGAGAAGCCGGTCCGGGAACGTGCACCTCGCTCGCTCGATAGAGGAAGTTGGGCTTGATGGCGTGATTGGAAGGATCGAACATGCCCACGCCGTCGGCAATGATCGAGTATCCGTAATAATCAGGAGCGAGCGGATCGGTGGTCACACTCCAGACGCCCTGATCGTCTTTCTGCATGGGGAAAGGCTTGGGATTGCCTTCGAGGGAAACGACAACTTCTTTGTCGTTGGGGGCGCGAAAGCGGAACGTAACGCTTTTATCGGCGTGGACCTCGGGAGAAACCAGCGGCGGCGGTGGCGTTTGCGCTGGAGCGACCGCGGCCAGGAGCAGGACGGCAAGCACAAAAAATGTTCGTTTCATGATTCCTCGTCGCGGCGCTCTCTCATGGGAGCGTTGATTTCCGAGCGCCTGTGCCGGTGGATGATACAACATCGGAAGCGTTTGAAGGTTTGCAAGATTCGAAGATTGGTATGTTCGGAGCACCCTCACCCCCCTGTCTTTTCTAAGTGTTGCAGCGAAAGGACTTATGGGGGCGAAGTGCCGGCGAGAAAATAGTGGCTTGGGATGGGAAGATTTTACAGGAGAAGTAAGCATGTCAACAGGTAAGCATCACGAGCGGCCGCCTTTGCGACTGCTTTGCGGCAGGCGGGAGGCGTTGACATGGCCATGGGGTAGAGAAAACGTGCAAGGACGAGCGTAGGTGGCGACGATCACACAAAATGGTAGCATGAAACTAAAACACGTGTCAAGTAAATACTTAGATATCATTCGAATGAGCCGGAAAGCTGCTGAAAAGGCGAGGTTTGTGGGGCTGATTCGTGGGATGAGGTTGCCGGGCGCGAAAGTGAAAAATCTTGAGAAAAGAGGGTGCAGGAAGAGTCCAAAGCCCCAGGCGCAAAACCGGTACCTGGCATTGTGGCAAAGAAGTGTCTCTTGACAACGCCTTCGCTCTTATCTGTGCCACGCGATTCAAAAGCCTGTCGCGCCCGCCGATACAACACGCGTCTTGCCTCAGTGGTTTACGATGGCTCCATCCGTTGCCGAGGACTTTTTCAGGTACTCCGAGAGCTTCGACTGCTGCAACGAACGAAGCCCAATGCAGGCGTTGACCTGGTCTTTGGCATTTTGGAGTGGCCGCTCGGAACCTGGAAGGTTCTGCGCTGCGAAGAATTGCTGGGAATCATCGCGCGGCTTCTCGTCGCAGAAGAATCTTGCGAGCCCTGGAAATCCAGTGCCGAGCCCCGGGCCAGCCTTCGCCAGGAGGGCCTGGAAGTTGGTCTTGAACAACTCCCATGCCGCGGCCTGTGTCTCGTAGTTCGCCAGCGCGCCAACCAAGAGCTAAACGGAGGTGATGAAAGTCCCGTCGGGGGCGACGTAGCCGTAGGCCATGCGGGGGGTGTTGAAGGCGAAGCCGGGATTGCCGGCGCGGTCGAGGAGGATGAGGCCGCCGGTGGCGTGAGTCCGCTTGGCGAAAAGATGCACGGCTTCGCGCGCGGCGAGATCGGCGGTGGAGGTATCGCCGGAAGAGGCGACTGGTGAGTCCACACAAATGGCGCGCTGGCGAAGTAGATCGACGGCGGTTTTGGCCAAGACCACCTTCATGATGGCTTCGCCGTAGCCGGTGCAGGAGACACCGCCGGCTTCGGCGTCGGCGTAGCAGCCGCAGCCGATGAGAGGGGAATCGCCGACGCGGCCGGGAAGTTTGCAACAAGTGCCGCCGGTGGAAGTGGCGGCGAATAAACTTCCGTTTGCATCGATGGCGACGGCGCCGACGGTTCCTTGTTCGTGGCCGCGGTGATGCTCGGCGGCGTGTGTGTCTTCCTTGCACTTCTGCCAGGCTGCCCACTCGGCTTCGCTGACCAAATCTTCCAGCTTGCAGAGCTGGATTCCCTGAGCTTTGGCGAAGCGCTCCGCGCCCTCAGCGACGAGCATCATGTGGGGGCAATGCTCGAGAATCTTGCGGGCGAGCTGAATGGGGTTCTTGATGCGTTGCAAAGTGGCGGCAGCGCCGGCGCGAAGCGTTGCGCCGTTCATGACGATGGCGTCGCATTCGACGCGAC
>WNFW01003829.1_pt1 | contig 13721 bp, 11 predicted proteins | sample 5400131 | NCBI WGS metagenome assembly WNFW01 (sample SAMN13153362, study PRJNA577476) | soil metagenome | isolation source: 20 cm soil or saprolite under grassland replicate 1 | place: USA:California | collected 2016-06-15 | reverse complement strand
AAGGTGCTCCCGCAAGGCGTCGCGCACCAGCGCCGAACGATTCCGTTTCGTCCGGCGCGCCGCACGATCGGTGGCGACTAAAAGCTTCTTATCGAGAACAATCTGGACAGTCTCCATATGTCGACCTTACTCCACAAGATACTCCACAACTACACGAACTGCAATAGACCTAACAACTTATCCTCAACTTATCCGCTTCAAGCATTCGCATGGCATTACAGGGTGGAACTCTGTACTAGCAGCTAGTTAAGACTGTTGCTGCTGACGGGCTAGAAGAAATGTTGTGCGCGATAAACGCGCATCAAGTGGACAAGTAGTTCTCAATGTGTGCGTGCGGCCTATCTCTCAGGAGTGCACTCTCAAAGCGCAGTGTTTCGGGCCGGACGATAGTTATTTATTTCCTTTTGTTCACGGCGTTGATTCTTGATGGGATTCTCATGATGGTTGCGAGGCGACACGGACTTTGAGCGGCGCTAATCAAGTCAGCTCGCGTCAATTCACTTGGCCAGTACGACGGTTTTGGGATCAACCGTGATCTCCTTCAGGCGCGCCGTGACTTTCGGCGTTCCGCCTTCCTGGTAGCGCCCACCCAGATACTTGGCGAAGAATTTCTCCGTGGCCATGACCGAGGCCATGTTGTTCACGGGGCGGGCAAACCCGTGGCCCTCGTCGGGAATCAGCAGGTATTCCACAGGAAAGCCGCGGTCGCGAAGCGCGACCACAATCTGCTCCGACTCAGCATGGTTCACCCGCGGATCGTTAGCGCCTTGCGCGATCATCAATGGCGTCTTGATCTTGCCGGCGGAGTTAAGCGGAGAGCGCTCTATCAAAAGAGCTTTGCCTTCCGGCGTGGTGGGATTCCCCATACGTTGATAGAACATCTGGCGTCCGGCCTCCCAGTAGGGCGGGATGGAGCCCAGCAGAGTAATCAGGTTGGAGGGACCAAACAGATCCACCGCTGCGGCGTAAAGATCGGGAGTAAAGGTCACGCCGGCCAGCGTGGCATAGCCGCCGTAGGAGCCGCCGAAGATCCCCGCTCGCTGGGGGTCTGCAATGCCTTCGGCTACCAGGTACTTTACGCCCCAGGTTACGTCGTCCTGCATCTTGCGTCCCCATTCGTTGTTTCCGGCGTCGATAAATTTCTTGCCGTATCCGGCAGAGCCGCGGAAGTTCATGCTGAGGACGGCATAACCGCGGTTGGCGAAGAACTGGGCGTACGCGTTGTAACCCCACACGTCTCGCCCCCAGGGCCCACCATGAGGGAAGATGATTGCGGGCAGGTTCTTGGCCGGGATACCTTTGGGCAAAGTAAGATAGGCTGGGATCAACAACCCATCAGACGACTTGTAGCTAACCGGCTTCATCTCCGCCAGGGACCCGCGAGGAAGGTTTTCGCGGACCTTGAATTGAAGCGTAAGATTGTGGTTCGTGCGGTCGAACAGGTAGGTCTCGCCCGGTTCGGTGTCGCTGTTTGCAACTACCAGCCATAGGTTTTCATCGTTGCTGACCGAGATACGGCGCACGTCCTTGCCGGGTAACTTCTCACCGAGCCATTTAAAACTGGCCTCGGAACCCTTGTCCCGGAAATAACGGCGCACACGGTCGTCTTCATAATTGGTGTTCGTCAGCTCATCGGTGGCTTCAGAGAAAACTGCATCGCCAAAATCCACCCTCTTCAGCGGATCGGATTCCACCAGCTCCGTCTTTCCGGTTTCCGGATCGAATAACTCCAACGCGGTCAAGTCCAGGTCGTCGCCTTTGTTGGTCACCAGGTAGGCGCGTTTGCCATCCTTCTGGAAGCGAATGATGTCGCACTGTTCAAAAACGTTGCAGGAGTAAACTTTAGTGAATTTGTCTGCATCCACCCGAATGATTTCCGTGTCGCCGTTTTCCGCCGAACGGCTGGCCAGGCGCAGGTTGCCCTGCAGGTTAAAACTCCAGCCGGAGATGCGCTCTGTGTTCTTGCGCAGCAGCATCTTCTCGCCCGTGGACAGTCTCAGTTTGTAGAGATCATGCCAGGCTTTGTCGCGGTCGTTCAGGCCGATATAAACCACATCGGGATCGTTCTTCGGAACCTCATAAATCCTCGTGCGCACGCCCTTCAAGCCCGTCAGGTCGCGAGAGGGCGGGGCCTCGGCGCCGGCCGCGGGCTTCGCCGCAGGGTCAACCGCGTAAATGTTGAAGTTTTCGTCACCGTCGTTGTCTTTAACGTAGAGAATGTACTTACTGTCGCGCGTCCAGAAATAGCCGGGGACTGGTCGTTTAGTTTCCGTGGTGAGCAATCGCGCCGCGCTGAACGGCTGATCCACACCCTTCACATAGATGTTTCTTGTGTCTTTCCACGGCTTCTGGAAGGCCAGATACTTTCCATTCGGGGAAAGCTGCTCACCTGAAATTTCGGGATTGCCGAAGATCAACTCGCGGTCAATCAGCGGCGGCAAGCCGCCGGGGGAAGCTTTCTCGTCTTTGGTATTCTGCGCTCCGAGCGATGACACGGCGAGCACCAGACACAAGGGGCCCTTGAGCAGCGTTTTCATAGCCACCTTGAAGATTGTGGGCGCAAAAGGCCATTGCTGTCCACTAATCTGGCCTGGGAAAGGGCGGCAAATCGCACCGGTGGAAGTTCCATATCCTCGACCCACAGTGAGCCTTTGCAAGTTACTGCCCCGGTATTCTGGGACGACGAACCAGCGCCAATCAACGAGAACGCGACAACGGTCGAATACTCTAACTCTGGTAACGCGCAAATCGGACAAGCTCAATGCCCGACCAATCGGGCAGTGGCCCGGATTTTGGCTACAATACGGCGCAAATGATTGCCGTTGACACTAAAATCGTTCGCGGAATCGTTGATAGCAGCGGTCTGGTTCTGTTCTACGGCTTAGCATTTTTGGCATATTTTCAAGCGGAATCCCGGAAACAAGGTAATCGAGTGCGGCAGCATCACTCTCATGGTCTTCGTCGTGACGCTTGCCTTGTTCAAAGCAAAGTTCCCAGCCTGGGTATTAGGATGGTTGTTCTTGTTGGTCTTCCTGCTTTATCTCTTAACGATGTTCTTCTTGGTACTGCAGGGATACCGCGCTGTGCGCCGCCGGAATACAAACTGAAATCCGCAAATTGACCCAACTCCTGATGCTTCCAAACCGTCAGAATTGATATCCATAATCCATCATCAATCGGGGATAACACGGCCGGTAAAATAATCACACTCCAGTATGAATGTAAAATAATCACACTCCAGTATGAATCTTATTAAACCCAGCCCGTCGAAGAGGAATCGCATCAACCAGAGAAACAGGCGGCCCGGTTGTTAGTTATTCACCATTCCCTGCAGACATCGACAAGCCTTTCCTCTGCAGTGCTCGCCACAAGTTTCTGCGCCGGTGGTGTGCGACCGACCACTGACCAAGCAACTCTTTGCAGGACGTCGGGTTCAGCTCCCGGAGAGCTTGGGCCCAGTCGGCGCAACTTTGGTAGTCGCTTCCTCCACTAGCGGCCGGATCGGGGACCAGACGCTGGGCGTTCCGTCTCCAAAAAGCGAGCAGCTCAGGAACCAGAGAGGAGACCCCCAGACGTTTCAACCACCTTCTACGCGAAGCCCCCAAGGCCGGGTCATTGCCCTGGTCGTAAGCCAAAAGACGCGCCATCATTGGGGATTCTGACGACAACCATGCGGCACTGTCCAAATCCAGAGAGAGACGGCCTAAAGCGCCTTGCGAGAGGCGCAAGATTCTGCAATCTCGCTCAGCGACGTTGAGCCATTGGCGTAGCCAGGCGCAGAAGGAATCCTGACCGCCTTCGCCCTCCCAGGCGGCATCGGCCAAGGCATGAACCCAATGGAGCTTTTGGGGCGGATCCCCATACCGACCATAAAGGACAGACCCCACGCTTCTTTTAGCGACAAGTTCCCGCCAATGAGCGAAGAGGCGTTCCCGTAAGGGAGCGAACCTCGGCTGCGGGATGCGGCGGAAGGCGGCAATCGCCTTGTCCCAATTCTTCCAATCCCCGAGAAGGTCGGACTGCAGTCGAGCAGCAGCGGCAATCTCTTCTTCTTGCAGGGCACGCGCGGACCGGCCCCAGATTTGCAGCAAATTCAGCAGCCGAGCATCCCATTGTCCGTTCAGTTGATAGCCCGCACGCACGACAAGAAGTTCTTCGCGTAACTCCCACTTCTCTCCTTCCCGCAGATGGAGAAAGGAACGCAGGGCTGCGGCGCATAGGGCCAGAATCTCGGCGTACTTTTTTCTGTGTTCGAGATCCTTGGCCACAGGTAAGGCCAGAGTCCAGTCTTGGCCGATTCGCGCCCGACAGTTTTCCAAATAGGCAGGACGGTCTTGACTGCGGCACAGCTCTGTGTAGATCCGGAACCAGCCTGAATGCGCTGAGTCGAGCGCTTGTTTCCACGCCTTCTGATCACGCTTTGCCTGGATTCCTTTCAGTACGTCATTCTTGGCGTCGGCACCAAGACCACGAATAAAGCGGGCAACAACTTTATCGTCCAGACCTAGACCTTGGGCTAACACTTCCAATTGGCAGAGCTGGTCGACAAACTGAAAAGCCGTCATCCTCCGCCGGCGCGCGCTTCTCCACTCCCAATCAATCAGACAGGCGGTCACCTCAGGGCCCAGTCCAAAACCCTCATTGGCGAAGGGATCCATCCAATCCGGTAGGCCTGACTCGATTTCTTCGATGCTCTCCCGGACAGCTTGGGCAAAACTGAAATCACGGTCGATGTTCTCATCGAATACGCGCGGCAAGAGTTTCCTCATCCTGGCGGCGATCGGCTCCAAATCATGGGTGACGGACAGAGGATCGAAATACGGCTCTTCCCAATGATGCTCCCGAATTACATAGTCGCCTTCACCATCGCTGGCTTCAGCAATCCGAGAATGCCAGTCCGCCCATGCCTGCTCCCATTCTTCTTTGATTTTGGCCCTGCCGGGGACTATCGGGCGTCTGGAGTTGCCGGCGTCAAGAACTCGGCGTAGCGCCGCGCCCGTTTGAGACCCCACTCGCTGCAGGAGGCGATCAACATCCGCTTGGTCAAGAGAGTGCAACGCTCCCGCTAGGATGTGTCGGATTTCTTCCTCAGAAAGCCCAGCGGAAAGTCGTTTGAGGATATCCCCCTCGTTTACAGGGCGGCTTTTCATCATCTTCTTCTTGCTCACAGTTTTCCTCCCAGAGCGGCATTTTGTCGTTCGCAGTGACCAAGGAGAGCGGTCCGTGGAGAGAAGCTCTCCGCGGGGACCCCGCCTTGAAGACTAATGATGAAACCGATCCCACGGCGGTTTGACCGGGTGGCTACTGGTCATCTTCCAGCACAAGCGCAGATAAAGCTCAGCGCGTAGGTGTCCAAGTCTGTGGAATCGATCAATCGGAACAACGCGGAAGCCCAATCCATCTTTGACTTGTGCAGGATTTTCACGACCAACTCAGCCAAGCAGACACTTGATCATGACAGCTCCTCGCGCGCGTCGCGCGTCCCACACATACTTGCCCTGCAGGCTTTTACCTTCCGTGATGCGGTACATCGCCTCGTACCGCTCGTAGTCGCCGCCTTTAAGCCTTCCGGTGGCGTCCTGCCGCTCGTTGAAGCAGAGCGCGTCGAAGACAAGGCTGACGTAGCCGCGGCGCGCCAGCTCGAGTGCGTAGTGCTGGCTGGAGTCCGAGCCCAGTCCTGCCGGGCCGTCCTTACCGACCGGGAACTCGCCGCCGTGCTGGTGGTGACAGAGTATCGCGGGATGGCGCGTGGACGCTGCCTTCGGAAGCAAAATAAAAGCAGGCACGCGCTCACCGGGCTCGACCGCGTAGGTAACCTTCTCGCGTACGACATCACCCAGATCGGCGCGTTCAACGCGCTCGGCCGCCAGGGGCGGAGCTGCCATTGGCACTGCGCCCCACAATTGCAGAAGGCTTGTTCGATCCAAAGCTTTCTCGGCCGGCAAGTAATCATGGTGCCCATCGCGCAAAGACAAGGACGTCGCCGCCAGGCCGCTGCCAAAAAGCCGCAGGGTCTCCCGCCGCGTGACGCTCGTGGGCCCGGTTCGCATTACGATCTGCCACAAATTAACTGAAGGCGGTGACTATGTCTATGCCTGCGACAGTAGAGTTCATCGCCATTCCCGAGTGGCGGGCGGCCACTCGAAAGTAATCCACAATTTCAAGTTTACGATTATGCGACTTTTATCAGGCACTTGTACGGGGGTCGAGCCTACTCAGCCGTGTAAGTGATCTCCATCCGATGAATGAGGAAACATGATAGAGCAAGAATCGCGATGATTAGACAGAGCAAGCCGAGAACAGCAATAAATGGAGAGACGGGTTCGGCCACGATAGTGAAAATGGCCAGGGGGCCAATGACGGGCAGACTAACGGGGCAGAGGTGCTTCAGATAGAAAGTGACGCTGAGCCGCTGGGCCCAGGCGGGAAAGATTGGGGCGATCGCTTCCCATCCCATGATCACAACTCCAGGGACGATGGGATTCTTGAAGAGAAGGCTGAGAGCGAGAAACACGGCGCCATAGCCGAGACAAGCGAGAGCCGTCACCAGGAGATAGGACCCCAACTGGCCCAAGCCCGGCCCGTCAAAAACATAAGATTTGCCCGCCGAACCAAAGCGGGCATACGTGAAGTAGAAGCAAGCAAAGACGGCTGTTTCGAAGAGTGTGATGGCAACAAGCGCGCCGGCAAGAAACTTTCCCACCACCAGGACTTCTCTTCTTACCGGGACGAGAAATTGATAGTGGAGAGTGCGCTCGACCATTTCGCCGCGGAATAGCCACGTAAAGATCGCCATGCAAGCGAAGAAGATACCCAGCCGGAAATAGTAGAGCTGGACGATTCCCGCGAGGACTTGTGTATCGATCTCCATTTGGGCCACGTCGACGTTGTATTTGCCGACGAAGAGGTGTGTCAGGGTGATGAGAGCCGGAATCAAAGCGAGCAGATAGATCCAAATCCTGCGGCGCGTAAACAGGTTCCGGCGAACCTCATTGCGCACCAGGATGGAGATCTGGCTTCCAAAGAGCCGCCAAGGTTGTTCCTTCGACCACTTTTGGGCCCGCGCGACTAAATCTTGAGCATTCACGCCGGTCCACCATCCGATCCAATGAGATATTGATAGATGGAGTTGACGTCATCGTCGGCGGGCGCAACGGCATCGACTTCGACGAGACCGCCGGAAACGATCTTGTTCAGCAAAAGATAGAACTGCTCCGCATCGCGAGTGCGCACCAGGACGCCATGGCCATCATTCAAAATTTTGGCCTCGACAACGTGATCGAGTTCGAACGCCGCCGCCGCCAAGCGCGCTGCATTCGAGCAACGAACAAGGATCTGCATGGGATGATCCTGGACTTCCCTGCGAACCTCGCGAATCTGTCCCTCTGCAACGACGTAGCCGCTGCTCATCAACACGACGCGGTCGGAGATGCGATCGACTTCCTCCAGGATATGGCTGGAGATGATTACGTGCATTCCCTGTTTGGCAATCGCTTCGAAGAGCGCGATCGATTCCGCGCGAGCCATGGGATCAAGACCGTTGAGCGGTTCGTCGAGAACCAGCACGGAGGGATGATGCGCAATGGCCTGAGCCAGGCGAATGCGCTGCCGCATCCCTTTGCTATAGCCCGCCACTCTGCGCCGTGCCACTTGCGCCATGCCGGCGCGCTCCAGAGCCTCGTTCGTGAGTTTCGCTGCCTGATCGCGGCCAAAACCATGAAGACGCAGCGGCCAATAGATGAAGTCGTAGCCAGTTGTGCCGGGAGGGAAGGAGTCAAACTGCGTGCAAAATCCGACCTGCCGGAAGAACTCGATGGGTTGCCGCGGGGTAAGGCCGAGAACGTAAATGACGCCTTGGGAAGGCCCGATCAGGCCGGTAAGTAAGTTCATCAGCGTGGTCTTGCCCGAGCCGTTGGGGCCAACGAGACTTGTAATCCCGGGCTGGAGAGAGAAGCTCACTTTGTTCACGCCGAGAACTTCTCCGTAGAACTTGGAGACATTCTCGAAAACGATTTGGCGAGCGTCCGAGGTCATCCGCGCACCGTCTCACGAGCACGCAAGCGCGCATTGAGAATGACAAGCGAAAGCAGGCAGACGAGAATCAGTACCGCCCAGGCCGCCGCCACTGGGATTTCGTCCCAACCAAACGAGCCTAGGAGCCCGGATCGCTCGCGAAATCCTTTTGCCAAGATAAGCCGGAACATATACGAGAAATTCAGCAGGATGCCCCAGCGGGTGCTCATGATGGCGTTAAACATTTCGCCGAGGCCCGCAGGAATGAAAAATGAGATGAAGATTACCCCCGTCGCCACAATTCGCAACTTGACCCACGCTGACACGGCCAGAGAAATGAGAGAAAGCATCAGGATCCAAATCGCAGAGCACAACACGATGGGAACAACCATCCACAAATGTGACCAGATCCAGCCGTCCGTTGCCAGTCCAGCCTGCAGGCTGAACAAGAGCAGGCAGGGAACCCAAGTGACGGCGGACAGCAGCAACCCCAGCACGGCGAGTTTTCCCAGAACATAATCGGCCCTAGTGAACGGCCGGCTCAGAAAAAGCGGAACGGCGCCGTTGGTCAGATCCCCTGCGATCAAGACGGGGCCAACCCAGCAGTTCAAAAGAAAGGCTGCCTGATTCTGCACCATCATAATGACGATGAAGTACTGGGTTTCCACCGAGAACAAACCGGCAGAGCGCAATTGCATCAGCAATTGCGCCGTTTTGTTGTTGGCGATGAATATGTAGCTTGCGAAAAACAGGATTGGAACGAGGCTAAGAACTAAGAGGACGACAAAGAAGCGGGCCTTGAACAGGTCCGCGAATGCATAACGCGTCAGAACAAAAAACCGCGACCATTCCGGCGTGAGAGATCCGGTGTACGGATTGTATCTGCGCTTATATACGGCCATCCGCCGCTCCCGTTTGTTCCATAGCGTTGAGAAAGATGTCTTCCAACGAATCGCGCCGGTGATTCATCCGGCGAATCTGCACGCCTTTGTCTGCCGCGACTCTGAAGACCTCCCTGATTTCGACGCTGTCCGGCATAACCACCTTGATGCGGCCGTTGGTGAAAACCGCGCACTCGCAACCCAGGCCCTCGAGCGTGGACGTGAATGTTGCCTCGGCGCCGATGGTTTCCAACTCGAGGAACTTGCGATTGGCGCGTCGTTCCTCGACGAGGTTGCAGATGGAGGCGATTTGCCCGTTCCGCAGGATCAGCACTTCATCGCAGGTTTCTTCGACGTCGCGCAGAAGATGAGAGGAAAGCAGCAGGCAAATATCACTGGCCTCCCGGATTTCGCGAATGAGTTCGATCAAGCGCTTGCGCGCAGGCGGGTCCATGCCATTCGTTGGTTCGTCCAGAATGAGGACTTTGGGGCCATGCGCAATCGCCTGGGCAAACTTCGCCAGTTGTTTCATGCCTAGGGAATACGTTCCCACCGGACGATAACGAGCTTCACCTAATCCCACATAGACGAAGGCCTCGTGTGCGCGCTCCATCGCTTGCGCGGGGGGGAGACCGGAAATCTCGGCCATGTAACGGACAAAGCGGACCCCGGACATTTTTGAAATAAAGGCGTCGTTTTCGGGCATGTACCCGACAAGAGATCGCAGCGCCTTGCCGTTGGTGAGAGAGTCGAGCCCGAGCACTCGGGCGCTCCCTTTGGAGGGGGAGTGAAAACCCAAGAGGGTGTTGATGAGCGTCGACTTGCCGGCGCCGTTGGGTCCGAGTAGCCCAATAGCGCGACTGTTCAAAACGCCCGTCAGGCCATGAAGGATCGTCCGGCCACCGAGTTGTACTTCGAGCCCAGTGAGCTCGATCGTTGGGTTCATCATCTACCAATCACTACGGATTGGCTTGGCGCGAAGTTTCATGATCTGACAAACCCAGCAAGTGGATCAAGGTTGGAAAGCCCGGACTTAAGTCAAAGAGCTTGCTGCTGCTGGCCACCTCGATGCGATCACTTTCCCCGTAAGCACAAAATACGCTGGGCTTGGCGTCGGCTGCCAACTGCTGAAGGAGTGCCAACTGCCCGGAGGTGAGCTGGGAAGAGAGCGGTTTCAGAATGGGGCTAAGATTCTGATAAATCATCGCAGAAAAGTTCGCGTGGTTGTCGCTGGGAAGGAGAGCACGAAACGAAGCGGAGCGAGCCAGCGATGTACCGTCCGCGTGGGTTTGCAGTGCCGCGAGAAGAAGTGCGCGGGAGGGCGCCAGGATCATATACCCGTCAGCGAAGGTGTAGTCGCACTCTGTCGAAAGCCCAGCACCTTGCGATTGGATGGTGTAAAACGTTCGTCCACCGAACTGTGTTTGATTAAGCGTTAAGCCGGGCTGGTTGGACTTTTGCGCTTGCCGGTTAGAAGCCTGCACCAGCTTATCTATGGCAACCTGAAGGGCTCCCGGATCGTTGACCTCGACAATTGCTTTCCACGAGGGTGTGGGAAGAACTGGGCCATCGAGAGCCAGCGTGAGTTCCCCGCCCAGGGCCCGCGCCAAGTCGTCGTGAAGGTTCAGGCCGAGTTCTGGATTTGTCTGCGCCAGACTCTGGCTGAAGCTGGGGTTGGAAGCGCCGATGGTGCTGAAAATGTCATCCAGCATGAGCGCTGGCTGTTTCGCAACGAAAGAGACCGCCGCGCCTGCGTTCGACGAAACATAGTCCAGCGAACCCATCGGAGCTGGAGCGGCCAGCCAGGAGGCGATGCCGTGTCTCTGGCCATTGAATTCCAGAGTAATCCGGTTGTCTCCCTGACTCGAAGACTCGCCGCGCGACGCCATCAAATACTTTATGTCATTGAAGCCGCTATTCCGAAGCGCCTTGGAATCTGCTTGCTGCGTATGCGAACTATTTAAAATCTGGCCGAGATTCGCGGCAACCAGAGTTTCGGCACCGCGGCTGTAGACGGCAGCGATTCGCTGGCCAAAATCCGTCCCGGCGAACAGAGTTGCTCCGGCGTCGAGCTGCGCGCTCATTTCCCTAACCGCGGCAGCATCGCCACCGGCGACAAGCATGTTCTGCCTGACAAGCATGACCATTCCGCGCTCATCGCCGACGAGTGAAGAGAGCGACTGCGAGTCCACGACATGCAAATTGGCTATGCCTTGCGGGCTCTTCAAGGTATCAGCAAGGTGATTCTGCAAATAATCCTTCAGTCCAAGCTGCCGCACTTCGGCTAGCAGGACGGGACCGTGCCCGCTGGAGGCGGAGCTTCCTCTGGCCGTAATCACCACTTCCTCGCCCAAATACCGGCTTATGACTTGAATTTGGCCAATCAATTCCTGCGGAGTAGGATGCTGATTGGAGTTTCCGCTTTTGTTCCACCAGTCTTGGAGAACCTTGCTCTGCGAGAGCTGTTGTTGGAAGACTTGGTTTGCCTGTTGAAGCGCGTCTCCAAGATTGGGGATGCCGATATACAGGACTGTATCCGCCGGCAGCAAGGGAAGGATCTTGCTTTCATACCGCGGACCGGGCGTCTGGATTTCCTCCAATTTTGTACGAAGCTTTGAAAATTCCGCAAGCAACGCCAGTTCATGATCCAGGTCGCTGCTCCATGCAATCTCTTCGCGGACGGGAACAAGGCCGACGCTCTGCGTTGTAGCCACTTGATCGCCCGAGTGCAGAATGGATTCCAATCCAGCGTGTTTAACGTGGACTTCTCCCTCAATCACGGCCACGCGCGACCCTTTGGTACCGGAATTCACGGAAAAGACCGTTCCGGTGACGGCTACCAGGCAATCCGGAGCACTAACGTACAAGTGTCCGGTGTGACGCTTCGCGGCTTCGACGATGATGCTACCCTGGTCGAGATGGATGGTTGTGTCGCGACGGCTGGCGCTGACCGCCAATTCTGCACGCTGATTCATTTCCACTTCAGAGCCCTCGAAGAGCCGCACCTGGGCATGGGAATTGGCGGCCGTGCGAATGAGTTCACCCTCGCCGACTTCGTCCCCTGTTTTCAATGCGCGCTCGCCAGCGGCGCCAATGCCATACGCTTGCCCTTCGATGGAATCGATCCGTGCGCGGTTGCCAGGAGGGCCCGCGAAGTACCAGTTGTGCCCAGTCCAGACCAAGGCAACCAGCAAGGCCACTGTTGCTGCCGCGCAGGACAGTCTGACAATACTCCACTGGAAACCGCGTGACGCCGGCTCCATCCGCCAGTTGACGCTTGTCGCGCCATCAAACCCGCGGCCATAGGCATAAGAACGGCACGAGGCGCATTCCCGCAGGTGATCTGCCACGATTAGCGTGCGCGCCGGAGAAAGCTCTTGCTGATGAAAAGCCGGCAGCAGAGAACGAATATCGGCGCAGCCCCGGATAGGCTGCAGAGCACTGGTTGCGGCTTCCTCGCCTTCGCCTGCTTGCAACCGCTGCCACACGCGCTCGGCTGACGCAGATAGCGTCTTGGCGTCGGGCTGCTCGCCGCGAAGTTCGGAAATCGCCCGATCAAGGTAAGCGTCTTGCTTCGATCGAAATATTTTCATGATGCACCTTTCATAAAGCCACGAAGGCTTTTCTTTAGTCGTGCGCGAGTGCGATGCAGGGTTACTGCCACCACGGCCTGAGATGTGTTCATCGTCCGGGCAATTTCGGGGTTATCGAGCCCTTCGAGATAGCGGAGGGCAAACATCTCGGCCGTGCGTGGATTCAGAGTGGCAAGCTCCCGGCGAAGCCAATTTTTGATTTCCAGGGAGGAGAGCGCGCGTTCAGGGGATGCACTGGAATTGGATTGCAGCTCGTCGGCCGTTTCAATCGGCACGACCTCTCGATGGCCCCTCGACCGGATTAGATCCAGCGCGGCGTTGACCGCCGACCTGTGTAAATAATTCTGCAGATTGGAGATACGGCCCGGGTCGACAGTCCCTCGCGCCAACCGGAGGAAGACGGATTGCGAGACGTCTTCCGCGTCCGCCATGCTGCCGGTTATGCGGTATGCAGCCTTAAGGACACCGGCCTGGTGTGCTCGAAAGACTTCCTCAAGCTCCGGGACCGCCTGCGTCACCATGATGTTTTCTATCGCGGCCGCCAAGCACCCCTCCTCGGCTCATCTACAACCTAAGACGCGATAGCTAGAAACTTCTTAACACATAATTTGAATTCCTAGGCAATTTGCTCGGCGGTAGGTCTTCTTGAACTTGTGTCTTGTTTGTGGCCTTTGGCGGTCGGGCCCACCCTTTAACTGGTAACGCGCAAACCGGACATGTGGTTTTCCAAATGTGCGCAAGTTTCGTAGCCGCCATGGGGCAGGATTCCCTTCGTTCGCGCGAATTGAGCTATCTGGTCTTATGTCTCTTGCTCGGACGGTGTTTGGTCTCAGAAGTCTTCGCTGGAGCTGCTAGAGGGAGATCTGAGGGGTGGTGCCGGAGTGCGGTCCACGTTCAGGGCAGCCGAGCAAGCTCGATGCGTTTAAGCCGTACTTGGAGGAGCGCCTGCCGGGATATGGAACGCACAGGTGCTGCTGCGCGAACTGCGTGAGCAGAACTACACCGATAGCTACACGATTCTGACGGACTGGTGCGGCCGCCACGCAGTGCGGCACGAGTCGTGGCCCGGCTCGGATCGCAATTCGCATTGCATCAGGTCTCCAGGATCAGACATGGAGAGAGAACATGGACGAGGGTGTGGATCAAAGGATGCAGTGCGCGTGCAGGATCACCTAACGTAGGAAGACAATTGCAGGATGCGGAGACCGGGTATGGTCGGAAGGTCGCGATCGTT
>WNFW01002063.1_pt1 | contig 13721 bp, 12 predicted proteins | sample 5400131 | NCBI WGS metagenome assembly WNFW01 (sample SAMN13153362, study PRJNA577476) | soil metagenome | isolation source: 20 cm soil or saprolite under grassland replicate 1 | place: USA:California | collected 2016-06-15 | reverse complement strand
GACCGAGTTCTGTTGCTTGATGAATTTGACCAGACGCCCCAGCGGCTCGACGAATTGATCGTGCCAGATTCCAAGATCGCCCACCGTGCCGCAGCCGCGCCGCTCGACCTTTGTCGATTCGATGACGACAAGGCCGGCGCCGCCGGCCGCGAACTTGCCCGCATTCATCAGATGCCAATCGGTCGGGAATCCCTTCACCGCGGAATATTGATGCATCGGCGGCACCACGATGCGGTTGCGCAGCTCGACCCCCCGGATCGTCAGCGGTGAAAACAGCAGCGGCTCGGACATCCCGGGGGCAACCTCGTTATCCCCGGTCACACCGGGCGGTCTTCTACATCTGCGACGATATACATGCGCCGCCGTTGCCGCAAAGCCGGAATTCCACGGTTTCCCTGCCAAATTTTTGATCGGCCGGGCTCGACCGGCGCGCGGCAGGCAGGCAAGCAACCCAACCGGTTAACGGTACGAAAATCCACGGGAAGCGGGTTTGCGGGTCGATGACCGTTCAGCGGCCGTAGTGACCCTCAAGGTCGCTTTCGCCAGCGTATCCTTGCGGCGAGCGTGGTCCAAACCGCCCGTTTTGACGTGGCAATTCCTCCGGTTGGGTAGACCGGGCTGTTTTGGCTTGGGTCCCACCGATACCAGCCATACCAATTTTTGCGATGGCGCGGAAGCTCCGGAAGCGATACCCGAAAGGCTCAAACAAGAAGTCACGCATTGCTGGGAGGACACCATGAACGAAGCGACCCGCATCCGGCCGCCGGCCGCCGAGCTCGGCGCCAGCGGCGAGGAGTTTCAGAACCTTCACGAGTTCGTCCGGAAGGCGCGCGCCAGGCTCAACCAGAATTCCTGGGACTACATTGTCGGCGCCGCCGAAACCGAAACCACCATGCGCCGTAACCGTATGGCGCTGGACGAGATCGCGTTCCGGCCGCGCGTGCTGCGCAATGTCGCCAAGGTCGACGCTTCAGTTGAAGTGTTCGGCCGCAAATTGCGCCTGCCGGTGATGCTGGCGCCTGTGGGCGCGCTTGAATTGTTCGATCCCGGTGCCGGCGCCGCTGTCGCGCGTGGGGCGGGCGCGTTTGGCGCCGCCCATATGCTGAGTTCGGTGACCGAGCCTGGCCTGGAGAAAACCGCCGAGGCGGCGCCCGATGCATTACGCATCTATCAACTCTATGTCCGCGGCGGCGACGACTTCGTCGAAGACTGTGTCAGCCGCGCGATCAAGAACGGTTACACCGCGTTCTGTCTCACCGTCGACACCGCGCATTACAGCCGGCGCGAGCGCGATATTGCCAAGCGTTATGTCCGCGCCAGCCGCGCCCGCTCCACCGGAGGCGATTTCCAGAAGGGGCTGGAGTGGCGCACCGTGAAGCTGATCAAGGACAAATACAAGATCCCGCTGGTGATCAAGGGCATCGCGACCGCAGAGGATGCCGCGATCGCGCTCGATCACGGCGTGGAGTGGATCTATGTCTCCAACCACGGCGGGCGCCAGCTCGATCACGGCCGCGGTTCGATGCAGGTGTTGCCCGAGATCAAGGCGGCCGTCGCCGGCCGCGCCAAAATCATGGTCGACGGCTCGTTCTGCCGCGGCACCGACATCGTCAAGGCGATCGCGATGGGCGCCGATCTCGTCGGCATCGGCCGCCTGCAATGCTGGGCGCTGGCGGCGGCCGGCGAAGCCGGGATCGTGCGCATGCTGGAGCTGCTCGAGGACGAAGTGATCAGGTGCCTGGGGCTGCTCGGCGTGACGTCGTTTGCCGAACTCGACAAATCCTGCCTGCACCCGGCGACGCCAACCAACCTGCCCGATGTCTTCAGCGCGTTCCCGCTGCTGCAGATCGAGCCGTATCGCTATTGAGGGCGCCGCGCCGCTTGCACAGGCCATTGCTTGAACAGGAAGTACGCCCGTGCTACACATGGAGCGGTCCGGGCTATCGGCAACCGCCCGGTCAGCTGCGCGCAGCCAAGTGTTGTCTCGCTCCGTTAGCGGAGGTGAGACATGTCCCGCGGCAGCACCACTTGCACATCGACCACATATGATCTGGCGGTTTCGAAGCCGTTTTCCGGCTTCGAATGCTTCCGGCACATCCCGCATGCGCTGCCGGCGGGCGTCAGCTCCGGTTTGGAGCGCCAGCATCAGCGGCAGCAACTATTCGAACTTGACGATCACCTGCTTGCCGACATCGGCGTCTCGCACCAGCAGGCTGTCGAGGAAGCCTGCTGGATCCGTGTGAGCATGGGGGGATCTGTCGATGACGTCAGTCGTTTCGATCAAGGCCCGCACCGACGTGGTCTATCTGTATGGCGCACGGGCGCTTCGCGGATTCGGCGATGGCTTTGCCATCATCATTCTGCCGGTCTACCTCCAGGCCATCGGGCTCAGCCCGCAGCAGATCGGGATCGTCGCCAGCGCCTCGCTGCTCGGCACCGCGGCACTGACCTTGATCACCGGATTCATCGCGCCGCGTTTTGAGCTGAGGAATCTCTTTCTCGCGGGCGCCGGATTGATCGTCTTTACCGGCCTGGTATTTCCGGCGGCGCAGACCATCGCGCCAATCCTGCTGATCGCCTTCATCGGCAGCATCAATCCATCGGCCGGCGATCTCGGCATGCTGGTTCCGCTCGAGCATGCGCTGTTGACCAGGAAGACGGCCGACCGTGACCGTACCTCGGTGTTTGCCCGATACAGCCTGATCGGCTCGCTGACCTCGGCAGTCGGTTCGCTGGCGGCGGCGCTGCCGGAAGTTCTCGCATCGAACGGCTGGCCGAGGCTCGGCGCCATCCAATCGATGTTTTATCTTTATGCCGCGCTTGGAGTGCTGGCGGTGTTGCTCTATCGGCGGCTGCCGCGCGACCACGCCCATGCGGCCGATGCGCCGAAGGCGGCGCTCGGGCCGTCGCGAAACATCGTCTACAAGCTCGCCGCCCTGTTCAGCATGGACGCCTTCGCCGGCGGCTTCGTGGTGCAATCGCTGCTGGCGTTGTGGCTGTTCCAGCGCTTCGATCTGTCGCTGGAAGCCGCGAGCCTGTTTTTCTTCTGTGCAAGCCTTTTGGGCGCGATGTCGTTTCCGGTGGCGGCATGGCTTTCAAGACGTATCGGCCTCGTCAACACCATGGTGTTCACGCATATCCCCTCGAGCATCTGCCTGATCGCAGCCGCGTTCTCCTCAAGTTTGACCGTGGTACTGTCACTCTTGCTGGTTCGCTCCGCGCTGTCGCAGATGGACGTTCCGACCCGCTCATCCTACGTCATGGCCGTGGTGACGCCGGCCGAGCGCACCGCGGCGGCAAGCGTCACCGCCGTACCCCGCAGTCTCGCGTCCTCGATCAGTCCCGCCATGGCGGGCTTCATGCTGGCCGGACCCTTTTCCGGCCTGCCGCTGGTCGTGTGCGGGTGCCTGAAGATCGGCTACGACCTGGCGCTGCTCTGGATGTTCCGCCACACCAAACCGCCGGAGGAGGTGTGAGGAACCGGGTTGCAGGACTTGCACATGCAGGACTTGCACCGTTGCCCGCCTCCACCATTTTTCGTAAAACCACCTCCCGATGACCTCTCCCCCGCTCTCCCCCAATTCCGCCGATGCGCTGTTGTTCGATCTCGGCCGTGTGGTGCTCGATATCGACTTCAACAAGGTGGTGTCGTGCTGGGCCGGCCATGCCGGCTGCGAACCCGCGCAGCTGACGGCGCGGTTTGCGCCTGATGACGCCTGGCGGCGCCACGAGCGGGGCGAGATCAGCGACGCCGAATTCTTTGCCGGCCTGCGCGCCTCGCTCGGCATCGGGATATCCGACGCCCAGTTCCTCGAGGGCTGGAACGCGATCTTTGCCGGCGAAATGCCCGGCATATCGGCGATGCTGGCGCGCGCCGGCGAGCGGCTGCCGCTCTATGCCTTTTCCAACACCAACAATGCCCATGTCGATCATTTCTTGCAGGCCTATGCCGGGGTGCTCGGCCACTTCCGCGAAATCTATCTGTCGTCCACGATCGGGCTTCGGAAACCCGATGCCGCCGCCTATGATCACGTGGTGAAGGCGATCGGCGTTCCCGCGTCACGCATCGTGTTCTTCGATGATTCCGCCGAGAATATCGCAGGCGCGCGGGCGCGGGGCTTGACCGCGGTTCAGGTGACGTCGACCGATGAGGTTGCCCGCACGCTGTCGGCGCTCGGGCTTTAGGGAGTTTCGTTGTGGCCTTGATGCCGGTCGCCGACGCACTATCGACCATTCTCGCGGGCGCCGAGCCGCTACGAGAGGAGATGATCGCGCTCGATGCCGCCCACCACCGCGTATTGGCGCGCGACGTCGCGGCCTTGCGCACCCAGCCGCCGCAGGCGATGTCGGCGATGGACGGCTACGCGGTACGTTCCGCCGACGCTTCCCAGGTGGCGGCGCGGCTGAAGGTGATCGGCGAGGTCGCGGCCGGCCGCCCATTCGCCCAGACCGTCGCCGAAGGTGAGGCGGTCCGGATCTTTACCGGCGGCGTTGTCCCCGAAGGCGCCGACGCCGTCATCATCCAGGAAGATACCGTGGTCGAGAGTGGTGGCATCACCATCACGGAAGCGGCGATCAGGGGAAGGCATATCCGCCCCGCCGGCGTCGACTTTCGCCAGGGCGATGTCTTGCTTAGAGCCGGAATACGCCTCACCGACCGCGATCTCTCGCTGGCCGCCGGCATGAATTATCCGCAGCTTCCCGTGCGGCGGCGGCCGAAGGTCGCAATCCTCGCCACCGGCGACGAACTGGTGATGCCGGGCTCGACCCCCGGCCCCGGGCAGATCGTCTATTCCAACGGCTATGCGCTGCGGGCGCTGGCCCGCCAGGAAGGCGCCGACACCATCGATCTTGGTATTGCCGCCGACACGGTCGAGGCCACCACGCAAGGCATCCGCCGTGCCCGCGACTGCGGCGCCGACATCCTGATCACCAGCGGCGGCGCCTCGGTCGGCGACCATGATCTCGTCAAGCAGTCGCTGGAGGCGGAAGGCGTCACCATGGCGTTCTGGCGGATCGCGATGCGGCCGGGCAAGCCGATGATGCACGGACGGCTCGGCGCGATGCAGGTGATCGGCCTGCCCGGCAATCCGGTGTCGGCCTATGTCTGCGGTTTCCTGTTCCTGGTGCCGTTGATTCGCAGGCTTTCCGGGCGCGCCATCGTCCACCACGCACATGAGGCGGCGCTGCTCGGGCGCGATGTCGCCGCCAATGATCTGCGCGAAGACTATCTTCGGGCCCGCCTCGAGGTGCGCCCGGATGGCGTCCTGATTGCCAATCCGGTCGATCATCAGGACAGCTCGCTGTTGGGGAATCTCGCTGCGGCACAGGCGCTTGTGATACGTGCGCCGTTTGCGCCGGCAGCCGTCGCCGGATCGGCCTGCGACATCCTTCGGCTTCCGGCGTGACCGCTTGGGCGGCGCACCCCGGCGAAGCTGGTGCCGTTGACGTAAAATTAAGTGGTTGCGGAACACATATGGAACATATAGTGTCCGTTCATGATTTGTTTCGAGCGCTGGTGTCTGTAAACAGAAGTCTGGGGACTCCTGAGATTATCAAGACTCCAAAGCTCGGACTCAAACGACGCTGCCAACTGGGGAAATGCTCGCGATGCTCACGCGCAAACAATACGAACTTCTGCGTTTCATCAACGAACGGCTGAAGGAAGCCGGCGTTCCGCCTTCCTTCGACGAGATGAAGGACGCGCTGGATCTGCGCTCGAAGTCCGGCATCCACCGCCTCATCACTGCGCTGGAAGAGCGCGGCTTCATTCGCCGCCTGCCCAATCGCGCCCGTGCCATCGAAGTCATCAAGTTGCCCGAGCTTTCGGGAAGTAGCGCCGGCAATGGCCGCCGCGGGTTCACGCCCAGCGTCATCGAAGGCACGCTCGGCCGGGTCCGCAGTAGCGGCGCAGGCTCCGAGGACGATGGCAACCGTCCGGTTGCCGTGCCGGTGATGGGCCGGATCGCCGCCGGTACGCCGATCGAGGCGTTGCAGACCCGAAGTCACACCATCAGCGTGCCGCCGGACATGCTCGGCTCCGGAGAACACTACGCGCTCGAGGTGCGCGGCGATTCCATGGTGGATGCCGGAATTCTCGACGGCGACGTGGCGCTGATCCAGCGCAACGAGACCGCGGAGACCGGCGACATCGTGGTGGCGCTGATCGACGAAGAGGAAGCGACCCTCAAACGCTTCCGCCGCCGCGGCGCCTCGATTGCGCTGGAGCCCGCCAACACCTCCTATGAAGTCCGTATCCTGCCGCCGAACCGGGTGAAGATTCAGGGCAAACTGATTGGGCTCTATCGCAAGTACTGAGTGAGCGCGATTCCGGACCGATGCCCTCGGGCCTGATCCGGGGGGAGAGCCGGTATTCGCTGACAAACGTCTTCATCGCTGCTGTGATCAAGCTGCAATCGCGGCGGCCGCTTCAGCTCCGCCGGGAGGGCCCCCTTGCGCTGCGCTGCATCCGCGCACCGCATCCGTGCGGCACTCCCAAACGTATTTGTGATCGGGCTCGCGAGGCGGGAGCCGCAGAATTGCCTACAACCGGGCAAAGGCTTACACACTACTGTCCACTCTGATAGAGGCCTGCGCCTCCGAGGGGCGCGCGGGTTCGCTATCTCGAATGAGGAGCAATCCGATGTGTGACTATAGTATGCATGCTGTGGCGAGCCGCCCCGCCCGGGTTGGCGAGACGCTCGTCACCACGACATTCCGCGGCACTTCGACCAGGGGCTTTGCCTCGGAGAGCGAACCGGCGGTGGCGGTCTGCCTGCTTCCCGGGACCGAGCTGGCGTTCGCCGCAAACGTCAAATATTTTAATCGATGGATCTGGACCAAGGCGGTCAGTTTCCGCGTCGGGAAATTCGGCGCGATCGACCCGGATGTCCCGCATCGTCATCACGATGCGATCGAATTCCCGGACGGAAACAGTGTGCTGGTGACGCTGCTCTGCGAAGGCCAGCGCGCCACCGTGCTGCAATTGCCCGTGGTCGATCGGGAGGCGGAGCGCACGCCATCCGTCGTCCATGCCAATCGGGCGGCGACCATCACCGTCGATTGAAGTGGCCATTTGCATAGCCCTCGCCGGCTCCGGCCGGCGCGGTGCTGCGGTTGCTCGCGGGGCGTGTGAACCGCGAACCAGCCCCTCGCTCTTTCCCGGGGGAAGCGATTGGTCGCCAACAAGGTCACATGGCAACAAGTCGGACGAGTGACCGAGCCCGGCCGCTACATGTTCAGATTTGGCTGGGTCACCATTACGGCGGAAGACCTGGCGGTCTGGCAGCAGTTTCCGAATGCGGCGTTTACGCTCGTCCCGTTGGCGGCGGCGACGGAAGCCGCAGAGGAGTTTCATCTCGGCGCATTCGAACTGCGGGAATCTCCCGCCCGGTGAGACGCGCACGCCACGCCAGTGCTCGGGCTTCGAGACCACGACCCGGAAAGAGTGGCATGCTCCTAGGCGTGGCAACCGGGGATAGCCTTGGGAGACCGCTTGGCGGGCGGGCCGCAAAACGGTAACGTCGAACCTTGCGTTGAATTGCGACATCAGATTTCGCGCCCGGTTTGGCTCAGTGCCGTTTTGGAGCATCGATGATGAAGAAGGCAGTTATGATTTCAGCGGGGGTTTTAGCTCTCGCGGCGACCTCGCTTGCGCTCCCCAGCCCGGCCGAGGCTCGCGCGCACCGGCACTGGCATCACTACAGTTATGCGCTGTACTACGACTATAGTCACAGCAACATGCTGTCGCCGGCCAGCTACATCTACCCGGCTGCCAACTGGGGACCGTTTTTCCACCGGGTACGCCACTACGGTCCCGTACTTCCCTACCAGCCGCCGGTCTGGTAGATCGGCGTTTCCGCAAAATTACCGAACCTGGCGCGCGCGTGGGCTTCCCCTGCTCTCTCGCCAGCGTGGCTTCCGCGCGTTGCGCGCGTGTGATCGATCGCTCCGACCGCCAAATAACCATGTCGGCCAAACCCGCTGGCATGAATTGGCGTTTTCGCCTTTGGTCGCGCGTACAGTGCAATTCGGGTTGGCTGAGTTTTATCCGGCGAAGTGACCTGGTTCACATATTTCACGCGCGGAGCGGGTTACCAACACCTCTACAGGTCTGAGTCCAGGAGTTGAGTGGTGGAGGTCGCAAATGACGGCAGTCGCAAATGTTCTTTCGCGCGAATCTCCTGCGCCTGCGTCGCGGCAACCAGACACGGATATCGCCGTTATCGGGCCGGCAGCTAAGATGGACGGTCCGGACGAGGTCGTGAAACAGCATCTCATTTTGGGCACCGACAAGGAAGAGATGCAGAGAGACCTTTGGCTGGCGGAAAATCCGTCGATCAAGGTCATCAGGCTTCATGACGTGAAGCGAGAGCCGCCCACCTTGCTGACGCGCATCGGCAGCAAGAATGTGCCGCGAGTTTCGGTCATGGTGGAATACGAGGAGCCTAACGTATCAGCGGAATGAAGCCGCTCACGAACGGCGGCTCCATCGAAACAGAGCCATGACGAGAAATACGCCGATGCCGGCGGTGATCAGAACGCCGGTGCGGATTTCTTCGCGGGTGAAGCCAGCTTGAACGTGAAGAACATGGCGTAACGCGACGGCGGTTACCACCGCCGCGAGCAAAATACCGAGCAGATATCGCATCCGAAGCTGGGTCGGGTCCATCCATTCAGATTAACATCCGCACAATTTACCTTTCAAGAGTTCGCTGAAGTTGAACGCTATTTCCTTAGAAATGCCGATGGCACGAACCGGTGTGCCCTCACCTCTGTTCGGTAAATCTCGATCCATCCCGGCGCCCGGATTTCGCAGGCGGCTTTGCGGTGGAAGTGCGTAAGAAATCAGTCTTCGTCAATCCTCCGCCTGCAGGTCGGCTTCCGATGGCGTCGCATCGACGGCACGCGCGGCGGCCGGGGCACGCGTGGAGGCCGGGCGCGACACGAGATTTGTTTCGGCCTCAGTGTCGCCCGCGACCGCCGGCGACCACGGCCGATCGACGCCTTTTAGCCTGATCGCATCGACCGCGAATCCCTCACGGGTTCGCAGCAACGCCATCGCGCCTTGCCTGCGCAGGCGATCCCGATCGATCACAGGCGATCGGCAGGCCGGCGGCGCCTGCCGCGCCGTCACTACCAGCGCGGCGCGCTCGCAATCGTCGGCCAGCGCGTCCGGCCGCAGTGCCAGCGTCACGAACCCACCGTCGGCCATCTGCGCCACGCAGCCTGCTTCGTCGCATGAGACGCCTTCGGCAAGCGAAGCAGCCGTAGCCTCGCGGGGATCGGCATCGGCGGCCAGCCATTCCCGCAGCTGGAACGCATCCTTGGTCGTCCGCATCAGATGCAAGCTCCCGTCCTTGCCACGAACCCCGACATTGCGGCCATCGGCCGAAATCAGGATATCCGGCTGCGGCACCACCAGCGCCCACGCCACCGCCAGCAGCAGCGCCGCCGCACCCGACCAACGCAGCGGCGTGCGCAATAGTCCGAGCAGGACGATCCCCGCGCTCGCCACGATCAGCGGACCGATCCCGAATGCCGCCATGCGCCCGATGGCGCCGGGTAGCGCCGCGACCCATTGCGTCACCACGATCATCCAATCGATGCCCAAACCCATGAGCTTCCAGAACACGCCGTCGAGACCGAACGGCATCGCCAGCAGGCCGAGCAGGCCCGCGGGCATCACGATCGCCGACACCACCGGCATTGCCGCCAGATTGGCAAACACGCCATACGGCGTCACGCGGTGGAAGTGGAAGGCGGCATAGGGCGTCGTCGCCAGTCCCGCCACCAGCGAGGCCAGCGCCAGCGTCATGATCTCGCGCCCGCCCCACAAGGCCGCCCGCGCGGTGGCCGAATTATCGGGCGAGGCAAACAAACGCGGCATGCCGATCTGCACCAGCGCCACCAGACCAAGCGTGGCCGCGAACGACATCTGGAAGCTTGTCGCCGTAAGTATAATTCGGCAATGAGACCAAGGCCTTAGCTTGCCTCACGAATAGTAGTCTGGGACTTTTTCCGGGACTTTGCGACGGCTTCGACGGCGCTCGCTACATCCTCATCGAGCACATGGGCGTAGCGCAGCGTGCTCTTGATGTCGCGGTGGTTCAGCGCCTTCTGCACGAGCTTGAGGTTGCCCGTCTCGCGTAGGAGCTTGGTGCCGAAATCGTGGCGAAAGTCGTGGAACCTAAAATCCTTCACGCCAGCCTTGGCGCGCATCCGCTGCCAAGCCGCCTTGGCTCCGGTGATGGTGAGCGGGTAGCGCTGCCCGCGCACCCTTCCAAGCCGCTTGTTCCCGTATACGGCAACGTAGGTGAACACGAACTCGGGATGTTGGCCCTGCAACGGGAAGAGGATTTCGCGGATCGTGTCGGTGATCGGGAACACCACGCGCCTGCCCGCCTTCCCCAGCCGTATGATCTGCTTCGTGCCGAAGTTCACCTCCGGCCACTTGAGCGTGATGCACTCTTTTTGACGCAGGCCGCTCGCCCGCACGAACTCAAAGAACGGCTCGTAGTCGGCGCGCATGGCATCGTCAAACGCTGCCACTTCGTCGTTCTGGAGCTCGCGCACCCGCTCCAGCGGCTCGGGGAGCAACAGCTCCGTCCATCTCGGTTCGCGCTCGAACTGCGCGCCCTCGCCTTTTGCAAATGAGAACAGTCGCTGCAAGACCTTGGTGGTTGAGCGGTTCACGGTCGCGTTGGAGATCAGCGGCGCCTTCTTCTGGCTTTTGACGTGGTGGCCCCGACGCCACGCCACCATCTTCTTGGCCTCGTTGTGATCGATATCGGTGAGCGGCTTGGACTTGCCGAAATAACTTACCAGCCGGGCGAGGTTCGTCTCGGTAGCATCCGGGTCCGCGTCGTATTGAGCCTGCTCGTTCCACAGCCGGGCGGCGACGTCATCGATCAGCAGCGAAGCCGAGGAGCGCCTCATTGCCTTGACCAGCTCCTTGGCCTTCTCCCGCTCTACGGCTTCAAATTTTTCGGCTTCTTTGCGAGTCGGGCATTCCGTTGAGCCGTAAAACCGATGACCACGGAGTACGAAGTCGAATTGGTAGTATGGACTTTTCTTGACCTTGAAGACTGACACGGAGCTTCCTCGCGCGCGCGGTTGGCCTCAATGAACTCGTTCAAATCCGCGTCGGTGAAGCGGTAGCGTGGGCGCTTCCTGCCGCGACCGATGTTGATGTATCGCAAGCGGCCGTCTTCGACCAGCGCCCGCACATGATCGACAGAAGCAGCGAGCCGCTTGGCCGCCTCTTTGAGATCGAACAATTCCACGACGCATCCCAAAGCCTAACATCGTTGCTTTGCAGCGCGCAACGGGCCGCGCTTAGGCTAAGGATTAGGCAGCGCAATGATGCAGGCAATGTCCGAGCCAGAAAACGCCAAGTTGGAAAGTCCTGTTGGAGTAACCGGCGAGCGCAACTTCGTGTCGGGAAGCATTTGCTATTCCGTTCGCTTGCTACCTGAGCAGAGCAATGAAAAGCGGAAGTAGATTGAACATTCAACCGATATTAACGTTCGGTATGGACAACAAAATCCATTCTTACGAAATGCTGGCAAGGGAGGCCCTGCGCGATCTATAGTTGGCGAAAGCGCGGAAAGACTTCAATTGAATGTGAACCGTGTGTTTCCCGTTATCGTTTTTGCTTGCGCACGTGCCTTTAGGATCGATCTGCACTGTCGGCAAAAGACGGTTTGGCCTATGCAGCGGCGCTTACGGCATCACAGCCATCGGATGAGCAATGCTCTCCGTCTCGCATAGCATCTGAATCGGTGGCGCGAGACCTGTCCCTATCGGGAACTAAATCCGGACGTATTGATGGTGCAATCCGCCTAAAATTGGCATGGGCAGAATACGGCCGACGGTTTCGATGGGGCGGGTTACCGGAGAATCCTTATTCAAGGATAGGTGCGTCCGGGTTTGATTGTAGTAATATAATTCGCGTAAGATCGAAGCAGATGCCGAAGATGCTGCTCGCCAAATACGACGACATGGTCAAGGCAGTCGCGTCGGATCGAGCCGATGAGCCTCTCACAATATCCGTTCTGCCATGGCGATCGCGGCGAGGTTGGACGATCCCGAATGCCCATCGTCCGAAGTCGCCGGACGACAATATCGCCATATGCGCGATCTCGGTCGCGAATGATATATCGCGGCGCTTCCTCCCAGCCGAATGCTTCAGGGAGTTGACGAGCTATCCATTCGGCATTCGGATGCGCGGTCGTTCCAATCCAGAGGATTTCACCATGGTGCAGAATCAAGAATCCGTACAGCAGTCGAAATGAGATCGTCGGGACCACAAACAGGTCCATCGACGCGATGCCGTTAGCATGGTTGCGAAGGAACGTCTTCCATCCCTGGCTCGGAGGCCGCCTGCCCCGAGCCATGTACTTGGCAACCGTCGTCTGCCCGACCTCGATACCAAGCTTGAGCAGTTCGCCGTGGATCCTTGGAGCGCCCCAGAGCGGGTTCGCACTGCTGATGTCCCGGATCAACTCCCGAACGTCCATAGACACCTTTGGACGGCCGCCACACGGCCGCGACCTCCATCGCCAATACAAGCGGAAACCTGCGCGGTGCCAACGAATGACAGTTTCAGGTCTGACAATTGCCAAAGCGCTCAGCACACCAGGAGCCAAGCCATACAGCCCAACGAATACCAAACGATCGATCCTTCCGAAGGTCGGCCGCTTCGGCGACTTGCGCCGCAGGATATTGACCTGATGGCGAAGCGTCAGGATCTCGATTTCCAGCAAAGCTCGCGATCGGAACAATCCAATCAGCCCGCACCAGATCAGTCTGCAAAGCTCGATCATCGAGCAGAAGCTTCACCCGATTCGCTGCTGTTCACCAGTCGTATTAGGTTTGCGACAGGGGCAACGGTCGCCATCCGGCAGAGGCAATTGCGCGACGGCGTCCCGCATCCGCACGCGGGCCTGTCTTGAGCATGCGGACCATCCTCGATCTATTTCGCGCCTGCCAGCCAGGCAGCCTGCGACCCCGTGGCCGTTCGCCGAGCGGAACATTTCGGCATCGGAGGCGTTTTTTCGGACTGAAGAAACGCCATTGGGGAGACGCATGTGCTGACGCGAAACGACCGAACTGCGCTTACGCTTAAGTGTCCCGCGTGCAGTCGGGCGACGCCGCAACGGTTTCTTTACATCAAGAACGGTTGCGACATCTTTCAATGTCGTGACTGCGGACTGGGACGCACCGAGGCATCGAGCTTCGATCCCCTCGCCTATTATGACGATGGCTACTTTTCCGGCCGTCAGTCCGACGGCTACGCCGACTATCGCGGCGCCGAACCGGTGCTACGGCGCGAGTTCGCCCGCACGGTCGAGTTCATCCGGCACCGCAAGCCACAGGGCTGCCTGCTCGAGATCGGTTGCGCCTACGGCTTCTTCCTCGATGAAGCCCGCCGCGCCGGATTTGAGGTGAGCGGCATCGAGCCAGCGGAGGCGGCTGCTGCCCATGCTGGCGATCTCGGCTTGAACGTCGTCTGCGGCTTGCTGAGCAAAGCGACTCTCAAGTCGCTTGGCACCCTGGATGTCATCGTCTTCCTCGACGTCATCGAGCATCTGCCCGACCCGCCGGAAGCCCTCGCGCTGTGCGCGGACCATCTCCGGCCGGACGGAATCATCGTGCTGACGACCGGAGACTTCGGTTCCTTGGCGGCGCGGTCGACCGGCGAGCATTGGCGCCTGATG
>WNFW01002061.1_pt1 | contig 13728 bp, 16 predicted proteins | sample 5400131 | NCBI WGS metagenome assembly WNFW01 (sample SAMN13153362, study PRJNA577476) | soil metagenome | isolation source: 20 cm soil or saprolite under grassland replicate 1 | place: USA:California | collected 2016-06-15 | reverse complement strand
CGCCAGTTTGGGTTATCAAAGAATTCCGGCTCGATCTCGCTGCGCCAGACCTGCCAACGTAGCTCAGCAGGAACCCAGCGCAGCGGATCTCCGTAGTTCCGGTGGATGCCTACCTTTACGCTGGACTCGGCCAAAAGGTGCCTGACCTCATCTCGGCTCAGGTCGTTTCTAACACGCTCCCACTCTTGGCCAGCCTCGTCAAAGAGGCGATCTTTGGTAACGCGGTTTTTTGGTTCCTTTGAGGGCCTGTTCCGGTGTCCGGGTCCGTTGGGTCTGCCCATTGGGTCTGGCTATTCTGGCAGACAAGTCGAGTTGGCCCCGGGTTAGCCCCTGCTTCTTATTCGAAAAGTGTCCGCCGCAGGCTATGACCCGGCCAATTCGATTGTTCGATTAGTGTCCGCCACGGGCTATGACCATCTCTGGCTCAGACGGCAAGTTCCACTCATCTCTTCAAAAGCCAGTGGGCATCACCCGGAACGAGGCGGACCGCCGGCGTGTACATATGGTGATGATGCCACCGGTGAGGCGGCTAATGACTTTGGTGGTCGCCCTGACAGCTTGTGTCGTGCTCGCCGCAGGCTGCTTTTCGAGCCAGACGGCGAGCCGACGTCCGTCGACCACACTGCCTACCCCAGCGTGCACCTCCTATACGGCGGAGGCCACCCGGCTTACCGTCACAGCCTTCCTCGATGCCTACAACGCCGGCGCGCCAGACGTCACTGATCGGTTTATAGCCCCAGCCGAGCAATTCCAATGGTATGGGGCGCCAGGACGACAATTCCCGGACGACCCCGTCGCCACAGATCGCGCAACGCTGCCAGCCTACTTTGCGTCTCAGCACGCCAAGGGAGACAAGCTAGAGCTGAAATCGTTTAGCTGGTCCAGCATCACCTATCAAATCAATGGTGGCGTAGCCAACTTCGGGTATACGCTCATCCACAGAGTGGCGGGCGGGGCAGCACGCGATGCCCCCGGAAAGGGCGCACTGGCGTGCGCCTCAGGGAAGATCGCGGTTTGGCTCATCAGTAGCTGGTAGGCGCGGAGCCGAGGTCCGGTATCGAATCGAGACGTTCGATTAGTGTCCGCCACGGGCTACCACCTTTCCCCCAAAGCGGCGGGCCTACACTGCGGGGCATGGCTCCTGATCGAACCCGCGAACTCGCCAAGAGCGAGGTGACCGAACTGCCGGAGGCGCGCTTATGTCCTCCCGGCGCGCGGATAGTGTACTCAGGCGCCTCCGGCACTTGGGAAGGCCATGGATATGACAATCTCCTCTTGGGTGCGCACTTGGATCGGTACTTCGAAGGCCCGCAGGGGTTTGATCAAGTCGTCGCCTGGTACGAGAAGCACCTCATGGAACTCGGGTGGCCTACGGGAACCACGATCGATAGTGCTGACGGCACGCGCTGGATCCGGTGGAAGTGGGACTTAGAGAGCATCGACCTCATCGATCGTGTTATCGCCCCGGACGACCCAGTGGCCTCAAAGCCATCTGAGTGGCGCGGGGTGCGACTCGCATCGGAGCTACCCCCGGGCTGGTGGGCATGGTCCGTGTATTACCAACGTGAACCGCCTCCCGGCAAGGAGCGTCCGGCATCGCTAACCCCGCCGTCCGAGGAGGAGGAATTCGACACGGTGTTCCTCCTGCTCGAAAGGTTTGTCGCGCGCGAAGGGCATGCCGATGTGCCGGACGATCACGTCGAGGAGGGGGTTCACCTCGGCAACTGGGTCGCAAACACGCGTTACTCGCAGGCCAACGGGGGTTTCCCCAAGGCATGGGCCGCTCGGCTCGAAGCGCTGCCCGGATGGCGCTGGCTCTCCGGAAACGACCTAGTCCTTTTAAAGAATTTTGCCCTTCGTGAAGGCCACACCAGGGTTCCTGAAGATCACTACGAAGAAGGCCGGCCGCTGGGCCTGGCCGTTCGCGGTTGGCGCGAATTCCACCGTAGGGGCGGAAACTGGCGGCTAACACCAGAATTCGAGCAACGACTCGAGTCTATCGACGGCTGGGAGTGGTAGCTCTGCACCGACCAGCGAGGATTCGGGAACCGACCCAATTCGATTGTTCGATTAGTGTCCGCCACGGGCTAGATCCTGCTTCCAAGGCCGTAACCTCGATCGCCGCCCATCGTTTGGACGGTCATGATCTGGCAGGCGGTAACCCGCTCCCGTCGAAGGTCGGTAGCGGCGTTTATCCTGGTGATCAGTCTCTCAGCCCTCACCACTTGGTTTGTTCGAGCCAGCATCGCCGGCCCAGCCGCGGATCCGGGAGGACGGATCCTGAACACACTTCGGACCACTGAACTGGCGCTGCCCCAGGATGCCCGTGTCCTTTACCGGTACGGGCTTGAACCGAAATGGGACTCATGCGACGGGCGCCCGGGGACGTTCGGCTGGGACAACATCGTGGTTCAAATTCACTTCGAGTCACAGAGCTCGAGTGATGCCGTGGTTCAACGGGCCGATCGGGCCTTTCGCCAACTGGGTTGGAACCCAGACTATGTGAACAATCAACCCACATTTATCCAAGTAGGCTGGACGAGGCGTCTGGATAACGGTTCCGTCGCGAAGGCTCAGATGTCGGACGGGGTGCCCGACCAGAGCGCAGCAACACCACGCTGGGACTTGTTCGTCACCGCGCCACCGGTCGGACCTCAGGCTTCCGGCTGCTGACTTCGTTTCTACGCGGACGCGAGGCCGAAATCGAATGTTCGATTAGTGTCCGCCACGGGCTAAAAACCCTCTTTCCGCGGCTCCCAACTTGAACTATTTTTGATCCTTGGCTAATCCCGGCGCCAACCGAATACCCATCAACAAATCGAGACGGCCTAGTCGGGTGCAACCAGCCAGGCTAGATGATGCGTCGGACAGCCGAGAATCGGCTTACTCATGGACTCGTCCGGGACAAGGCCGCCACCCAGGTTCGAGTCGTCGCCAACAATCGCAATCGCATGCCCGTGATCGTCGAGGATACGTGTTGGCTTGGCTCGAGCGGAATAGCCGCCCGGCCAGATCAGGTACATCCGACCTTGCTCGCTGCTCATCCAAAAGCAAGCCGTGCCATCGGGGTTAACGAGCCCTTCGAGGTGGCCACTCAGCGCAGCCTGAAAGCCGAATCGACTCGGCGACGTAGTGAAGGTGGCCACGCGGTATGCCGGATCGCCACGCAGAAGTAGGTAGCCGCTGATTCCGGCCGCAGCTACTAGGCCAGCGACTGCCGGTGCCCAGACTCTCATGAGACTATAACGACACTCGTTCCTAGAGTGTGCCGTCCTTCCGCGTCACCGACCGCCGCCCATTTTGAGCGTTCGAATAGTGTCCGCCACGGGCTAGATCTCCACGTCAGATTTCCTGCATCTCGAAAGGGCGGCGTCTATGGTTTGGCCGGGGTCAAAACTCCTCGAACTCCAAGTCCGATCTCAGCTCGTCGTCCTTGCTCGCTAGCTCGAGTCCCGACTTCTCTGAGGCATCCCACTTATCTGAGGCATCGAGTTTCTGGGATGCGTCCCATTTATCCGAGGCATCGAATTTCTGGGAAGCGTCCCATTTATCCGAGGCATCGAGTTTCTGGGATGCGTCCCATTTGTCCGAGGCATCGAATTTCTGGGAAGCGTCCCATTTGTCCGAGGTATCGGCGACCTTCATGGAATTATCCGACGGCGCCTCCTTCATGCTGGGATCCGCAACTTCGGCCTTACCGGACGCATCCGGACCGGACCTACCTCCGGAGGTCTCTTCCCCGAGCCAGTCCTCAAGACCGCCGAATGCGTTGCCGAAGAAGCTGCCCTGCAGTGTGGGTCGCGAACCAGCCATCAGGTCACCCACCGCACGGTTGCCGGCGGTGGCCTGGAGGTCGCGGATCGACTGTTCGACGTTGGCCGGCCGAGGCTTGGGTGTCTTTGCCGATGGCTTGCCGCGCTCCAGCGTCTGGTCGTCAAGGCTCTGCCGGTCGTGCGTCTTCATGATGTCACCAGGCTCCTTTCCCTACGGTCAACGTCAATGTCGACCAATCCGCGTGGGTCGCGCGCCGACCCGTCGATCTCCAGAAATCCGAAAGCAAAGAGTTCGGTTACGAGCTGAATGGCAGTGCGGGCCACGTCGCCCGCCGTCATACCCCGCGTCGGGGTGAGTTGAGAGGCCAGGGTGCGCAGCGACCGATTACCGTCGAGCTGCCCCAGCAGGCGCGCTCCGAACTCTCCGAGCGATACTCGGATCGGGATCCCACCGATCGTTTCCAGGTATTGGCCTTCGACCACATACGATCCGCCACGGCTAACGCCGGTCCGGTGAATGCGATGGCCGGGGTGCGGCCGGAATCTCTGTTCGAGCAACTCGTTATCCGGCATGAGGGATAAGCGGTCGCTCGCATCGAAGATCTGCAGCAGCTGTTGGGAGGCGTCCTGGATCGGACCCGAGAGCATGCGGGCCGACCGCATCCAGTTGACCCCGGACCGGCGACGGAGGATGACGGCCCCCGAGCTCATTGCCCGGATACCAAGACCGTCGTAGTAGCCGAGCCACCGGTCAAGCGTTTCGGCAAACTCGGCCTCTTCCTTGATCCAAAGCGAGGCGTAGGTCACCGGATCGTACGTGCGGAAACGGAGTAGCAGGGCATCGCAGCCAACGCCTCGAACCCAGCCGGCGAGGGGCGCTTGCCACGCCTCTCCTTCACCGTGCGCCCAGCTGACCAGGATCGAGGCGAACCCGCCGTCGGTCAGGTGACGAGCGGCTCCCCGCACCACGGTTCGGCTCAATTCGTCGCCGGCCATCCCGCTATCGCGGAAACGAAGGCTCGAATCTGGCGACAGCACGTAAGGGGGATTCGCCACGATGAGGTCAAATGCTTCTCCCGCGAGCGGCTCGAACAGGTCACCCTGGCGGGTCATCGGTATAGCGAGACGATTGAGGGCAGCGTTGAAGCGGGTATATGCCAGCGCTCGTGGGTTAATGTCCGTCGCCACTACCTTGTCGCAGTGGTTCAATGCGAGCAGCGCCTGAATGCCGGAGCCGGTGCCGAGATCGAGCACGCGCCCAGCCTTTAACCGGACCGTAAGTGCCGCCAGGGTTCGCGGGGCCGGGCCGAGACCGATGACATGATCGCCCATCAGCGGCTCACCTCGACGGGCCGGGTCGTGGGCGATCAGCAGGTCTTGGGCCGCGTCGATCGCGATCAGCGGGATGAGAGTGTCCTGCTCCCAGGTAACGAGGGCAAGACGGACGAGGTAGTCGACCGTCGCCGCCCCGACGGCGTGGGTGAGTTCATTCCTGGGGACGGGAATCCCGAGGCAGAATGCCTTGATGAGTGTGTGAAGCGCGTTCCCCGCAGCGAGCCGCTGGCGCGCAACCTCGCTCCCGCGCGGATCGTGCATGAGGCTGGAGCTGGTGCCAACCGCCTGCCGGAGCCTGGCCTCGCTGTAACCTGCTCGGCGCAAAGCGTCGCCGAACTGGGAGACCAGCGGGTGACTGACGTCAGACCCAAGCACGATCTAACGGTCGGCATCGGTTCGGTCGCATTCAAGGCGCAAAGGTACCAACCAACGGGCACGGAACCGGAAGCGAAAGGGCAGGATGGGGCGCATCATCACGACGGCCTGAGTCCCTGCACTCTTTCCGACGGGCTACCCTTGGACGAGTGGAAATCGATCACGTACTCATTGCCGTGGTCGACTTGGCAGCCGGTGCGCGGGAGATGGAAGAGCACCATGGTCTCGCTTCAATAGAGGGCGGCCGTCACCCTGGCTGGGGTACCGCCAACAGGATCGTGCCCCTCGGCGACACCTACCTTGAACTCGTCGCCGTAGTCGACGAGGCTGAAGCCCGGCACAGCGTCTTTGGGAGCTGGGTGAGCAGAGGTGCGAATATGTCTGGCCAGCCAGTCGGATGGGCCGTCCGTACGGACGACATCGAGGACGTGAGCCGGCGATTAGGGCTGACTGTGCGCGCCGGGTCGAGGGTGACGCCTACTGGAGACCGGCTCGAATGGCGGGCGGCTGGGATGGAAGAAGCTGCTGCCGAGAGCTCGCTTCCCTTCTTCATCAAGTGGGGCCCTCGGACTCCGTTCCCTGGTCACGCCGTTGTCAAGCACCGGGGCGGCACTCCGCGGATCACAGAGATCCTGACCCATGGTGATGCCGACCGGTTGGCTGACTGGCTAGACGGGCACGAACTCCCAGTCATCGTGAGTCCCGGCAACCCGACGCTCGCCGCCATTGTCCTCTCCCGAGTCGGCGGGGCAATCGTCCTCGGTACGCAAGATCCGTAACGGTGACAAACAAGGTACCCCGCCGCCCACGCGCTGTGCGCCGTTTTCTGAAGGGACGTTCCCCCTAGCGAGCCGGGGAAACAACGATTGTCCCGCTCCTAATCGCTGGACCGGTACCGGCGATCGCCGGCGGGCATTCTGGACTCCCATCCGCGATTCCGAAACCTGCCCGGTCAACGGGCGGACCGTAGCTCTGGGGATCGTTCTCGGTAACGGTGGCCTGCATAATGTCCCCACCGCGGAAGACGCCGGTCGGGTTGTCCATCCATCCGTCCATTACGGCGTGATTTCCGCTGACCAGAAGGCAGGCTATCTGTCCAGTCGCTTGCCCCTCGCAGTTGTCGGCTTGTAGTACGGTCATGATGAATGTGCCTGCAGCACCTGTCCCGTCATGCTTGCTGGTCGCCGCGAAGTTGACGTGCATCTTGCAGTCATTGAAGCCGGTACCGGTTACGAAATCACCGCCCGCGAAATTGAGGCTGGGATCGATGGCTACGGGAGGATACGGTTGCGACGAGGTCTTCTGGTCTGATGGGCTCGGTTGCGCGGTTGGGCTGTCATGGGGGCTCGTACTCTTCTGAGCTAAAAGCGCTCTCGGCCCAAAGGTGAGGATCGCGGCAGTCGATACCGCACCCACGACCAGAATCGCGGCCGCAACGACGATAGCCGTGCCTACCCGCATGGTCGAGGCTCGCCTACCATCAACCGAGCAACGCGACCACGCTCCCAATCTTCCAGAGCCTAATTTCGAGCCTTCGATTTAGTGTGCGCCACCGGCTATGACCACTGCGTTCGCTTCGGAAACGATGAGTGTACGATCGGACTCGGGGTCGCGTTTTACGCCGACGGCCGACAAGAGAGGTGAGTCATGGAGCAGGTGCTGACGATCTCGACAGCTTGGGGAACGAACGACGCAACGAAGGCGACGATCCCTTTCCATCTGGCCCGCGGCGCCAAGCAGACCGGAGTTGATGTTCGCATCGTTCTCGTGGGCGACTCGACGGACCTGATCCGCTCGGGCGTTGCAGCGACGGTACGAGGCAAGGGCGTACCACCGCTTAGCGAGGTCCTAGACTTCGCTCGGGAGAATAAGGTCCCAATTCACGTCTGAAAAGGGTGCGCTGAGGCCCGTGGGGTCTCTCAGGCCGAGGTTGATGCCGTCGGCGGATCGTGGATAGACCCAAAAGGTTGGACGCGCTTGATTATTGAGGGTCGTAACATCGCGTTCTGATCAGATGGCACAACGCCTTACGGCGCCAAGCCGCTCGACGGACCCTCTTGACATCTTGCGTCAGACGCCTAATAGTCGAGACGAGGGCCGTGAGTCACGCCCGTGCGGCTCAGGGCAAATGGCAGAAAAGGGGTGGGAAAGATGGAACGTTCGCTCTACGAGCGCCTGGGCGGGATCGATTCGATTACCGCTGTCGTCGAGGATTTTCGCGATCGGGTGGCGGCAGACGACCGGATCAACAAGAAATTTGCCAGGACAGACCTGGTACGCCTCAGGAAGATGCTGATCGATCAGGTCTGCGAAGCCACCGGGGGACCGTGCAAGTACTCGGGCCGCAGTATGAAGGCAGCCCACGAAGGCATGGCGGTCACGAGCGGCGAGTTCGACGCCCTCGTGCAGGATCTCGTGGCGACCTTTGACCACTTCAAGGTCGGCCAGAAAGAGCAGGGTGAGGTCCTTGCTGTGCTTGGTCCGTTGAAGACCGATATCGTCGAGCTCGATTCGAGCCAGGTGGGGACGCCACTTCCGGCTGCGTATCAGGCGGCGCCGGCGCTCGCCAGGTAGGGTTGTCTATCCGGTAGCTCTTCTATCTACCCGCGGCGCTGGCCAACGTACCGGAATCCCAGCGGCTGGATCGCACCTGTCTCAATGGCCCGACGCTCGTGCGCTTCAGTGTCTACATCCCCTGGAAATTGGTGCAGGTAGGGTGTCCAGGTGAAGAATCGCATTGCGAATCGTCGATCCAGTGCCTTTCGGAGTTGCGGGTAGCGATGAAGGTCGTGAAAGGTTCGCCGCCACTTCTTCAAGGAATCCGCAGCGGTACGACCACCCAGACGTTGTCGGAACCTTGGCTTCAGGGCGCTGCGCCGCATCCAAAACCACTCGGCGGTCTTTCGGTCGAATTTGTCCCAGGCGAATTCATACACGATGATGCGGCCACGCGCGCGCAAGAGGCCGCTGATCCTGTCAAGGACAACGGCCAGGCTGTCGACATGGTGCAGCGCGAGGCCGGCCACTGCGACATCGAAACGTCGGGCGTCATCGAAATCTTCGATCCGGGCCTGGCGGAAGATCGGACCCTTCGGCGCTCTGGGATCAACGGCGACGACGTCATACCCATTGCGTTTCAGGGCACGCGCGAGCCGACCGTCTCCGCATCCGACTTCGAGGACCCGCGCAGGCGGACGTGGGAGTGTGGACTTAACCCACGCCTCAGTGGACATCCAGGAGGATGGCGGTTTCGTTGCCGACCGTCCAGGCATCGTGTCCGGGCGGGATCACAAAGGCGTCGCCAGCTACGAGCTCACCTTCCGAGCCATCCCGGCCGACGATTTTCAGCCGCCCTTGGACCATGTATCCGACGTGCCGAACCTCGCAGCGATCGGTCTTCGCCATCGGCTTGATGTGCTCCGACCACCTCCAACCGGGCTCGTAATGCAGGCGGAAGATGCTCACGTCACCCAGCTTCACGACCTCCGCCTTGCCCTTGCCGAAGGCGCGTGTTTCGTCGGGAGCGTCAAGGCTCTGCTTGTGAACCGCCGCCTTCTCAGTTGTCGATGTGTCTGCCATCGCGACCTCCTTGTAATTCGAATCGTCGGCTGCTAGGTACGTCCCTCGGCGTCCGGTACGTGGGCGGCGCTGCCGGTGTGCCCATGGCTATCGAAGCGAGCCTACACCCCGATGTCTTTGCGGACGAAGCGCAGGGCGCCAAGGCTCAGCGCGACGGCGCTGAGGGCGAGGACCCCCAGCAGTGGAAGCAGCGGCAGCCCGTGCAGCAGCGGCGTGCCGTAGTAATAGAAGGGCGACAGGCGCAGTGTGGCATCCGGCCACTTGAGTTCCGGTCCGATGAAGCTGATGAAGAACCAGATCAGTAAGAGGAAGCTCAGAAGCCCGGTGTCGGCGGCGGTGCGGAGCCAGCCGGCGGCCAGGTAGCCGACGGCGGCAATCAGAAGACCCAGCGGGATCATTCCCAGCGTGGCCGCCGCCAGGTTGCCCAGGTCGAGCGTGAGCCCTGAGGCCGCGGCGGCAACGGCCGACGCGAGCAGCGTGATCACCCCAATGAAGACGGTGGCAGAGCCGAGCGCCGCGAAACGCGCCAGGAGTACGCCGAGGCGCCGCTGTGGCGTCGCCAGCAGCAGCTCGAGCCGGCCGTCTTGCTCATCGGCGGACCAGCCGTTGACCTGGGTGACGGCAAACGCCATGAGGAAGAGCGGCAGCAGGACAAACATCGCGCTGAGGAAGCCGGCGTTGAAGCTGGCGTCCCCTCCGCCGATGTTCTTGATCAGGTTCATGACGGTGGGCGAGCTCGCGAACAGCGTCGACAGCCTCGCCTCCATCTGCTGGACGACGAAAATCATCCAGCCGGCGAAGCCCGCGATGCCCAGCGTCCACCAGACGGCAGGCATGGCGATCATGCCGAGGCTGCGCGCGTAGACCGAGCGCAACGACCAGTCTCCAACCGGCAGGGTACGACTCGCGGCGTGTGCAGGCCGCCGGAGCCAGCGAGGCAGTGGGACCGTCCCTCCCACATCGCGGCGAGCGAAGAGCCAGACCGCCGCAGCACTGAATACCAGGGCCAGGACGAGCAGCAGCACCATCGCGCCGGCATTCGTGCCGTAGCTCGGCACCAGGGGCTTGCTCCGGTTGTAGTAATAGATCGGAGAGAAGCGCGAGATCCACTCGCTGTTCGGAATGACGCGGTGGACCATGTCCATCACGATGAAGACGAGGAGCAGGCCAGCGGTCGAACCGGCCGCCGGACCTGCCTCCTGGGTGAATTGCGAGATCAGCAGGGCGACGCCGCCAATCACGGCGCAGAGCAATGCGAGGTTAAGACCGAAAAGCAGGCCATCCCCCAGGCTGAAGCTGCCACCGAACTTCTGCCCACCGGCGAACGTCAGCAGCCCGATCAGCAGACCCATCGCAAGCAGCGCGGTCCACATCGCCGCCAGCTTCTCCAGCGCCACCCCCAGCCTGGCGCGGGGCAGCGAGAGCAGCACGTCGAGCGAGCCGCGATCTTCCTCGCCGCGCAGCATGCGGCTCGCGGCGAGCAAGGGCCAGACCGCGATCAAGAAAATGAAGATGCCGATCTTAAACGTCGCGTAGCCACCGATGGTGTCGACCGCGACCACGTCGGCGTTCCATGCGAAGGTCGCGGCCAGGCCGACCAGCTGCTCCCGCGCCTGCGGCGTCGAGAGGAAGGTGGCCACGCTCGCCATCGGCGACACCACGACGAGTCCCATGCCGATGCCCCAGCCCAGGATCGGGACGCGGTAGTCGCGAAGCGTCTTGAGGAAGACGCTCCTAAGCCACATGGTCGGCCTCGGTCGAGCGCGGGCCGTCCCCTTCGTAGTAGCGGAGGAAGATGTCCTCGAGGCTCGGCTCGTAGCTGGTCAGCGAGACGACCGGATAGCGCGCGGCTGCCTTGACGACCGCATCCGCGGACCCCTGCATCGCCAGGCGCACCCCATGTCCATGATTCAGCGCCTCCACCTCGAGCACCCCGTCGAGCGTCTTGAACGTCTCAACGGGAATCGCCGTGGCGAACGTGATCGTCATCTCGTAACGCTTGATGGCCTTCACCTCAGCGACGTCTCCGATGCGCACGATCCGTCCGGCGCGGATGATGCCAACGGTGGTGCAGGTCTTTTCGACTTCGCTCAGGACGTGCGACGAGAGAAAGATGGTGCGCCCTTCATCGCGTGCCTCGAGGACCATGCGATCGAATTCCTGCTGGTTGAGTGGGTCGAGGCCGCTCGTCGGCTCGTCGAGGATCAGTAGTCGCGGGCGATGCATGAAGGCCTGGATCAACACCACCTTGCGCTTGTTTCCGGTCGAGTACTGGCGGAACTTGCGGCTGGTGTCGAGCTCAAAGCGCTCGACCAACCGCTTGAGGTACGCGTGATCGACGCTACCCCGCAGGTGTGCGAAATACTCGAGGATCTGTCCGCCCGTCAGATTGGGATCGAGGGCAGGCTCACCGGGCACATAGCCGATGAGACGCTTGATCTGCAGCGATTGCTTCCAGCAATCGAGCCCGGCGATTCGCGCCGTGCCGGCGTCGGCGTGCAGCAGGGCCATCAGCAGGCGGATGGTCGTCGTCTTCCCCGCACCGTTAGGTCCCAGGAAGCCGAAGACATCGCCCTCCTCGACCTGGAACGAGACCTCGGCAATGCCGCGCTTGCCCCCGTAGCTCTTGGTGAGTTTTTCGACTTCGATGATGCTGGTCATGCCGTCTGCCTACTCAGCCGAACCAGAAATGCAGGGTCGACTCATCGGTGAGCGTCAGTGACCCCTTCGGTATGCCGAGGATTCGTTCGAAGGCCTCGGTGAATGACGCTACGGATCGCTGGACGACCGCGAAGGTGATGGTCCCCGCCTGGCGGCCGATGAAGTAGTCGTTCGCGAGTTCCTGAAAGCCGAGCATGAGCGAGACGAAGACCGTGGCGGTCTCGTCCGGTGAGGCGACATGGAACACTCCCTCATCGATGCCCTGCTCGATCACGGCGGAGAGCAGCGGGACCATGCGGCTCACGGTCAGCCGGCGGAGCTTTTCACGGACGATCGCGTTGCCGTCGGAGTTCCAGATCTCGATGATGGCGAGGACCAGGTCTTTTTGTTCCGCCTTGCGGCGGGCAATACCCGCGAAGAACGTCTCCAGCTTGCGCAGCGCCGGCACGTTCGGGTCATCCAGGAGAGGCGCCAGGTCCGCGATGGCCCCGTCGGCGAACCGCTCGACGACCGCCTCGAGCAGCGCCTGCTTCGAATCGAAGTAGTGGTAAAAGGCGCCCTTGGAGGCTTCGAGCTCGTCCAGGACGTCCTGGATGCTCATCGCCTCGTACCCTTTCGCCTGGACGAGGCGTTGGGCCACGTCCAGAAACGCGTCGCGACGGACCATATGACGCGTCGCATTCACGGTCCGGGCCATGCTTGCACTATATCAGACCGACGGTCGGTTTATTTATGGCTCAGCGTTCGCCAGGGTGCTCCCAAGCAGTACGCCGTCCGCCCAGTAGGTGCCGGTGGAGCTGAGCGGCAGCAGGTCCCAGGTGTCGCCGGCGTATGGCAGGACGTCCATCGCCACGATGCGACTCCCGTCGAGAAGGTCGCCCGGGTTCAGCTCGCCCACCCGGCGGCCGTCGCCGGTCGGGTGTCCGGGCGAGGCGACGACCGCGCGTCCGTCGGCGAGGACGACTCGGATCACCCGATGGCCGAATGGGGCGGGCGTGTACCGGACGATCGCGATCGGGGCCGCAACCCGCCTGCCGGCGTCGACCGTCCACACGAGCATGCCGGCCCGGAGGTCAGAGACGAGAATGGGCCCATCGGGGGTCCCAATACGGGTCGTGGCCGCGAGGCAGATCGGACAGCCACCCCGGCCGGGGAACTGGGTGGGATCGTGGCTCTCGAGCGAGATGACGCCGTGATCGTCGATGGTGCCGACGACGTGTTCCGTCGACGGCCTGCCCGCGATGTAGTCGAATCGGAACAGCTGGCCGTCGGCCTGCAGTGGCAGTGCCTGGAGCACCTGGACCTGCTGGACGATCCGGCGGTCGTCGTCGGCGGTCAGGTGCGCGGCGTCGAGCTTCTCGTGGTGAACAATCGCGTCGAAGCTGGTGGCGTCTTGAGATCGCAACGCCGCGACCTCTTGCGACGCCTCGTCGTCGGACGGCATGCGCACCACCGGCGGTCCGCAGAACAGCGGCGCTCCAATCGTGTCGATCAGCCGGTACTTCAGGTCGGGCGTCGTGAGCGGCTGGCTCACCCCGCCGTACTTCACTGAACCGCATGCGGTGAGGGCAAGCACGAGCATGGCGACCGTTAAGCGGCGCACAGGGTTAAGACGTCACCGATCGGAAAAGGTTCCACGAGGCAGGTGGCGCTGCCTGATGCCGTAGAGCGCCACCGTGCCGCCGCCCGCACCCAGCGCAGCCGCGAACGATCCTGCGAGAGCGAGCAGCAGCTGGCGGCTCGCGATGCCATAGGCGACGGCACCCAATCCCGGAAGGCCGAGCACGGCGAGGACCGCGAGGCCGAGCCAGATCGTGGCGGGCGTCACCCAGGTCGTGCGCAAGGAAAGCCCGCCCGGTCGAGACCACATCAGCGCCATGAAGCGATCCGCCACGGGCAGTAACCGTAACTGCCAGGCATCAAGCGGCGGCGCGTCTTTCGGAACTCGGGTCCAGGGATAGCTGATCACAGAACAACGCGCCGCGGGGTCACGGCTTTCTCCGCC
>WNFW01002058.1_pt1 | contig 13730 bp, 14 predicted proteins | sample 5400131 | NCBI WGS metagenome assembly WNFW01 (sample SAMN13153362, study PRJNA577476) | soil metagenome | isolation source: 20 cm soil or saprolite under grassland replicate 1 | place: USA:California | collected 2016-06-15 | reverse complement strand
CCGGCCGGCCAGCGCCTGGTCGATCTCCCCGACCAGGACCGGCAGATTCTCGCGCTCATTGTACACCGGGATGACCAGCGAGAGCTCAAGCGGGGCGGACATACTTGAGCTCGGGCGCGTCGGGGTACCGGCTGATCAGCCGGGCGATGACGGCCTCCGCTTTGGCGGCATCGTGCTCGTGGGTGCGGTAGATCTCGGCGAGGCGAATACCGGCGAGCACAACCCGGTGGGGCGGCGGCGGCGGATCGGCGTCGACCAAACGCTCCAGCATTGCGGTTTCGTCCTGAATGGTGATCGCCCGGCCACCCGGCATCGCTCCACCCGTCAGCGCGTTGCCCACGAACCGGCCAAGCGGCTCGAGCACCGTTCCGATCAGCGAGTCGAAGAACCCCCAGGCGCCCCACAGCGTGAGCACCAGCGCGACGAGCCTCCATTCGACGTACCCCGCACCGACCGATACCACGACGAGCGCGAGCGCAGCGAGCGCCATGGCCGCGCCCAGGATCGCGCGCATCACCCCGCGCAGACTCGGCGGATCTGCAAAGTCCACGGGGAGCAAGTTGACAGGGCCCGCCCGGCGGCGCAACCTACGCACGCGCATTTCACCCGGAGTGCTCCGTGTCCGACCTGCTGTCGCGCCGTGAATTCCTCGCCTCTGCCGCCGCCGGCGTGGCGGCTACGCAGGCGCGCGATATCCCGTTTCCGATGCGGCCGCCGCGGCCACTCCCGCCTCGGAGCCAATGGGTGGCGAAGCCCGTCGCGGTCTCGAGCGCCAACGGGCTGCGCGCCGTGCAAAAAGCGTTCGAGATGCTGCTGCAGGGAGCGGACACGCTCGATGCCGTGATCGAGGGCGTGAAGATCCAGGAGCTCGACCCGAACGACGACTCGGTAGGCTACGGCGGGTTGCCCAACGCCGATGGTGTGGTGCAGCTCGACGCGGCGTGCATGCACGGCCCCACCAAGCGCGCCGGCGCGGTAGGCGCGCTCGAGGGAATCAAGACCCCCTCCGAGGTCGCGAAGCTGGTGCTCAAGTACACGAACCACATTTTCCTGGTGGGGGAGGGTGCGAAGCGGTTCGCGCTCCAGTACGGCTTCAAGGAGGAGGACCTGCTCACCCAACATGCTCGCGAAGTGTGGCTGCACTGGCGGGCAAACCTGAACCCGACCGACGACTATCTGGACGTGCCGGAGACCCAGGACATGTCCGTCCGGCCCACCGGAACCATCAATTGTGACGCCGTCACCCCACAGGGCGACATTTCGTCCGTCACGACCACCAGCGGCCTGGCGTTCAAGATCCCGGGCCGGGTGGGCGACAGCCCGATCATCGGGGCCGGCCAGTACACCGACAACGACATCGGCGCCGCGGGGTCCACCGGGCGCGGCGAATCGAACATCAAGGTGTGCGGTGGCTTCCTGACGGTCGAATTCATGCGCCGGGGGATGAAGCCCACCGATGCGTGTCTCGAGACGCTAAAGCGTGTGGTCCAGCTCACGGAGCCGCGACTACTGGGCTCCGACGGCAAGCCGACGTTCGATCTCAAGTTCTATGCAGTGAACAAGCGCGGGGACTTCGGCGCCGCCTCGCTCTACCCGGGGCGGTACGCCGCGCACGACGGCACCGAGGCCAAACTCCGCGACATGGCCCACCTCTACGAGCGGCCCGCTGCGAGCCGCTAGCGCCGCGCTCGCGCTGCTCGCGGTCGCCGCGCCGGCGCTGTCGGCGCAGCGCTACTGGCGCAGCAACTTCTATCCCAATCTGTCCCACAGCCCGGGCGACGGGTTGTGGGTCGGGCTCCACTATGGCCGGTACAGCCCCGTGGGCTCCGCCGAGCGCCCGGAGCCGAACCTCGCGTCGATCAACCTCGATGTCGGGGCCAGTACCCAGGGCAGCTTCGCGTTCGTCGCGGACGCACAGGCACCGGCGTGGTGGGCCGGCTGGCGGGCCGGACTCACCTTCGGCGCCGTACGCGTGAATCGACTGGGCTATTACGGCCTGGGGAACGACACACAATACTCGAGGGACAGCGTCACGACCGCCGGGTCGTACTTCTACAAGGTCAGCCGCACCACTCTGTTTGCGCGGGTCAGCGTGCAGCGCCGCGTGGTCGGACCGTTGCGGATCCTGGCCGGCGCTACAATCGACCATTCCGACTTCCGGGCCCTCCCGGGGCGGAGCGTGTTCGGCAGCGACCTCGCGGCCGGGGTTATCGATCCGGGCACGATCCCCTTCACCGACAAGGTGATCCGCGCCGGCGTCGTCCTCGACACGCGGGACAACGAAATCGACCCGCATCGTGGCGTCGCCGCGGAAGCGCTGTTCGCGAGCGGCACGGGTTATACGCGCACGACTGGAAGCGCCCGGGTATATGTCCATCCCTTCCAACGGCTGGTTCTGGCGGGGCGGCTGGCGGCCGAGGGCACCGGTGGGAACCCGCCGCTCGCGGCGCTGGAGCTGATGGAGTCGTCGGCGCGGCCCTTCGTGGCGGTAGGTGGCTACTACTCGCTCCGCGCGTACTATAACGGTCGGTTCACGGGGCCGGGCAAGCTGATCGGCGGCGTTGAGGTGCGCTACGCGCTCGTCTCGGTACCGAGCCTGCTCGAGGTCAAGCTGGTGGCGTTCTACGACGCCGGTCGCGTGTTTGAACGCCCGGAGGCGGTCCGGCTCACCACCACCGGCCTGCACGAGAGCGGCGGCGCCGAGCTGGCGGTGCGCCTGCTCCGCAATTCACTCCTGTGCATGGGCTACGGCCACGGGAGCGATGGGGGACGGTTCCTGTTCGGGACCAGTTGGAGTTATTGACGCACGACGGGTGACCCCGTCGGCAAAAGCGACAAAATCTCCCGCAGCGTCGACTCGCCTTTGTCTTTCGCGTACCAGCGGCGAATCTGCGGATAGAGCTGCTCCTTCGGCGTCGTCTTGCGCGCCTCCATCACCCACGCCTGCAGCTCCGCCGGTCGCGACCCCCAGTGGCCGATCTCCTGCCACCGGTCGTCGAGCACGACCACGATGGGGATGGCGCGGGAGGTTCCGGTCAGGTAGCGGTCCATCACCTCCGGGTGCTCGTCACGCCGCAGGATCCGCATCTCCAGGCACTGCGCCTGCGCGCCGAGCTTCGCGACGTAGGGGATCGTATTGGAGGCGTCGCCGCACCAGTCTTCGGCAAGCACCAGCAGGCGCAACGTCCGTCCCCGCTCGCAAGCGCGCTCGAGCGCCCAGGCCGGGATATGGGCCAACCGGTACACGCCGGTCCACAGCGCGCAGTGCTCGGTCGACTGTTTCAGGAACTCGTCATAGGTCAGCGCCTGGTCCCACAGCGCGCGGAAGTCGAGATCAGTCATGGTCATGCAAGAACGGCGCGGCGGCGCGCACGGTTCCGGGCGTTGTAGGGACAGGCCGCCGGGGGTTCCCGAAGCGACTGCGTCGTTTTGTCGCGGAGGGAACCCCGGTGGCCTGTCTAGATCTCCCGGATTTCGACGCCCCGCTTCGCCAGCTCGGCGACGTAGTCACCGAACGGCACCGCTTCATCGGGGGTGTGCACCCCCATCGCAGCGATGCGGCCGTCCGCCTGCATGAGGCCGGTGATGGCGAGCGAGTACCCCGTGGTCCGCATCATCGCACTGATCCCGTGCGCCTCATCCGCGTAGTCGAGCAGCTGCCAGGCGACCGGCTTCCCGTTTTTTCCCCGCACTTCGACCCGCAGCGCGACCAGGTCGCGCCCCTCGGGCTTCGTGAGCTTGGGGGACACGGTGGCAATGAACGCCTCGCGCGGCACGACTTCCTTTCCTTTCACCTTGACCGGCGTGAGGTCGAGGAGGCCGAGCTCGCGGATCGGTCGCATGATGCCGATGTGCCCCGGGTAGCGCAGCGTCTTGTACTCCATGGTGCGGACCCTGCCCTCGTACGCCCAGGGCAGCGTGGAGATGCCGCCGCCGGTGTGAAACGCCTCGAGCTGGCCCACGGGCGGCGGAAATGTCACGTGCTCGAGCTCGGAGAGGGCGTCCACGCGCGCCGGTTTGCCGTCGCGCAGCACCCAGGACGGCGTCGTGTAGTAGTCGAGCGCGCCCTCGAGCGAATACACGATTTGGTAATTGAGCGGGGGCTCGGGGTGCTGCGGCAGGCCGCCGACGTAGATCTTCACGGATTCGGCGGTGCCGACCCGTCGGATCCCTTCGGCCGCCAGCACGTTGACCATGCCGGGCGCGAGGCCGCAATCGGGGATCACCGACACGCTCCGTTGCTTCGCCTCGGCGTCGAGCTTCTTCTGCTGAAAGACGATCTCCGTGTTGCCACCCAGGTCGGCGCAGTGGATGCCGGCGTCCACCGCGGCACGAGCGACCTCAAGATTGAAGTAGTAGGGCGCCGCGTTCTGGACCGCTGCCTGACCGACCATCGCGGCGCGCAGCGCGGCGCCATCTTGCACGTCGAGTTTCAGGAGGGTGAGCCGTTTTCCGACGTGGGCTTCTAGGAAGCCGGGAATGCGCTCGGGCTTCAGGTCGGCAATGGTGACCCGCTCAACTTCGGGCTGCCGCAGCAGATCATAGGCGCACGCCGATCCCTGAAGTCCAGCGCCCAGTACCAGCATGCGCATCGCGCAACCGCCTCCGCATGAACGGGGGAAAAGAAGCGGCGGAAAGCTAGATGGTCACGGCAGGCGACGGTAGGTCGGGTTAGATTCGCCTCCGATGACTCAGGCCGACCTCACCCGTGAGCGGCTCGTGCGAGCGGCGCTCGAGCTGTTCACCGCGCAGGGCTACCACGAGACCACCACGCCACAGATCGCGAAGAAGGCCGGCGTGGCGGAGGGCACGATCTACCGCCATTTCACGAGCAAGCAGCATTGCTTCAACGAGCTGTACCGCACGGCGGCACGGTGGGCGGGACAGCTCGTCAAGGACGCCGACGCCCTCAAGGTCGGACCCCGCGAGAAACTCGCCGAGCTCGCCCGCGGGCTGGTGACGGGAGCGACGCACGAGGCGGCCGTGGCCAGGCTGTTCTTCATTCAGCGGCACGAGGACCTCCTGGACGAGGAAAGCCGCAAGACCGCGCGTGACTTCCGGCTTGGCCTCGAGAGCCTGATCGCACAGGGCAAGGCCGACGGCTCCGTGAAGGCCGGCGCCGCGGAGGTATGGGCCGGCGTGTGGCTCGGCGTGGTGACGCTCGTGATCGATCGGGTGTCGGCCAAGGAATGGCCGGAGACGCACGCTGGGGTGAAACTGGCGCTGGACGGAGCCTGGGACGCGATCGCCGCGACGCGGGGGTGATCCCCGCAGGACGTGCGTGATTCGCCTGCCGGAGCCCGCTCCGCGACAAAAATACGCAGTCGCTTCGCGGGCCCCGGCAGGCTCATCGGCGCGCACGGTGAGGTCGTCGGGGTCCCACGCAGCGACTGCGTCGTTTTGTCGCGAAGTGGGACCCCGACGATCTCACCCCCGCCGCAGCTCGAACAGCTCGATTTCCGGGGGCGCGAACACGCGGATCGGCACGCCCACGACGCCGATCCCGCGGCTCACGTACAGCTGGCTGTTGGCTCGCTGGAAGTGCCCCATCACGTACTTGGTGATCAGGCTCCCGGGCGACCAACCGATCAGCGGCAGGTAGAACTGGCCACCGTGGATGTGTCCCGCCAGGGTCAGCGGGATGCCGCGCGGGGCGGCCGTGTCCCACGCTCCGGGACGATGGGCCAGCAGCACGTGAAACGCGTCCGGCGGCGCCGCACGCCGGGCCGCGTCCACATCGGCCTGCTGCGGATCGTCCGCGGTCCAGTTGTGCGGGTCGTCGATGCCCAGGAGGGCGAGCACCGCCCCGTGCCGCTCGACCACGTGGCAGCCGTTCTGCACGAACACCTGACCCGCCTCGCGACAGCCCTGGATGACCTCGCGCTCGCCGGTGTAACGGTCGTGGTTGCCGAGCACGGTCACCACGCCGAAGGGCGCCGAGAGCTCCCGGAAAGCCCGCACGTACGCCGGGATGTAGGAGCGGGAGATGTCGATCATGTCTCCCGTCTGCACGATCAGATCGGGCCGAAGGGCGTTCGCCTGCGCGACGATCTCCTGCATCATGTCCTCGCCGAGGTGCATACCGGCGTGCAGGTCCGAGAGGTGAAGCAGCGTGAGCCCATCGAGCCCGGGCGGGAGATTGGGAAACACGAGCGTGCGGCGGGTGACCTGAGGAAGTCGGTAGGCGCTCCAGATGCCGTACGTCGACAGCGCGGCGCCGGCGCCGGCGTAGGCGTACACGCCCCGCGCGAGGAACCTCCGGCGTGAAACCACAGCGTGGTGCGTGGTGAGTAGTTGCTCCCGGTCCGCGGCGCCGACCTCCGCGCCGCCGCGAACCACAAACCACGCACCACGCAGTCTTGTCGCGAGCCACCAACCTCCCTTTCCCAGGAGGTACAGAGCGACCAGCGCACAGAAAATCCATCCCAACAGCTGCCACGCGATCCACGGGCCCGTGAGGGGAATCCGGCCCACGCCCCACATGGTGCCGCCGAACAGGACGCGCTGGCCCACCACGAGCCATGGGAGGTTGAACACGATGAAAACCGCAGCCAGCACGACCCGCACCACGTGCCCCCGGCGGGGCCGGGTGGGGTCAGGCAGGCGCTCGCGCAGGTACAGATAGATCAGCACCTGCGGTGCTATGAAGAGAAGGAGATAGATTAGGCGCGTGAACACGTCTTCGAGGCTCCTCGCGTGTCTCGTCGTGACGGCGCTGGCTTCTCCGCGCGGAAGGGCGGTCGCCGCGCAACAGCTCACTGCCGCCGAGCGCGCGGCGGCGGTCGCTTCGGTGTGGGCGGAGGCGCGCTACAACTTCGCCTACTGGGACCGCGTGCGGTCCGATTGGGACTCGGGGCTGGTCGCGAATCTGAAGCTCGCCGCCGAGCCGCAATCGGATCTGCTGTTCTATCGTCGGTTGCGCCGGCTCGTCGCCTTGCTGGGCGACGGCCGGGCCGGCGTGATCGCACCCCCCTCCCTGCGCTCCCGCATCGCGCGGCCGCCGTTGCTCGTGTCCAACGTCGAGCGCCGGCTATTCATTCTGGATTACGCCGAGAACGACGAGATGCGCGTGGCGCGTCCCCCACGACTCGGCGAGATCCTCGCCGTGCAAGGCATTCCGGCGGAGACGTGGATCCGCGACTCGGTGCTGCCGGAGGTCCCGGCCGCCACCCTGCCCGACCGCTGGCAGCGCGCCGCCGCGTGGATGCTCCAGGGTGATAAGGGCACCACCGTCCATCTCCTCGTCCGCGTGCCGGGCTCCGAACCGCGCGGTCTCAGCGTGACCCGCAGCCTCTCGCTTAACGACCGCTGGCCGCTCGATCCACCGGCGTTTGCCACGGAGTGGCTGCCGGACGGCGTCGCGGTCGTGCGAATCGCGTCCCTGGGAGACGAAGAGGTCGTGCGCGAGGTCGACCGCGCGTTTCCCGACTTCGCCCGCGTGCAGGGGCTGGTGCTGGACCTGCGCCACGCCACGGAGGGCAAGACCGAGTACGCCTACCAGATCCTCGCCCGTCTCACCGACCGCCCGTTTCCCGCCGTGCGGTGGAGAACGCCTCAGTATCGGGCGGTGTTCCGTGCATGGAACCTGGGCGACTCCGCTACCACCTGGTACGGGCCGGAGCCGGGAACTGTTGCGCCGCGCGAGGACCATCCGTCCTACGGGGGGCCGATCGCGGTACTGGCGTCGAGCGCCACGGCCGGCGCGGCTGAAGACCTGCTGGCCGCGTTCCGCGCCGCGGGTCGCGGGGTGATCATCGGGGAGCCGTCCGCCGGGAGTCCGGGAGACGTCGCCACGTTCGCGTTGCCGAAGAGCTGGAGCGTGCAATTCTCCGTGGCCCGCCATGAAGCGCCCGACGGCACGGGCTTCGCGGGCGTCGGCGTGAGGCCCGACCTCCTCGTGATACGGACGGTCGACGACCTGCTCGCGGGAAACGAGCCGGCCCTGGACAGGGCGCGGGAATACCTGAAGGGCGGCAAGCCCTAGGGTTCCAGACTCTCCCTGAAGAACCGAATCACGTCCCGCCACGCACTGTCCGCGACTTCCGGCTTTTCACGGGCCCGCAGGAAGCCGTGGCCGACGCCGGGATACACGGTGTGGCGGTAGCTCTTGTGGTACGTGCGGATCGCCGCGTCCACGTCGGCCAGGCCGGCGTTGACGCGCGCGTCATTCTCCGCGTAGACGCCGAGCCCCTTGGCACGGATGCGCGCGATGGACGTGGCGTCGGGGCCGGGCCCGTAGCAGACGACGAACGCTCCGAGCGATGGGTTGTTGGTGGCATAGCGGAAGCTCTGCCCGCCGCCCCAGCAGAAACCGATGACGCCCAGCCGGTCGGGCCGGGCCGCCTTGACGCGCTTCACGTATGCCACGGTCGCATCGAGATCTTTCGTGATGGTGTCGGGATCGAGCCCCGCGATGAGCTTGCGGGCATCGTCCGGCGACGCCGGCGTCCCGCCGCGGCGCGACAGCAGATCGGGAGCGATCGCCACGAAGCCGTCCTTGGCGAGCTGCTCCGTCGTCTGGCGGATGAAGTCCGACAGGCCGAAGATCTCGTGGATCACCACGACCGCGGGCGCGGGATCCTTGCGCTCGGGATAGGCGAGGTAGGCAGTGACGGTGTCGCGGCCGCTGGGAAACTTGACGTACTCGGCGTGAATGTCAGCGCGGTCGAGGGCGGTCGAGGGCGGTGGAGGGCGGTGGAGGTCGGGCAAAGCGAACAGCACTCCCGCTAGTACAGCAACACCGCCACCTACCTGCACCGCCTTCCACCGCCTTGCACCGCCGTCCACCGCCCTAGTGCCCATAACTCACCCTCCAGGTCAGATCGCCCGGGTCGACACTCGCTGGTCCTCCCCAGGAACGTAACTTACCGCTCGCCCGCGTACACGCCGTCGAGCGCCGATGGTCCGGGTGGCATCCGCTCGCGGCTCTGCACCGCCGCCTCCGCGGCGTGCTCAATTTCGGCCGTCACCTCCGCTTCGATCTCCTCGAGCCGCTTCACGGGGATCCCGTCCGCTTTCAGATATTCCTCGTACATCCCGATCGGATCTCGTTTGCCCCAGTGCTGGAACAGGGCGGCGGGGAACGTGTCGCGCGCCTCGCGCTCGTCGTGGGTCGCGTGCCCTCCCATCCGGAACGTCTCGGCGACGAGCAGCGCCGGTCCCTCGCTCCGGCGGCAACGCTCTACCGCGAGCTTGGTCGTCGCATACGCGTCGAGCACGTTGTTGCCGTCGAACGCGGCGCCGGGGATCCCGTAGCTCGCCGCCCAGTCGTCGAAGTTGCCGGGCAGGTGATGCTGGTCGAGTCGGGTCCCGAGGGCGACCTGGTTGTTCTGGATGATGAAGACGGCGGGAAGCTTCTGGACCGCGGCGAAATTCGTGCCCTCGTGCGCCGCCGCGGTGTTCGTGGAGCCGTCGCCCACCCAGGTCAGGGCGACGCGGGGCTCCTGCCTCATCTTGAATGTGAGCGCGATGCCGGCGGTCACGGGAACCATGTCGCCGACGTGAGAGATGGGCTGCAGCACGCCGAGCGCCCAGGCGCCGACGTGGAGGTCGCGGCCGCGCGTGGGCGAATCGTCGCTGCCGAGGTAGGCGCGCAGCATATCGCTGACGGGCAGCCCGAGCTCGCAGCAGGCCGCCGCGTTCCGGATCATCGGCGCGACCACGTCGCGACCGCGCTCGAGCGCGTGCACCGGGCCGACCGTCACAGCCTCCTCTCCGGTCCCGAGCCACGCCTTGGAGATCACGCCGGTGCGCACCCAGCGCTTGAGCTGAATGTCGTGCAGGCGCGCGCGCAGCAGTCCGGCGTACAGCCCGAGCTTGTTCTCGACCGGGAGACCTGCGACGACCGCGGCGCGCTCGGGATCCCGCTCGATCGTCTCCCGGAAGCCACGCGCGAGGACGGGGTCGGGTTGCCACTCGACGTACTCGGGCGGATCGAAGGCAGGGAAGCGCCTTATTTCAGCTTCTCCTTGATCTTCGACAGAAAGCCACCGGCATGGGATGCCGTGAGCGCGTCGGCGAACTCGAGCGCCGTGTTGTAGCGGCCGTCGGGGTTCGCCTCCATGGCGCGGGCGAGCGCGCTCTCGAGGCCCTCGGACAGATCGGCGCGGAGCTGGCGCAGCTTCTGCGGCTGCCCGCGGAGCCGGGCGATCATCATTTCCTGAGCGTTCCGCCCCTGGAACGGCAGCTTGCCCGTGAACATCTCGAAGGCCACGATGCCGAGGGCGTAGATGTCGGAGCGGGCGTCGAGGGGCTTGCCGCGGATCTGCTCGGGGCTCATGAACTCGGGCGTGCCGAGGATGATGCCGGTCGCGGTGAGCTTGGCGATGGCCGGATCGGCGCGGCGCTCCTTCGCGAGGCCGAAGTCCATCACCACCGCCCGGTCGCGGCCGCTGTCCTCGGCCACCAGCATGATGTTTTCCGGCTTCAGGTCGCGGTGCACGATCTGGAGCTCGTGCGCATGGTGCAGGCCGGCACACACCTGCCGCAGCACGTCGATCCCGGCGGCGAGCCCCATCGGCCCGCCCCGCACCTCGCGGTCCGAGAGCAGCTCGCCCTTGAGGAACGGCATCACGAGGTAAATCAGCCCATCCTCGGATTCGCCGAGGCGCAGGATGCGGCAGACATTCGGATGGTCGAGGCGCATGGCGAGTCCGGCCTCGCGCCGCAGCCGCTCCACCGAGCTCCGGTCGGTGGCGAGCTTGGGGGAGAGCACTTTGATCGCCACGTCCTGCCCGGTCGAGACTTCGCGGGCGAGGTAGACGAACGACATGCCCCCCTCACCCAGCTTGTTCTGCACCTGGTAGCGGGAGTCGAGTACCTCGCCCAAAAGCGAGGAGGCGCGGTCGAGCCCGGGCTTCGCGTGCGGCGGCGTGCGCACGGCGGTGCCGCCTGTCGAGGGGGAGCCGGAGGGGGGCCGCGGCGTCACCGGCTTCGGCTGCACCTCCACGAGCATATTACCGTCGCGGGGGCAGAACCGGGCGCTATCGGCGTACACGGTCCCGCACTTGGGACAGCGGCGTTCGCTCATTGCCGCACCAAGTTGCGCCCTTCGTTCTTCGCGCGGTAGAGGGCTTGGTCGGCGAGGGCCACGAAGCTGTCGGCGCTGGTGACGCGGTCGTCGGGGAAAGACGCCACCCCGATCGAGATCGTCAGGTTGAGCGGGTCCTCGCCCGGGTCGGCGAAATCGTGGTGCATCACGCGCCGCCGCAGCCGCTCGGCGAAAAGGGCAGAGCCGTGGAGCGCCGTCTCGGGCATCACGACGACGAACTCCTCCCCGCCGTAGCGGGCGACCAGGTCCACCGACCGCGCTTCGCGTCGCAGGATCTCGCCGACTTGGCGCAGGACCGAATCCCCGGCAATGTGGCCGCGGGTGTCGTTCACCAGCTTGAACCGGTCGATGTCGGCGAGCAGGATGGTGAGGGCGAGATTGTAGCGCCGCGCGCGATCGAGCTCCGCCTCGAGCTCTTCCGACAGGGCGCGGCGGTTCAGGCAGCCGGTCAGGGCGTCGGTCGCCGCGAGCTTCTCGAGTCGCTTCTTGTCCGACACCGCGGTCTCGAAGTCGTACGCCTTCTCGATGGCCGCGACGGCCGTACGGATCACTGTCTCCGCGAACTGGGCATCGGCGCGCGTGAGCGGAGGATCCTCGCCGGTGGTCCGCAGGAAGAACACGCCGAGCTGTTGGTCCTTCATGGAGAAGGGCAGGGCCACCGCGGAGCGGGTGGGCACCGTGATCTGCTCGCGCTGCCACCGCACGCGCTCTTCCTGGTACAGCGGATCCGCCGTCACGTCTTCGACCAGCACCGACCGGCTGGTGGTAAGCGCCCGCTGAATCTCGGGGTAGCGGACGAGCTCGATCTGCAGGTTACGGAGCATGGGGTTTTCGTACGCCGCCACGACCACGCCCAGCTGGTCGCCGGGCTTGGCGAGCACCATCGAGCACTTCGAGATCTGCAGCACGCGCGCCACGCGCCGCACCAGGATGTGGTAGATCTCGTCGGGTTTGAGGGAGTCCGTGACCTCGTGCAGGATGTCGACGATCGCGGCGCGGCTCTGCGCCTCGTCGCGCGCCCGCGCCAGCTCCTGCGCCGAGCGGATGTGCGCCTTGACGCGCGCCAAGAGCTCCCGCACCCGGAACGGCTTGGAGATGAAGTCCGCCGCGCCCAGGCCCAGCGACTTGACGGTCGCCTCTTCGGGAGGCATCGAGGAAATCATCAGCACGGGCACGTCCCGGAACCGCTCGTCGGCCTTCATTTTCGCGAGCAGCTGCAGCCCGTCGACCTTCGGCATCATGATGTCGAGGAGCAAGAGGCTGGGGCGCTCCTCCTCGAGCTTGCCGATGAGTCCCTCGCCGCCGGGCGCCGTGACGACGTCGTACCCGTTCTCCTTGAGGATCCAGGTCAAGGTCCTCACCAGCGACTGATCGTCGTCGGCGACGAGGATCTTGGCGGCGCGCTCGGGCATCGGATCTTCAGTCCTGGAGCAGCGAGGGATCGACGTTGCCGCCGCTCACCACGAGCACCGTGGGGGAGACGGGGTGGATGGCACCGGAGCGCACTGCGGCCGTGGTCGCGGCGCCCGACGGCTCCACCGCCAGGTGGCAGTGTTGCCACAGAAAATGTACCGCCTCGCGCAGTGCGTCGTCTTCGACGAGCGCCACACCCGCCACGCGGTCGCGCTGCGCCGCGAGCTGCGCGAACGGGATCTCCCCCACGCCGAGCGTGATGAGGCCGTCCGCGATGCTGGCGGTGCGCTCGAGCCGCACCGGGTGACCCGCCTCGAGCGAGCGCTTGAGCTTTGGGGCGCCGACGGGCTCGACTCCCCACACGGTGGCGCGACTCCCCGCCGCCGCCAGCCCAGTCACCACGCCCGCGATGAGGCCGCCCCCGCCCACGGGCACCACCACCGTCCGGACGTCCGCCAGCTGTTCCGCGATCTCGAGCCCCACGGTCGCCTGCCCCGCCACGATGTCCGGGTGATCGAAGGGGGGCACGATGGCGAGCCCCTCGCGCGCGGCGATCTCCTCGGCCCGACGCTGGCGGTCATCCGAGGTGCGACCCGCGAGCACCACCTCTCCGCCCCACTTCTTCACACCCGCCACCTTCACGGCCGGCGCCGTCTCGGGCATCACGACCACGGCCCGCACCCCGACCAGCTGCGCTGCGTAGGCCACTGCTTGGCCATGGTTCCCGCTGGAGTAGGTGATGACCCCACCACGTCGTGCGTCATGCGCCATACGACGTATGGCGGTATAGGCCCCCCGCAGCTTGAACGCGCCGATGGGCTGCAGGCTCTCGAGCTTGACGTAGGCGTTGAGCGGCTCGACGAAGCGCAGGGGCGTGCGGACCGCCACGCCGGCGAGCCCCGCGGCCGCCTCCCGGACGTCCTCGGCGGTGACCACGCTACTTTTTCTTCTTCGTCGGCTTCGCCTTCGCCTTCGCCTTTGGCGGGGCCTTCTTGGCCTTGGCGGAACCCCGCGGGGCGCCGTCGTCAGCCGCGTCACCCTCGCCGTCATCCGCCTCGTCCTCCTTCACCACCCGGGCCACGTCCACCACCAGATCGCCCGGGGCCAGATTCATGTCCTTCTTTCCTGGGGTGTTGCGACCCGAGATGCGGATGCCTTCCACCGGCACGCGGATCATGATCCCCTTCTTGGTGATCATCATCAGCTCGTCGTCGGGGAGCACTTCCTTGAGGGCAACGATGTTGCCGGTCTTGTCGGCGCGCTTCAG
>WNFW01002057.1_pt1 | contig 13732 bp, 14 predicted proteins | sample 5400131 | NCBI WGS metagenome assembly WNFW01 (sample SAMN13153362, study PRJNA577476) | soil metagenome | isolation source: 20 cm soil or saprolite under grassland replicate 1 | place: USA:California | collected 2016-06-15 | reverse complement strand
AGCGCGGCCAGGACGAAGTTCATTCCGGGTCCGGCGAAGACGATGAGGAAGCGGGCCGGGAGCGGCTTGAGGGCGAACGCCTTGGTCGGATCGTAGGTGATCGTCGGGCCGCCCTCGAGCGGGCTCTCCTCGCCGAGCATCTTCACGTAGCCACCCATCGGGATCGCCGAGAGGCAGTACTCGGTCTCCTTGCCGCGCCAGCGGAGCAGCACCGGGCCGAACCCGATGGAGAAGCGCTCCACGCCGACCCCGCACAGCCGCGCCACGAAGAAGTGCCCGAGCTCGTGGATGAGGATCAGGATGCCGACGACGACGACGAAGGAGACGAGCGTGGTCACGCCGTCCGCCCCTCCACGAGCGTGCGGACACAGGCACGCGTCTCCACGTCGACGGCGACGCACTCCTCGATGGACGCGACGTCGTCGGTCCGCGCGTCGCCGAGCGCCCGCTCGATGAGGGCGGCGATGTCGTTGAATCCGATCCGCCGCTCGAGGAAAGCCGCCACGGCGATCTCGTTCGCGGCGTTGAGGACGACGGGGGCGGCGCTCCCGTGCTCGAGTGCCGTCCGCGCGAGGCGCAGGCACGGGAACTTCTCCGTGTCGGGCTCGAAGAAGGTCAGCTGGCCCACCCGCGTGAGATCGAGCCGCGCGGCCGGCGTCGGCCGTCGCTCCGGGTACGTGAGCGCATACAGGATCGGCACGCCCATGTCGGCGACGCCGAGCTGCGCGATGACGGAGCCGTCGATGTACTCGACCATCGAGTGGATGATGGACTGCGGGTGGACGACGACCTGGACGCGGTCGGGCGTCAGGTCGAAGAGCCAGCGCGCCTCGATGATCTCGAGCCCCTTGTTCATGAGCGTCGCTGAGTCGATCGTGATCTTCGCGCCCATCTTCCACGTCGGGTGCCGGAGCGCGTCCTCGACCGTCACCGTGGCCAGCCGGGCCCTCGGCGTCTCGCGGAATGGCCCGCCGGACGCGGTGAGGAGGATCCGGTGGACATCGCCGCGGTTGTGGCCGACGAGACACTGGAAGATGGCGCTGTGCTCGGAGTCGACCGGCAGGAGCTTGACGCCACGCCGTCGGGCGGCCGCCGTCATCAGGTTCCCGGCCATCACCAGCGTCTCCTTGTTGGCGAGCGCCACGGTGCGCCCGGCCAGGATCCCCGCCATCGTCGGCAGGAGCCCGGCGGCACCCACGAGCGCCGACACGATGACGTCGGCCTCGACGTCCCGGGCGAGCGCGACGAGCCCCTCTGGTCCGGCGAGCAGCTCGGGCCGCGGTGGCGCGAGGAGGCGGCTCAGGCGGTCCACCGCGCCGCGGTCGAGCAGCGCGACCGCGGCCGGCGAGAACTTGCGGCAGAGATCCGCGATCAGCTCGACGTTCGACCCGCGCGCCGCGAGCCCCGCCACCTGGAACTCTTCCGGGAAGCTCGAGACGATCTCGAGAGTGCGGAGCCCGATCGACCCCGTCGCACCGAGGAGCGTGAGCCGCTTCATACGCCCCCGAAGCGACGCGTGCGCCGCTGGAACTCGGCGACGGCGCGGTAAAGGTCGGCGGGACCGAAGTCGGGCCAGAGCGTCGGGGTGACCCAGAGCTCCGTGTACGCGATCTGCCACAGGAGGAAGTTCGACACGCGCATCTCGCCACTCGTGCGGATCAGCAGGTCCGGATCGGGGATGTCGGCGGTGTAGAGCGCCTGGCGGATGTGCTTCTCGGACACGTCGTCTGGATCGAGCTCGCCGGCCTGCACCTGGCGCGCCAGGACGCGAAAGGCGTCGACGAGCTCGTCGCGCCCGCCATAGTTGAAGGCCAGCAGGATGTGGAGCCCGGTGTTGTGCTGGGTCTCCCGGACCACGTGCTCGAGCCCCTGCCGCACGGCCGCGGGCACCCCGTTCGGCCGGCCGACGACGCGGAAGCGCGTGTTGCGCGCCATGAGATCGGGAAGCTCCGACCGGATCGCGCGCTCGAGCAGCTTCATGAGCGTCGAGACTTCCTGTGCCGGGCGGCTCCAGTTCTCCGTCGAGAAGGCGTACAGCGTCAGGTACCGCAGTCCGAGAGCCTCGGCCGCGCGCACGATCGCCCGCGCCGTCTTCACGCCCTCCCGGTGGCCGGCGACGCGCGGGAAGCCGCGCCGCGTCGCCCAGCGGCCGTTGCCGTCCATGATGACGGCGATGTGCTCGGGGATCGGCTGCGACCGTACGACCTCCAGGAGCTCGGTCTTGCCGAGCGTCGTCAGGTCGGTGTGCCGGTACGCTCTCGCGGGTCTCAGCGCCATGGGAAGGTCATCTCATATTCGCCCTAGAAGGACAAAATTTCCTGCTCTTTCTTCTTCAGGAGCTCGTCCACACGGGCGATGAACTTGTCGGTGGTCTTCTGGATCTGGTCGTGGCCGCGACGCTCCTCATCCTCCGAGACCTTCTTGTCCTTCGCCATGGCCTTGAGCCGGTCGTTGGCCTCGCGGCGGACGTTTCGGATGGCGATCCGAGAGTCCTCGGCCAGCTTGTGGACGGTTTTGGCCAGCTGCTTGCGGCGCTCCTCGGTCGGCGACGGCATCGCGAGGCGGATGACCTTGCCGTCGTTCTGGGGCGTGAGCCCGAGGTCGGAGGTCATGATCGCCTTCTCGATCGCCTTGAGCTGCGCCGCCTCCCAGGGCTGGATCACCAGCGTCCGCGCGTCCGGCACCGACACGGAGGCCATCTGGTTCACTGGCGTGGGCGTCCCGTAGTAGTCCACGCGGATGCCGTCGAGGAGCCCGGCCGAGGCGCGGCCCGTACGCACGGTCGCGAACTCGCGCCCGAGCGTGTCGAGCGCGACGGTCATCCTGGCCTCGACATCCTTCAGTACCGTCTGCATTCCCGTCAGCCTCCTCCGGAGGACACGATCGAGCCGACCGGCTCGCCCAGGACGATGCGCCGGATGTTCCCGGGCCGGGTCAGATCGAAGACGACGATCGGCAGCGCGTTCTCCATGCAAAGCGAGATGGCCGTCGTGTCCATCACCTGCAACCGCTGATTGAGCGCGTCGATGTAGGTGACGCGTGGCAGGTAGTGTGCGGTCGCATCCTTCTTCGGGTCGGCCGAGTAGATGCCGTCGACCTTCGTGGCCTTCATGATCGCGTCGGCGCCGATCTCGACCGCGCGCAGCGCGCCCGCGGTGTCGGTCGTGAAGAAGGGGTTGCCGGTGCCGGCCGCGAAGATCACGACGCGCCCCTTCTCGAGGTGCCGGATCGCGCGTCGCCGGATGTACGGCTCGGCCACCGCGCGCATCTCGATCGCGGAGAGCACGCGCGTCTGCAGGCCCGCCTTCTCGAGCGCATCCTGGAGGGCGAGGGCGTTGATGACCGTCGCGAGCATGCCCATGTAGTCGGCCGTCGCCCGGTCCATGCCGTCGGCGCTCGCCGCCACGCCCCGGAAGATGTTGCCGCCGCCGATCACGATGGCAACCTGGACGCCCAGCGCCGTCACCTCACGCAGCTCCCCCGCGACCCGTTCGAGCATCAGCGGATCGATCCCGTAGCCCTGGCTCCCGGCGAGCGCCTCGCCCGAGATCTTCAGGACGATACGGCGGTACGCCGGGCGTGCGGTGCCCGCACCCGCCGCCATGGCTACCCCGCCTCGCCGACCTGAAACCGCGCGAAGCGCTTGACGACGACGCGCTCGCCCGTCTTCGCATTGACGCCGTCGACGAGGTCCTTCACCCGGGTCTTCCCGGAGGCGTCCCTGACGAAGGCCTGCTCGAGCAGGCACTGCTCGCTGAAGAACTTCTCGAGCTTGCCCTCGATGATCTTGTCGATCACTTGCGGCGGCTTCTTCTGGTCCGCGAGCTGCCCGCGGTAGATCTCACGCTCTTTCTCGAGGACGGCGCCGGGCACGTCCTCGCGCGACACGTACTGCGGGTTCGCGGCGGCGATCTGCATGCCGAGGTCCTTGACGAGCGCCTGGAACGCGTCGGTCTTGGCGACGAAATCGGTCTCGCAGTCCACCTCGACGAGCACCCCGAGCTTCGCGCCGGGGTGGATGTACGCGCCGACGACACCCTCCTTCACCTCCCGGTGGGCGCGCCTGGCCGCCTGCGCGAGCCCCTTCTTCCGGAGGTACTCGACGGCGTGCTCGAGGTCGCCCTTGGCGTCCTGGAGGGCCTCCTTGCAGTCCATCACGCCCGCGCCCGTGCGGTCGCGGAGCGCCTTCACCAGCTGGGCGTTCGACGCCATCGGCTAGTCCTCCGTCTCGGCCGCGGCCATCTCGATGGGCTCCGCGGCCGTCTCAGACGCCTCGGCCGCCGCGCCCTCGGCCTCGTCCTTCGCGAGGGTACCCCGCCCTTCGTTGATCGCGTCGGCGATGCGCGCGGTGATGAGCCGGACGGCGCGGATTGCGTCGTCGTTGCCGGGGATCGCATAGTCGATCCCGGTCGGGTCGCAGTTCGTGTCCACGATGGCCACGATCGGGATGCCGAGCCGCTGCGCCTCGGCGACCCCGATCCGCTCCTTGCGCGGATCGATGATGAACACCGCCGCGGGCAACTGCTCCATGGCCTTGATGCCCACGAGCGCCTTCTGGAGCTTCTCGCGCTCGCGGTCGAGCTCGAGCGCCTCCTTCTTCGGCAGCCGCTCGAACTCGCCGGTCTCCTTCATCTCCTCGAGCTTCTTGAGCCGCGCGATCGACTTGCGGATCGTCGCGAAGTTCGTCAGCGTCCCGCCCAGCCACCGCTGGTTGACGTAGAACATCCCGCAGCGGGTCGCCTCCTCGAAGACGCTCTCCTGCGCCTGTTTCTTCGTGCCGATGAAGAGGACCGTCCCCCCGCCGGCGGCCAGGTCGCGCACGAAGGCGTACGCCTCGCGGAACTTCTTCAGGGTCTTCTGCAGATCGATGATGTAGATCCCGTTTCGCTCACCGAAGATGTACTTCTGCATCTTCGGGTTCCAGCGCTTGGTCTGGTGGCCGAAATGCACCCCGGCCTCCAGCAGCTCCTTCATCGTCAGCGTTGCCATGCAGCCTCCTTCGGTTTGTCCTCCGCCGCGCTCCGGAGCGTCGCTCCGACCGAATGTGCGCGGCGCGCGTGATGGTGTGCTACGTCGTGTACTTACCGTTGATCCGTACGTACTCCTCGCTGAGATCGCAGGTGAAGACCTGCTCCTCTCCGCGCCCCAGCCCCAGGTCGATCGTGATGGCGTACTCCTGTCCTGCCATGATCTCGCGGACCCGCTCGAGGCGCACGCCGTCCCGCAGCATGCCCCGCTCGACGACCCGCTCGTCTTGAAAGAGGATCGAGACCTTCTCCTGCTCCACGCGCGCGGCCGACTTGCCGAGGGCCATCATGATCCGCCCCCAGTTGGGGTCAGCGCCGTTGATCGCGCTCTTCACGAGCGGCGAGTTCGCCACGCTGCGCGCGGCCAGCAGGGCGTCGCGTCGGCTCGTCGCGCCGCGTACGGTGACGGCCACGAGCTTCGTCGCCCCCTCGCCGTCAGCGACCAGCATCCGCGCGAGCTTCGTCATGAGCGCCCCGAGCCCGGCGGCGAACTGGCGCAGGCCCCGCCCGCCCTCCTCGAGCGGCGCGCTCTCGGCGAGGCCGTTGGCCAGCACCGCGACGGTGTCGCTCGTCGATTGGTCCGAGTCCACGGAGATCCGGTTGAAGGAGCGGTCCACCGCGCGGCGGACGACCCCGCGCAGCGCGTCGCGCGTGACCGCGGCGTCAGTCGCGACGAAGCAGAACATCGTCGCCAGGTGGGGCTCGAGCATGGCGACGCCCTTCGCGACCCCACCGAGCGTGACCGGCCGGCGGTTCACCTCGAGCCGCAGGGCCGCCTCCTTCGTCCGCGTGTCGGTCGTCAGGATCGCCTCGGCCGCAGCCCGGCCGCCCTGCGGCGAGAGCGCCTTCACGAGCTTCGGCAGCGCCGCGCGGACCTTGTCCATCGGGAGCGGCACGCCGATCACGCCCGTGGACGCCACGAGCACGTGGTTCGCGGGGATCCGCAAGAGCTCGCCGGCGAGCTTCGTCATCTCGCGCGCGTCCTTGATGCCGCGCTCGCCCGTACAGACGTTGGCGCAGCCGCTCGAGGCGAGGATCGCCTGCGCCTGCCCGCCGCGCGCGTGCTCCATCGAGACCAGTACGGGCGCGCCCTTGACTTGGTTGGAGGTGAACTGCGCCGCCACTCGCGCCGGCGTCGAGGAATAGATCAGCGCGAGATCCTTCTTGCCGGTGGGCTTGATGCCGGCCGCGACGCCGGCCGCGAGAATGCCGGGCACGGCGGTGACACCACCCTCGAGCCAGTCCAACTCCGGTGACGCCATCGCGCTAGGGGTACACCGGCGGCGCCTCGAGCCCCGCACGCTCGGGCCAGCCAGAGAGGATGTTGAGGTTCTGCACGCCGTTGGCAGAGCCGCCCTTGCCGAGGTTGTCGAGGGCCGACAGGCACACTGCCCGCCCCGTCCGCGCGTCGGCGACCACCGTGACGTCGCAGTAGTTCGAGCCGACGACCGCGCGCGTCGCCGGCCGCTCGCCCTCGTCGAGCACGCGGACGAACGGCTCACCCGCGTAGAACTCGCGGTACACCTCGAGCAGCGCCCCCGTCGGGAGCGCCTGCGTGAGCGCCACCGAGGCGGTCGTGAAGAGGCCCCGGTTGAGCGGCAGCAGGTGCGGCGTGAACGAGACCCGCACCGGCGCGCCCGCGAGCGCCCCGAGCTCCTGCTCGATCTCCGGCGTGTGCCGGTGGCTCGCGACGCCGTAGGCCTGCACGTTTTCGTTGGCCTCGGTGTAGAGGTACATCGGCTCGACCTTCCGACCCTGGGCGCCGGCGCCGGTGACGCCGGACTTGCCATCGATCACAATGCCCTCGAGCCTGGCGAGCCCGCGCTTGAGGAGGGGCGCCGTGGCGAGCACCGCGCCCGCGGGGTAACAGCCCGGCGCGGCGACGAGCGACGCGCCGGCGATCGCCTTGCGGTGGAGCTCGGGCAGGCCGTAGACGGCCTCGGCGAGCCCCGCGAGGTCCGTGTGTGGCGCCTCGTACCAGGTGACGTAGTCGTTCGCGTCGCGCAGCCGATAGTCGGCCGAGAGGTCGATCGCCTTGACGCCGCGCCGCCGCAGCACCGGGACGATCTTCTGCGACTCCATGTGGGGCAGGGCCAGGAACACCACGTCGGCCGCGTCCGCGAGCCAGTCGGCGTCGAGCTCGTGAAAGCGGAGATCGGTGATCGCGCGCAGATGCGGGTATGCGCGAGCCAACGGCTCTCCCGCGAGGCGGTCGGAGGTCACACCCATCAGGCGGACCTTCGAGTGGCCGAGGAGGAGCCGGAGGAGCTCGGCTCCCATGTAGCCGCTCGCTCCGGCGACCGCTACGCGCGCCACGTCGGGCCGTCCAGGCACTACCGCTTCGAGTACTGGAACTTCTGCCGGGCGCCGGGCTGGCCGTACTTCTTCCGCTCGCGCATGCGCGGGTCCCGGGTCAGCAGGCCGGCCTTCTTCAGCGGCAGGCGCAGCTTGTCGTCGTAGCGGGCGAGCGCGCGCGAGATCCCGTGGCGCACGGCGCCCGCCTGGCCCGAGGGCCCGCCGCCCTTGACGGTGATGAGCACGTCGAACTGCCCGAGAGTGTTCGTGATCTGCAGCGGCTGCGCGATGATCATCCGCAGCGTCTCGCGTGGGAAGTAATCCTCGAAGGCGCGCCGGTTGACGACGATGCGTCCCGACCCCGGGCGCACCCACACGCGAGCGACCGACGTCTTGCGACGTCCCGTGGCGTAGAACCTGTCGAGCACTGCCATCAGCGGACCCCCGCGGCTTTCCCGGCGGCGCCGCGTGCCGGCGCCGGCAGCGGCTCGGGCTGCTGCGCCTGGTGTGGATGCTCGGCACCGCGGTACACCTTGAGCTTCTTCGCCATCGCCTTGCCGAGCCGGTTCTTCGGCAGCATCCCCTGCACCGCCCACTCGATGACGCGGTCGGGATGGCTCCGCAGCATCGTCTCCGCGGAGACGTCGCGCAGGCCGCCGATGTAGCCGGTGTGCCAGCGATAGCGCTTGTCGCTCAGCTTGCGCCCCGTGAGATGGATCTTCTCGGCGTTCACCACGACGACGTGATCGCCGACGTCCAGGTGGGGCGCAAAGGTGGGTTTGTGCTTCCCGCGGAGGATTGACGCGACGCGGCTGGCCAGGCGCCCCAGCACTTGGCCCTGCGCGTCGACGACGAACCACTTCCGCTCGATCTCGCTCTCCTTGGGCATCGACGTCGGCATCAGCGTCCCCTCGACGGCTCTAAGTGGGCGTCCAAACAGAAAAATTCGCAACGATCAAGCTTAAGGGAAAACCGCGTCAGTGTCAACGCTTCGCCGTCGACACGCGTGTCTTGTCGGGCCACGGACAGAGCGCTTTTACCGGGCAGCCAGGACACAGGGGCGCCCGCGCGGAGCAGGTTCGGCGCCCGTGCGTCGTCAACAGATGCGTCGCAAGCGTCCACTCCTTCTTCGGCAGGACCAGGACCAGCTGAGCGTGGATCTCGTCGGGGTCGTCGGACTTCGCGAGCCCCAGCCGCTGGGAGACGCGGAAGACGTGGGTGTCGACGGCGATCGCCTGCTGGCCGAAGGCGTTCCCCAGCACGACATTGGCGGTCTTGAGTCCCACGCCGGGCAGCGCGGTCAGCTCGTCGCGCGTCCGCGGCACGTCCCCGCCGTGCCGCTCGACGAGCGCCCTCGCCATGCCGACGATCGAGCGCGCCTTCGCGCGAAAGAAGCCGGTCGAGTGGATCTCGCCCTCGAGCGTCGCGAGGTCGGCCGCGGTCCAGTCGGGGGCTGTCCGGTACTTCCGAAAGAGCGCGGGCGTCACCATGTTCACGCGCTCATCGGTGCACTGGGCGGCGAGGATCGTCGCCACGACGAGCTCGAGCGGCGTCGAGAAATTGAGCGCGATCTTCGCGTCGGGATAGGCCTTCTTGAGGGCGGCGACGATCTTCCTGGCGCGCCGGCGCTTGGCCTCGGCGGATTCTCGCATGGCGCTCCTCCCTTGGATCGCTCAGAGCAGGGCCCGGCGCTCAGCGGCTCGGCGAGATCCGGATCGCGTCGCGGGCGATCATCACACGCCCGATCTCGACCGGCACGGGCAGGCGGCTCGCCAGCCTCAGCGTGGGATCGTAGCCGCGGACCACCCAGTCGAGCACGATCCCCGGCACCGGAACACCGCCGAGCCTGACGCCCTCGAAGCCGAGCTCGAACGGCCGCTCCGCCGACGGTAGGATCCTCACGCGGCCGGAGACGTCCGGGCCCGGTTGCCTGAAGACGAACGCGAGCGCCCCGTCCAGGAGCTCGACGCTGGCCTGACGGAAGTCCTTGAGGTCGCGCAGGAACTGGACGAAGTCGGCGGCGCGGATGGTCGCCTGCTGGAGGCGGACCTGCCGGGCATCGAGGGGGTCGAGGCGGCCGGTCGTCTCGAGGCTCCACGGGTTCACCAGAACGTCCTCGAAGACGATCCTGAGATCGTGCACACGCAGGAGCGCCGCATTCCGGCGCCAGAGCTCACCGACCGTCGCGGCGCCGGCGACGATCTCGATGCGCTCGAGACGGCCCCGCCGGATCGAGTCGCCGTGGACGATGCGCACCTCGAGGCCTTCGACGTCGCGCGCGACCTCGGCAAGCCGCCGCCTCACGGCGTGCTCGGCGGCGCGGGCGAGGCGCGCGGGAGCGGCGGCGACCCCGGGTCCGAGCCGCCGTGCCCTGAGCGTCGCCGTGGAGCCGTCGGGGAGCGTCCACTCGCCGATGACCGGGTACACGCGCAGCAAGCTCGGGTCGGCGGCGAGGCGCTCGGCGATACGACGGGGACGCTCGGCCGTCCACACCGGGCCCTGCGCGCCCGTCTTGAGGATCATGTAGTCGACCCCGACGGGCTCGCCGTCCCAGCCGCGCGCCCACCGCAGCGGGAGGCCCTGGCGCACGCCGTAGTAACGGAAGTTGCTCACGGAGAAGAAGTTGTCGTTCGGGACCACGCTGACGGTCGCCGCGTCCCCGCGGCTGTCCTGCGCGAGGAGAGCCAGGATGTCGCGATGACGCCAGTCGTCGCGGGTCGGCGGGGAGCCGAGCAGCAGCGGGACGCCCAGCCCGGGCAGCGTCGGGACCGCCGGGACAGCGAACGCGGTCGCTGAGAGCTGCAGCGCCGCACCGGCGACGAGCGCCACCAGCGCGAGCGCGCGCGGGCGCCCGCGCAAGGCGCCGAACCCCACGCCGGCGAGCACGGCCACGAAGGGCAAGAGAGGAAGCGTGTAGCGCAGGTTCTTGTTCTGGATCATCGTGACGACCGCGAGCGGCGTGAGCGCGCCGACGAGCATAAGCCACTGCCGCCGGGCCGCTGCGACGGCGGCGCCGACGACGAACAGGAGCGTCGCGACGAGCCCGAATTGCGGCACGAACCACCGGGGGTAGAAGGTGAGCGCCGTCGCCGTCAGGGGCTCGGGGTGTCCGGACTCCGCGGCCTGCCTGAACGAGCGCGCGGCCACCTGGGGCGCCATGCCGAGGAGCCGCGGGCCGTACCACGGCAACGCCAGCACTCCGCCGACGAGCCCGGCGAGCAGAGCGGTCACGAGCGCGCGCCGCGTCCGCACACGGGTCAGAACGAGCGCGAGCACGGGCAGGACGTACGCGGCGAACGGGGGCTTCGTCAGCATCCCGAGCCCGAGGACCACGCCGAAGGCGAGCGACCAGGAGCGCCGCTCGAAGGCCTCGGTGCGGAGCAGGATCGCGACGGCGAGGGCGACCATCGATGCGAGCGGCAGGTCGAGCTGGAACCGAAGCGACGAGAAGATGGTGAAGGGCGCGCTCCCGAACACGAGCGCGGCGACGACGCCCTCGGCGCCCCCCGCGAGCTGGCGCCCGAGCGCGTACGCCGCTGCCATCCCGAGGCCCAGGAACGCGAGAAGCACGGCGTGGGCCGCGGCGACGTCAGACGGCCAGAGCCGGTACGCGAGCCCCGCGGCGCAGGGCACGAGCGGCGGATAGAACGACGAGCGCTCGAGGATCGCGCGCGCGTCGCCCCGCGCCATGTCGCGGGCGCAGACGACGGCGCGCTCGAGGTGGTTCGCGTGGTCCCATTCGGGGGGACGCCGGTCCCACGCGAGCCAGACCGCGGCGGTCGCCGCCAGGACCGTGAACGCCGCGGCCACGAGCGCCCATTCAGGGCCCCTTCCGCACAGGGCGCGGATCATCGTCGCCCGAGCAGCAGCAACGAAGCGCCGAACGGCAGGGGGACCCGCGGGACGACGTAGCGCTCGAGGGCGAACAGCCGCTCGAGCCCGCGGTTCAGCACGGGCGCCGGCCGGTGGAGGTCGTGGGTCGCGTCGCCGGTGAAACGCTTCCACGCGCGCGCGAGCGCGACCACCGGGAAGAGGAGCGTGTTGAAATAGCTCACGCGCTCCACCGTGAACCCCGCCCCCTCGGCGAGACGCCGGAGCCCGCGGGCGGTGTAGCGCCGGCGGTGCCCGAGGGCGACGTCGTGGGCGCTCCAAAGCCACGGGTAGGCCGGCACCGTCACGACGAGGAGGCCGCGCGGGGCGAGCGCCCGGCGCGCGGCCGCGAGCGCCGCGCCGGCGTCCGCGACGTGCTCGATCACGTCGAGGAGAAGGACGACGTCGGCCCAGCCCGGCGGCACCACGAGGTCGTCGGGCAGGGCGCCCTGGCGCACGTCGAGGCCGGCGGCGCGCGCCGCCGTGGCGAGGTCGGGATGGACCTCCATCCCGACCGCCTCGCCGAACTCGCCGAGCGCAGCGAGGACGTTGCCGCTGCCGCAGCCGAGCTCGAGAAGCCGCACGCGGCGCCTCGGCAGCGCCTGCCGCAGCGTCGTGAGGAGGATCGCGAGCCGGCCCCTGAACCACCAGTGCAGGCGGTCCTCCTCCAGGTGGACCGCGACGTAGGCCGGGTCCATGCGGCTCACGCCGTGAGTGCCTGGCGGATCGCGGCCGCGCGGGCCGCCAGCTCGCCTGAGGCGAGCCGGAGCGGCGCGTGGCGCACGCTCCACACGGGGCTGTCCGGCGCCGGGTCGGCGGCGAGGCGGGGCATCAGGTGCCAGTGGACGTGCGGGATCTGGTTACCCAGGAGCGCGTAGTTCATCTTGCGGGCGCCGTACGTGGCCGCGAGGACCTGCGCCACGCGGCTCACGACCTCGATCAACGCGGAGCGCTCCTCGCGGGCGAGCTCGTAGAGCTCGGTCGCGTGGCGCTTCAACACGAGCACGCTCCAGCCCGGAAAGAACTGGTCATCGTGGAGGTAGAGGACGGCGGGGCCGAGGTCGGCGATCCGGCAGGCCGGGTCCGGCCAGCGGTGAAGGCACGCGGCGCAGTCGGTGGCGCTCACCGTCGCGCGGCGAGGAACCGTGCGAGGCGGTCGAGACCCTCCCCGATGCGCTCGAGCGACGACGCGTAGGAGAAGCGCAGGTAGCCCTCGGCGTTGGCGCCGAAGGCGGCGCCGGGCGTCACGGCGACGTGCGCGCGGTCGAGGATCTCGTTGGCGAGGCGCACGGAGTCCTGCGCCAGGTGGCGCGCGTTGGCGAGCACGTAGAAGGCGCCCGTCGGCTCGCAGCCGACGCCCAGACCGAGCGCGCGGAGGCCCGCGAGCATCGCACGACGGCGCTCGTCGAACATGGCACGGAACCTGAGTCGCTCCTCGCCAGCCTCCCGCAGCGCCGCGACGCCCGCCCACTGGACGAACTCGTTCGTCGAGATGAAGAAGTTGCCGTAGAGCATCTGAAGCGCGCGGATCTGCTCGCGCGGCGCGATCACCCAGCCGAGCCGCCAGCCGGTCATCGCGTACGCCTTCGAGAAGCCGTTCAGCACGAAGGCGCGCTCGGTGAACTCGAGGATCGTCCGGTCCCGCCCCTGGTAGCTGAGCCCATGGTAGATCTCGTCGGAGACGACGAACGGCCCGCCGGCGGAGGCGAGCTCCGCGATCCCCGCCATGCGCTCGGTCGAGAGGACGGTGCCCGTCGGATTCGCGGGCGAATTGACGAGGATGGCCTTCGTGCGCGGCCCCATATTCTCGCGGATCGCCTCCGGACGGTACTGGAAGCCGTCCTCCTCGGTGACCGCCACGTAGACGGGCACGCCCTCCGCGTAGCGGATGAAGTTCGGGTAGCAGGCGTAGTACGGATCGCTCAGGACAACCTCGTCGCCCGGATCGAGGAGGTGACCGAAGAGGAGGAGCATCGCCGGCGACGTCCCCGCCGTAACGAGGATCTGGTCCGGCGAGACGGTGACGCCGTAGGTCGTCAGGTAGTGCTCGGCGATCGCCTCGCGGAGCGGGAGGATGCCGAGGCTGTGCGTGTAGCGCGTGTGGCCGTCCTTGATCGCCTTCTCGAGCGCCTCGCGGATCACCGCGGGCGCCTCGAAGTCGGGCTCGCCGAACTCGAAGTGGACCACGTCGACGCCCGCCCGCTCGAGCGCCTGCGCGCGTTCCCCCATCTCGACCGCGAGGAACGGCTCGATCTCCCGGATCCGCCGCGCGAAGCTCACCCCGCCCTCTCCACCCTCAGGCTCGCCCTGACGATCTGCCACAGCATACCCGGCCCGTGACGCAGGACCCCCACCTTGCTGCCGGGCTGGTCGGCCCAGTTCACGGGGACCTCGACGACACGAACCCCCGCCGCCTGGGCGGCGAGCAGGAGCTCGACGTCGAAGCCGAAGCCTCGCGTGCGGAGGCCGCCGAAGAGCCGGTCCGCCGCAGCCGCCGTGAACGCCTTGAAGCCGCACTGGGAGTCGGCGACGCCGCGGAG
>WNFW01005684.1_pt1 | contig 13735 bp, 11 predicted proteins | sample 5400131 | NCBI WGS metagenome assembly WNFW01 (sample SAMN13153362, study PRJNA577476) | soil metagenome | isolation source: 20 cm soil or saprolite under grassland replicate 1 | place: USA:California | collected 2016-06-15 | reverse complement strand
GCCGCGGACCTGGTGCGGGCGATCCACGAGGTGCTGCGAGGCATGACGTATCTGAGCCCGGGCATCTCGCAGGCCGTCGTCGAGGCCTATCTGGCCAAGTCGGCGATGCCCCCCGACCCCTTGACGGCCCGTGAGCGCGAGGTCTTGCAGCTGGTCGCAGAGGGCAAGTCGACGAAGGAGATCGCCCAGCTGCTGGGAATCACCTTCAAGACCGCGGAGTCCCATCGGACGCGGATCATGAAAAAGACCAACATCCACGAGACCGCCAGCCTCGTCCGCTATGCCGTGCGCCGCGGGCTGATCCAGCCCTGAGGGCCCCTCACCCTGTATTCCCCTGAGGCGGGTGATCAGGGATTTTCCGGGTCGGATTTCCGGAACTTTCCTGATTTTCCAGAAATTCCGGACCGATAGACTTCTGTCAGGATGTCGACACGTATTCTGCTGGCAGACGATCACGTGATCGTCAGGCAGGGCCTCAGGCTACTCCTGCAGCGGGAGGGGTTTGAGGTCATCGGTGAGGCGGCCAACGGCCAAGAGGCCATCCGCGTCGCCCGCGAGAGCTGCCCGGACGTCGCCGTGCTGGATTACGCGATGCCCCTCCTGAACGGGATCGACGCGGCGCGGGAGATATTACAGGCATGCCCGCGGTCGAAGGCGATCCTCTTGACGATGCACACCGACGACCACTACGTCTTGGAGGCGCTCCGGACCGGCATCACCGGCTTCGTCGTCAAGAGCCAGGCGCCCGCGGATCTGATCCGGGCGGTCCACGAGGTGTTGCGGGGCATGATGTACCTGAGCCCGCGCGTCTCACGCACCCTGGTGCAGGCCTACCTGGCGAAGTCTGAGCTACCGCCGGACCCGCTGACGCCTCGGGAGCGTGAGGTGTTGCAGCTGGTCGCCGAGGGCAAGACGACGAAAGAGGTCGCCAAGCTCCTCGGGATCAGCGTCAAGACCGCCGAGTCCCACCGAACACGCATCTTGAAGAAGCTCGACACGCCAAACACCGCCGGCATCGTCCGCTACGCCATTCGCCGGGGCCTGATTCAGATCTGAGCCGCGCCTCCGCTGCGGAGGCGATTACCTGCCCGACTCTTCAGGGGTTTTCCCTATTCGCTTTTGGGGGTTCTCTGACTTGAGGGTTTTGAGCCGGGATCGTACGTTGACGTGCGGACATAGAGAGCACACAAGACGACAGATCCCATGTGTGGAATCGTCGGATACGTCGGTCGCAAGAACGCCGTCCCGATTCTCGTGGACGGGCTCAAGCGGCTCGAATATAGGGGCTACGACTCGGCGGGCGTGGCGGTGGTTCACGACGGTCGCCTCGAGGTGCGCCGGAGTGTGGGCAAGATCGCCGCCCTCGAGAGCGTCCTGGCGGGCGAACCGTTGCAGGGGGCCCTGGGCGTCGCCCACACGCGCTGGGCGACCCACGGCAAGCCATGTGACGCGAACGCGCACCCGCATCGCGACTGCTCGAAGTCCGTCGCGGTCGTCCACAACGGCATCATCGAGAACCACGCGCACCTGCGGAAGTCGCTCGAGCGCGACGGGCACACGTTCGAATCGCAGACGGACACCGAGGTCATCGCGCATCTGATCGAGCGGTACGCGGACGAGGGGCTCGAATGCGCGGCGCGCCGTGCGGCGACCGCTCTCCACGGCGCCTACGCGCTCGGCATCGTCAGCGCGCAGGCGCCGGGGACCCTCCTGGGCGTGAAGAATGGCGGCGCGCCGCTGGTCGTCGCCGTCGGCCCGGACGGGCTCTTCCTCGCGTCGGACGCGGCGGCGGTCCTCACATACACGCGCGACGTCCTCGTCCTCGACGACGGCGAGATGGCCGTGCTGTCGGACGAGGGCGTGAGGGTCGTCGGGCTCGACGGTCACGCCGTCCGCAAGGCGGCGACGACGGTCCCCTGGGACGCCGCGGCGGCCGAGAAGAACGGCTATCCGCACTTCATGCTGAAGGAGATTCACGAGCAACCACACGCCATCGAGACGACGACGCGTGCGGCGGCCGACCTCCCCGGCACGCTCGGTCTCGACCGCCAGGCGCTCCAGCGAATCGACCGCGTGGCGATCGTCGCGTGCGGCACCTCCTGGCATGCGGCGCTGATCGGCAAGTATATGGTCGAGACGCTCTGCGAGATTCCGGTGGAGGTGGACATCGCGTCGGAGTACCGGTACCGCGTCCCCCTCGCGAGCCGCTCGACGCTCACGGTCGCGATCTCGCAGTCCGGCGAGACGGCCGACACCCTGGGGGCGCTCCGCCGCGCGAAGGAACGCGGGTCGACGAGCGTCGCGATCTGCAACGTGGTCGGGTCGAGCGTCAGTCGGGAGGCCGACGGCGTCCTGTACACGCGCGTCGGCCCCGAGATCGGCGTCGCCTCGACGAAGAGCTTCACGGGCCAGCTCGTGGCGTTGTACCTGCTGGCGGTTCATCTGGGACGAACGAAGGGCGCCCTCTCGGCGGATCGGGCGAGCGCCTTGCTCGGCGAGCTGATGGAGATTCCGCATCTCGTGCAGACGGTCCTGGCCCGGGGTGGACGGGTGATGGAGCTCGCGCCGGCGCTGGCGCCGTACCCGAGCTTTCTCTACCTCGGGCGAGGGATCAACCATCCCCTCGCGCTCGAGGGGGCGCTCAAGCTCAAGGAGCTCGCGTACGCCCACGCGGAGGGCTACCCCGCAGGCGAGATGAAGCACGGACCGATCGCCCTCGTCGACCCAAAGCTGCCGGTGGTCGTGCTGGCACCAAAGGACCGGCTGTACGACAAGGTGATCGGGAACGTCGAAGAGGTGAGGGCCCGGAACGGTCTGGTCGTCGCCGTCGCGAGCGATGGGGACGAGGACATCGCGACACGGGCGGATCACGTGCTCTACGTCCCGCAGACATCCGAGTTGCTGACGCCGATCCTCTGCGCGATTCCGCTGCAGCAGCTGGCGTACCACATCGCGGTGCTCCGGGACTGCGACGTGGACCAGCCGCGGAATCTCGCGAAGAGCGTCACGGTCGAATAGGCGGTCGCGTGGTCCGTCGAATAGGCGGTCGCGTGGCCCGCCCGGCGGGCACCGACCGCGAGGAATGAAGAAGACGGGTCTGTGCTGTATGGTTCGGCCCCAACTCGAGAGGCGTGAACCGAAGGGGGCGAAGCCCATCCGATGAATGGCGCGACGATGATGGAACTGATTGCTCCCGTCCGGGACGCGGTCCCGGCCCACGACGGCGCCGTGCGCACGTCGCCGGCCTGGCATGCGCTGTGGACGCGGAGCCACTGCGAGCAGCTGGTCTACGACCAGCTGGCGGCGAAGGGATTCGATCTGTTCCTGCCGAAGATCGACCAGTGGTCACGGCGCGGCGGGCTCAGGCACCTCATCCGCATTCCGATGTTCCCGGGCTACGTCTTCCTCCACGGCGTGGTGGACCGGGCGAGCTACGTCGAGGTCCTGAAGGCGCGCGGCCTGGTGCAGGTCCTCGGCGAGCGCTGGGACCGGCTTTCGACGGTTCCCGACGGGGAGATCGACGCCATCAGGCGGATCGTCGATGCCGGGGTGCCCGCCCTGCCGTACGCCTTCCTGCGCGACGGCCAGCGCGTACGGATCACCCGCGGGCCGCTGGCGAACGTGGAAGGCATTCTGGTTCGCACCAAGCCGAATCGTGGCCTGCTGGTGGTGTCGGTCGACCTCCTGCAGCGCAGCGTGGCCGCGCACGTGGACTGCACCTGGGTGGTCGCCGCATGACGGCGCTCCGTCGACACGTGGTCACCGCCATGCTCGTCGCGTCCGTGACCGCCGCCGGGCTCGCGGCGGCGCAGGAGGCGCCGAAACCCCCCTCGGGAGCGTTGGGCGTGGACGGCGACTACAAGATCGGGCCCGAGGACGTCCTGGACATCGCGGTGTGGAACAACACCGCCATCAGCCGCGCCGTGCCGGTCCGCCCGGACGGGAAGATCTCCCTCCCGCTGCTCAACGACGTGCAGGCGGCCGGCCTCAGCGCGATGCAGCTGCGGGACATCCTGGCGAAGAAGCTCGCCGAGTACGTGCCCGCGCCGGAGGTTTCCGTCATCGTCCGCGAGGTGCATAGCTTCAAGGTCGCCGTGATCGGCGAGGTCAGGCTCCCCGGCCACTACGAGCTCAAGAGCCGGACCACCGTCCTGGACATTCTCGCCAAGGCCGGCCCGTTCACCGACTTCGCCTCGCGCGCGCGGATCTTCGTCCTCAGGCTCAACGGAACGACCAAAAAGCGGATTCCCTTCAACTACAACAAGGTCATCGCGGCGGACGGGGAGCACGAGAACTTCTTCCTCCAGCCCGGCGACATCGTCGTGGTCCCGTAGGCCGCCGCCCACCATGAAGCACGACGACGCTTCCTTTCAGCACGGCGATGTCCCCGCGATGGAGCTGTCGCGGAGGCGGGCCGGAGGAGGGCCGATGGACGATCGGGTGCCCACGCGCTCGGGATTCGATCTGGCCCGCGACGTGTGGAGCCGGCGGAAGTGGCTGGCGATTCTGGTCTTCGTCGGACTGTTCGCGCCCGCCCTCACCGTCGCAAAATCGGTGCCCAACGTCTACCGGTCGACCGCGACATTCATCGTGGAGCCTCAGAAAGTGTCGGAGGCCTTCGTCCGACTGCCCGAGGCCTCGATTCGATCCTTCTGGACCAACGAGCTCGAGACCAGGCTCCACACCATCAGCCAGGAGACCCTGAGCCGTGCGCGCCTGGAAGAGCTGATCACCCGCTTCGACCTCTACCGCGATCTGCGACGGGTGTCGCCGGAGGCGGCCGTCGAGCGAATGCGACGGGATATCAAGCTCGAGCCCCGGGAGGTCGGCCAGACCGGTGTGTGGGGCGCGACGATCGCGTTCACGCTCAGCTACCGTGGCACGAACCCCAAGATCGTGGCCGAGATCACCAACACGCTGTCGTCCTTCTACGTCGAGAAGAACCTGAGCATCCGTGAGCACCAGGCGTCGGCGACGACCGAGTTCCTCCGGGCGCAGCTCGAGGCGGCCAAGGCCAAGCTGGACGAGCAGGAGCGCCGGGTGCGGGAATTCAAGCAGCGCTCCGGCGATGAGCTCCCCCAGCAGGTCGCCGCGAACCTCGCCATCCTGATGCGGCTGAATGATCAGGTGCGCCTGAACAGCGACAGGCACCTCCGGGCAACGGAGCGACGGATGGCGCTGGTGAAGCAACTGGGCGACATGGGCTCGCCGAGCGTTCCCGACAGCCCCGCGGCTCGGCTGGCGCGGCTCAAGGTGGAGCTGATCGAGCTGCGCGAGCGCTTCACCGACAAGTATCCGGAGGTGGTTCGCGTGAAGGCGGAGATCGCCGCCCTCGAGCGCGCGCTGGCCCAGGCGGATCCGAACGGCCGATCGGTGGGGGAACGGGAGACTCCGGCCGACCCGACGCAGCTTCGCCTGAAGCAAGAGCTGAGCAAGGTGGACGCGGAGCTCAAGGGGATCGAGGCTGAGGACCAGCAGGTGCGACGCGACATCGCCGCCTATCAGCGACGGGTCGAGAGCGCTCCCGAGCGGGAGCAGCAGCTTCAGGCGCTGTCGCGGGATTACGAGGCTGCCAGGGAGCTCCACCTCTCCCTCTTGAAGCGCTACGAGGATGCCCAGCTCGGGGAGCGAATGGAAGAGCAGAAGGGAGCCCAGTTCCGGATCCTCGACCCGGCGATCCCGGCGAAGCAGCCGGCGGGACCGAACCGCCTGCTGCTCCTCGTGTACGGTCTGATGCTCTCGCTCGGGGTGGCCGCAGGGGCGGTCGTGCTGGCCGAGCGGCTCGACACGTCGATTCATACGATCGACGACCTGAGGGCGCGGATTCCGGTGCCGGTCCTGGTCAGCATTCCGCGGATGATCACGGGCTCGGACGTCAGGCGGCGGCGTGCGCGGGTCGCGCTCGCCACCGTCTCGGTCACGCTGGGCCTCGCGCTGATCGTCGGCGCCTCCGCCTACCTCGGCCACGGCAACGAGCAGCTCGCCTTGGTGCTGGCGCGAGGTCGCTAAAATGTATCTGACCTTTTACGGGCTCAAGGAGAAGCCGTTCAACGCGACGCCGGATCCGAAGTTTCTCTGCCTCACGCCCGTCCACCGGGAGGCCTTGGCCCAGCTCGTGTACAGCGTGCGGGAGAATCGTGGGTTCCTCGTGTTGACCGGCGAGGTCGGGACCGGCAAGACGACCCTCCTGCACGCATTGATCCAGCGGCTCAATGGCAAGGCCGCGGTCGCGTACGTGTTCAACTCGACGCTCCCGTTCGACGGCCTGCTCGAGTACGTGCTCGAGGAGCTCGGCGTCCCGTCACCTCCGAGGTCACCGGCCCAGCGACTCCTCGCCCTCCGGCGCTTCATGCTCGAGCGTCGGCGCGCCGGCCAGAACACCGTGCTCATTCTCGACGAAGCGCAGAACCTCGACGCGGCGACACTCGAAAAGATCCGCATGCTCTCCAACCTCGAGACGCCGACGGAGAAGCTGCTCCAGATCATGCTCGTGGGCCAGCCGGAGCTGCGGGCGAAGCTCGCGAGCCCAGCGCTCCGACAGCTCCAGCAGCGCATCGAGCTGCAGTGCAGTCTGGCCCCGTTGTCGCGCGCGCAGGTCCGCGACTATATCCAGACTCGTCTCCGCGTGGCGGGCGCGCGCGACCTCGACCTCTTCAGCGGTCGGGCGCAGAACCGAATCGCCGCCTACTCTCGCGGGATCCCGCGCCGCGTGAACATCCTGTGCGACCACTGCCTCGTCATCGGCTACGCCGACCAGCGACGGCAGATCGACGTCGATGTCGTCGACCAGGCCATCGAGGCGCTCGCGGGTGCGGCGCGGGGTCCGGCGCGGGGCCCCGCGGCGCTGGCCCGGACGACGTGGGAGCGCTGGGTCTTGGGCGCCGTCGCCGCCGCGGTGCTCGCCGGAATCGCCGTCGCGCCACTCAGAGGCGAAGCGCCGCAGCTCCTCACGCTCGTGCGCCACGTGCGCGACTTGCTCCTGCGATGAAGCCGCGCGCACCTCGCACGGGCCACCCTCGGTGCGAGCCGAGCTCGCGGACCCCGGTCCAATGAGCAAATTCTTCGAAGCCCTCGAGCGAGCCGAGCGGGAGGCGGACCGCCCGACGCCGGCGTCCTCGCCGCGTCCGGAGGCCGGCCTGTCCGGCTCGCCGCCGCCGGCGGCTCCACCGGCCGCGTCGCCGCCCCCGGCGGCGCCAGAGCCCGTCGCGCCATCGGTCTTCAAGGCGCCGGCGACGGTCACCAGGCCGCCGGTCGACCGCGCGAGTCGCATCGGCGAGCACCTCGTGAGCCTGCTCAACCCCGCCTCGTTCGAGGCCGAGCAGTACCGCGTGCTCCGCCACCTCGTGGAGACGCTGCGGAAGGGCGCCAACCTCCAGGTCGTGGCGGTGACGAGCCCGGGGGTCGGCGACGGCAAAACCACGACGGCGATCAACCTCGCGGGGTCGCTCGCGCAGGCGGCGGACGCCCGCGTGCTGCTCGTCGACATGGACCTGCGTCGTCCGGCGGTCGCGGGTCAGCTCGGGCTCTCCGGCGGCAGGCGCGGTCTCGCGGAGGCGTTGCTCGCGGATTCCGGCCTCTCGCTCGAGGACACGGTGGAGACCCTCGCCCACTTCAACCTCTCGGTGCTGCCCGCGGGCCGGGCGACCGTCGCGCCCTACGAGCTGCTCAAGTCTCCGCGGCTCGAGGCGCTGCTCGACGAGGCACGGCAGCGCTACGACTACATCGTCCTCGATACGCCGCCGTTCGTTCCCGTCCCGGACTGCCGGGTCATCACCAAGAGCGTCGACGGGTTTCTCGTCGTCGTGACCGTGCATCGGACACCGTGGGGCGTGCTGACGGAGGCCCTGGACCTGATCGACCCCGCGAAGGTCGTGGGCCTCGTCGTGAACGGCGACGACACGCGCCGCTCCAGCTACTACGACGTGTACGCGGGTTCGTCGCGCGGCGCTCGAGGGCGTGGCGCGTGGAGTCGGGCATGAACGTCGTCGCGCTCGGTGGCGGCACGGGGCTCCCGGTGGTCCTCACGGCGCTGCGCCGCAATCTCCCGGCGAGCGGCGGGGTCACCGCGATCGTCACGGCGGCGGACGACGGCGGAAGCTCGGGAGTTCTGCGACGGCAATACGGCGTGCTCCCGCCGGGAGACATCCGGAACTGTCTGATCGCCTTGGCGCGAGTGGCCCCGGAGGTGTCGGCGGCGCTCCAGTATCGGTTCGACGGCGGCGCGGCGGAGCACCCGGTCGGGAACCTTCTCCTGGCGGCGCTCGACATGGTCGCGGCCGACGAGGTGACGGCGATCCGGCTGGCGGCCGAGCTGCTCGGCGTGGACGATCACGTCCTGCCGTCGACCACGCAGCGGGTTCATCTGGTCGCGGACCTCCTGGATGGCCGCACGGTCCATGGCGAGTCGGAGATCCCGCGGAGTGGCACACCGATCAAGCGCGTCCGCCTCGATCCTCCCGACGCGGTGGCGGCGCCCGGCGTGCTCGAGGCGTTGCACGAGGCGGACGCGATGATCCTGGGTCCCGGCAGCTTCTACACGAGCGTCCTCGCCGCGCTGGTCGTCCCGGGCGTGGCCGAGGCGGTGATGCGCTCGCGGGCGATCCGGATCTTCGTGTGCAACGCGATGACCGAGCCCGGCGAGACGGATGGCTACGGCGTCGCCGAGCACCTCCAGGCGTTCGCCGCCCACGGCCTCGCGCAGGGCGCGAAGGTCCGCAGTCGGTACGCCGCCGAGGGTGCCTGCCCCGTGGACCCCGACTTCGGGCTGCCCGGCGAGCCTCCAGTCATCGTCCGCGCGGATCTGCTCGAGTCCGGTCCGGTGGTGCGGCACGCCCCGGACAAGCTTGGGCCAATCCTGTGCGAGCTGGCGGCCAAGCGCCTGGAATGGGTGTAGGACCGGCCGGCGCCGCGTGAATCCGATGGGTATCGCCTACAATCTCGTCCCCGACGCGCCGCTCGGCGGGAGCCCGCTCCTGGCGGGCCTCGTCGTGATCGTCGGCTTCCTCCTCGGGCTGCGCTTGTGTCACCGTGTCCGGCGCCGGCGTCACGGTGAGCGCGTGCTGGTCCTCGGGAGCAGCCCTCTCGGGCGCCAGATCGTCGAGGAAATCGAGCGGCGGACCGATCTCCGATACCAGGTCGTCGGCGTGGTGGATGACGCCGAGAACCTCGATCGCGTGATCGAAACGACCTTGCCCGATCGCATCGTCGTGGCGCTCGCCGAGCGGCGGGGACGTCTGCCGGTCTACCCGCTCCTCGAGTCGCGGGCGCGCGGCATCGTGGTCGAGGACGCCGCGGCGACCTACGAGCGCCTGACCGGGAAGCTCGCCCTGGAGGCGATGTCCCCAAGCAGCATCGTCTTCTCCGCCGACTTCCAGGTATCGCGTCCTCACTTGGCGCTCTCGCGGGCCCTCAGTCTCCTCGTGTCCGTCGTGGGCCTGATCGTGCTGGCACCCGTCTTCGTCCTGATCGTGCTGCTGATCAAGCTCGACTCCCGCGGCCCCGTGTTCTTCATCCAGGAGCGCGTGGGGCTGTCCGGGCTGTCCTTCAGGCTGGTCAAGTTCCGAACCATGCACCCCGCGGGCCGCTCCCAGTCCGAGTGGGAGCAAGACAACTGCGATCGGATCACGCGCGTCGGGAAATGGCTCAGGCGATTTCGGCTGGACGAACTGCCCCAGCTCGTGAACGTCCTCCGCGGCGACATGAACCTCGTGGGGCCGCGGCCCCATCCGGTCACGAATCTCGGACTCCTGATCCTGGTGGTCCGCAACCTGAGCGACGTGTCGGGCGACGCGATCCCGTACTACTCGCTCCGGTGCGCGGTCCGCCCGGGGATCACCGGGTGGGCGCAGATCCGATACGGGTACGCGAACACCATCGAGGAGGAGATGGAGAAGCTCCGGTACGACTTCTACTACCTCAAACACATGTCGTTCTGGCTGGACCTCCGCATCCTCTTCGAGACGGCGCGGATCGTGTGGACAGGGCACAGCTCGGCCGCCGCCGCCGCCCGTGTCGGGCGCCCCGACGGGAGCGTCGACTGGACGCGCCGGTCTGGCCGGGTGGCGTAACGCGATCATCCCCATAACCCCCAGACGAGGTCATCGGAAATGACTGACGCGACGTTGATCGACCGCATCCGAGACCGGGCCGCCCGCATCAGTGTCATCGGTCAGGGATACGTTGGCCTCCCGCTCGCCGTCGAGTTCGCGCGGGCCGGGTTTTCCGTCAACGGGCTCGATACGGATCTCGACCGGGTGACCGCCCTCAACAGCGGGCGCTCGTACAGCCCCGATGTCGAGAGCGACGACCTCGCGGCGCTGCTCCGGGCGGGACGTTACGAGGCGACGGCCGACCTCTCCGTGCTGGAGGCGAGCGACGTCGTGATCATTTGCGTGCCGACCCCGCTTCGCAAGTCGAAGGATCCCGACATCTCCTACGTGGTGGCGGCCGCCGAGGCGGCGGCGGCCCGGTTCCGCCCCGGGCAATTGGTGGTGCTCGAGAGCACGACGTATCCGGGGACCACCGAGGAGCTGCTGCTCCCGATGTTCCAGGCGCGCGGAGCCACGATCGGAAAGGACCTCTTCGTGGCGTTCTCGCCCGAGCGGATCGACCCGGGGAATCCCACCTTCAAGGCCCGGGACATCCCGAAGGTCGTGGGCGGCGTCACCCCCGTCTGCACCCGTCTGGCCGCGGCTCTCTATCGCCTGATCGTCCCTCGCGTTCACGAGGTTTCCTCGCCGAAGATCGCCGAGCTGGCCAAGCTCTACGAGAACGTCTTCCGGAACGTGAACATCGCGCTGGCCAACGAGTTCTCCCTGATGTGCCAGCGCCTCGGCGTCAGCACCAAAGAGGTGATCGACGCCGCCGCCACCAAGCCCTTCGGGTTCATGCCCTTCTATCCGGGCCCGGGTATCGGTGGCCACTGCATCCCCGTCGACCCCCTCTATCTCGCCTGGACGATGCGTCTGCGCGGCTACGAGGCGCGCTTCATCGCGCTGGGCGATGAGATCAACCGCGCGATGCCCGACCACGTGGTGGAGCTGGTGGCGGACGGCCTGAACGACCGGCGCCGCGCCGTGAATGGCGCCCGGATCCTGACGCTGGGAGTGGCGTACAAGCGCGGCATCGGCGACATCCGCGAGTCGCCGGCCCTCGAAATTCTCGCCAGCTTGCGGAAACGCGGGGCGGAGGTCGCCTACGTCGACCCGTACGTCGCCGCCATCACACTGGACGGGGCCGTCCTGAAGGCGGTGGAGCTCACCGACGGCGAGCTCGCGGCGGCCGACTGCGTGCTGATCCTCACCGATCATCCCGAGTTCGACTACCGGCGGATCGTGGAGACGGCGGCGTTCGTCGTCGACACGCGGAACGCCACCTGGGGGATCCCCGCCCCGGCCGGTCGGATTCTGAGGTTCTAAGTCTCTATGGTGAGTCGCGCTTACTCCGTCCGCGTTCGGGCCGGTCTGGCGCTTGTCGTGTTCGGGCCCTTGGCCTTTCTGTGGGCACCCGTCGCGGCCCAGGCCATCGCCGACCCGGGGTTCGCGATCCGCGCGTCACAGTCATCCCCGGTGACCGGCGCCGTGACGCTCTCCGCCGACGTCCCGGTCGAGCCGGAGCTCATCGGCGTGCAGTTCAAAGTCGACGGCTACGTGCTGGAAGCGCTCGCCACCGCGTCTCCGTACGAGATCTCCTGGAGCGCGGCCAGCGCCGCGAACGGTGACCACACGGTCACCGCCGAGGCCCGCTATACCTCGGGCGAGGTGATCCAGTCCGCCCCGCTCCAGATGACCGTGGCCAACCCGGCGGCGTTCAATCGGACGCTCTATGTGGATGCCGCCAACGGCGACGACGCGTTCGACGGGCTCTCCCCGAACACGGCCTGGCGGACGCTCGACCAGGCCAACCAGTCCGTCGTGGCGGGCGACACGGTCGTGCTGCTGGGGACGTTCACCGGGCAGCGAATCGCGCCGAACGCCTCGGGGACCGCGGCGACGCCCATCACGTTCACGAGCTATCCCGGGACGACGGCGGTGCTGGACGTCGGACGTGTCGGCCGCGCGGTGGTGATCAATGGCGGCCGGAGCTACATCGTGATCGAGCGGCTCCGGATCCAGAACGTCCCCGGCTACGCCATCGCGATCACCGGCGGAGCCCACCACAATGTCGTGCGCGACTCGTATCTCACGCGGAGTGGCACCGCCGAGGTCTATGGCCACGCCGTTCGGATCACCCGCGCCAGCGACAACCTCGTCGAGGGAAACCAGATGGTCGACATCGGCGACGAGAGCACCAACACCGGCGACAGCGTCTGGATCTCGGACGGTGCCAGCCGGAACCGCGTGCTCAACAACCGGCTGACGAATGGCGGCCACAGCCTGATCCAGATCGGCGGTGACCAGCCGGATGACGGGTTTGTCATCGACAACGTCGTGGCGAACAACGTGCTGTCCAACCGCTGGGCGACGCCCCTGATCCTGTCGTGGCGAAGCCGGTGGACGCTCGTCGAGGGCAACCGCATTTCCGACGGCGCCCGCAACGGCGTCAACACCGCCCGGCCGGGAATTCAGATCGCGGCGAGCGCGAACATCATCAGGTACAACGCCGTCTTCGACAACACGGGCCCCGGACTCGTTCTGTCCGGCTTCATCTTCTCGGAGGGTGTGGCGGAGGACTCGATCAGTAACCAGATCTAGGGACGGCGGCGGCCGCTCGCACCGTGCCGGGTGGGGCGGACCCGCCCGCGGACCCGAACCGCGCCGGACTCGCGATCCTCATGTTCGAACAGGACGGCCGCACGGTTCGCGACAACTTCATCGCCGTCAACATCTTCTACCGAAACAGCGGCCTCGCCGTCGATGGCGCCGTGTACTCGATCGTCATCGATCAGTTCCGGGCGCCGGTGGCGTGGCCCGAGGGCGACCTGAACGGGAACCGGATTCTGAACAACATCGTCCTCCGGGAGCCCGGCTCGGCGGGAGAGGCTGCCGTCCTCCACATTCGCCGGCCCGACGAAGCGGGCAACCTCCCGTACACGCTGGCCCAGTTCCAGACCATCTATCGGGACGCGGCCAACAATGTGGAGGCCGATCCGCGCTTCACCGACGAGGCGAACCGGGTGTTCACCCTTCAGGCGGGAAGCCCGGCGTTCGACGTTGGATGGTAGGCGCCAGAACGATCGTGAACGAGCGTCGAAGCTTGGGCGGCGGCCTGCCGCTCCTCGTGGCCCTTCTGCTGGCTTGCGGGGCGGTGCCCAGCCGCGCCCAGTCCCCCTCCGTCTCACTCCGGTCCTCGCAACAATCCCCGGTGACCGGCGCCGTGACGCTCTCCGCCGAGGTCCGGGCCGAGCCGGGGCTCATCGGCGTGCAGTTCAAAGTCGACGGCTATCCGGTGGAAGCCCTCGACACGGCCATTCCCTACGAGATCCAATGGAGCGCGGCCAGCGCCGCGAACGGTGAGCACACGGTCACCGCCGAGGCCCGCTATACCTCTGGCGCGATCATCCAGTCCGTCCCGCTCCACGTGACCGTGGCCAACCCCTCGACCTTCAACCGGACACTCTACGTGGACGCCGCCAACGGCGACGACGCGTTCGACGGGCTCTCCCCGAGCACGGCGTGGCGGACACTCGACCGGGCCAACCAGTCCGTCGTGACGGGCGACACGGTCGTGCTGCGGGGGACGTTCACCGGGCAGCGAATCGCGCCGAACGCCTCGGGGACCGCGGCGACGCCCATCA
>WNFW01007233.1_pt1 | contig 13736 bp, 8 predicted proteins | sample 5400131 | NCBI WGS metagenome assembly WNFW01 (sample SAMN13153362, study PRJNA577476) | soil metagenome | isolation source: 20 cm soil or saprolite under grassland replicate 1 | place: USA:California | collected 2016-06-15 | reverse complement strand
TAAGACGGTGTATGACTTCACATTGAATTCGATCGATGGTCAGCCCGCGCCTCTCGCGGCCTACAAAGGCAAAGTCGTGCTGCTCGTCAACGTCGCCAGCAAGTGCGGCTACACTCCGCAATACTCCGCGCTTGAGTCCACCTATGAAAAGTACAAAGACCGCGGCTTCGTCATCGTGGGCATCCCGGCAAATAACTTTGGCGCCCAGGAGCCGGGTTCGAATCAGGAAATTAAGACGTTCTGCTCCTCCAAGTTTCACGTCACTTTTCCCATGATGGCCAAGGTCTCCGTCAAGGGCGACGACATCACGCCGCTCTACGAGTTCCTAACCGATATATCCTCGCACCCGCAATCCGGCGGCGAGATTAAGTGGAATTTCACCAAGTTCCTCATCGGCCCGGACGGTCGCGTCATCGCTCGTTTCGAACCCGAGATCACGCCGGATTCGCCGCAGGTGACCTCTGCGATTGCACAGGCCCTTGCCTCGCTCAAATCCTGAGCGAAGCCCGCCGGCCCCGTCCGGTTCGCGGAGGATCGGACGCAACAGGGAATAGGTGAGTTGCGCGGTATTCTCGCATCGGCGAGTATTGCCGGCTCGCCAATCCACATGCCCATATTGTCATTGCAGGACGTTTCGAAGGACTACTTGACCGACGGCCAGCCCGTTCGTGCTCTCCATGGTCTTTCTCTCCGCGTGGAAACCGGTGAATTTGTGGCCTTGGTTGGGCGCAGCGGCTGCGGTAAGTCCACGCTGCTCAACCTTGCAGGCGCCATGGATTTCCCGACGTCGGGTGAAGTACTTCTGGATGGGATTTCAACGTCTTTGCTGAAAGATACGGGTCTGACCCAGCTACGCCGCGAAAAAGTCGGTTTCATTTTTCAGTCCTTTCAATTGCTTCACACCCTCACGGTTTTCGAAAACGTGGAATTGCCCCTCCTTCTGGCGGGAAAACCGGCTGCACGCGAAGCGGTACGCCAGCGCCTCGCGTGGGTAGAGCTCGATGGTCTTGGCGATCGCCTTCCTCACCAGCTTTCCGGGGGCCAGATGCAGCGGGTGGCGATTGCCCGCGCACTGATCCATTCCCCGCGCCTTCTTCTTGCCGACGAGCCGACCGGAAATCTCGACACCACCACCGGAAACGTCATTCTCGAATTGCTCCAACGCCTCACCCGCGAGCAGCACGCCGCCACCATAATCGCGACTCACAGCATCGAAGCCGCCGCTCTCGCGGATACGCTGGTCCGGCTGCGCGACGGTAAAATCGAAGAGATAGTCCGGCGCTGAAATGCCACGTCTTCTCCTTTTTTACCGATTGATGGTCCGCCCGCTCTTCCGCGAGCCCCTGCGCGCCGCACTGATTGTCCTTGCCGTCGCTTTGGGCGTTGCCGTCGTTCTCGCCATCGACCTCGCGGACGACGCCGCCACCGGTTCCTTCCGGTCCTCCATGGAAACTCTCGCGGGCGACAGTAATTTGGAAATCATCGCCTCCGGTGGCGTGCCGGAAGATGTGGTGGCAACGCTCGCCTCCTTGCCGTATCCGATTCGCATCTCCCCGCGCCTCGAGGACTTCGCGGTTATCGCCGATACCAAGAAATCACTTCCGTTGATTGGCGTGGATCTGGTCGCCGAAGCCGGCGCCTTCGAAGAAGACTCAACCGCCGGTGCTAACCTGTCCCGGCCGCCGAGGACTTCCCCGGAAACTTTCGAGCATCTCGGCGATAGCGACGCCATCTGGGTGGGCGCCAGCCTCGGCCGTAAACCAGGCGATCGCCTTCAGCTCCTCATCAACGATCACGTCCGCGAATACACGGTGCGCGGCGTCTACGCCGATTCGAACGGCGACGAATCCGCCATGGTGATGGACCTCGCCGCCGCCCAACATGCACTGGCGCGCTATGGCCGCGTCGACCGCATCCTTTTGAAAGTGCCTAAGACTCCCAGTCTGGAAGACTGGCAACAGCGCTTACGGACCGTGCTTCCTTCCGGTGTGGAAGTTCGTCCGCAAGGCACCGGCACGAACGAGAATCGCCGCATGCTCGCAGCGTTCCGTTGGAATCTACGTTTGCTCAGTTACATCTCTCTGGTTGTCGGTGCATTTCTCATCTACAACGCGATCTCTGTTTCGGTCGTCCGCCGTCGCCCGGACATCGGCATTGTCCGCGCTCTTGGCGCCGGACGCGCCACAATTCTCGCTGCCTTTGTCGGTGAAGCCGCTTGCTTCGGCCTTGCAGGCGCTCTCCTCGGGCTTCCGCTCGGCCGTTTCATGGCCACCGGCGCTGTGCGGTTGATGTCCGCTACGGTCGAATCCCTTTACGTCAGCAGCAGGCCCGGACCCATCGAAGTGAATGCCGCATCCCTGCTCTTAGCGCTCGCCATTGGCGTTGGAGTCGCCGTTCTGTCAGCCTATTCCCCTGCCCGCGAAGCTTCTCTCGTTTCTCCTGTTGAGGCCATGGCGCGTGGCCGCCGCGAATATGACGCGCGCGTCCACAAAACCCGCGATTTGTGGCTGGCTCTTGCGCTCGGTCTCCTGGCAACTGCTGCCGCGCGCACGCCCGCGGTCGCTGGCAAGCCGCTCTTTGGTTACCTGGCGACGATTTTGCTGGTTGCAGCTTCTGCTTTGGCGATCCCTGCATTTGCCGCTGCGCTCACTTCGCTCTTTTCGAGGTTCATCGGCAAACTGCTCGGCATTGAGGGCATGCTTGCCTCGCGGAGTCTTGCAGCTTCCCTGCGCCGAACTTCCGTCCTCGTCGGCGCGCTCTCGACAGCCATCGCCATGATGACTTCGGTCGGCATCATGGTCGGGAGTTTCCGTGAAACAGTCATGCTCTGGATGAACGATCGCTTGCCCGCCGATCTCTATTTGCGCCCCGCCGGCAGCCCTGCGGCAGACCGCCACCCCACGATCGCTCTCGACCTGGCTCAGAAAATCGAGGCGCTTCCAGGTGTCGCGGCCGTCGCCCGTCTCCGGGCCTATGAGATCAGCTATGACGGCATGCCCGTCACTCTGGCGTCCATTGATCCGCAAGCGCTTTGCAAGTCCCGCCGCTCGGATTTTTTCTCGGGCCGTCCTATCGAGCAGGTATTTGCCGAGCTGCGCGATTCGAACGCTGTCATCGTCAGCGAGCCCTTTACATACAAGCATCACGTAAGGGCGGGCGATTCCATTGCACTTTCGCTTGGAGCGGCGCAGGCCACTTTCCGCATTGCCGACATTTACTATGACTATTCGAGCGAGCGCGGGAACATCGTCATGTCTCGCAGCACCATGCTCCGCTACCTGCCCGACCCCACCCCCTCCAATCTTGCGGTCTACGTCGCTCCAGGAACACAAGTGGAAACCGTGCGCGTCGAAATTGAAAAGGCCGCCGCCGGCCACCGCGTCCTTATGTTTTCGAATCGAGACTTGCGCGCCGAAGCCATCCGCATCTTTGACCGCACGTTTGCAATCACCTACGCCCTGGAAGCGGTCGCGGTCATCGTCGCGGTTATGGGGATAGCCGGAGCGCTTCTCGCTTTGGTGATTGACCGCCGGCGCGAACTTGGCCTGCTTCGATTTCTTGGCGCGGCCACCGGTCAGGTTCGAAAGCTGATACTCGTTGAGGCCGGTTTGCTCGGACTTCTGGCCAATCTTGCCGGTCTGGCCCTGGGCTTTGCGCTGTCGCTCATCCTCATCTATGTGATCAATAAGCAGTCGTTCGGCTGGACCATCCGGTTTCACTGGCCGGTGGAAGTTCTTCTTGGCGCGCTGACGGTGGTCTATGGGGCGACCGTGCTTGCCGGCTTCTACCCGGCGCAAGTCGCGGTGCGTTTGAATTCGCTCGAGGTAATGCATGAAGAGTAGGCTTGCGTGCATCGCGACCGCCTTGCTTTTCCTGCAGTCTCTTGCAGCGCAATACCGCACTGCCTTACCGGGATACCGGTACGAATTCCCGCGCGATCATTTCAATCATCCGGATTTTCAAACGGAATGGTGGTACTACACGGGAAATCTGAAATCAGCTGATGGCCGGCGGTTCGGATTCGAACTGACTTTCTTCCGGCAAGCCATCAGCCGCGATCCCGCCAGGAACTCCGCCTGGGACGTGCGGGATCTTTACATCGCGCATCTCGCTTTGAGCGATCTGGATGGTGGGAAGTTTTATCACGCGGCGCGCACCAATCGATCCGGTCCGGGCATCGCTGCCGCGAGCGAATCCCTCGGCCGCATCTGGAACGGCAATTGGCAGATTCAATGGCATGGCGGCGACCAGGAGCTGAAAGCGGTCGATGAGCGCTTTCAACTGCACTTGACACTGCACGCGGAAAAACCTCCTGTTACTCACGGTGAAAACGGTGTCAGCCAAAAGGCGGAGGGGCCGGGCCGCGCCTCACACTATGTTTCTCTCACGCGCCTGGCCACCTCGGGTGTCATCGAGCTAGGTACCAGGAGATTTGAAGTCAGCGGTACGAGTTGGATGGACCACGAGTTCTTCACTCATCAGCTTGCGCCCAGCCAAACCGGCTGGGACTGGCTGAGCCTCCAACTCGAGGATCACACCGAGGTGATGCTCTTTCACATTCGCCGCCAGGACGGTTCTATTGATCCGTACTCGGCTGGGACTTACGTTGATGCAGAAGGAGACCTATTGGGAAGGCGCCATTGTTCTCAGCGGTCAGCGCAATTCACAGCCGCTCAGCGGCGCCGGCTACCTGGAAATGACCGGCTACGACCGGCCCGTTCGGATCACTCCGTGAGCAGGGTATTTCATTACCCTCTTAGTCGTCTAGATTCAAGAAATTAATCTGGCTCCCGGGCTAGATTCGAACTAGCAACACTTCGTTTGACAGCTGAAATGATTAAAAATCTAAGCACCCTATCTGGTGTCGCTTACGAGAAATTGGGAGCCATTTTTCCTTCTTTAGTTGCACCCACACCTGCACCCACAGCGCAGTTAAAGTATCCCGATTCAATGCGCCTTCGGCTTGGAACCGAATGCTTGATTCTCTGGCAGATGCTTCCACCAGATTGGCAGACCCCATCGCCGGCGGTTTCCTTGGTTTGACTCTGAAGAGTACGGGCGGTCTGGCCACCGCTGAATCTTAATTCGAATGGCCCAGACGCGCCGAAATTGTTTGAGCAGCTCTTTTTGTCGCCAGGGCAAATGCTTGAATGTGGTCCCGGCTCATCCGAGTGATAGGTCCGGAAACGCTGATAGCAGCCACCACTTTCCCGTTTTCGTCTAGAACCGGAGCGGCGACGCATCGTGCTCCCATATCCGTCTCCTGATCATCCATTGCATAGCCTTGCAGTGCGACGCGCACAAGCTCTTTTCGGAACCGCGCAAGATTCGGAATAGTGCGCGGAGTTGCGCGTTCGAAGGTCAGCATGGAGAGAATTTCCTCGCGCTGCTCACTGGGGAGAAATGCCAGCAAAACTTTGCCTAACGCGGTGCAGTTCGGCGGCCGGTGCATTCCTGGCTGAGAGGCCATGCGGAAAGAGTGCGAACTCTCCAGCACTTCGAGGTAGAGCACCTCGTGCCCGTCGAGGACGGCGAGGTTTACTGTTTCTGTTGTTTCCTTCGACAGCAGCGTCAGCACTGGGCGGCTGATCTTGCGAAGCGTGGCATGGTAGGCGATCCCGGCGCCGAGCCTGGCTAACTTGGGCCCCACGATGTACGCACCCGTATCATCGCGGAAGAGATAGCCCTCGCTTTCCAGGTGAGCTACGAATCGATAAGCCGTGCTTTTGTTGAGGCTGGTCTGCTGAGAAATCTCGCGTAGCTGCAGTCCGGTGGGTGCAGCGTCCAGTGCCTCCAAAATTCGCAAGACCTTTCCGACCACACCGACTGGTGCAGATTTAGATTCACGTGCCCGGATCATGGGAAGTCTGCTCCTTCTGTTGCGGATCGTTTAGTTTTTCAATATGTGAAACGCAGATTTTTAATATTGAATTTTACGATGCTGCTTGGTAGAAGCCTTTCCGTTTGGACAGCGCGCGGCGCCGGCAGGTCAACAGTATCAAATTTCTTGGTCGGCGCGTTTTTCGTCTTGTGCCTGGATTTAGCGATGTTTTTCGGAATTCATGCCTGGGAGGGGTGTATGCGACTGGCTAAGATGGCAACGTTTTTCCCTCTCTTGCTCCTATTTGCGGATGGAACTCGCGCCCAAACGGCTTCAGGTGAAGTGAATGGCACGGTTACTGACAAATCAGGAGGATTTGTGGCTGGTGCCGCGATCAGGCTCACGAACCAGGCCACCAAGATTGCGGATCGAGTCACGACGAATTCGGACGGCTACTTCCTTTTCATCAACGTCAAGCCGGGAACCTATGTGTTGGGGGTTGAGGCAAAGGGCTTTAAGTCCACGCAAATTTCTTCCCTTGACGTCGGCGTCAACCAAACCGCCACGCAAGCCGTGAGGCTTGAGGTCGGAGCGATCACGGAACAGGTGGTGGTGAATGCGGAAGCCGTGATGCTCGATGCCTCTACGAGCGAATTGGGCACCGTGATTCCCGACAGAGCTGTGAGCGATCTCCCTCTAAATGGCAGGAATTTTACACAGTTACTGACCCTAACTCCAGGTGTCACTCCCGTTTCTACGGCTCAAAACAAGAGCATCGGTTGCTGCGAAGGGAATGTGGGAATTCCGGGGTCCGGGTTTTCGGACGCGTCGTTCCACGGACAGCAGAACCGCTCGAAGCTCTATTTTTTTGACGGTATCATCAACACAAATATTCGTGGCCCCACCTACATTGTGATTCCCAACATCGATCTGGTTCAGGAGTTTAAAGTCGTTGGGCACGACGCCAAGGCTGAGTACGGCGGCGCCACTGGCGGCGTAGTGGACATGGTCTCCAAATCCGGAACCAACGTCTTCCATGGTTCGGTCTTCGAGTACGTACGCAATAATGCTTTCGATGCCCGTAATACATTCACGGACTTCAACACGCTCACCAAGGCTCCATCCATTGCCGCATTCCGGCAGAACCAATTTGGGGTGGAAGGCGGCGGTCCAATCATCAAGAACAAAACCTTTATCTCCGGCGGATACGATGGCTGGCGATATAGCAAGCCACCGCAGTCATTGACGTACGGGCCGACCGCTGCTGAGCTGGCGGGAGACTTCTCCCAGACGTTTGTCAGCAATCCCAATCTCTACAACCCTTACAGCACGGTGGGCAATAATCGGTCGCGTTTCCTTTGCGACGCGCAAGGCAATCCCTTGCACGCTGATCCCATTACCCACGTGCAACCAAATTTAGCCGGATCTGTCCCATGCAATAAGATTCCGAACTACACCGACGGAACGGGTCTGACTAACCCGGCGATGCAATCGTTTCTGCAAGAATATTCACCCGCCCCGAATCTGACCGGCGTTCCCGGCTTCGATTACCAGCAAAACCGGCCGGAGACGAACAACTCCAACAGTTTTCAAGTGAGAGTCGATCACCGTTTCCGCAACGGCGACAACGTTTTCTTCCGCTATACCGAACAGCGGGTGTCCGCTTTCACTCCCATAGGAGATACAGGTTCCACTTCAGGAGGTTCACAAGGTAGGAACTACGGCGGAGCGTGGGTACATACGTTCAAGGCGAATCTCATTTTTGACGTACGAGCTGGTTACGCAGGCCGGCCCGCCGTTGATGCTAGCCAACAAAACCAGAGTTCCTTCGGGACGGACCCGATGAAGCAGTTTGGTTTCAAGGACATCGACAAATATGGAGGGATGCTCCTCAACCTCGGTAATGACTGGACGGCCGGTACCAACGCCAACTTCGGTACGCGCGGCCGTGCGCCCCGAGAAAACCCGAACTGGAGCGCTACACCAAATGTGAGTTGGATCAAAGGCAACCACAATCTTAAGAGTGGATTTTGGTTCATCGATTCCCAGAGGGTGCAGGAAAATACATTCCAGACCTTCAATTTTAGCCGACCACAGACCGGCCTCCCAGGCAATGCCTCAACTGGATTGACACTGGCATCGGCGCTGATGGCACTGCCAAGTAGTTTTAGCGCCCAGTTGCCCATCTTGCATGGTGGGCCGGTTAGATACAAATACGCTGCGTGGGCTGCGTACGTTCAAGATGAATGGAAAGTGAGACCTAGATTCACGGTGAGCGTAGGCCTGCGCTATGACTACCTTACGCAGCCGCAGACAACTGATGGCCGGCTTTGGAGCACTATTGATGTCACCAACAAGCAATACGTCATCGGGGCTTCAACCATGCCTCCGCTTTGTAGCCAAGCCAACCAGGCGCCCTGCATTCCGGACGGAGGACCGCTCTACACACCTACAAACGCAACATGCAACAACAAGCCAAACGGAATCCCTTGTGATTTTCGTCTGGACCCACATTTCAGCAGCGCTGTGCTGGCAGGCAAGGCGTTCTTCGATCCTCCTCCCATCCGCGACAACTGGGGCCCGCGAGTTGGTGCAGCTTGGCAGGTCACTTCCAACATGGCGCTGCGCGCAGGCTACGGGCTCTACTGGGACACATTGGCGGGAAGAGGCCAGGCTGCACAAAATGACCTCGAACACGGAATCTGGCCTGATGCCACAGCTTTCAGCGGCAATGTGAACGCCCCCGCGGACTTCTCGGGAGGAACGAGCAAATTGATCTCAGACATCCAAGGCAGCTTTCCGAATCCCTTGCCGGGACCAACTCCTTGGACAGCCGGAGGGTTTGCCCTCGATCCCCACTCATACAAGGACGGCTATTCACAGCAGTGGCATGTGGAAGTTCAGCGGCAGCTCACTCCCAATCTGATGGTTTCGGCCGCCTACGTGGGCAGCAAAAATGAGCGCCTTGACTACGAAGGAAAAGCTAACTCCGCTCGATTCAGTTCTCCCAACGTGACTGATCCCATCGCCGCGAGTCCGCACGGAGTTACTACGTGTGGTCCCAAGCCGAATCCCGTAACGCCGGCTTGGGCGAGCTGTCAAGCCGCTTATTTTGCGTCCGTTGATGCGCTGCGAGCCATGCCTTGGGCAAATCCTGGGTTTACGTACGCGCAGAGCATTGGCTATTCCAACTACAACGCGTTGGAGGCCCGAGTGCAGCGCAGGTTTTTCAATGGGCTGCAGTCCCTGGTTTCATATACGTACGGAAAGTCCATCGACGTGAGCAGCGGCTATTTCGGCGTCGAGAACGGCAATGGAGGCGGTTCGACCGTTCAAAACTATTATGACCAGAGCACTGCCCGCGGCGTTTCTGGATTCGACATCACACACTTTCTGTCTTGGTTCACCGTCTATGAGCTCCCGTTCGGGAAAGGGAAATCATGGCTTCATGGCGGCCCACTGTCCTGGATTTTGGGCAACTGGCAGGCTAACTATATCTTCCAGGGAAGATCAGGCCAGCCGTATACCCTGCGAGTGACGGGTGATCCCGCCAATCTCACGGGATCGGGAGGAGTCGGCGCCCAGAACTTTACCGGTTACGGGCGGCCTAACATAGTTGCGGACCCCTTCAAGGCCGGCCCGGTGTCTGCGAATCCTGACCCCCTGTGTCAACTGACTATTTCGCAGGGCGGGAAGGCTGCGGACCAAATTCATACTTCTCAGACTTGGTTTAATCCTTGCGCGTTTACGGTGCCGTCAGGCGCATTTGGGAATCTCGGGCGCGATGCGTTCAGGGGGAGGCCCGTGTACAACATGGATGTCTCTTTGTTCAAGAGCGTCCCATTGCCTGGGGAAGGCATGTCTCTCCAGCTCCGCTTTGAGTCGTTCAATGTGCTCAATATCCAGAACTGGGACACGCCGACCACACAGGGCAGTGATTCTGGTTTGACGGTTGGCAACAAGGCTTTTGCAAGGATCACGACGCTAGCCCATGACCCCAGGCAGATGCAGTTTGGGCTGAGATTCGTCTTCTGAGAACAATTTCGAGCTCACAGCGATCTTTAGAAGGCCGGTGGATAGAATTCGTGAAGAGAGGGCTCAACCGATGTCAAAAAAGAAAACATCGCGTCGCGATTGGATGATGGGAACAGGCGCAGTCTTGGCAGCGGCGACTCTTCCCATGAGTCCCGCGCTCGGTTTCGGACAATCATCCAATCCAGCACAGGCTGCGACGGCCCCGGCCTCCGGTGACGCCGACCGTCAGCGCCGGATGAAGTGGTGGCACGAGGCTCGCTTCGGCATGTTCATCCACTGGGGACTCTATAGCGTCCTCGGCCGCCATGAGTGGGTCATGGAAAACGAGGGCATTCCCGTTTCCGAATATGCTCCGCTTGCGAAGCAATTCAGGCCCAAACCATTTCCTGCCCGCGAATGGGCCAAGATGGCCCGCGAAACGGGCATGCGTTACATGGTTATGACCACCAAACACCACGAAGGTTTTTGCCATTTCGATACCAAGACCACCGATTACTGTTCCCCGAAGCAGGGACCGGGCCGCGACTTGGTCCGTGAATACGTCGAAGCCGCTCGCGCCGAAGGCATGCGCGTCGGCTTTTACTATTCACTGATGGATTGGCACCATCCCGACGGCGCTCGCTGCGCCACGGACGAGGCCGCGCGCAAACGCTTCATCGAATATATTCACACGCACATCCGCGAACTGCTCACCAATTATGGAAAGGTTGACGTTCTCTGGTACGACGTTTCCTGGCCACTCGACGCCGCCGGGTGGGAGTCCGAGCGTATGAATAAAATGGTTTTTGAGCTTCAACCGGACATCATCGTAAACAATCGCAACAAGCTACCGGGCGATTTTTCCACTCCCGAGCAGCAGATTACCGCGGATAAAGAAGGCCGCGCGTGGGAATCTTGCATGACCCTCAATGATAGTTGGGGATACCAGCGTGCCGATGATGACTGGAAAAGCCCGCGCCGCGTCATTCAGAATGTCATTTCTTGTTCTCGCGACACGGGTAACTATCTGCTGAACATCGGGCCTCGGGCTGATGGCAACGTGCCCGAAGAATCCGTCCGCGTGTTGACCGAAGTCGGCCAATGGATGCGCCGCAACGGCAACTCCATCTATGGTTCAGAACCCTGCCAGCCCCGCCGTTCCAATTACGCGAGCTTCACGCGGAAGGGCAACACGCTCTACATGCACGTGCACTTCTGGCCCGGCGATTGCGCAGTAGTGGCAGGCTTGCAAGCACAGGTGAAGTCTGCCCGCTTCTTCGCTTCAGGCGAAAAAATAAGCTTCCAGCAGGATAAATACCGCGTGCGCCTCACCGGTTTGCCGGCGCAAGCGCCGGACCATCCGGTTGCGACCATTGCCCTCGAATGCGACGCGGAACCCACCCAGGACAATATTCTTGTCCGCAAGGAAAAGCCGCGCGAAGGAGTCTGAAGCGGCGCCGGCAACGAGAATCATGTCCAGGAATTTAGTTGAGAGCTAAAAACAATGCAAAGAAGAGTGGTTCTCGTTCTCTTGGTCCTGGGGGCTGCTGCGGCATTCAGTCTTCCGCAAGCGAGCTTCGCACAAACGCAGGCACAAGCGCAGCCGCCCAGGTCTCGGCGCTCGCAGCGCGTTCACATGCAAGCGGTCCAAGTCGCAGGCCCGGATGGCAAGATCAAGTTCACGATCCTGCCAAACGCGGAGCGCCTGACCTTTACCGTGACGATGGGGAACACGATTGTGATTGAGCCTTCCCCGATCGTAATGAAGCTTGACGGCTATGACCTCTCATCGGGTGTCGTGTTCAACAATCTGGAGCGCTACTCCATCGATGAATCTTATCCCGGGTATGGCGCTCATAGCACCGCAGTCAATCAATGCAACGGCGCCAAGATCTCGCTCACTCATGACCTGAGTTTCACTGCCTATACTCTGGAAGTCCGCGTATTCAATGATGGCGTTGCCTATCGCCATGTCATTCCCGGCGAAGAAAGCACTTTGCGCGCACCAGATGAGTATTCCGCCTTCGTTATTCCAAATGACTCAACGCTTTGGTATGGCGGAGTGGCGGACGGCCATTATGAAACCGAATTTGCGAAAAAGAATATCTCCGAAGTTCACGCCGGAGAATGGGCGGGACCTCCACTGACGTTCAAGCTGCCACTCGATGCCGGTTATGCCTCCATCACCGAGGCCAATCTTGTGAACTACAGTGGCATGGGCTTGGAGGCCGACGGTCGCCATGGATGGATCATCGGTTTGGGGCACCGGCATCCGCTGAACTGGCCGTTCGAATTGCGATACGGAAGGGATGAAGCCAAGCGCCTCGGCAAACCGGCATCCATCGCGGGAACGGCCACGACTCCATGGCGTGTCGTAATGCTGGGGCCAGACTTAAACACGCTGGTTAACAGCACGATCCTGACTAATCTCTGCCCGTCCCCTGACCCAAAACTTTTCGCTGAAGGAATCCGCACCTCATGGATCAAACCCGGCCGTGCTGTCTGGCGTTATCTAGATGGCGGCCCCGAAGGCATGGATGGCATGAAGGAATTCTCCCGCATGGCGGGACAGCTTGGGTTCGAATACAACGTCATCGAGGGCTTCTGGAGCAAATGGACACCAGAGCAGAGGAAGGAAGTGATTGATTATTCCAGGCAGCAGGGCGTCGGCGTGTGGTTCTGGAAGCACAGCAAGGATCTCCGCACTCCGGAAGCGCGCGAGGAATTCTTCAAGATGGTGCACGACCTCGGCGTAACCGGCGCCAAAATCGACTTCTTCGATCACGAAGCCAAAGAAGTGATCGATCTATACGAGGCGCTTTTAGAAAAGGCAGCCGAATACCAGATTCTCGTGGTGTTCCACGGTGCAAATAAGCCCACGGGGCGCCAGCGCGCCTGGCCCAACGAGTTGGTTCGCGAAGCCATCCGAGGAATGGAGTCCAGCGCCTTGAAGGAACGCGCCCGGCACGAAACCATTTTGCCCTTCACGCGCCTTTTGGCGGGGCCGGCTGACTACACCGCTATGTTATTCAACGACCGCCGCCGCGATACGACCGTGGCCCACCAAGTCGCCAGCATCGCTGTCTTCGCGGCCCCTTTGCTTACGATTGCCGCCAATCCGCAGAGCATTCTGAGCAACCCTGCCGTCGACGTGATCAAGAGCATCCCTCCCGTCTGGGACGAAACCATCGTCTTGCCGTACTCCGCGATCGGCGAACTCGCCGCCTACGCCCGGCGCAAGGGCAACAGCTGGTTCTTAGCGGTCATGTGCGGTCCTCAAGCCCGGACGATACACGTACCGCTCTCGTTTCTGGCTGATGGCCAATACAAATCAGTTCAAGTTCACGACAGCCCTGCGGACGACACCAAGGTGGAAATCGAAAACACGATTCAAAGGCATAGCGATTCCCTCACCATCGAACTGCGGGCAGGGGGCGGTTTCTTGGCGCGTTTCTCGAAGTCACAATAATTCTGACAAATTTCTGTGCATGAACCGCTCTTCCGGGGGCGAGTGATCCGGGGTAGAGTAACTTAATAGAATTCGCCGGAGCTAAGCTAAACGGAGGAGCGCTAACGAATTGCAGCAAAATCCAGCGAGCCACTCCTCAGTTCTCATTCGTGCGATGTTCACTTTTGCCGGCATTCTCTATAACTGATACTACGTCTGTACTACGTTTTCATCGCAGGCATCGCTATGACAGCAGCAATGCCAGGTCTTCAGAGCGTAGGTCTCGAATCATGCTGTTCTCGGCGCCGATTATGGCGGCGGCAAGGTCGCGCTTGGTCTTCTGCAACTCCAGGACTTTCTCCTCAACGGTGTCGCGGGCAATCAGTCGATAGGTGAAGATGGGCCGCGTCTGTCCAATGCGATGCGCGCGGTCTACGGCCTGCGCTTCAACCG
>WNFW01010749.1_pt1 | contig 13738 bp, 11 predicted proteins | sample 5400131 | NCBI WGS metagenome assembly WNFW01 (sample SAMN13153362, study PRJNA577476) | soil metagenome | isolation source: 20 cm soil or saprolite under grassland replicate 1 | place: USA:California | collected 2016-06-15 | reverse complement strand
GCATTGCTTGAAATCGCAAGGCGCGAATTGATGTTGAGCGCCCACGCAATCACCATCGCGCTAAGCAAAAATAACGCCCAAAGCGCCAACAGCAGCGCCGCGCCCGAATCTGACTTCAAACTTCCAAATGGCCTTGTCATAGAATCGACAGCGCTTAATACGGTGTTCGTCTCAGGGGGATAATTGCTTCCCATGGCACGGCTGCATCGGTACGTTCCACCTTAATCTTGATTAGCGAGGGCAACCCATGACTTGGCCATCGCGGCGACCAAGTATTCGTGCCCGCATTGAAGTAGTTGATTTCAAGGCTGGTCACATTTTTGATCAATGGCACCCAGGTTTCGTGTCCTTCTCCGATGTCGGAATCGTTCTTAGGTTTTCGCAAAAGACCAAGATCCAGCCGGCTGCTCTTTTCGTTTCCCGGTTGCAACCGCAGGGCAACGGTAAAGTCATTCGGCGCATAGCGTGTAAGCAGTCCGGGGCCCGCGCCACAGCTCCATCTTACTTCGTCCCGCTCGCGATCGCCCAACTTGAACGGCTCTCCTGTCATGTTGGCTCGGAACGGACTCAAGCTTTGCCACTCTGCTGTGAGCAGTTCACGCAATCCGTCATATTGCGCGTCCGCGGCAGCCGTATCCGATGAGACATACAGCGCAGTCATGTTCGATTGCACAAAACGAAAAATCGCCACCGACATAATTCCCAAGATCCCCACTGCCAGCATGATCTCGATCAATGTGAACCCAGAGGAATTTTGAATATTCAGTCTGCTTTTATCCGGGTCGGTAAACATAAAACTGAATCTGCTTCGACCGCGGGAGCGCGGCGTGCTGCCATTGGGCAGTCAACGTCACAAGATTAATACCGCTAAGGAGTGTGTTGTCCGGTTCGGTCAGGTCAGCGGGAACGCTTTTCTGGATCAACTTTACCATGCCATAACCGCTTTTGATCTTGAATTCTTTGGCGAAAGCCCGATAAACATTTCGGATTTTTGATTTCGAATTTCGAACTTTGTTTTTGTTACCTTGCTGCATACTGCGTAACCTCCGGCTGCGCCGTCAGAGGCGAGTAGTTCGCCGTCCACAAACCAGCGGGGCTTTTGAACTGGACAATCGCCGGCTCGCAGTTCCCCGATGGCCAGAATATCCACTCTGCCGGATGCTTTTCGGCCAATGCTGCTGGCAACGAGAGGCTCAGCAACGTTCCCTTGCTGAGACGAAATTCCGCTGCCGATTTGACTTCCTCGTCCTCTGCAAAAACTTCCGGACGCAACAGAACGCTGTTTTTGCTCCAAACAATTAGGTAAGGGCGACGTTCAGTCACGCTTCGCTCGTGTGCCTGGCGCACAAGGTCGTTGAACCCATTGAGGGATTGGTTCAGTCGCCTGCTTGCGACCACGCCGGTCATGCTGGGCACCGCCAGCATAAGCAGGAGCATCAGTATGAAAATGGCCAGGGCAATCTCGACCAAAGTAAACGCCCGAAAACGTTGCACCGCCGAAGTTACTCGATCGACGCAAAATCACAACAACCCACCCTGTGTGCCTAGTTCGCTCAGGCACCGGGCGAGCGGCCTGACACCGCTGTAAAGGCAATGGTCTGCGTCCACCAATTTGAGTCGGCGCAATGATTAAGAAATGTGTCCACCAACGCGACGTTGAGTTTGCCGGAACCTATCAGATCATCGCGAAGTTCGTTGATCGTCAGTGTCCAGTAATTAGCCCATGTCGAGCCGCCGTTGTAGATGGCCGTCTCCGCGGTGCCGCTTATTTGCGTCAAACCTGGCGCTGCGAGTCGTGGCGCCAGAGTGCGCCCGATGTGGTAATCGATCCCGCGTTCGCGCGACCACGCCAGCCACCCATCCCAGAACGCTCGCACCTCCGGCGGCTCGGCGATACTTACAGGAAGAAAATCAGGCTCAATCAGTAGAAGCACTCCTCCGGTTCTGAGGCTTGCAACCAAATTCGTGATTGCCACTTCAGCATCCGCAACATGATGCAACACGGCGCGGGCGGTCACGAGATCGAAAGTCCCCGGCGCCACCGGGCCAGCAACGATGTCGCCTTGGCGCAACTCAAGATTCGGCGCGCGCACTTCGATTAGCGACAGATCGAGATCGAACGCCACTGCTGTTCCGCCAGGACTCACGCGTTCCGCGAGCCAAGCGGAAATCGATGCGTTGCCACATCCAACTTCAAGCGTTCGCGCCCCCGGCTTTACAATGTTAAGCGCGTCGATATACCGGCGATGCATCGGATCAAGCAATTCTGACATCAACGCCAAACGCTTGCCCTCGCCTTTCAAATAATGACCCAAAACGTATTGCGGCATTCCCGGTACGATCCTAGTGGACTCTCATGGCACCAGCAATCGTGGCTCTATGAGAATGACAAACCGGCGTGCCTTTCGCACCAGCAAGCAGCCGCTAAAAAAAAGCAATCAATCGGCAGCAGTCACCGTGTCCCTGTGATAAGCTCCAAGCGCAAAATGAAGCCTGCTCTGCGCATCGGCGTTATCGTTGCCGCGCTTTTCGTGACCGCGATGCTGATTTGGCAGGGGGTCACCGCACACGGGGCGCCTGATCCGATGCGACCCAACACGAGTCAGACAGTCGCGTTTCTCGACATCGGCATTCTCGTCTTCCGAGAGGGATTGGAATGCATTCTTGTATTGGCTGCCATCACCGCAAGTATGACGGGGGCCAAACGCGTGCATCGCCAACCGGTCGCGCTCGGCGCAGGCCTCGCGTTTGTCGCCAGCTTGATCACCTGGTTTATCGCAGTGCGCATCGTCGGCTCGCTCAGCGACAATATGTCGGCGCTCGATCTCCAGGCCGCGACCGGACTCCTGGCTGTCATCGTTCTGCTGGTGATCATGAACTGGTTCTTTCACAAGATTTATTGGGGCGGCTGGATTCGAGCTCATAATCGCCGGCGAAAAGCATTACTCGAAAACGCGCGCGGCGCCGAGATCTCGCAGTGGCGCCTTTGGTGTGGATTGATCCTGCTCGGATTCACCTCTCTGTATCGGGAAGGATTCGAGGTCGTTCTTTTTCTGCAGAGCTATCATCTGAGGCTAGGCGGGGGGGTGGTGCTGAAAGGGGCGCTACTCGGACTGATGCTCACGGGAATGGTAGCCGTGCTGACATTTGTTCTTCAGCAGCGTCTGCCGTACCGCAAAATGCTAATCACTACCGGCATTCTCCTCGGGGTAGTGTTGCTGGTGATGGTAGGCGAGCAAGCGCAGGAAATGCAGCTGGCGCACTGGATTTCTACTACTCCAATCAATTCGCTGAAAGATTACATGCCACCTTGGATGGGCCTGTGGTTTGCAGTGTTCCCGACAATTGAAACGCTCGTTGCGCAGCTCATTGCAGCAGTTCTGGTGATCGGCTCGTATTACGCCGCACGGCACTTCGGGGGCGGCTCAGCCAGCGGGGTTGCGCCTGAAGCCCACGCGCCCGAGATGGCTCCGATTAACGCTTAACAGACCGTTTCGGCATAGGCTCGCTCGCGGAGCAAGCGCGCCGCTAAGATCCCCAGTCGGACTCACGTGCGCAGCGATAGCATTCTGACAGGATCGCTACGGTTAGTGCAATTCCAGTTGAACGGAATCGCAAGCTTTTCACTGTAGGCGGATGATTACGCCGAATTACCGTTCTCTTAAACTGGTTCAACTCGTTTTCGCTCTTTCTGTATTGCTTTTTCCGGCGTCTCTTCAGTCCGCTCCATCCCCTACCCCAACGCCGCCTGGAGCAATCGATGAGAAGCTGTTTAATGGAATGCGTTGGAGACAAATCGGTCCGTTTCGCGGCGGCCGTGCACTCGCGATTGAAGGCGTCGCCGGCGAGCCAGACACTTATTATTTTGGGGCAGTCGCGGGTGGAGTTTGGAAGACGACAGATGGCGGCGCAAACTGGATTCCGCTTTTCGACAAACAGCCGATTTCCTCGATTGGCGCGATCGCGGTCGCGCCATCTGACCACAACGTGATTTACGCCGGTACGGGCGAAGCGGCCATCCGCGGTAACACGACGTACGGGACTGGCGTCTTCAAATCGATCGACGCCGGAAAAACCTGGGAGAACGTCGGCTTGAAAGATACGCGGCAGATTGGTGCGCTGATCGTAGATCCACGAAATGAGAACGTGGTTCTGGTGGCTGCGTTAGGTCATGCCTTTGGCCCAAATCAGGAGCGTGGAATCTTTCGCACAACAGACGGCGGAAAGACGTGGACCAAAGTGCTGTCGAAAGATGAAAACACCGGCGGGATCGACATTGTTTTCGATCCGCATAATCCGAACATCGTCTTTGCATCACTTTGGCAGGCGCGACGGCAGCCATGGTTTTTCTCCAGTGGTGGCCCTGGCAGTGGACTTTATCGGTCAGAAGACAATGGCGTCACGTGGAAACGTCTTGAGGGCAACGGGCTTCCTGGCGGCATCCTCGGCAAAATCGGCATCGCCGTTTCCGGCGCGGATTCTAACCGCATCTATGCAATCATCGAGGCGAAAGAAGGCGGTCTCTACCGCTCCGACGACGCAGGCCAGCATTGGACCCGAGTTAATGAGGATGGCCGGTTTCGTCAGCGCGCCTGGTATTTCAGCAAAGTTTATGCTGACCCAAAATCCGCGGATACGGTTTACCTCCTAAACACGGGGCTCTTTAAATCAGTCGATGGTGGAAAGACTTTCAATCTGTTTGCGGCGCGCCACGGAGATCATCACGGACTGTGGATTGATCCGACGAACCCAAACCGCATTGCAAATGCGAATGACGGCGGGGCCAGCATCTCCACGGACGGTGGCAAAAACTGGACCACTCAAAATAACCAACCTACCGCGCAGTTTTACCATGTCGCAGTGGACAATGCGTTCCCTTACCACATCTATGGCGCGCAACAGGACAACTCGAATGTCGGTATCGCCAGTCGTAGCGATTCCGGCGTAATCGGACGCGAAGACTGGTTCGTGGCCGGCGGCGGAGAATGCGGCTTTGTCGTGCCCGACCCGCGCGATTGGCACATCATTTATTCAAACAGCGAAGGTTACATCAATCGCTACGACAAAAACAAAGAGGAAGTGCGCGACGTCAGTCCGGTTCCTCTCGACAATTCCGGGCATGGCGCTGTCGATCTCGCGCACCGGTTTCAATGGGTCTCGCCGCTCATGCTTTCACCGCACAACCCGGATGTGCTCTACACTGCCGCGGAGTGCGTTTTCAAATCCACCGATCACGGACAAAGCTGGACACAAATCAGCAGTGATCTCACCCGCAATGACAAATCGAAGCAGCAGCCAAGCGGCGGTCCACTAACGAACGACATCACTTCAGTGGAATATTACGACACGGTGTTTGCGCTGGCCGAATCGCCGGTAAAACAAGGTACGCTTTGGGCAGGCGCAGACGACGGGCTTGTGCACGTCACCACCGATGATGGCCAGCATTGGTCAAACGTCACACCGAAGATGCCGGAGTGGAGCACAATCGATCTGATCGAGGCATCGCCGCACGATGGTAACACCGCTTATGTGGCGGTAGATCGACATAAACTCGACGACTTCAAGCCATACATTTTCAAAACTACCGACTTGGGAAAAAATTGGAGCTCCATCGTGCACGGAATTCCCGATGGCGCGTATGTGCACGCGGTGCGCGAAGATCCCAAGCGTAAAGGTTTGCTTTACGCAGGAACCGAGCTCGGCGTTTTCGTTTCATTCGACGACGGCGCGCATTGGCAGCCACTACAGTTGAATCTGCCCGTATCACCGATTCACGATCTCGTTGTGAAAGATGACGATCTGGTCGTAGCGACGCATGGCCGCTCTTTCTGGGTGCTCGATAATCTGACGCCGCTACGCCAGGTCAATGCGCAGCCCGCGCAGGCAGACGTCATTTTGTATCAACCGCAGACCGCGTTGCGGTTGCATTACCCTGAGGAGTTCGACAAGCGCCAGCCAGTAGGAGACAACCCGCCCTCCGGAGCAATCATCGATTATTATTTCAAGACCGCGCCAAAGGAAGAGGTCTCCCTCGAGATCCTCGATTCTTCAGGTAAAGTTGTGAGGCGCCTTTCCGACAAGGAAAAAAAAGAAAGCGAGCAACCCCCAGAGTGGCCCGACCGCGTCGAGCGCGTGAAAACAATTCCAGCCAACGAAGGAATGAACCGGTTTGCGTGGGATCTGCGTTACGACGATCCCATTCAAATCCCGGGGGCATTCTATTCGAGCACGGGACCAAAGGGCCCGCTTGCGTTGCCCGGTGAATATCAGGTGAGACTGACCGTTGGCGGCAAATCGCAGACCGCCCCGCTCCATTTGGCGATTGATCCGCGAACGAAAGGGCAGGAAGTTGCTTTGCAAAAACAATTCAGCTTGGCGGCGCAGGTGAACGATCGGATGTCGCAACTGCATCAGGCGGTGAATGAAATCCGGGATTTGCGATCGCAAATACAAAACTTGCACAAACGCTTTGGCGACGATCAACGTTTAAAACCGGCGCTCGCGGCGGCGGACGATCTAGATCACAAAATGTCGGAAGTTGAGCAGAAGCTCATTCAAGTGAACATGAAAGGCTCGGAAGCAAACCTCGCTTTCCCAAACATGTTAAATGAGAGGTTTGACACCTTCAGCCACCTGATCGAAGGCGGCGACAGTGAACCAACCAAATCGCAAGTCGACGTTTTTCAAACGTTGAGCAGACAGCTCCAAGAGCAGTTGAAAAAATGGGCGCAGCTTAAGAATGAGGATTTGCCCAAAGTGAGCGAATTGATTAAACAAGCCAACCTGCCGGCACTCATCGTCACGCAGCCAAAGAAAAGTGAATAGTGTCTAGAGAAGAGTGGCAGCGCAGAAAAGCGACGCGGCGACGCGTGCGCACTCCCAAAGCTCCGCAAAACCGAATGCGGTGTCCGCTGATTTCGCACGAAGTGCTATGGAGTGCGATGAGTCCTCGCATCGCTTTCTTTGTCTCAATGTCGCGATGCTAGGCGAACTCGAATCGATAGGTGTTCCGATCCAAACTGGGCCCGTAATGACTGATGAAGATTAATCAAGCAGTAATACTCGCAGCCGGACGCGGCACGCGCATGCGCGAACTCACGGCCGTAGTTCCCAAACCGATGATCGTAGTGCGCGGCAAACCAGTTTTGCAGCACATCATCGAAGGATTGCGCGACGCAGGAGTACGCGAGCTTCTCGTTATTGTTGGCTATCATGCCGAAACCGTTCATTTTGAGCTACGGCGATATCCTCGTTGATCCGGTGAATTACAAGCGCGTTGCAGATCTTCCCGAGAATACCGCTGCGATCATCACCGTGACGCGCGGCGAAGATGTTACCAAAGGCGGTGCGGTTTTTGTGAATGATCAAATGGAGCTCGTCGATCTTCGCGAGAAATCACAACCAGGCGAAGTGAAGAGCCCGTGGTACAACGCTGGGCTCTACGCATTTCGTCCGAGCATCTTTGAATTCACGGTGAAATTGAAACCGTCGCCACGCGGGGAATACGAACTGACCGATGCCATTCGCGATCTCGCGCAGTCCCGGAAGAAAGTGAAAGCGCTCGAACTCATGGGCGAATGGGCCGACGTGCGAGATCCTGAAATTCTGGCGAAGCTGAATCAACTGTAGCGGCGCTTCTATGAACGCCGACCAATCCTAAGCTCGCTACTTGTAAGCGGTCTCCGGCTCGGATTCGGAAAGGAGTTTTTGAAAGCCGGGATCGTTCCGGATTGGGTCCCAGATCGGGTCGATCTTCAGACGGGCAAGGGAAATGTATTCTCCGGCAGGCATTGTGAGCAGCAGCCGAAGTAGTTTTACTGCCTCTTCGGACCAGCCAGTGTGCGCTTGGATTTGCGCTAGTCCGGCAAGAAAAAACGCGCCGACAATCGCATCTTTTTCTATTGGTGTCGCCTCTGTTGCTTCTCGCGCGATGCGAAGAGCCTCATCATAGCGTCCCAAACAAACGTAAACCCAGGCCGACTCGCTTAACGAAGAGCGGTCTTGCGGCGCCCGTTCGGCTAGTCGGGCTTCGAGTAAAGCGCGTGCTTGCTCGGCCTCGGATTTGACTGCCCCAACTTGCCCGGCGAGCATTTGAATCCCAATTCGCGCCTCTAGCTGACGCAATCGCGCATCGGCCGTATTTGTCGGCACGGCATCCCACACCTTGAGAGCATCAGCGAAACGTCTCTCCAGCACATCGAGATACGCGGTCTCGCTAATCATCTGAGAAATCACGATCCCATACGGGCTAAAGCCTATTTTGTTGTCCGGTATCCCCTCCCACGCCTGCCTGGCGCGCGGAACATCGCCGGTGCTGTTGACGTACGTTTGGGCGAGGTGGAAACCAGCATTTATGTTATGCGGATCGAGAGCTACAGCCCGGGTAAGCGCACGTTCAGCCTCACTCCAACGGCGAAGCGAAAGATAGGTATCGCCAATGTCGGTATGAGTAAGGGAGTCGCGCGGATTGAGTTCTAACGCACGCTCGGATTCAGCGAGCGAGCGCTGCCATTCACCACGCCGGCGGTAAACCGCAACTCGGAACCCCCGACTATCGGAGTTACTCGGCTGGAGTTCGACTGCCCGATCGAGCGCTCTCAACGCGGAATCATAGTCAAGATGGCCCCAGTAATGAAATACACCCAGCGCCAGATACGCCTCTGGCAATTCTGGAGCAATCGCCAGTGCACGCTCGATGTTAGACTTTACCTCCTCCAGTTGTGCCGAATTCAGGCGGTTGACAAACCAATGCTGTTGCATGCGGCTGAAAGCGAGTCGGGCATACGCAAGCGCGAAATTCGGATCCCGCGCTAGCGCTCGCCGATAGAAGGTTTCGGCGCGATTGAATAATTCTCGGTTTTCGGCACTCTCAGCTTGGCGTTCCTCGTATTCGCCCTTCAGAAACAGATCGTACGCTTCCGGGTAGCGCGTAGGCGCTGCGGCCAGGGCGGTCGATTGGCTTGGCGAAAGCTGCGCCTGGAGCTGGCCGGCAATTGCTTTGGCGATATCGCTCTGGATCGCAAAGACGTCACCCAATGGTCGGTCGTAGCGCTCAGCCCACAAATGCGTGTCCGTTTTTGCGTCGATCAATTGCGCGCTGACACGGACACGATTGGCAGTACGTTGCACGCTTCCCTCGACCACGTGCGCGACGCCGAGTTCATTCGCAATCTGACGCAGGTTTCGCTTTACTCCGCTCTTGTATTGCATCATCGATGTCCGACTGATCACTTTCAGATCCGCAATCTTGGCCAGGTTATTCAAGATTTCGTCTTGGACGCCATCAGCAAAAAAGGCGTTGTCGGGATCAGTGCTCAGATTTTCAAATGGCAGCACCGCAATACCAGCCGGCAGCGGCGGGGATGATTCCAACGCGACCGGTTTTTTCGATTCCTCCACAAGTTTCTCGAAACGTGGATCGCCGCGCAGCGAATCCCAGTAGGGTTCCAAACGCAATCGGCCATAGCAGACCTCACTGGGAATGCGTAAAACGTCTTCCAGTTGTTTAATCGCTAGATCCTTTTCCCCTACCCAGGCATACGTGATCGCAAGATTTGTTAGCAGCTCTGCACCCGCCATTGCGTCTTTCGTGACGGGTAAGAGTTCGACTGCATGACGGACCTCACGTAACGCGTCTTCCTTGCGACCCAGCGCCGCATCGATCATTCCCAAGCCGCAGAGAGCTTCAGCGTAATCGGGTTGCTCGCGAAGAATCTTTTCCATCGCAACACGTGCCGCAGTAAATGCTCTTTGACCATCGGTCAGATCATTTCGAACACGCGCCGCGAGGCCTTCTAAAAAGGAGCGAGGCATTGCTACGATCCCGGCTACCCCGGGGATCATCCCTTCTGTAGGCAATGAAGCTAACGCGCTGGCCATCTCGGCGGCATCGCGCCGACAAATAGAAACATAAAGCCAATACCCAGCGATCCTGTCTACCGCGCTTGGATCTTTCGTTACAACGCTTTGAATAGCTTCGTGGACAGGTTGCGTGTCCGCGCGCGACTGCAGATCGACTAGCGCGCTCGCCACACGCGCAGTCGGCTCATCCGGTGCGACTGCTAGAGCGCGACCCCGATAAGCCGCGGCTTCCGCGAAGCGTCGCTCATACTCATAAGTCAGTCCCGCGCCGCCAACCATAGATAGGTTTCGTGGGTCGAGCTCGATGGCGCGTTCGAAATTCCTTATGCATTCTTCCCAATGGCCCTGTCGGCGCGCGATTGCAGCCGTAACCTCCAAAACTTCCGCGTCGTTAGGCAATGCGCGTCGGGCAATGCCAAGTTCGGTGAGGGCTGCCTCGTAATCGCGATAGCACCAATAGGCGACGTACGCTGCAGCCAGATGCGCTTCGCCACGGTCGGGGCCAAGGCGTAAAGCCGTGTCTCGCGCCTCTTTCGCAAGCGTGATACGGACGGGCGTGGGATCAACTCCTAGAAGAGAAATATACGCATGTGCCCGCGCGAGCTCACAATAAGCGAGCAGGAAGGTTGGGTCGTGTCCCACCGCCTCATCCAGCAACCGTACTATTTCGCGTAAATCCTTTGCGATCTGAGTCGTTTGTTGCGCCCATAGCTTCTCAGCGCGCAAATAACAATCGTACGCGATAAGGTTGGTCGTCGGTGGTTGTTCAATCGCAGATTTCTCTGCCGGTGACAGCTTGGCCTGAAGCTGGGCAGCAATTGCTTTGGCAATTTCGCTCTGGATAGCAAACACATCATCCAATGGTCGATCGTACCGCTGTACCCACAAATGCGTGTCCGTCTTTGCGTCGATTAACTGCGCGGTGACCCGGACGCGGTTTGCGGCGCGTTGCACGCTTCCTTCAACCACATGCGCAACTCCCAGTTCATTCGCAATCTGGCGCAGGTTTCGTTTCAGTCCGCTCTTGTATTGCATCACCGATGTCCGACTGATGACCTTCAGGTCCGCGATCTTCGCCAAATCGTTAAGAATCTCGTCCTGCACACCGTCGGTGAAAAAGGCGTTGTCAGGATCGGCGCTCAGATTTTCAAATGGTAGGACCGCTATCCCGCCTGACACGGAGGGTATCGGATGTTGTGATTCACTTTTCCAAATCGTCACAGCCACGATCGCCGCTGCGAGGGCGATCAATGCTGCTACCAGCCCCGTCGTAGTTGGATTCCGTCGCACCCATTTTCTTCCGCGAGTGAAGACTCCAGTGCGTCGGGCTCGAATTGGCTCATGCCGCAGCCAATGTTCAAGATCTTCGGCGAACGCTCCGGCGGATTGGTAGCGCGCATTGGGATCGGCTTCCAGACAGCGAGCGACGATTGTTTCTAGATCGCGGTCGAGCGACGGTGCAAGTGAACGCAAATGTGGTGCCGGAGTCGCAGCGGCCTGATGAATAACAACAAGAACATTCGCGCCCACGAATGGAGGCCGACCAGTCAGAAGGTAAAACAGAATCGCGCCCAGGCTGTAAATGTCTGCGGCACCAGTAAGATCAGTTGCGCGACACTCAGCCTGCTCAGGCGCGATATAGCCAGGTGTTCCAAGCGTCTCCAGCGTTCTGGTCAGATCGCTGGTTTCGTTGAGCCATTTTGCCAGGCCAAAGTCGCTGACCATTGGCTCGCCGTTTTCGTCCAGCAGTATGTTTCCCGGCTGAAGATCGCGATGAAGGACTCCCTTGCCGTGCGCGTAAGCAATGGCGCGCGCAACCTTTGCCATTAGCCGCACACACTCGCGAGGCTTGGCGCGAAGCGCAGGCGCTGCGGTACGAAGGCTTCCACCCTCCGCGTATTTCATACTGAAGAAGGGCAGGCCTTCTTCACTTTCGCTGACCTCGTGAATCGGAAGAATGTTTGGATGATCGAGGCTGGCCACTGCTTCGGCTTCGCGCCGAAAACGTACCAGCGTCTCGTGCGAATCTACCTGATGCGCGAGGATTCGTTTCACCGCGACGATCCGACGAGAGTGTTGCTGGCGCGCGCGATAAATTACTCCCATGCCGCCGCGGCCGATCTCCTCCAGAATTTCGTAATGACCAAGGCGCCATTGTGCGTCGGTCACGTTCGCTTCGGCGAGGATGCTTTCGAACGTTTCGCGGGAAGCCTCGCCTTTGGCTTCTAATCCTTCGCGCAGGAGACAGTTGATGCAGCTTCCGTGATCGAGCCGGGTTATCGCACCGCACTGCGGGCATTGCGTCGGATGCTTAATTATGTCCGCCGCGGAATCAGATGGCGCGGTTGCCTTGTTCATCAGGCTGCGGCGGCTAGCGCGGAACACAAATGTCGGATCTCGTCATCCACATCGGCCGGGTTCTCGACGGTGTGCGCAACCTCCTCGCGCAGGAGCCACCGATAGCGCTGACGCAAATTATGTAGTTGTTTTTTTACGACCGTCTCTGCAACGCCCAGGGCGGCGGCGAGGCTGGCATACGAGATATCGCCGTGTTCGGCCGTGAGATGATCGCGCAGTCCCTCAAAAAGCCGAAGACGTCCTTTACCTTCACATTCTTCTCGCAAACGCCGGAGCGCCTGTTCCACCACTGTTGCAGCCCAACGAAGATCAAAAAGTCGCTCGGGCGCAAGCGCGTCGAGCGCGCGATCCGACATCGATAATTGCGACGGCGCTTCTGCCATCCAGGCATCCCACGAAACGAATTGAACGCTGCCGCCCCGCTTCAGTGTTTGTTTCTTATCGGCGACGTTGTGAAGAAAATTTTGGAGCGACTTGAGCAATAGCGAGCGGAAACGACCGCGGCCCTGATCCGCCTGCCGCAGCCAGTTAGTTTCCAGAATCATCAGGAAAAAATCCTGCGTGAGGTCCTGCGCGTCCTCAGTCGAATAGCCGCGGCGGCAGACATAGGAAAAAATGGGTCGCCAATAAGTTCGGCAAAGCTCCGCCAGCGCCTGAGCAGCCTTTTGCTGATCGCCGTCGGCATTCGCTCCGGCGAGGACGAGACTCCAGCGCGTGGTGGTGAACACCCGCGGTTCCGCTTCCGCATTCAACAGCCAAATAGCGTGATCGTTCCTTAATTCTTCTACAAGCCTAAAACGCTCGCGTGGCTCGCCGCTCATGACAAAAAGCGGAGCGTCCGATCCGAAGCCTCTAAAAAATTCCGGAACTTTGGTTTCCAGTTCCTTTAGACGTTTGTATGAAAACTAATTATTGGTTTAATCAAAATCGTCTTCTATCACATCTGCGCAGAAGTTTTTCCGCGCTGGCAATTGTCGGCGCGTCATTAACGTTGCCAAGCGCTGAAGCTGACCGACCCGGAACCATAACCGGAGGGTTTGCTCCCTGCTTCAATTTTCTTAGCGTTGAGTACTTGCCTCCCGGTTCGGGTCCACAAGACTTTAGGACCGCGATTATCACGTTCAACGTCACTGCAGAGATTACTGGCGACTTCATCGGACAGCTCGAGGGCACTGAGGTGGATGTAATTCATGGGCATGATGGTTCTATAAACTTGCATGGCACCTTGCTCTTCAACGGCTCATTTGGAGAGAGATCCGGCACCTTCGTCTTCACCTACAATGGTATAGGCAACGCTGTAACCGGTCACGAAACCTTGAATTTTACCGGCACACAAGGGACTGAAGGGCTCGCTGGTATATATACGCAGGGAACGGCTGTGGGTGACTTGATTCCTGGCACCGAGGACTGTCCCATCGCGGGAGCGGGCACTTATAACGGACACGTTGTGTTTGCCCGCTAAGTCCATCAGCAAAGGGTTGGGTTCGCCAATCAGCCGTCACGCTTCACCGCGTGACGG
>WNFW01003309.1_pt1 | contig 13740 bp, 6 predicted proteins | sample 5400131 | NCBI WGS metagenome assembly WNFW01 (sample SAMN13153362, study PRJNA577476) | soil metagenome | isolation source: 20 cm soil or saprolite under grassland replicate 1 | place: USA:California | collected 2016-06-15 | reverse complement strand
AGTCGGCGCATCTCGCGTTCTTTTTTCCCGGGAAGTCGAAGCAGCCGAAGGGGGAGCACCTGCCGAAGCCAGAGCGACGTCCGTCGGCCCAGCCACGCTGGGTGTATGCCTATCAGCTGGAGCCGCCGCAGCCCGACGCCCGGTTCAAGAAGATCAAGACGCTGCTCGCCAAGGCGCACGAGGCGGCGCGGCGGGCGGCCCGGATGTGGGCGGGCCGCATCGTGGTGGAGATGCGCGTCAGCCACATCCTGATCGTGAGCGACAGCCCCAGCCGCCAGCGCGGCGTCAATCGCGCGCTCGAGAAGGAGCTGAAGCGCATGGGGCTGCGCTTCATGGTGAACGAGCCCGTCCCGCTGCCGGCGGAGCGGTGGTAGCGCGCCCGCGCGTCCCGGTCACCGCGCCGGCGCGGTTGCGCCGAGCCAGCCTCCCGTGAACCCTGCCCGCTTGAGCCCCTGCACGATGTAGGGGTTGCGCCGCATGACGCGCCACACCAGCTCGCTGCGATAGTTCTCGATCATCGCGAGAATCGGCCCCTGGTCGATCCCGAGGTAATCGACGTCGAACCAGCCGAACACCGGATCCACGTCGCCCCGCTCCACCGGCACCTGGGCGGTGAACGTCGGGTTGAAGGCGTCGCGGAAGCCGTAGGTCGAGAAGAGATGTGACCCGTAGGTCTCGCGCATCGTGATGAGGGCTGGCACGGCGATCTCGGGCGCGAACGGCACGGCGCCGCCGGCCGCCGTGGGCGCGAGGGTGCCGTCGTCGTTGGTCTCGAGCGCTGAGACGCCGCGGGCCCAGTAGGTGTGGAACTGACGGGTGTGCCCGTGCAGGACGAGAGTCGTGTTCGCCGGGCCATCCGAGGCCGTGAGCCCCCAGATCTGGTTCGAGTAGCCGCTCCACCCCCCGGGGTTGGCCGCGGCGTAGGCGCGCTGCGCGTAGGTGGCGCGACGCGAGTTCTCGAAGTAGTCGATGCCGCGGCCGCGCATGTAAACGTCCTGAATGCCGCGGAAGTCGATCCAAACGTGGGAGTACTCGTGCCCGAACAGGGGCCCGAACTGCACGTAATCCTGCCCGCGAAACGTCGCCCACTGATAGCCCCCCACCCACGCGGCCCAGGCGGTGGAATCGACGGCGTGCGTGGGGGAGCCGAGCGCGAGGATGTAGAGGATCATCGCCTCGTTATAGCCGATCCAATCGGCGGGGATGAAGCCGCCTTCCGGGTGCCAGCCCATGCTGACCGCGGGGGGCCGCGCCTGCGCCCAGTTCCAGTCCACTCGGCGGTAGATCGAATCGGCGAGCGAGCGGATGAGAGATTCGGTCGAATCGGCGCCGTCGTAATACGACTGGCAGAACAACACGCCCCCGAGCAGCAGGGAGGTGTCGATGGTCGAGAGCTCGACGTTCTGGAAGCGCTGACCCGTATTCATGTCGAGGAAATGATAGAAGAAGCCGTGGTAGCCGGTCGCGCCCGAGACGCTCGAGTCCTGGGGCGCGGTCCAGAAGAAGCGCAGGGTGGTGAGGGTGCGGGCGGCGGCCTGGGCGCGGGTGATGTAGCCGCGCTCCACGCCGATCGGGTACGCGGTGAGCGCGAATCCGACCGCCGCGATGCTCGAGAACGACGGGCTCGGCGCGCGGTCGGGTGTGAGGCCGTTCTGGGGGTTGGTCAGGTCCCAGAAGTAATGAAAGGTGCGGTCCTCGAGGGTGTCGAGGAAGGCGGCGGTGTCACGGGCCGGGTTGGGCGGGGGGGGCCCGACTGCGTTGTTTGCGGCGCAGCCGGCGAGCGCCATGGCGACAAGCAGGGGTTTCATCGGTCGCGGACGAAGCCGATCTTGTCCAGCGCGGCACCGATCTCCGGATTCGCCATGAACAGCTTCCAGATGAGCCCGGTGCGGTAGTTCTCGATCATCACCACGATGGGTGCTTGGTTCAACCCCATGAAGATCGGCGAAACCCAATGCTCGTCCAAGTTGATGGCGTCGCGGAAGCCGTACTCCCCCCACAACCGATCCCCTAGATCGCGATAGAAATGCTTCAGCGCGGCCAGCGACGCATCCGGCGTGTAGGGGAACGATGCGAGTGCGCCGGTCGGCGTGAGGGTGCCCGTGTCCACGTGCGGCGCGGGCTCGTGCGCCTCATACCCCCACGGCCCGTCGCTCGCCGTCAGCCCCCAGGCCGCCGGTCCGTACCCGGCGTGCCGCCGCGGGTTGGCGATGCAGTACGCCCGGTTGATGCGCGCGATGCGGCGGTTGTTCTCGAAATAGTCGGTGTAGCGGTCTCGCTTACCGCGGGGGTCGAAGCCGAGAAACGAGTAATGCGTGAAGAACAACGGCCCCCCCGTCGCGACGCCGACGGGCAGTTGGATACCGTAGTAGGTGTGCCCGTTCACGTAGTGGTCACCGTGGGTCGTTTGACCCCAGCCGCGGCGGTATTCCACCGCGCGCTGTGCCTGACTTGCCCAGCCGCCGTAGTACATCTCTCCCGGTACTCCATGTGTGGGGGAGGCGATCGCGAGCAGGTAGGCGATCATGGTCTCGTTCCAGCCGATGAGTGGGTGCTCGAGCTTCCAGGCGTAGTCGGGCGACCAATGCCAGATCAGGAAAGCGCCGTCCGGCGTCTTGCGGTGCCAGCTCCACTCGATGCCTTCCCACAGGGCCGTGATGCGAGTGAACAGCGCTGTGTCGGCTTTGAAATACTGGCGTGCGGCCAACAGCCCTTGCGCGAGGAAAGCGGTTTCGACCAGGTCGCCGCCGTCGTCGTAGCGGCCGAACAGCGGGATCACGTGGCCAGTGCGCCCGCTCATGAAGTGCGGCCAGACGCCGTGAAACCGGTCGGCGGTCTCGAGAAACCCGACGATCTGCCGCATGCGCGCGGTGCTCGGTTCGTGGGTGATGAAGCCGCGCTCGGTCCCGACGATGAGCGCCATGATGCCGAAGCCGGAGGCGCCGGTCGCCACGAGATCGGGGTCCCCGGGCTGGCTCTCGAGCGCCAGCCCGGCGTGGGGATGCGCTCCGTCCCAGTAGTACCGGAACGAAGCCTCCTGCACCATCGTCAGCAGCTCCTCGTCGGTCATCGGGCGGGTCGTCGCGGACGCCGTCTCCGACGGGGCCGAGATATTGTCGTTCAAGTCCACCGCGCGGACGCGGTAGATCGCCCGCCGACGCGGAGCGCCCAGATAGTCGGCGTAGCGGTTGAACCAAGGTGTCTGGACGGCGATTGGCTCGAAGCGCGTGCCGTCGGTAGATCGCTCGATCCGGTATCCCCTGAGATCGGGGGCCTGGACCGGCTCCCACTCCAGCTCGATGTGTCGCTCGAAGCCGCGTGCGCGCAGCGCATGCGGCGCGGGTGGCGGCATCGTGTCGCGGGGGTCACCGCTCGTGATTGCGATCTCGTCGACATACAGGGTGTGGGGCGCGCCGTCGTCGAGCCACTGCTCGAAGAATACGGTAGCCGCTCGGCGCGGGTCGAAGGTCCGGCCGTCTTGCAATGTCATGGCGAGTTGCCCGATCGGCACCGCCACGCGCGTCCACCGCCCGGCGGGGAGCCCGTCCGGGTAATAGTCGGCGAGTCGCACCTCGCGACGCAGTCCTTCGGGGTCCTCGATCCCAATCAGGGGGAGCGCCGCGGCGGGGAGCGCGGCCTCGGCGTACCCCCGGAACACCAGCGAATCTCCGGTGAACTCCGTCGGTTGATTGCGCCAGGTCTCCCGCCGCACGCCTGCGTGCCAGGTGCCGCCAGGACGGGAGGTCCACGTCAGGCGCAGCGCGTTCGGCGCGGTGAACACGTGGGCTGTTTGAACTGGGAGTTTGCCGCGCACGGCGGCCAACGTGCTCGGGATGATCGCCCGGGCATCGCTGAAGTAATAGGCCGTGTCGGTGAGGCTGCGCTCGAAGAAGACGTGACGGTCGTGCGCCGTCTGCGCCGCCGCTGGGGCGACGAAGAGCAGAAACGCAGTCCCGTGGCCGGCGAAGCGGCTAGTCAGGTGGCCGATGGCCGTGGCGGGTCGTGATGACCACGACGCCGTTCGCGCCCCGGACCCCGTACAGCGCCGTGGCGCCGGCATCCTTCAGGATCTCGATCCGTTCGATGTCACCCGGGTTGAGCCACAACAACCCGCGGCCGGTGGTCACCTGCACCGGCATGCCGTCCACCACGTACAAGGGCTCGGTGTCGCCGTGGATGGAGCCCCGGCCTCGGATCTGGACGGAAGCGCCCCCGCTCGGCAACCGGATGACCCGCACGCCGGCGCTTCGACCCTCGAGCAACTCCTCGACCTGCGCGGCGGGGATGCCGTGCAGGTCTGCGGCGCTGACCGTGGAGACGGCGCTTGCAGTCACTTCTTCCGAAGGGGCGCCCGGCGGCGCGGACGCGGGCGGATGGGCACACCCCGGCCACAACAGCGTCGTGGCGACGAGCGCCGCGCGCGCGGCGTTCCCAGTGCCCTGCATCGCCGCTCTAGTAGCCGGGGTTCTGCTGCAAGCCGGCGATGGCCGCTTCACCGGCGGGAATCGGATACAGGGTGTCCCGCGGCGCGAAAGCCGCGCCCATGAGCAGGGCGGCCCGGCCGGGCACCACGCCGTTCTGCCGGATGATGTCGAACCAGCGCTGTTGCTCCATCCCCAGCTCCACCCGGCGCTCCTGCCAAATGGCATCGAGCAGTGCCTGTCCTGTGGCCGTCACGTTGGGGAGCAGCGTTTGCGCCGCGATGGTCATAGCCAGCGTTTGCGTGGTGATGGCCCCGGTGACGGAGTCCTGTCGCACGCGCAGCACGTCGAGCGCCACGTTGTTGCCGGGCGTTTTCGAGTTCACCGCGGTGAAGTAATCGGTCACGGTGGCGATCGGCGTCCCGTCGATTGCGCGGATGATGTCGATGGTGTCGACCCGCACCGGCGGGATCGTAGCGGAGGCGCAGGTGCCGACGCAGCGCGACCTGAAGCTGCGGAGTCCTGCGGTGAAGGCCGGACTCGTCGGGTTCACATAGCGCACGAACACGCGGCTCTCTCCCGCGGGTCGAGCGAGCACGGCGGAGTCGATCGGTGCCGCGAGCAGCTCGGGGGTCAAGCCGAGCGTCACGGTCTGCGTGCCGCGCGCCCGCGCGCGCACCTGATTGAGGTAATTCTGCGCCTTGGCGATATCTCCCGTCTGATACGCCGCCTCGGCCCCGATCAGCAGCACGTCGGCGTAGCGGAGTCGCCGTAGGTTGATCCCGGAGTTGAAGGCGCCGCCGACGTTGCTGGGGGACATGAACGCCTTCTGGTTGTACCGGTTGTTCAACATGCTCGGATTGAGGTAGACCACCAAGCCGCTCCCGTCCGGGAGCAACTCCCATGGGTAGAGGATGGTCGTCGTGAGGCGCGGATCACCCGCCTCGTAAGCAGCTTCGAGACTGGGTGATGGCGTGTTGAAGCCCCAGCCGATGTTCGGGGTGCCGCGCACGCCCTGCACCTCGGCATACTGAATGTTGGCGCCTCCCTCGCTGGGCTGCTTCCCGCCGCCCGGGGTCACGGCCGCCTCCACCTCCCAGACCGACTCGCTGGAGTTCTCCCCAGCGTCCGTGAAGAGCGTCCCGTAATCGGAGAAGAGGCCGTAACCGGGGTGGCCGATGACCGAGTCGGCGTACGCCAGCGCGTGGGCGTAGTCTTTGCGATAGAGGTACACCTCGGCCAGCATTCCCTGGGCGGCGCCCTTGGTGGCGCGGCCCACGTCCGCGGCGGCGTACTGCAACTTGGTCGGCAGCACGGCGCTCGCGTCCTGGAGATCCTGTTCGATCAGCGCGTACACCTCGTCCGCCGTCGCCCGAGGCTGGATGAATTGGTCCGGCGTGAGCGGTTGGGTCACGAGCGGCACCCCTCCGAATGCCCGCACCAAGAAGAAGTAGTAATAGGCGCGCAGGAACTTGTTCTCGCCGATGAGGCGCGCCTTGAGGGTGTCAGCCATGGGGACGCTCGGGATGTTCGCGATGGCGACGTTCGCCCGATATACGCCTTTGTAGTAACCCGCCCAGGGATCTCCGAAGGCGAGGTTGCCGGGATCAAAGGTGAGGTTGTCGAGGTCGCCCAGAAAGCTGGCGTCACCGGGGGTGCTCCCCTTGGTGGCGTCGTCCGACACGATGTCGGTCAGCCCGATCCAGGAGAAGACGTGGACCTGCCACTCGCGCAGCATGTTGTACGTGGCGTTGGTCGCCGCCACGGCCTGGTCCGACGTCTTGAAGAAGTTCTCCGTGGTGAGCACGCCCTTCGGCTCGGTCGAGAGAAAGTCGCATCCCGCGGCGAGGCCGAGGACGGCGAGAAGACAAAACACCCGCGTTGCTGTCGGTGAAGTTCTCATAGCTCGCCCCGAGTCGATGAATTCATGTTAACAGGTCTCAGAACGCCACATCCAGGCCCACGGTAAACGTCCGCGCCGGTGGGAAGATTCCTCCAAAGGTGTCGATCCCGCTCGCGATCACCGACCCCCCCGGGAGCTCGGGGGTGTAACCGGTGTAGTTGGTGACGTTGAACAGGTTAGTGCCGCTCAGGTAGATCCGGGCCTGCCCGATGCCGAGTCCGTTCGTTGCGCTCACGGGCAACCGATAGCCGATCTGCACGTTCTGCAGCTTGAGGAAGGAGCCGTCTTCGATGAAGCGGTCGGAGGCCACGTAATTGGTACCGGCCGTAGTGATCCTCGGCTCGGTATTGCTCGTGCCCTGCCCGTGCCAGCGGTTCAAGTAGGACGCCTCGAAGTTCTCGACCCCGAACCTGACGGCCTTCTTGCCGTTGAACACCTTGTTGCCCGCCTGACCGCTGAAGTTGGCCGAGACGTCGAAGTCTCCGAAACGCAGGCGACCGTTGAACCCATAGACGACATCTGGAATGGGACAGCCGAGGAACTGTTTGTCCGCATCGGTGATCGTGCCGTCGCCGTTGGTATCGACGTAACGCAAGTCGCCGGGCTGCTCGGCGACGTTGCGATTGGGTGAGCTGGCGACCTCCGCCGCCGTCTGGAACACGCCCTTGACCTTCAATCCCCAGAAGCAGCCGATCGGCTGGCCCACCGCCGTGCGCGTTGTGAACTGCACCTCGTTGCCCAGTCCGCCGGCGAGAATCTGGCTGTTGCCCTGGCCGAGTGCCTTCACCGTGTTGTTGATCGTGCTGCCGTTGAGACCCAGATCGAGATCGGCGGTGCCCAGCTTCTGGCGCCAGACGAACGAGCCCTCAATTCCGGTATTCAGCACCTTGGCGGCGTTGACGAAGGGCTGGGTCGACACGCCGATGTAGGCGGGGATCGGTACCTGCACCAGGATGCCATCGGTGAGGCGGTGATAATAATCGAGCGTCGCCTCGAGCTTACCGTCCCACAACACCATGTCGGCCCCGACATCGGTCTGGGTCGTCTTTTCCCACTTCACCTGCGGGTTGGCGAGCTCGATGGGGCTGGCGCCGAATTGCAGCGTCTCGCCGGTCCCGAACACGGCGTTCAGGTTCCCGGTCACGATCGGCACGCCGGGATACGCGCCGATCTTGTCGTTGCCCGTCTCTCCCCAGCTGGCGCGTAGCTTCAGAGCTGAGAACGGTCCCTTCTCCCTCATGAAGGGCTCTTCCTTCAGATTCCACGCGACCGCGAACGACGGGAACGAGCCATAGCGGTTGTCCGGGCCGAACCGCGACGATCCGTCGACCCGCATCGTTCCGGTGAACGAGTAGCGGTCCTTGAGGGTGTAGTTGGCGCGGAACAAATAGGAGAGCATCTTCCAATCCGACGCACGGTTGAAGTTCGTCTCCCCCGTGGCCGAGCCCGCGTCACAATACCAAAGACTCGGATCCTGCCCGGCGATGTTGGTGCGCGTGCAGCCGAGGACTTCGTTGTAGAACGACTGCGCGGTGACGCCGGCCAGCAGGTTCAAACGCTGCCGCTCCGCCTGATAGGTGTAGGCGAGCGTGTTCTCCCACAGCCAGGAGCTGCTTGTGCCGGTTTCCACGTCGACGCTCGAGATGTCGTTCTTCTGGAGGGTCGAGACGGAGTAGACGGGCACGAAGCTCCGGAACTGCGAGCGACCGAGGTCCAGGCCAAAGCTGGAGCGGAACGTCAGACCATGGGGCAGGTTCAGCTCGCCGAAGAAGTTGCCGATGAGGCGCGCGTTGTTCTCGGTGTTGCGCGTGTAGAAAACCGTGGCGGCGGGGTTTCCCGCCGAGGAGCGCACGGTTCCGTCAGCGAAGGTGCCGTTTGGATTAAACGGCGCGATGGTCGGGTCCGCGCGGTAGAGCACGCTCAGCACGTCCGGGGGTCGGTCGTCGTCGGTATACGAAATCGCCAGGTTGTGTCCTAACAGCAGGTGGTTCGTCAGACGATAGTCGTTGTTCAGGCGCAGGGTGACCCGATGGAAGTCCGACTTCGGAACGACGCCCGCCTGCCGAAAGTAGTCGCCGCTGAAGTAGTACGTGACCTTGTCCGTCCCGCCGGAGCTCGAGAGCTGGTAGTTCTGCATCGGCGCAGTTTCGAACGTCACTTTCTGCCAGTCGGTGCCCGCCCCGATGGTATCCGGATTGGTGAAGTAGGCCGGCGCTCCCAGATTCGTGGCCAGCTCGTTGGCGAGGATGGCGTAGTCGTGCGCGTTGACGAGATCGACGCGATGCTCGACCGTTTGCGACCCCGCGTAGGCGTTGAAGCTAAAATGCGTCGGCCGCTCCAGGCCGCCGCGTTTCGTGGAAATGATGATGACGCCATTGGCGCCCCGGGAGCCGTAGATCGCCGTGGCCGACGCGTCCTTTAGCACCTCGACGGACGTCACGTCGTTCGCCTGCAGAAACGAGACGTCATCGGTCAGCATGCCATCCACGACGTACAGCGGGGAGGCATCGTTGAGGGTGCCCACGCCGCGGATACGCACGACTGCGCTGGCGCCGGGCCGACCGGATGAGGCTGTCACTTGGGCGCCGGCGATCCGGCCTTGCAGCGTCTGGTCGACCGACGCCGTCGGGACCGGCGTCAGGTCCTCGGCGTTTACGGTCGTCACGGCTCCCGTGACGTCGCGCCGCTGCTGCGTGCCGTACCCCGTCACGACGACCTCCTCCATCATGATCGCCGCCGCCTCCATGGTGGCGTTCACGACCGCCCGTCCCGCGATCGCGACCTCGACGGGGCGGTAGCCGATGAACGCGAAGGTCAGCGTGTCGTTCGGACTGCGGGCGTCGATTGCGTACCGCCCGTTGGTGCCGGTGAGCGTACCGATGCTCGTACCCTTCACGACGACCCGTGCTCCCGAGAGGGGGCTGCCGTCCGCGGCCGACGTCACCGTGCCGGTCACGCGCACCGGCGCGGTCTGACCGCGGGCGGGTCCGGCCGACGCCAGCGAGAGGAGCGCGAGAATGCCGTAGAGTGTCCGGCTCATGGATCTGTCTCCGCTGGAGTGTGTTGCCCCCGTTATCACGCGCGTCGTCCTGTTTGTCAAGTCCGCGTGAGCCCGCGTAGATTCTCTGCACCGCGTTTCAGCTTTCTACCTCTGATCAACGGAATCTCGATGCGCATCCAAGACGGCTGTTTCATGGCGCTCGTTGCCCTGAGCCTTGCCGCGCCCAGCCCCGCTGCCGCTCAGCGCGCCGCTCCCGGGCACCTGATCGCCTCGCTCGTCGCCCGCATGACCCTGGAGGAAAAGCTCGGCCAGCTCAACCTGCCCTCGGTCGACAACCAGCCGAGCCCCGCACAGCTCGAACAGGTGCGCAAGGGCTTGATCGGCGGGTTCCTGAACCTGGCCGGCGCCCAGGCGACGCGCGACGCCCAGCGCATCGCGGTCACCGAGTCGCGCCTCCACATCCCGTTGCTCCTGGGCCTCGACGTGATCCACGGGTATCGCACGATCTTTCCGATCCCGCTCGCCGAAGCGGCGACGTGGGACGCCGCGGCGGCCGAGAGCACGGCGCGTGCGGCGGCGCGCGAAGCCGCCGCGGCCGGCGTGAACTGGACGTTCGCGCCCATGGTCGACATCGCGCGCGACCCACGGTGGGGGCGCATCGCCGAGGGCGCGGGCGAGGACCCCTACCTGGGATCGGCCATGGCCGCGGCCCGCGTGCGCGGATTTCAGGGCAAGGACCTGCGCGCGCCCGACGCGGTAATGGCTACGGTCAAACACTTCGCCGCGTACGGCGGCGCCGAAGGGGGCCGGGACTACAACACCGTGGACCTGTCCGAGCGCACGCTGCGGGAGATCTACCTGCCGCCGTACCGCGCCGGGGTAGACGCGGGCGCCGGCAGTATCATGACCTCCTTCAACGAGATCGGCGGGATCCCGAGCCACGCGAACCGCTGGCTCGTGACCACGCTGCTGCGCGACGAGTGGAAGTTCTCCGGCTTTGTTGTGAGCGACTGGACCGGCGTCGAAGAGCTGCGCAACCACGGCGTTGCCGGCTCGCGCGCCGATGCCGGAAAGGTCGCCCTCGAGGCCGGTGTGGACATGGACATGGTGAGCCGCATCTACCTCGAGGACCTCCCCGCCCTGGTTCGCGCGGGCCGTATCCCGATGGCGACGGTCGATGCTGTCGTGCGACGGGTGCTCGCGGCGAAACGCGCGCTCGGCCTGTTCGACGATCCGTACCGCGGATCGAGCGTCGAGCGCGAGCGCAGCGTGCTGCTGGCGCCGGCGCAGCGCCAGCTCGCCCGCGCGGTGGCGCAAGAGGCGATCGTGCTGCTCAAGAACGACGGCAACCTGCTCCCGCTCGGGGCCACTCGGCACACGCTCGCGGTGATCGGCCCGCTCGCGGACGACCACGTGGCGGCACTCGGCTCGTGGGCAGGGCGCGGCGATCCACACGACGCCGTCACTCCGCTCGAAGGCATCAAGACCCGAGCGGGGACGGGCAGCGAGGTACGCTACGCCAAGGGGTGCGGCATCGTCGACTCGGCGACCGGCGGGTTCGCCGAAGCAGTCGCGTTGGCGCGGCAGGCCGACGTCGCGCTGCTCGTCCTGGGAGAGGCGGGTGACGTCCAGGCGACCGGTACGCCGGTGGTGCTCATATTAATGAATGGCCGGCCGCTCACGGTGCAGTGGGCGGCGGACCACGTGCCTGCGATCCTCGAGGCGTGGGCCCTCGGCGTCGAGACCGGCCCGGCGCTCGCGGCCGTCGTGTTCGGCGACGTGAGTCCCAGCGGCAAGCTTCCCGTGACCTTCCCCCGCGCCGTGGGCCAGATTCCGATCTACTACAATCACCAAAACACGGGTCGGCCGTCCGGAGCGGATAAGTACACGTCGAAGTACACCGACCTGCCGTCGAGCCCACTGTTTCCCTTTGGCTTCGGGCTGAGCTACACGTCGTTCGAGTACAAGGATCTGAAGCTGAGCGCTCCCAGTATCCCGCCGGGCGGGACGATCAAGGTCTCCGTCACGGTCACGAACACGGGAGCCCGCGAGGGCGCCGAGGTGGCGCAGCTGTACGTGCACGACGAGGTGGCGAGCGTCACGCGCCCCGTGCGAGCGCTCGCGGGGTTCCGGCGGGTTTCGCTCAAGCCCGGCGAATCGCGCCCGGTGGAGTTCGAGCTGACCCCCAAGGAGCTGGGGTTGTACGATCAGCGCATGAAGTTCGTCGTCGAGCCCGGGAAGTTTCGGGTGTACGTGGGTGGGAGCTCGGTGGAAGGGCTGGAGGGGGAGTTCGAGGTGAGGGCGGGGGCGGGGAGATAACCACGATGCTGTCGGAAAGACGATGACGGGCGTCGTTCATGGCGTTCGAGGCGGGTGGCGGCGTTCGAGAGTGGTGATGGCGTCCCCCGATTGTTGTTTATGAGGGACTAAAGTCCCTGCTCGGCCGCGGGGCGTCCTGAAGGACGCTGGTCGATGGCGAGCTCTGGGTGTCGTTGCGGTTGCCGTCCCACGTACTCGATCACGGTCCGGAGTTGGCGCACCCCCACGCTCCGTAGGTCGTAGCCTTCCGCCCAGCGCAGCGGTGCCCGCGGCGTGAGGCCGTCCCGGTTTACCAGTCGTGCGCTTGCCCCCTTGAGCCCCTGCACCAAGCGTGGGATGTTGATGACCGGGAGCAGCTGGAGCACGAGATGCACGTGGTCCGCGACGATTCCCGCCGCGAGGACGCGCGCCCCGTGCCGCAGCGCTTCCTTTGGCAGAAAGCCGCAGGAAGTCCGCGACGCCCGAATTGATTAAGGGCTGCCGCTGTAGGGTGGTCCACGTCAGGTGGACGTACACCCGAACCGGCATGCGTCGAAGCTACGCGTGGAAGGATGAAGATCGTGATCAAATCAGTGCAGCACGGGGCGTTTCTCTGCTCACGCGTCCTTCAGGACGCGCTGCCGCCGAGTAGGGACTTCAGTCCCTCATAACCCAACGATATAACCCAACGATTCTCGAACGCTACCAATCACGCGTCTCCACCAACCCATCGAGCCTCACGCCCCATGCTTCTCGCTGACCTCGTCGCCACGTCCCAGCAAGTCGCCCAAACCAGCGGCCGCCTCGAGAAAATCGGCCTGCTGGCGGCGCTGCTGGCCCGCGTCGCGCCGGCGGAGATCGCGATCGCCACCGCCTTCCTGTGCGGCGTGGTGCGGCAGGCGAAGCTCGGCGTGGGCTACGCGAGCGTGCACGCGGCTACCCCTGAGTCCGCGGCCGAGTCGGCGACGCTGGAGCTGCCGGCGGTGGATCGCGCATTCGAGCAGATCTCCCGGCTGTCGGGGAAGGGCTCTGCAGACGCCAAGCTCCGGTTGCTGCGGGAGCTGCTGCTCTCCGCGACGCGCGACGAACAGAGCTTCCTCACGAGCCTGGTGATCGGAGAGCTGCGCCAGGGAGCGCTCGAGGGACTGGTGCTCGAGGCCGTGGCGCGGGCCGCCCAAGTGCCGGGCGAGGCGGTGCGGCGCGCCGCCATGGCGGCGGGCGACTTGCCGAGCGTAGCGCGCGTGGCGCTGGCGGAGGGAGCGGCGGGGCTATCCCGCTTCAGCGTCCGCCTGTTCCGCCCCGTGCTCCCGATGCTCGCTCAAACCGCGGAGGATGCCGCCGATGCTGTGGCGCGGCTCGGCCGGGCCGCGCTCGAGTTCAAGCTCGACGGCGCCCGGGTGCAGCTCCACAAGCGCGACGATGAGGTCAAGGTCTACTCCCGTAGTCTGAAAGACGTCACGGCGGCCGTGCCCGAGCTGGTGGAACGGGTCCGCGCCCTCCCCGCACGGGAGCTGATCCTGGACGGCGAGACGATCGCGCTCCGTGCGGACGGCACCCCGCAGCCGTTTCAAACCACGATGCGCCGCTTCGGCCGCCGGCTCGAGGTCGACCGCCTGCGGCGCGAGCTGCCGCTCACGCCGTTCTTCTTCGACCTCCTGTACCTCGATGGCCAGCCGCTGCTCGACGAGCCGGAGGAACAGCGGTTCGCGGCGCTCAGCAAGGTCACGTCGGGTGGCTTGCTCGTGCCCAGGACCGTGACAGCCGCGGCCGACGAGGCACAGGCGTTCCTCGAGCAAGCCTTGGCGCGCGGGCACGAGGGGATCATGGCCAAAGCGCTGGACGCGCCCTACGAGGCGGGCGGCCGCGGCCAGCGGTGGCTCAAGGTGAAGCCCGCGTACACGCTCGACCTCGTGGTACTCGCGGCGGAGTGGGGCCACGGGCGCCGCCGCGGGTGGCTCTCGAATCTGCATCTCGGCGCGCGCGATCCGGAGATCGGCGGCTTCGTCATGCTGGGGAAAACATTCAAGGGCATGACCGACGAGATGCTCGCGTGGCAAACCAAGCGGCTGCTCGAGCTCGAGATCGGGCGGGACGCGTATACGGTCCATGTCCGTCCG
>WNFW01011663.1_pt1 | contig 13741 bp, 9 predicted proteins | sample 5400131 | NCBI WGS metagenome assembly WNFW01 (sample SAMN13153362, study PRJNA577476) | soil metagenome | isolation source: 20 cm soil or saprolite under grassland replicate 1 | place: USA:California | collected 2016-06-15 | reverse complement strand
GTTCGGAATCCTGCGCTGGCTTCAGGTCGTGCATTTCGAACGGGAGTAGCTCTGGTCCGTATTCGCGCCCGCGCCGGAGAATGCGATGAAAGCGAACAGGCGACATGAGATCGTCGCGGAAACCTCTCGGACCAAAACCCAACATGGTGATCAGTTTGTCCAGGCCAGTTGGTCGTCCCGGGTAATCGGCGTTGCGCGGGTTCGCGCGATGGACGTGCGCGCCGAAAGGGCAAAGCGCGCCGGCCGGATCCTTCGCGAACGTGAATTGATTCAGGCAAATGTCGTCCGGATCTGATCCGACACCTTCAATGGATTTCTCCTGCGAACGCACCAGTGGGCTGCCCTGTCTGGTGCGGCCAACGAAGGCAGCGGCCAGCTTTTCAGCACGTCCCTCATCTCCACCAGACTGCTCTTTGACGAAATCCCAGAAGCCGCCTACATCCTGCTGCAACTGGCGCATGACGAGGTAGGTCCCGTTACGACCGACATCTTTTTTCTCAGGCGCATCTTCGGCGTGGAGCAATTCGCGGTTGAGAGGGTCGGGATCGATCAAGGGGCGATTGGTGTATTTGTTGTACTCATTGGGATACCCGAGTAGGAATTCCCCAAGCGCAACCCGGTTGGTGTATTCAATCTGCGGCCGAGTTACGTCGCGCTCTCGGTTCCAATCGATTTCCGGTTGGCTGATGCCGTCGGTGAATCCGAAAGGTTCAACCCCGTCGAGGTCTGCTGTGCCGAGCCAGCGCACTTCATCGAAGGCTTCGGCCCATATTTCGCCCTTGGAACTTGCGATGAAACCGCTGAGCTGCGCGGGCTTCGCGAAGAACATTATCAGCAGATGGGGAGTTTTGTTAGCATAACCCCAATCCCATTTCGAGGCAGCGTTGCTTTCGATGTCACCGAGGCGGCGCGCGCGGTTTGGCTCCGCCATGCCGGTGAGGAACTCGGGAGAAAAATTGTCAACAATGGCGGGCGGAACTCCAAGCGCTGCAAGGCCGTCGGCCGTGAATGCGACCTGAAGCGCGGTGGAAGGCGGCGGGCTCTGGATCGTGGCGTCATTGACTTTCGCATCGCCCAACCACGATTGCGCCGCCATTTGATTTCTCACCCGAACGAGCGCATAAGAGGCACCTCTCAGTTTCCCATAACCAAAGCGGACAAGGCCCTGGACATCGCTGTAATCGATTTCGGTTTTGGTCATAGAAGGGCAACCCATTCGCGGGCCTCCTGATCGCTCATGGACGTTGACTCCAAACCCTGGCGGATGCGCGTGTTCCGTTCGAGATCGATCGCCGTCAAACCCAAATAAGCCTTGTACCATACTTGAGTTGGTAAAGTGTGTCGGCGGAGGAAGTCCTTATATTTCTGTTCATCCTGACATCCGTCCAGCACCAGCCAGTTAGTTCTTGGATAGCCGATGCCATTACTGAAGACGGCATTGAGGCCGAATCCGGTCTTATTGATGAAATCGTCCATGTAGCTTTCGACCGTGCCGTCGTAGTTGCTGAAGAACACCATCCGCTTCCTGCCGTCGAGAAAAACCCAGCGCGCGAAGTGGATTGTGCGAATGCGTCCCAGATGGCCGCGCGGGGTAATATGCCGCGCAGCCCAATTCACAGTGGTCAGAACGCCAGTGATAGTCAGGAGCCGGACCAGCCCCGGCTTGAGGCTTCCCATCGCCGTGAATTGATTGGTGACGTAATGGTCTTCGCGGGACGCTAACATGTCGGAGTAATTCTGATCCACTCGCCAGCAAAGCTCGGGATCGGTTTTCTCCAGGCGCCGAAGACAAATGATATAGATCAGCGCTGGCAGGATCAGAATAGGCAACAGCAGTAAGGCCAGCAGCGGAAGCCCAATCATGTGGAGCGCATTCTTGATCCACCACCAGACGGGCGTTGGTCGTGCGTCCGAAACCTTGAGCCGGTGTTCGGCTTTCTCCTTCTGAATGAATTCTTGTAGTCTTGCGTGAATTTGTCGCGCCGACAGATTGCCGAAATCGGCCGCGTTATTCTGCAGATGTTTTTGGAGCGCCTCCTGCAAGGCCGCTTCCTCCTGAATCTGGAGCACGGTTCGCCCCCGCCAGTTTACATAGGCCGCGATGGAAGGAGCGCTGTGCGCCTTCATCCACCTGACGAGTTCAGTCGCGGGCTCGAATCCGTCGCAGAAGGAAAAAATTTTTCGCAACCCGTCGCCGGCACGCCTGACCAGTTCATCGAAAAAGCGATCGGCATCGCCATCGATATCGCCGAGGAACGCCAGGTAGAGCGGATAGTTCGGAACCGGCACGCCGCCGTAAGCGCGAACGTCATTAACCGAGTTGTCCCTCAGGATGATCAATCGAGCGAAATGAAGTGTATCGAACTGAGTGAAGGGAATCAGTGGGTTGTTCACGTTTAGCTGCCCCGGCCGGTCGTTCATCGATTCGAGGAGCTGGCATAACTCTTCTTCACCCCCTTGTCTGATCGGTGCCAGGATCATGAAGTTCGCCTGCGGAGTCATGGCGCATCACTCGAAGACTTCATCGCCGTTAGGCTCGTAGTGAGGCACAGCGTTCATATCATGCCGGAGCTTGGAAAGAGTCTCGTACATGCGGCGCCGGGCCCGGCTTTGATTACCGAGGGGCCGATGCTCGGCGATCGTATGCCATGGGTTATAGGAAAGTTTCTTCGCGAACTCCATCTGCGCGGGAGAGTCGAATTGCTGACGCGGCAGACGCAGCGTGGCCACTGAAACCCGAGGTGAAAGTTTCTCGGGCCAAAGCACGGCGTTGTTCTCGATAGGCATTAGAAACGGATCGGTTTGCAACTGCAACCGAAAGTCAAACTCGACATCTCCGGCGGTCAGCGCAGCCACCATCGCATTGCGCAGATAATCGTCGGGCGGCCGGAAAGGAAGGCGCGGAATCCGCGAACGCTTTTTTGATTTTGGCCAGACCGAATACTGCATTGCCTGGCCTTTCCCGAGCAGGTATGGCACGCAACTAAAGTAAGGCGCTTCAAACGGACTGGTCTGAGTCTTGATGAAGAGCGACTGCATGATCAGATCGAGGATGTGGGGCCGGTGGAAGTTCAGGAAGTAATAGATCGACGCGTTTTTCACGCTCTCGATTTGCAACTGCGCATTCGCCTTGGTATCCGGCGTGACGAAGGTGGGCGTAGAAACGCCGAACATGTCGAGCGTGAGCTTTTCTTCTTCCATCAGCTTCGGTCCGGAAACACCCATCAATTTTATGCTGATGCTCATGAAGCCCGGATCGTCGATGTCCGGCGTGATGTAAGGGCCCGGCCCTGAAAAACGGACCCAGGCGCGATAGGTGTGCGGCTCGGCGTAGATGCCATGCCGAAACTCAGCGGGTAGATTGTCGTGCACGACAAATTCTCCGCGTACAATCCCATGCGTCTTTGTATTTCCGCCGCGCTCGAATCCGCCCGGTTTCCAGAGCAGGCGCATCTGCGTCTCAAAGCTCGAGATGATCGAATCGAGGAACGCCTCTTCATCCGGGAAAAGCTTTTCCTCCGCGATCTTTAAACCTTCGTTAGGCCTTTTCCGGTTGATCAGCGTGGTGACCAGGCGCGCGACCGGATCGCGCAGAGTGGCATCGAATGGCAGGCGAAGCCAATGATCGAACCGGCGTTCGAATTGTAAGAGCCGGGTGAACGTGTCGCTGACAAAATTCAAAAACGTCGAGCCGGTGTTGGCTCGCGGCATTGGGCGGCTAACGTTCGAATTCACGGCACCTCCAATGGCCGACCGTCTGATTACGCCGGCGCTGGAAACTCGAGCGAAAAATCAATCAATCTCTTTTTGCCCAAATAAACTTTGCCGAGGTAAACGCGCGGCGCGACTTCGCGGATCTCGTCACGGATCCAATGCGCAACCAACGAGGTCTCGGAGTAGTCCAGAACGATGCACTCTTTGTTATCCATCCAGCTCTGGCCTTTGTACACCTTGGCGATGATAGCGTTGAGTCCAAAAGGCAGGATCTTGTTTCGCAAGGTTCCCTTCGCTGGATCGAAAATCTTTCCCTGCCACGCAAAGTGATTCACGAAATTGGCCATGTCCTGCGTGTAAGTTGTTCCCGGTGCGATGATCGCCGTGCCTTTGGCCTCGCCGCTTGGGATTTCGCCGACTGGACTTTGGGTAAACAAATCGTCGAGCTGCGCCTGCGACATTTTCAACATTTCTGCGACTGTAGCTGCCATCTTTTCCTCCTTTACTTAAGGTTGTGAATCACAACGTCTTTAAAAATTCGATCAAAGCGCGCTTGTCGTCGTCCGGCAGACTTGTTCCAAAGTAATGGCCTCTGTCTTCGACGAGATCGGGACACTTGCTTGCCGCCAGCAGGTCGGGCACGAGCCGTTTTAGCTCGGTCGTGGCATCGGCGCCGTTAGCTTTTATGTTCCAGAACGCGAGATTAAAGTCGTGCACGAGTTTTCTGAGATGGCTCAAATCCTTCAGGTTCCGGAATTCCGGATTGATGTTCGCTACGAGGTTAATCGGAGTGCCTGCCGGGATTGGTCCAATGTAAAGCCACTTACCGCGTACTCCCGGTTTTTGCTGGCACAATGGTTTCAGGAGATCCGGGAGATAAGCTTCGCTGAGTGTGACATAGCATTCCTGACTCGTTCTCCAGATTGTGCCTTCGCGCTTCTCAGGCCACATTAGCTTTTCCGCGGCGTCGTTGAAGGCATCCATGCGTCCGTTAACCGATGGATCATTGGTGAATTTGCCCAGCGCATTGTTGTGGAAAAATGGCGCCGAAGACCAGATGCTGATCAGGGAGGGCGGGCGATAGTAACCCACTCCGCCATCTGGTGCGTTGAACGCGAACGCGTAAGGTGTTCCTTTGTTGCATTCGATGACGCCGACAGGCTTCAAGTCCTTGTAAGTCTCAGAAGAAAAATTATCCCAGACATGCCCCCTGACGGCATTAGTCCCAAGGGCTCGAGCGGAATTCGTCTTAATATCCGTAACCGGGTAACGCACTTCATTCGACAGGAAGTTGTTGTCTCTGAAGTCCGGCTTGAGAACTTCCTGACGGAACCATTCCTTTTCATCCACGGTGCTGCCTTGCGGCGGCTGTTTGCTCGAATGACAACTGGCGCAGCTCTCAGCAAACACAGTCTTACCGCGGTTCATCACGCTCTCATCCTTTGTGATGTAGTCGGCGCCGCCGGGCGCGTCCTCCAGGTGCATCGGACCAAGTCGCCTGAAGAATTGCTTGATGTTCTCCAGCCGTTCCTGAGTTGCCATCCAATAAACTGAATTTTGTTGCGCTTTGGCAACGCTGAATGGTTTCTGGAACGTGAGTGGCATGAGACTCTGCGGTTTCAGTCCAATGAGAGGATCCTGCACGGTCGTCCATTGCTGGGAAAACATCCCTATGTTGACATAGACCCGGATCGTCGCGCCAAAAGCGCCTACTGAATCAGCTCCGTCCTTCAAAATGTGAGGAACTTTCCTTGTTTCGCCGCCCGCGATCTTAGTGACCTGACCTTCATAGGGCGTATCCACACCGCCGCCGCTGATCTTTTCTTCTGAGCCAATGCTTAAGCGTGCGTCGAGATTAAAAATAGCGTTAATGGCGCCAGGATTATTGATGTGGTCGGTAGCGATGCGTGAAGTATCCGAAGTGCCCGGCGGCTGGGCGTGCAGCATTTCCCAGAAGAAACGACCCGACTTGACGTTCGGAGCGAAGACAGCGCCTTCCCGGATGTACTGGTTTCCAATCACCGATGCGAGATTCTCCCATTTCGGATTTTCCGGATCTTCAGGTGGGTGAAGTGGGTGATATGAAATATGGCAGGCGCCGCAACTTACTCCCACTCTATAGGGTCGGATAACCGATGGATCGTTGTAGTAGTCCGGATCATCGTAGAATCGTTTGGCGTCCCACTTTTTCTTGGCGTTATCGTCGAAATCAGGATTGGGAAACAGCCGGAAACCCAGGACGCCGGTCGAGTAGCCATAGACGTTGGGATCAACGCCAGGAGGTATCAATCCATAGCCTTGCCGCGCGATCCGGTCCCAGAAGTATTGGTTGCCGCCCGTCCAGAGATTCCACGTGTTGCGCCCCATAATTTCTTCAGGCGCAAGCTCGATGCCGCCATCCATCGGTTTGAAAACATCGGCGGTAATCTGAGGAAAATCGGCGGTCGTTTTTCCAGCCGCCTTCGCGTCGTCGATTGGCTCGTTTTTCTTGCAACCGCCAAACGCCAGCATTACGCAACAAATGATGCAGGATCCGACTCGGGCGAGACGGAGAAGCTCGCCACTGGTGGTTGGCAGCAACACCTTCACCGAGCCACCATTGATACGCCTCTCGCGAGTGGAGTGGCAAGAAAATTTCAATCAGCCGCGTTTAATCTTCTACGAGCTTTACACTTGTCGTTTCATTCTCTGGCAAGTGCAGCAATCCTGCCAGACAATCGACGCCGCTATTGCCACGGTTATCGCCGCTAAAAAATATCGAGCAAGCGTTGACCAACTGCGAGCAGACCCAGGGCACCACCAGGAAAAAGAACTGCACGAATAAAAGGCTGCTCGGTCAACGGCGCGAACGCGCCGGTCTTTAGGTTGCGGATTTCGGTGATGAGTTCATCGAAGGTCGTGCGCTTGTCTTCGATAGCGCGGCCCCTAACGCGTGACAGTTGCAGATTGTTTAGAGTCGCCTCGCGCAATTGCTCTGCCGCTCGGCGCAGCAAAATCGCACTCCCGACGGCCCAACAGGCATTGATCCCGTAGATGGCCAGGAGACCTGGAGACCAGCTCCAGTTATCAAAAAAGGACAAGCGCGCTACAATCATCAAACTCAGGACAATAAGTGGATACCAAATCAGACGCCCCACTACCTGCGTTCGTTGCGCGACGAAAAAGATTTCGTTGTAGGCAGAAAGCTCCTCTTCGGTAAGCGGCGGACTTCGGTAGGATTTTTCGACTACGGCGTCCCCCCATTTCGTGACTTCCCGCGCAAACATCCGAATGAAGTTGCTGTTCAACTGAATGGCGTCGACCACATAAAAGGACAGGATTATCATGCCAATCGCGGCTAGGAAAATGACCAGCTTATCAAAGCTGAAAGCGAGTTCGCCTCGAGCTGGAGCGGGCGCTGGCGGAAAAAGCTTGTAGATGATGAACGAGAACAAAAGATAGAGGATAAAAAGAACCGTGATCCGAATAAACCGCGGCCGGAATTTGTTCCGGCAAAGGTAACCATGCCACGCTTCCTGCGCGGAGAATTCTTGCGCCGATTGATCCGAGCGCTTGGTACGCCATTGCTCGAGCCCAAGGCCGAGATGCTGCCATCGAAAAGCGGTTTTCGGCAGCAGCGGATCGAGAGAAAATCGTTCGCCGAGCTCTCGTTCGTTGGCGCGCAAATCGATACCGGCTTTGATCATGAAATGGATCGCTAGCATCAGTGCGATCAGGCGCAGCATCTCGCTCGGCCAGATGCTGATTCCGGAAAAAAAAGCCAGCGGCTCCTGGGCCACATGCGCAATCACGCCCAGTTTCGCCAGATAATCGCTCGCCGCCGGGCTGCCGAGTTTGTATTGCGCGATATCAGAGCTTTTGTATTGCGCGAATAACGCCAGTGACAAGACGATCACCGGCACGCCGCAAACCAGGCAAAAAGTCGTGCTGGCGAAAACTCTTCCTAAACGCTGCGGCGTCGTACCGCCCCCAGGCAATGTGGGACTCGCAATGGTGAGGCTGATCCAAGTCGCAATGATCAGGAGCGCGAGCCCTCCGCTCACCAGAAGCCAGAAGATTGGACTCGACCAGATCACGCGGCTCGCCACGAGCCAATCTTGGAATTTGAGCTTTGTCGCGTTGTTGAGATTCCATTCTTCCCGGCCCCATTTGGGGAAAAGCCAATCCCTAAACCAGTTCTGTTTGGTCTGTGACAAATCCCTCATGTCGAGATACCACGGCGGACTTAGATCGCACGCGCCTCGTCGGCCGATCTCGAAGATGCGTGGTTGCCACGAAAGATATTCCGCTTGTTCCTCCGCCATTCGGCCCGTCGCGACCAGCGTGCCGGCAAACATCGAGGTTTGATTGTTATCGCGAAATGGTGCGACCGGCCGGTGCTCGAAATTTTCGGGCAGGGAACCCCCAAATGGTGAGGCGATTATTAGATTGTGGGTAGCATCCCAATCGTCGCGGCGCTCAAAGCGCGCGTCATAATTATTGGTGAAGAAGACAACGTCGCGGAACTGTGGACGCAGTGCCCGGAGGATCATCAGTTTGTCATAAGTGTCCGATCCCAGCAGACCGATCGCGCGAATTCCGAGATCGTTATGATCCTCTCGCTGCCAGCGTGCGTTAGCCTCCTTTAGTTTACGCGCGAGGCGTCGAAGATAATCCGAATGATTCAACCCTTCCGTGGCCTCTATCGAGACACTCTCCTGGGCGGACAGATTTTTTTGCCGTGATTCTGGCTGGTTGTCTTTAGCCACATCGCCCGGCAGCCGACCATCGATTCCGCGCATATAATAGTACGATTGAATCTCTGTTGGCGCGTCCGGCTGCCCGGAAGCCAGATCAGCAAAGGTCGTGCCCATGGATCGTCCATAGTACGTGTCCCACTCGCTCAAAATCACTATGTGGGCTCGCTTTGAAACAGGGCGACCGTGCAGATCAACTTGAGGAATTCTACGTCGCGCTAACTCCGCGATCAGTTCACGCAAGACGATGTCGTCCGGCGCGATCGTGCGAACAAACCGCAGGCCGCCACGAGGGCCGCGATTTATGGATTTTTCAAGAACAGTGTTTACGGAGTTGCTTTTAGAAGACGGGTCGATATCTGCTGCAGCGAGAAGAGCAGGATCCGAGGCCGTGGCTCGAGGCGAAATAATCGAGACACCGTCGAGTGCTTTTTGCATCGCCAAAGAAGCCTGATCGGTCAAATCCCTTAGTGGGTACCAACGCGCTTCGCGAACCATGCTCTGCAAACCGGTGGAATTTGCCGGGCCTATCAATCTGACATCGATGCGATCGCGAATGTGCTCCGGCACGAGCTGATCAATCAAGGCGGCAAAGCAGCGCAATGGGTGGACATTAAAGTTCACCGCAGGCAACCAGAGCACCACAACCCGCTTGCTGTCTGCGGGACAAACCTTGTCCGGATCCTCGATCGCTTCGCATTCTTCCCACGGAAGGAGCAGAGCGCGGGGAACAGAGGCCGAGGGCACCTTTGCATCCGGCGGGGGCCAATCCCAAGTGACGAACCCGATGTGCTCGCCATCGCGCGGAACAAAGCCGCTTTCGCTTAATCCTTCGAGCACAGCCTGGCGCGCGCGCAACCGCGACTCGGCTTGTTCGCTGTACGGGCCCGCGTCGAGCATCACCGCAAGCAAAAGAACAGGTACAGAAATATTTGGAAACTCGTTGACGTCCTGGTCAAGGAGCCCGGTTAGGGCCTTAATGTCGTGTAACTTGCTGCTGCCATTCTTATCGTGTCCTGCGTCAATTCTTTCGTCGAGTAATGACTTTTGCTTTTGAGCTACACCAATCGGGTCTTGCCACAACCGCGCGTCGACGTCCTGCGCAGCAATCACTGCGGCGGTCTTTTCGCTTGGAACCGACGGCCGTTCGCTGATGAGGGGCTTATACGTCGCGATGACTCCGGCGAGAACTGCCAGGAGCGGCAACAACGTACCCCAGGGTAAATCAAATTTTGGTTTGTTATTATCTGCCATGATCTCTTCCGGCTGCAGTGATCAGCGAAAAATTCGGAGTGGTTTTACTGGCCGGGTCTGCCTCATCGACTCGTTCGTTCTTCGGCAAGCTTACCAACGCCAGTAACGCGTATGAAAAAAGCCACCTTCCGACTCGCGCGAGAGGGAGAAGACCGCCCCTGGTGGTTGGGAGCAATACCTTCACCGAGCCCCTTGATACGCCTGTCATGAGATCGATGACAAGAAAATTTGGAAGCCGGAGGGTGGCGGCTTCCGAGCAGTGCCAGGCCACGACGGCTTCCATGCCGTCGCTCCTTAAGTCACTCGACGAATTCCAGTTCGATCGGAACGTCGATGTAGCCGTTGTCGCGCGCTTCAGTCAGAAATTTGCGGATGGCAGCGCGTCCGAGCTCCCCATAATCGCGTGTAAATTCGTTCACATACATGCCGATGAATTTACCGGTGAGTTTCCTGCCCATGCCGCGCGCGTAGGCAAGTGAATGGCGCACCGCGTCGTCTCGATGCGTCAGGCCATAGTCGATACTTTCACGAATAATCTTAGTGAGGTCGTGGCGGACTGTTGCCGGAATATCTTTGCGAATCACATTGCCACCGAGCGGCAATGGCAAACCGGTGTGTCCCTTCCACCATTTTCCAAGATCGATAATCCTCTCAAAGCCGGCGTGCGCATAAGTGAGTTGTCCTTCGTGAATGAGCAAACCGGCGTCAGCACGCCCTTTCTTTACCGCCTCGAAAATTCGGTCGAATGGAACAACGACGAAATCGAATTTCCCCAGAAAAAGCTGCAATGCCAGAAAGGCACTGGTCATTTGACCTGGCACAGCGATAACACACTGACGCAACAACTCGCGAGCGCTGTCGTCAGTCATTGAAGCGTTGGATGCTGGATGTTGGATGTTGGATCTTGAGCGTTTCGTAACAACGATTGGCCCATATCCGTCGCCCATGCTGGCTCCGCATGGCAGCAGTGCGTAATTCTTGCTTACGTAGGGATACGCGTGAATCGAAATCGCGGAAATATGCAGCTCACCGCGCTGTGCTCGCTCATTTAGCGTCTGAATATCTTCCAGCCGATGGTCGAACTGATAACCACGGAGATCGATTTTGTTCTCTGCCATCGCATAAAACATGAATGCATCATCTGGATCGGGTGAATGGCCCAGGGTAAAACGGTCGGTGATGTGCTTCCTCATATAAGGCTTGTTTTGCACAATATTCGGCCGTCCGCGGGCAAAAACAAAACAGCCGCCACGCGGTTCCGCGCGGCGGCTGTTTGTTACACCTGTATCTGGGTGAGCGCTGACTTCTCTACAGCGCCCCCATAACAGTATTATCGATTCTCTACAACTCGGGGCGTTGGCCTGATCATTTCAAGCTGCGCGCTCACTTTCTGAATTTGATCGGCCTGCTGCCTGAGAGCTGCCGTCAGGGCATTAATTTGCCCCTCCTGCAAAGCGATTCTTGCCGCTTGTTTTTCAGTGGTGGCCTTCAGTTGCTGGACGACCCGATGGGTTTTGGTCAACTCGTTCGCCGAGAGAGGCGACCCCGCTACGCCGACGCCGAGCTGGCCGTCTGCGGCTACGATAACAGGGGCGCCGACGACTGGTACACCGAAGATACCGGCCATGTAGGCGGCCCCTACAAAGTTCGGATCGCCGATGCGTATGGTTCCACTCTCGCTCGTGACACCATCAGCGGCCGTTGCGCCGATATAGATGTTATCGTCGCCCTCTACGGTATCTCCTGCACTCCAGCCTACGACTGTGTTGAACGAGCCGCTTGCGTTGCCTGCGAGTGCCGAGTCACCGAGCGCGGTGTTTGAAGCGCCGTCGGCGTTACTGCTCAAGGCCAGAACGCCCATGGCATTGTTCTGCACACCTACGGTGTTAGCATCCATGGCTTGAAACCCAACAGCGTTATTTGAATCACCATCAGTGTTACTAAAGAGTGCCTCACCGCCAACAGCCGTGTTGACGTTTCCAAGTTTACTTCCACTCACATCGTTATTCGAGAGCGCCAGATCACCGATGGCGGTGTTTGCAGCGCCGTGAAGGTTTTCAAACAGTGCGGAATCGCCCACGGCGTTGTTGCTGAACCCGTCGCTGTTGTTAAACAGCGCGAAGGCCCCGAAAGCATCGTTGAAATTGGCGCCTGCCACACCGTTCCCGTTATAAACAAGGGCGTCTGTTCCGAAGGCGGTGTTCCGTGTGCCGCCAATGTTGAGCAAAAGCGCTGCAGCGCCGCCTGCTGTATTTGAATCACCATTGTTAAGGACCAGCGTTCCAGCGCCTATACCAGTGCTGAAGTTACCAGTGGAGGTGCCAAACAGCGAATACCAGCCAACCCCTGTGTTTCCAGCCCAGGATAGCATCCGTCCGGATTCCCGGGTATCGGTGTGGGTAATACTTGTGGCGCTGCCTGCATTTGTGGCAAAACCACCAAGCTCACCAGAATAAGCGGGAGGAGAAGAAACGCGCGCCCGCAAACTAACGTTTTATGTTGAATCAGTGAATACATTGAATGTGTTCTTTCTCTTTCCCGGTTATGTTTGTTTTGGTTTTTTAGGTCACTGGACTCCAAACAGACAAAAAATCTACCGGGCAAAGTTCTTTGTCTTTTTTGGTGCCGTCCGCATTGATACTGAATTTCAGCGTTTAATGTCAATACTTTTTTTAAGAATTCTTTTGCCAATGAACAGGCAGCACCCTGCTAATCATGGTATATCTTGGGCACGGATTGCTGTTTGCCATGACAAGGCTGTTCCGGTAGCCTCAGACCCATGGCACGTTCTGGTCTCGGTAAAGGTCTTGGTGCGCTGATTGGCACACCTTCCGTTACCCCGGCCACCGGCGTCGCCGAGTCGGGCGAGAGAGTGCATCAGATTGAGCTGGCAAGGATTGTGCCGAGCACGCTGCAGCCGCGGAAGGATTTTGGACGCGAAGCGTTGCAGGAGCTGATCGATTCGATTCGACAACACGGCATCATTCAACCGCTGATAGTCCGTCAGGTAGGCGCGCGATTTGAACTTATCGCAGGCGAGCGCCGCTGGCGCGCGGCACAGGAAATCGGCCTTGCCACTGCGCCAGCGATTGTTCGCACCGCCAATGACCTGGAGGTGCTCGAGTTATCCTTGATCGAGAACCTGCAGCGCGCCGACCTAAACCCGATCGAAGAAGCTCAGGGTTACGCGAGGTTATCGAATGAATTTGGAATGCGGCAGGAGGACATCGCGCTCAAGGTGGGTCGTAGCCGGGCTGCAGTGGCGAACGCCCTGCGCCTTTTGGATCTGCATCCACAAGTGCAAGTCTGGCTAGCTCAGAATTTACTTTCAGTCGGTCACGCAAAAGTGCTGCTAGCATTGAAAGCTCCGGAGGAACAACTGCTCGCTGCGGAAACAGTTTTGCGGCGCAATGCCACGGTGCGTTCCACGGAGCGGCTGGTCGCCCGCCAGCTAGGGATCGGACGGTCACGGCGAAGGTCCCGGCGCGTGGCAGTCGAATTGAGCGCCGAGGGGACGGCAGTAGAAGACTTGCAAAACCGGTTGCAACAACATCTGGCGACGCACGTCGTCATCCACCACGGAGACAAACGCGGGCGGATTGAAATTGAGTACTACGGAACGGACGATCTCCAGCGGATCGTTACCGCCCTGGGACTGCCGCCAGCGGACTAACACAACTAATGGAAATTGTAGGGCGTCTGTGTCAGACGCCAATCCCAGAGTATCGGCTGATCACGGCGTTTTACAGAAACGTCCTACAAAGCGCCCTGATTTTATTTTCCGCCTTGATTGGTCAGGCAGGTTCGCTACGCGCAACAGCCCCGAGGATCTGGGACGAATTCTCTGGCGAGAAAGCCCTTGCTCATGTACAACGACTCGTTGATTTCGGGCCGCGAGCCGCTGGATCTAAATCTCTCGAAGAATCGAGAGAATACATTGAGAACGAACTTCGTCGTTTCGGTTGGCGGGTAACGCGTCAAGGATTCAGTGATGACACTCCGCGGGGCAAGATCCAATTCGTAAATTTGGTGGCCCA
>WNFW01002473.1_pt1 | contig 13745 bp, 13 predicted proteins | sample 5400131 | NCBI WGS metagenome assembly WNFW01 (sample SAMN13153362, study PRJNA577476) | soil metagenome | isolation source: 20 cm soil or saprolite under grassland replicate 1 | place: USA:California | collected 2016-06-15 | reverse complement strand
ACACGGTGCAAGCCACAGCAACACAAAGTGTCGGTGGGTTCGCGATAGGTCAGAGCCCAGCGAGCCCAGCCATGGGCCTTTTTCTTCCGACCATGCTTGCCAAGCATAAGGTCGGGAGTTCGACCCTCCTCACCCGCTCCACTTTTAAGCCCGTGAGAAATAAGGGGTTTTTCTTTGCCCTTTGGCTCGTGTTTTTTCTTCTACCGCAAAAGGTCACAGGTTTTCGCTCTGTATTTTCGCTGCCTGCGTCGTTCCCTGCTAAGTAGTGTTGCGACAGCATGCCAATCTTGAGCACTGGGGATGTATTTTTCAGCTGTCCCGCTTCGAATTTCCTTCGAGCGGTCAACCATCAACCAGAGATTATAAAGATCGCGCGGCCGAGGCCATTTTTACTGTTGCTGCAGCAATGCGTCGTAAATTTGCCAAGGTCTGAATAGCGCGGCGTCTCACAATGGAACTATCTGCTTTGGTCAGTAGCGCTCATCGAAAGTCAGATGAATCTTCACCGCCGGGAGTCCTGTCGCGTGCGGCCACGATTGTACTCCACCGGGATTTCCACGTGGAAATCCCCAGGGATGGTACGTGGTTGGGCATTTGGTTGGATCGAAGAGAATAAAGCCTGAGCCAGAATCAGAGAATTAGGCCTTAGCTTGTGATGAGCCAGAGGGTAGAAATGCACTTTTAGCTTCGGATTTTTCCCGTCGCCACTTTCTGGTTTCGTACTGATGTCTATCTGGACATTCATAGACGATCCTGATTTCTGTTTCATAGAGAACCAATCCTACCTGACCACAACAGGGGCAAATTTTGCCCACCACTTTTGTTAGACTTCTGGATTTCATAACTGCTCCCGCTTCAATCCTGTTGGCTCACAGTAATCTAACTGCTGTGCGCTAATCGAATTTCTGAAAACCGAAGCTCAGTTGAGCAGAATGACGTCACGAGACACCCTGGTGCTGTTCCGCGAACCTCCTAAACTATTTTTTGACCCGCTTGCCGCTTCGTGACCTTCGAGTTTTTGCGATTGGCCGTCGTATTGCCGTCTCCATGATTTTGCGGGCAAGGATATTCCTTTCTGTTTCCTTCGGAGGAAAACTGAGAGGCTGCCCTACAGACCATTCCGCGACGTCCGAAGCGTTCCGGCTCTCGACTTTTTTGCGTCTGCGTTCTCGCCCAGGCATATATTAAATATGCCACAATCAGGAAGCGTCATCTACGTCACTTTATCCAAACTTAGCATTTTTAGCTGTTAGCATTGGCCAATCCGGACATCCGCGTTCATTCTGTGCATTACTGTTCATAGTTGTCATGTATTGACTCGGCAAAACAGCTGTTCGACCTAGGGCATTCCACTTGGTGGTAAGCTTGGTGGAGCGGAATGAAACCCCGACAGAATCCCGAACCCAAAACCAAAAAATTAAAGGCTCACCGTCGTACCTACCGAACATAATAGTTGTCTTGGCTAGGTAACGAGATCGGAATCATTTCTTCGTGCCATCGATTTGAGAGTTTCTGCGACTGAGCCCTTGCCTTCTCGATAACTGATCAGTTGATAGCTCCGTTCGAACATCCCAAGTAGAGACGAAATCGGACTTGCGCTCAGGAGCATCGACCCTTGGTGTAGTGGAAAAGACGCCAGGGACGGGAAGATTGCCGCTCTGGCTTGGGGAACCGAATCGCTCGAGGCGCGGCAGCCCATCGATGCTAAGGGAAAATACGTCCTGCCGGGGATCGTGGCTCCGGAAAATCACCTGGGAACGCATCGTCCATTGCGAGCGGTGTCCAAATTAAATGAGAGAATTTTTACGGCTGAGGGGAGAATAAATCAAACGTGAAGGTGAAGATGAGGCGATGCATCGAGGTCTCCGGCGCGCTCGTTCTAGAGGCCCCTGCAAGCTAGAAATTCAGTTTGGGACCGGTGAGAGCGAAGCGTGATGGGCAAAATCTCAGTGGTGGTTAAATGCCGTTAGGTCACCCGGGCGGGTTAGGCAAGGCCTTGCCCTCGATACAACTGAATGTATTCCATTCCTACAACTTGGTCGCCTCTGTCCGGTTTTATCCGACGAGTGCTCTGTCCTACTCTTAAAAAGAACAGGAAAATCGTGATCGGCACATACTTTGCTCGGCTGAAAGTCGTGACTCGGCTTACCCACGAAAAGGACTTTCAAAAGGCAGCATCTTTGCGAAAAGTCTGGAGGGAAACAAAAATAAACATATCTCCACCAGCTCTGAAGGTGGCCATGGAACTGCGAAATCATCCGCTCATGTCCTACCGACGACTTTCCAGCTGGCCTCCGACGTGGGTGTGGATCGGCGGGAATGAACAAGATAGGCAACCGAGAGGTGAAGTCGGCATCCTCAAGCAAGTGAGGATGGTTGATGGTCATCCAATAGTCCACAGATGTTTTCTGTGGATAGAATACGAAGGCAGCATGTATTTGGGTTGTCTGCTGCTTAGCGATCTTTCTTTTTGCGAAAGCGTTTCCAAGCTATTGGAGGAGAATATCGGTCGCTCAATTGAATATATCGGCGGCTTGGATCTCAGCCATCTCGATTAGTCGCGCTGATTCTTCTTGACCGTAAAACTCGCATCTGCCCCGTCTTAACTTGTAGTTTGCCTCTTATTTGATTTCGGCACTGACTCATTTTTTGAGTTCAGCATAGGCATCGTTTGTTCTGGGCGGCGCTAGAAAACCATAACGATCCAGTTTGTGCATGGCTTACGCTCGGGTTGCGATCAACGATGAACGATCCTGACCCGAGCCGTCCCTTTTATCCTTGTTGCGCTTCAATAGGACGAGCCTAAGCCGCCTTAACCCGCGCATCAACCACGTCTCTGAACGGATCGGCTAATTTTAACGCGCATATACGGCGACGGTCGCTTTCCCTTCGCGACGATTGATGCTCCGATAATTGAAATCAATCCTCTTAATCGTCCGACGGTCACCAGGAAGGTCGATCACACGGCTGGTCGATTTCTCATCGAACCGGTGACGTAGCTCCGGACTGAAAGTTTCGTTATTGCCGAACGTTACAACCATTTTGTTTATTTCGACCGGGGCGCCTTGTACCCTGATCTCTAGCTGCTTAAATCTCCCTTCTTTTCGCCCCACATCAATCCGATCGTGGTCATTTTTAAAATCCACATCTTGCCGGCCTAGCATTTCCCATCCTTGGGCAGCGTGAGTGGCGCCGGCAAGCCCGGCCAATAGTAAAAAGAGAGAAACGGTAGCTGTTAAGTAACGCTTCATTTGGCACCTCCTGGTTTTGATTCTTTGTGTCGGCAAAACGAACTCGGCTTTGTTCATACAACTCGATCATATTGCGCCAGTAGGCACAGTCAAGGGGTTACCTGAATTCCCCGAGGCATTGCTACGCCGACGTCGGCCTTGAAGATTTAACGACAGCATTCTGCTTAAGCGCTGAAATGATTTCAGAGCTGTCTTCGTCGATGCAGCGGCCGGCAAGAGAAGATTCCCGACCCCGTTTTTCGGGCCCATCCACTAACATCCTCTTGAGGAAAACTTTTAGAACAAAGCTTAGGTTATTTGCAATCTGTTAGATATGTTAGATATGGGATTAGATCTGGAGTTATAATAGGTACATAGTTGCGCCAAGATTAATCCCGCTTCATGTTCATATGGGAAGTCTTTCGTGGTTTCCTTTTGATTGGTAGGGTTGAGGCCATTTCGGTTGGCAGGGCGGTTTTTTTTATCAAGGGAATCTAGCATTGACGCTTACCCGACAAATAAAAGATCCATGTCCGATGTGTGCCGCGTCGCGGACGCTGTGTCTGTGTGACGCGATGCCGAGAATTGAATTAAACACTAAGATTTGTCTGGTCATTCATCGCAGAGAGATGACGCGAAGCAGCAATACAGGTCTGCTCGCGCTCAGAGCATTGGTGAATAGCGAAATCCGGATACGAGGTGAAGGAAGAGAAATGCTCGACCTGAAAGATCTCTTAACCCCTCAGTATCGGACGTTTCTGTTTTACCCCTCGGACGATGCAGTCGAATTGGATAAGGAACTGGTGGCGCAAGACCGGAGGCCTATCCAACTCATCGTTCCCGACGGAACCTGGCGACAGGCGAGGAAAATTCATTCCCGTCATCATGAGTTAAATGACGTACAAAGGGTGAAGATCAGCACGCCGAACAACTCGGTGTTCCAGCTGCGCGCGCAAAGTAGACCAGAAGGGATGGCCACCCTACAGGCGATAGCTCATGGTCTTGGGGTTATTGAAGGTGTTCTTGTGGGGGCTCAGTTGATGAAGCTCTATCAGGCAAAGATTGAGCGAACGCTCATAGGGCGCGGACTTTTGAGGGAAAGTAGAGAGTGGCGGTAACACCCGTGAGCGACGAATGGCGATGGAAGCCGTCGTTGTCGCGTACAATGCCATCACTTGAGAAATTGATCCTGAAAATAATCCACCCATTCGTCACCCGGTGATCTAGTGCCAGGCATTCACATGGACTTATTTCTTTGGAATGGTAACCCAGTTTTGTCCCGGCAAAATCATTACGGATTAGCTTTCCGTTCGAATTTCGATGCAACCAGGATAACTCATCGACCGACGCCGCTCATCCCTTTCCTCGCCATATCATTCAACGTGGCAACAATCGGCAAGCGATCTTTTTCATCGGGTTCCAAATCGCTTAGGGGGAGTAATAACAAATCCCGCAACCCCTTTAGTCTGACGAGCGCTTGATTTCCACCAGCTTTGAATGTTTACTGGCGTCATGAATCCACTCGACCTCACAGTTAACCAACTCAAACGGGCTGCCGCGATTAAGGAACAAATCGAGGCTCTGAACAAAGAGCTCCGCGGTATCCTCGGTGTGTCAACCAAATCTAGAGCTGCGCCAAAGAAAAACCGACCGATGAGCGCTGCTGCGAGAAAGAAAATTTCCGCTGCTCAAAGAGCAAGATGGGCGAACCGTCGCCGAGCTAATCGAGCAACGCCTTCGGTTAAACCCGCTGCGAAGGCCAAGACCAAGACAATTAGTCGGGCAACTAAAGCGAAGTTGTCGGCCAAATTGAAGGCTTACTGGGCGGCGAAGAAAGCCGGCAAAAAATAAGCCCGTTCTCCTCAATTCCCTGTAAGTCATCTTACTTCTAATCTCGTCGCGCACGCGTCACTTCTCGAAAGATCTCCCAAATTTTATTGGATACTTTTGTGCCGAAAGTGATCCCCTTTGACGAATTTTTGTCACAATTACGTTTACAGAGCTCTGTCACTTGGCTGACAACCGTTAATTGCTCCCTCATTTGATTCGAGTAATAAGTCGCTAAAATAGAAGTATGACACATGGAGATCAGGAAGTGTTCGAGTGTCCGACTACCGGCACTGTGGTCGAGACACTGTTGCGCAAGAAAAAGCTGAAGGAGGAACAGTAGAGGTATGTCCGCTCGGACACAGATCATACTTTATCACCGCACCTGGAGGCGGAAGATTCGCCAGCGACCAATTTACACGCCGACATTAGCTCATATACAACTGACGCCTAAATGATCAATGACCTTTGGTATAAGAACGCGGTGATCTACTGTCTTTCGGTCGGCACCTTCATGGATGCGAACGGAGATGGGATCGGTGACTTCCAGGGGCTTATGCGCCGCCTGGACTACTTGCACGGACTTGGCATTACCGCGATTTGGCTGATGCCGTTTCAGCCCTCGCCATATCGCGACGACGGATACGACATTTCCGACTACTACGGCGTGAATTCGCGCCACGGCACCCTTGGCGATTTCGTCGAGTTCACCCACGGAGCCAAGCAGCGAGGCATTCGTGTCATTATGGATCTCGTGGTCAATCACACGTCCGACCAGCATCCGTGGTTTCAAGAGGCACGCCGCGACCCCAATTCGAAATATCGCGATTGGTATGTATGGTCAGATAAGAAGCCGAGTCATGCAAAGAAGGGAATGGTATTTCCGGGCGTACAGAAATCGACGTGGTCCTATGATAAGGAGGCGCGCGCGTGGTATTTCCACCGCTTCTACGACTTCCAACCCGATCTTAACACCTCGAACCCGCACGTCCAGGCGGAAATCCTGAAGATCATGGGCTTTTGGATTCAGCAAGGTGTAGTGGGATTCCGGATGGACGCCGTGCCGTTCGTAATCTCAACAAAGGGCCCGCAGGTCAAAAAGCCCGTCGAGCAATACGACATGCTTCGTTCGCTGCGCGAATTCCTGCAGTGGCGCGCGGGCGATTCGATCATTCTCGCCGAAGCCAACGTTCTGCCCGAAACCGACATGGAATATTTTGGCGAAGACGGCGATCGCATGCACATGATGTTCAATTTTCAGGTCAATCAGAATTTGTTTTACGCATTAGCGGCCTCGGATTGCCGGCCGCTTGTGCAAGCGCTCAAAGCCACCAAACCGCGGCCCGCGACCGCACAATGGGGTTTGTTCTTGCGCAATCACGACGAGCTTGATCTCGGCCGCTTGACCGAGGAGCAACGCCAGCGCGTGTTCGAATGCTTTGGACCCGAGAAGGAGATGCAGCTCTATGAGCGTGGCATCAGACGCCGGCTCGCGCCCATGCTCAACGGGGACCGGCGCCGCATCGAGCTCGCCTACAGTCTGATGTTCACCTTGCCCGGAACGCCGGTCGTTCGTTATGGCGACGAGATCGGCATGGGGGATGACCTCAAGCTGCCCGAGCGCGATTGCGCCCGCACGCCAATGCAGTGGTCGACGGAACCTCATGCGGGATTCACGAAATCGGCCAAGCCTATCCTGCCGGTAATCAGCGAGGGGCCCTACGGCTATCAGCACGTTAATGCCGCCGAGCAGCGGCGCGATCCCAATTCGCTGCTGAACTGGACTGAGCGCATCATCCGCATGCGCAAGGAAGTTCCGGAGGTCGGCTGGGGCGACTTTGAAGTGCTCCCGATTCGAGACCCAGCGGTGCTGGCAATCCGCTATGACTGGCGCAACAACTCGGTCTTGTTCGTCCACAATTTGGCTGCGATACCCAAGGAGGTGGCGTTTTCCACCGGATTGCGAGGTAATGAAGCCCGCATGCTTGTAAATCTGCTGACCGAAGACCACAGCCGAGCTCGGGAAGATGGAAGGCATCACTTGCTGCTCGAGGCTTACGGCTATCGCTGGTATCGGGTCGGCGGCCTGGACTACTTGCTCAAGCGTAGCGACATCGAGACGCCAACGCCACGCGATAGTAAAAGGAAGCGAACTCCGCATTGAAAGGGTCGCGGTGTTTGTTATCGTTTTTAGAGGTCTTTATGCTCGCGAAGAAAAACAGGCGCGGCCCCCACAGCCAGAAGAGCGCGAAAAGGAAAAAATCAAAACGCCGCAACCGAGTTCCGGAGACTTGGTCACTCGGCCAGACCAACGAACCTTTTGAGCAGGACACCAAGCGGCGGATCGGACAGCATGTCGGAACAGCGCAGCACCCCTGATGAAAAAGTAAATTAGGATATGCCATGCGCCAGGTGCGAGGTCCGTTCGTGGCGATTTCGTCCGGTAACAGAACCGATACGGTCTGGTCGTAATCTCGGTTGGAGCAGGAATAACGTGGCGCGCGATGATCCCTAAGCGTGGCCCTGGTTACGTCGCAAACAAAAATACCGTGACCCAACCAACACAAGGAGGCAAGGTCATTGACCGAGCGAACACGCATGGTTTTTAGGGTAAAGAAATCTGCCAGTGGGGACTTTTGGATCTGCCTTGAACCTTTCGAGCGAAATTTAAAAGTTTTGGGAAACGGTTTTTTGAGCTTCGACTTGCCCGAAGGAACCACGATTAATAAAGCTGAGGAGATCGCTGCATTTCTGCAAGAGAATATTAGCAGCGTCTCTTACACGTTGGTTTAGCGGTACCTCGCTCAATGTATGGCGCCTAGTCTATGCAGAGAAAACCAAGGCGCCTACCCTCATCCCTAGACGTTTACCATGTGACTTTAACTCTTCGATGGGCTCATGAGGTCAACATTCTCAGCAATAGGACGGCCTGACGGCGGCGTGTCCCATACTCGAATCTTCTCATAACGCACCTCCCGGTTTTTCTTTGAGGAACGAAATTTGCAGCTTTCCTTCCAAAAAAGGAGGTTGCCAATGGCTATACGATTAAAAAGAGAATTAGGAATTTGGCTTTTCGGTCTCTCGCTAATGACTTTGGGAGTGGCGGGCTGCGGAACTTTGACTGGCGCTACAGTGGGCGGGGCGGCGGGTGCGGGAATCGGCGCGGCGACGGGTTCTAGTGTTGGAAAAAGCGCGGCCATCGGAGCCGGGGTCGGCGGCACGGCCGGGGCGGTCTATGACATTTACAACTACAATAGGCGCGACCGATTCGATGATCGATTCGACGACTAGGCGAAGGTGAAAGCTGGATATCCTTTGTAGTTGGCTCTCTAGGAGAAGGTTCTACATGAAGGAGGCAGTTTTTATGGATAAGCTAAAAAAGGTCTTTGCAGCATTGATCATAGTTGGTTCGCTTGCCGGTATTCTCGGTTCGGTCGCTTGCAACACGATTCATGGCCTAGGAAAGGACATCGAGCGTGGCGGCGAGAAAACTCAGGATGCAGCGGACGCGGTAAGAAGGCGGCTCTAATTCGTAAGAACGAGAGCGCAATCGAACTCGCCTAAGTTTAAACCGTCTTGCCGTAATGCGGAGGGGAAACTATCAATGCAGTTTCTATAGTTTCCCCTTTGCGCCTTTGTTCAGCCTGGTATCTTGACGATCAACACACAGATGACGGATTGCTTTCCTTTCGCTCTTCACGTCCCGCGGGGCTAAATGCCGTGCGCGATAATTCCGGTCAGCCATACGTTTGCTGCATACTAACCGCCCTAATCTTCCCACCCATACCTTCCCCTTAGTTTTACGAAGTGACAGTCGCCCAAATATTCTTCTCGAATTCCTGCACTATCTTTACGAATCCGCACCAGAGTTTGAAGCTCTTTCTCGCCCATCGGGAATACGAGATAGCCGGGTATCTTTAACTGTTCAATCAGCGGGCGCGGAATACACGGCGCTGCAGCAGAAATGACAACTGCATCATAAGGAGCATGCCTGTCGCAGCCGAGGGTTCCGTCACCCACGAGCACCGACACGTTGCGGTAGCCCAGGCTGCTTAAAAGGATGCGGGCTTTCAAGGCAAGCCCTTCCACCACCTCAACGGAAAAGACCTCGGCGCATACTTCGCCTAGGACTGCCGCCACGTAACCCGAGCCGGTTCCCACTTCAAGCACCCTTTCCCCTCCTCTGAGTTCAAGCGCCTCAACCATCAGCGCCACTATATAAGGTTGCGAAATTGTCTGGTCCGCCTCAATGGGCAGTGGATGATCTTCGTACGCGCAGTCCCACAATTCCTTTTCAAGGAACAAGTGACGTGGTATCTTAGCCATCGCCCGAAGCACTTGAGGATCATTTATCCCCCTGCTCACAAGCTGTTCCTGCACCATCCGTTCCCGTGCCTGGACGTAGTCGACATTCATTACAATCTTCCGATTATGATTTGTCGGGATGAATTTTGTTAGCCCTCTTTAGTTAAGTTATTTGATGCGCGGACCGGATTCAACGTGTCTATTGGATCTGGCATAAGGTAGAAATTATTTTTGACTAGATGCTTAATGACCGTACATTAGTGAATCGGGCCGTAGGAAATTCACGATCGCCGACCGGGCCCGAAAGGTGCCTGCTCTGGATCTCGTGCGTTTCATGATGCGCGGATTGCCATCGTCGGTGGCTTCGAACCCACTGAAACAGTTCCGAAAAAATGGTCTCGTTAAATCTTGTAGGATGAGGAGCTCACGACATTGAATTTGCAAAATCAACCTCGGATGCATGACAGGCTACGCAGACTTACCCTTATCAATTCTGTAATCGGGATTTCCATAGCGGGAATTTCCACCCGGGTATTTGTGATCTCCGTGCCTACGCTGGCGGCAGCTTTGGGAACCGACATTCTCGGGATTTCTTGGGCCCTCATAGTTTATCAGATGGCCGGGATCGGGTTGGGCGTGGTGTGCGGTCGCCTGGGCGACATCCACGGCCATCACAAGATCTACGGCTTTGGCATGGCCGTGATGGCCGTTGGCTCGCTGCTCTGCGGGCTTTCACAGGACGTCTTTCAATTGATCCTGTTTCGATTCGTGCAAGGCGTTGGCGGTGCGATGATTCAGTCTTCCGGCCGTACCTTGGCCTTTAAGGCCATGCCTGTGGGATCCGAGGGAAAGGCCCAGGGACTGATGACTATGTCACATCAGTTTGGTTTTTTTGTCGGTCCGCCCCTCGGCGGTCTCATCATTGACTGGATTCACTGGCGCGGAATCTTCTTTTTATTGTTGCTGCCGAGCCTGGTGGGAATGGCGCTTTGCTACATGACCGGGCGCGCCGTTGCGCCGTCCGCTGCCCGCCGGGAGTCCATTGATTATCGGGGAGCCTTGCTCTTCCTTGGATTGACGATTCTCGTCACCATGCTCCTGGATCAAAAAATCGCGCAGGTCTTAGGTGCAGGGAGCCAGGCACTGTTGGGTTTGGTTTTTATCGGGACGCTTTGGGGATTTATTTCCCACGAGAAGACGGCCCGAAGCCCCATGATCGATCTGTCTTTTTTCTCGCTCCCCGCTTTTGGCTACGGCTCCCTTGGCCTGCTCATGTGCTGTATCACTCAAGGGCTCACCATGTTTGTCACGCCTTTTTATCTGCAGGACGTGTTAAAGCTCTCGCCAACGTTTATGGGGATTATCTTTCTCGCGCCATCGCTACTCAGCATGGTGCTCTCGCCTGTGAGCGGCGCCGTGACCGATCGAATCGGCGCCCGCTTTCTTTTGATCATGGGCGTGCTGTTCCTGATGATCGCTTTTTTAATCGGCGCTAACCTGCGGGCGGATTCCCATTGGCTCTTGCCCACCATCTTGCTCGCGCTGATGGGCATCGGATCGGCGTTTTTTAATACGCCATCACAGGCGGTTATGGTGAGCTCACTGCCTAAAGAACATTGGGGCATCGCTATAGGCATTATCAATGCCATCTTCGGCTTGGGACAAATGCTCGGCATCTCGCTGAGCGGGATCTTTCTGACCTTGGCCTTCCGATTTTATTCAGGGAATCCGGAGAGGTCACCCGACCCCACGGATACTCAAGTTTTTGTCGCGTCTATGAACGTGACCTATTTGTTTGCCCTGGGAATCAGCCTCATCCCGCTGCTGACCGCAATAAAGATGAGAAGGCCATTTGAACGGTACTCGAACGTTCCGGCTTAGTATCCACGCTCCCAGTCTATGACATTTTCCAACGGCACGCCTTCCAGATAACGAGTCAGGTTTTTACAGAACAAGTCGACTCCGCGGTGCTCGGATACATCCGTTGCCGCCGATACATGCGGCGTGATGACAACGCGCTCATCGTTCCACAGGCGCGAATCGGGAGGGTGCTTGAACTCCCCCTCGTAGACGTCCAGGGCGACGCCGCGAAGCCGCCCGTCGGCCAAAGCCTGCAGCAGAGCTTCTTCGTCGATAATCTCACCGCGCGCGATGTTGACCAGAACCGTTTCTGATTTCATCGCTGCAAAAGCCGCTCGGCCGATTAGATGCGTAGTCTCTTTCGTCCAGGGGCAACAGACGGCTACGAACTCGCTCTGACCGAGCAAGTCTAACAGAAGGTCGAAGGATTCTAAGCGTGCGAAGCCGAGCGGAAGTGGTGTCGCCGAAGCGACGTGCCGGCGTGTGCCGACTACGCGCATTCCGGCCGCCGTACAGAGCTTTGCCACCTCCTGGCCAATCCCGCCCGCGCCGACAACGCAGACCGTCTTGTCCCGGATTAATACGGGATCATAGGTTCGATAATCAAAACGGCGGCGCTTTTGATCCCGGTAACTCAAGTGAAGGCCACGAGCGAAGTGGAGAAAGCTCGCCAAGACAAACTCGGCCATGGGGCGCCTGTTGGTGAGCCCGCGCGAGGTGGTCACTAAAACGTCGGACCCCCAAAGATCGGTCTCCAGGAAATTGCTCGCTCCCGCGGGAAGCTCATGGACCCATTTCAAGCGCGGCGCGCGCGCCCTTAAATCCTTCAGTGGCGGCCAGCCCGTGAGCACGATCTGCGCCGAGGCCAGAGCACGGTTGCGCTCTTCGAGGCTGGTCGCGGGATACGTCCTGGCCCCGAGATACCGCTCCACGGTCCACTGCGGCCAGGTGGCGCGAAGCTCTATGTCGAACCAGCCCCTGGCATCAATAATCTTGACCCGACGATCGATATTTTGAATTCCGTGCAGCACCTCGTCCGAGACCTGCGGCAGTACCAAAACTTCGATACTCTCCATAGCTGACATGGTACCTTATCATGGAAAGTCTTTGTTAGAACGGACTGTTCGTTGTTTTCGACGTTCATCGGCTATAGTCCGGATCATTCATAGCCTAAAAAGCGGGAAAGATTTAGGGGCCGCTTGGGTGAGCCTTGGTTGGGCATTCATTTAGAAAAAACACCTTCAAGATTGACAATGCGTCAGAGGAGCGGTTTAGAGAAAAAGAGAAGGGCAACGGTTAAGATGGAATGAGATGATAGATTTTCAAGGAGCGGCAGGTCGCACCTTATAAGTGGCCCGAGAGGCTCGAAGTTCTTACGGAGCTTCCTCGCCGCGAGAACAAGGTAAACAAGCAGGCGTTGCTTGAACATTAGGCCGGACCTCGCGGAGCGGCGGACTGAAAATCGACAGGATAGATGATTTGCCGGTTCTCTCGGATCGGGTTGGAGTCTTCAAGCGCCAGCCGTGGGAGGAGGTAGATTATGCTTGATCTTCGACTGAGCCGCAGTATTCTTTTTGGGCTGCTGCTTGTTTTTGTCGCGCCGCCAGCGGAGAGCCAGACACTTGCGCAAGCGAAAAAAGAGGAGATCTTTATCGGCTACGCTTCGCCGAGCGGCGTCTTTATGCCTCTGTTCATCGCTCAGGAGCAGGGGCTCTTTAGAAAATACGGACTGAACGTCAAAGAATTGCTGCTGCTGCGCGGGACCGGTCCTGCTGCGGCGCAAATGCTCGTGGCAGGCACGGCTCCCATCGCGGCGCTGGGTGGCGCCCTGGTAGAAGCCGCGATCCACGGAGGCGGATTGATCTATGTGGCAAGCGTTTCCAACCACCTGATTTTTTCCCTCTATTCTCGTTCCGAGATCGCCCGTCCGGAGGATCTCAAGGGAAAAACCGTGGCGGTCGATGCCAAAGGCGGCTCGATCGAACTTGGGACAGCTGTAGCCTTGCGGCAGTTTGGTCTTATGCTGGGAAAGGATGTTAAAGCGGTCTACCTAGGTGGTCCCGTAGCGCAGTTGGGCGCCTTAGAAAAAGGGATCGTTGAGGCGACAACGCTTTCTGCCCCCACAACTCTTAGAGCGAAAGGGCTGGGCTTCCGCGAGTTGATCAACATGGGGGCTCTCAAACTTCCCTACATCCATGCTGCGATTGGAGTTAACCGAGATTTTGCGAAGAGCAGTCCGGAGACGATAGAAGTTTTCCTCAAGGCTTATATCGAAGCGATCAAAATGGTGCGCGAAGAGCCGGAGCTGGCCCAGAAAGCGATCGCGAAGTACACCACCGTTCAAGACCCTGAGGCGTTAAAGGGCACCTATGAGACTTTTCTTCCCGCTTTCCAACAGCGGGTGCCCTACGTGCTGCGCGAGTCCGTGCAAGGCGTGCTGCAATTTTCTCCTTCGCCTGAGGCCAAGTCTCATCGTGCAGAAGAATTTATCGATCATTCTTTTCTGGAAAGGATCGAAGCCTC
>WNFW01014844.1_pt1 | contig 13749 bp, 15 predicted proteins | sample 5400131 | NCBI WGS metagenome assembly WNFW01 (sample SAMN13153362, study PRJNA577476) | soil metagenome | isolation source: 20 cm soil or saprolite under grassland replicate 1 | place: USA:California | collected 2016-06-15 | reverse complement strand
CACTCGCCCAATCGGGCCTTCCATCAGCGCCGAGCTCGACTCGCAGTATCGTGCCTTCGCGCACTCGGGCCGGAAGGTCACGCCGCGGTAGATCTACTGTGGTCTCGTCGTCTCCCACTAGCACTGCCATTTGTCCTTCCAGGCGATCGACCGCGTAGAAGACGTTACTCATGGCTTGGCATTGCACGCACAGCCGGACGGCTGATGGCATTGGTAGGCGGCATTGATACAGGAATTACCACACGCCTTTCCCCGCGTACAGATCTTACAGCAGGCCGGAGACATTGCCGGCTGAGCAATTGTTGGAGCAGCGGTGTCTTGTGCGAAGGGACGCACCTGCACGACGCCACTCGTATCCGCCCGAGCCGTCGTGACGACGAAACTCCCGTCATCATTTGCCAGGACGAGCACGCTGCCGTCGCGATCGGTGCGATAGACGCGTGCCCCAGCGCTCTCCCACTCGGCAATGACGGCCGCTGAGGGATGACCGTAGGAATTCCCCGCCCCGACCGAGATGACAGCGACTTGGGGGTGCGTCGCCTCGATCCACGCCGCGCTCGTGCCGTTCGGGCTGCCGTGGTGTGCGACCTTCACGACGTGCACGTGGGGAATCGCCCCGTTGCTCAGCCAATAGTCGAGCTCGTGGAGCTCCGAGTCTCCGGTGAAAAGGGCGTGGAACTCGCCGTACTCGATGAGCACCCCCACCGAGGCGTTGTTCTGGTCCTGGCCACTCGGGGCGGGCGGCGGAAGGATCCGGATGTGCGCATCGCCGAGCGTGATCGTGCGCGCGGTGGGTCGCAGATATTGCACTCCGCTCGCCTGGACCGCTTGGATCGTCCGCTGGTACGTAGCCGTGGTCTGTGGCACCCCATTGTCCATGTAGAACCGGACGACTGCGGAGTGCAGTACGCCGCTCATCCCGCCGATGTGGTCGGCGTGGTTGTGACTCGCGATGACGAGATCGATTGTGTCGATGTGGAAAGCGTGAAGGTAGGAAACGACTCCGGCCGAACTCCCGGCATCGATGAGTAGGGTCTTGGTACCGGACCGAATCAACGCGGCGTCGCCTTGCCCGACGTCGAGAAAACGGATTTCAAGTTGCTGGGCGGAGATCGGCCGCGCGACGGCTAGGGCGAGGCACAGCAACGCGACACGCTTCATGCAGGGCGTCTACTCAACAACACGAGCTCGTCTCCCTGTTGCTCTTTGATCCACCCGAATACGGTGTCCCAATACCTGATCAGCTGGACGATGTCGCGTTCACCTGTGAAGTGAGGCGTAATCAACCTCCGGCTATGCATTTCTTGAAGTGCGATGCGCATCAAGCGGATTAAGCAGTCCCGATCGACCAGCAACCCTTCGACAGGAGGAACATCCGCAGGACCAGCGTGATAGATAGGCCTCGTTTCACTCATAACAGATCCGTTTCACCGCCTCCCTCAGGCTCTCCGGCCCCAATACCTCTGCCTCCTCCCCGTACTGCAACACCTCACGCACGAACCACGCGGGGTCGGCTACCTGGAACGTGACGACGTAGCGGCCATCGCGCTGCTCACGGCCGTCGGGATACTTCTCCTTGAGCCAGCGCGCGATCTTCTTACTGAACGCCACTTGCGCCGGCACAGTCCCATCGGCGCTCAGCAGCTCCTTTGGGTCTTTGATCGGCTTGAACAACACCTGAGGCCGGAAATCCTGCGGCAGCAAACGAGCCTCGAGGATCCGCTCGGCCCTAAAGCGCCGGAAATCCTGGACTCTCTCACACCACGCGATCACATACCAGCGCCCCGCGTTCTCGACGATCTGGTGAACATGCGCAATGCGGCGTGACGGTTCGCCATCCGAGCCGCAGTAGAGCAGCTCCAGCTTGCGTTTCTCGTCACGCGCCGCCCGCGCCACGGCGAGCACGCCATCAAGATCAGCACTCGGCGCCGAGCCGATGGCATAGGCAGACTCGATCGTCTCGATGCCCTTCTTGAACTTCGCGGCGACACCGCGCCCGCCCTGCACCGCCCCAAGGCCGAGCAGCAGCGCGAGCCCCTCCTCGGCGCTGAACTGAATCGGCCGACGGAATGGGCCGCGGCTCACCACCGTGAAGCCGTCGGCAACGATTGCGACCCGCACGCTGGCGAGGAAATCCTTGTGCTCGTCCGACAAGTGCACCAAGACATCGAGGTCGTCCCGAATCTGCTGCTCGGAGACACCGAATTTCGTGGCGGCTGCCTTGTACGTGATTGTTCCTCGGTTGTCGCCCTGTGACAGCCAGGCGATGAGCTCGATGAGCCGTGGGGCTTGGGTGACGGCGGTGTTGGGCATCTAGCGATAGACGGCGCGGAGCGCCGAGCGCGCCGCTTCGAGCTGCTGCTTGATCGACGCCGGGGAGAGGACGTCGACCTGCTTGCCCATGGGCAGCAGCCAACGCACGAAGGGGTCGACAGCGCGAACCTCGAATTCGAATTCTGAGCCGGCGTCGTCGGTGACCGCTTTGACGACTTTGCCGAGCCGCTCGCCGATGACCCAGCGCGACTGGGGGAAGTTGATGCGAACGCGGACGGTCACCGGCTTGTCGTCCGACAGCTCCCACGGAGCGCGGTTGAGATAGGTCACGATCTGGAACCCTTTGGGTACGGTAAACTCGGCCCTCTCCCCTTCTACAATAGAGACGTCCTTCATACGATCGAGCCGGAAGACTCGCAGCGCGTCGCGATCGCGCGCGCGCGCGACGCAGTACCAGTGGCCCCACGACAGCATCAGGCCAAATGGCTCGATCACGCGCTCGCCTTCGGAGTCGCGCCGGATCGTGTAGTAGTGGCAGCGCACGGCGTGGCGCTGCTCGACTGCTTGTCTCAGAGTCGCGAACTGTACAGCGACGTCGGTCGGAGCCGTGAACGCGCGCTCTTCGGGGCCGACGCTCAGCTCGGGGAGATCGAAGGCGAGTTTCCGAAGCGCCGAGCGGGCGGCGCCGCCGAGGGGCGTATCCGTGAGCGCAGCGATGCGCTCGGCGGCACGGCGCAGAATGGGCAGATCGTTTGAGTCGAGGGCCACTTCGTGAAGGAAGTAGGGGTGCGCGGTGCCGCGGCCTGGTGCTCGCAGATATGGCAGATAGAAGTCGCGCGGCTTTAGCTGGTAGGCTTCGACTTCCTGGTCGGAGTGATTCGCGAGGACCTTTTCTTTGAGCGGCTCGAGCGTGACGCCCAGCTGCTTTAACTCGGCCTTATCGCGCTCAAATTTCCGGCGCACGGACTCACGCGTCTTCGAGTCGCCGCCGACCCAGCCCTCTTTGTAGTCCGAGACCTGGCTCAAAATCTCCTCGCGCGATGCCGGATAGTGGCGAGCGAGAAGGAAGGCGAGGAGGTTGAGCCAGCGCTCGGTTTTGGTCAGATGACTCTCTCGCTAGGAGTTTAGGAACTTCGCGTTGCCATTTGCCCACCCGGCCCACAGCCGGATCCCGCATGGTGTTCCTAACACCACGAGCTGACCCGGCAGGCCCGTTTTTCCGAACAGGCCAAGAAAGGTTCGGTAGTCGGCAAAGGAAGCATCGGTTGGACTGAAGGAGTGGACGATCACGGCGGCATCGTGCGCATGAAAACGCTCGGCCTCGATGACTGCAGATGCTCCGCGGTGCAAAAGCTGATAACGCGTTCCCGCTGGAAACTGGTCAGGAATGCCGAGCTTGGTGCACAGGTGGGTCAGGCGCTCGATCTTTTCTGGTGAAGCCTCTTTACGCCACTCCTCCAAAGTTGGACCGAAGGACTCCGCTACCTTGCCCTCGATCATGCCGGCAATAAGACCATCCCGCGTGCGAAGCAGCGTGAAAACGTCGTTCTGCGACGCCCTCTCGCCGCCCGGGAGTTCCACCTTGTATTCCGGAATCGCTAGGAGGAGCTCGACCTCCCCGAAAGGCTTCAATAGAGTCGCAATCTCCGGAGGCAGCCCCCGAGCGTCTTCCCATGCATATGCGAGCGCCCTCGCCGAGTATCCGGTCTTCCAGTGCTTCACCGGATCGGCGAGAAGCTGCTGCCAGTTCTGAACACCGTCGGTGGGAACGAGGATTCGGTTCATACGCACACTCACGGGGAGTGAAAGACAGGGTCCAAACTATCCCGCTGCATCTGGCGGGTTAGGGCGGAGATGCGGCATCGACGGGCGCTTTTGGGGCGGCACGTGCAGGCGGGGTCGCGTCGTTTGCTCCGAAATCCGAAGGAGCCAGCGGACGAACATGTAGGCACCGATAGCTCCGACCGCACTCCCGCTCACGCGGGGACCGGCTCCTTGCCTGGCGCGGGTTCTTTCGGAACGGGAGTGCCAGCCGGCCGCTCGGCGGGGGGAGCGGCGGGGACGTTTTCGATAATGCGAATGACGGGGCCGAGGTCCACGGACTGAAAGGTGAGGAAAGGGTGTGACAGTGACCGCGCGCCTCTAGAGTGTGATATCTCCTCCAGGGTCGCTCCGTTTCATTTCGTCCAGTAACCGCTGCGCTTCTTCAAGCCGCCGCTTCTCTTCTTCCTTATCTATCACGGCGGTCGACCAGTCAGGCAGATTCTGGGCACCGAAGCGCACGCGGAGTACGGAGCCTTCCCGCAAGCCTCGCGGTAGCCCCACACTTGGCAGGTCTATTGTCTCGCCCCGGTCGCTGACGAGAACGGCGATTTTCCCTTCGAGCCGGTCCACAACGTACAGCACGGTCTTCACGGCTTGGCGTTGCAGGCGCAGCCCTGCGGCTGGCGGCATTGGCGCTCGCGACTGATGCCTGAGTTGCCGCACGCCTTCCCGCTTGTGCAGACGCGACAGCAAGTAGGTGATGTTGCTTGCACAGGCGTGATCGCGGCGGGGGCCGAGTCCTGGACAAAGGGCCGGAATCGGACGATCCCATTCGGCTCGGCGCGATCGGTCGTGATTACGAAGCTGCCGTCTTCATTCGCGACGACAAAGACGGTACCGTCGCGATCAGTACGATAGACGCGCGCACCGGCAGTCTCCCATTCGGTGATGACGAGTGGGGACGGATGTCCGTAGGAGTTTCCTCTCCCGACCGAAATCACGACAGCTTGCGGTTTGGTCGCGGCGATCCAACTCGGATTGGTACCGTTTGGGCTGCCATGGTGAGCCACTTTGAGTACGTTCACGCGCCGTATCGCGACTGACGCAAGCCAGTAACGCAGCTCGTCCTGCTCTGAGTCCCCCGTGAAGAGCACGCGAAACTCGCCGTACTCGATGAGGATGCCGACTGAACCGTTGTTGATCGTAGTGTTCGGCGGCGGCGCGAGCACATGAAGCCGTGGGGCACCAAGGGTGATGGTGCGACTCGTGCTATTCAGATATTGCGCGCCACTCGCACTGACGGCGTCTAAGGTCTGACGGTAGATGGCCGTGGTGTATGGAACGCCATTGTCGAGGTAGAACTTCACAACATGTGACCGAAACAGCTCTGGCATCCCGCCGATGTGGTCGGCGTGCGGATGGCTCGCGATCAGGAGTTCGATCGTGTCGATCTGCAAGGTCCGCACAGGAGCCATCTCACGAGACCCAACACTCTTTTCATGCGTCTCTGAACCTCGCAAACCGCTCGGAGAAGTAGTCCTTGTTGGGATAGAGTCGTGAGGCTCGTGGTAAGGTTAGAGCCGCCCCGTGCAGCTCTTGTAAGCCATGGAGCAGCATTGGACCGTCATGCTCCTCCAGCACATCTCGACGGATGTGGACGCGGTAATCTGGATCCACGCCTAGCATGTAGCTATCAAAGGCACCATGATGCACGCCGCACAGTGCCAGCCCGTTAGGCACGTCGGGTCTTCCCCGCTCATCCCGATCGGGAAGGATATGCGCGGCGTCGAGCAGTTCCCGATGCGCCAGCCTGCATATGGCGCAGCGCTCTCGGTAGGCGGCAATCACGAGTTGCCTGAAGCGGAACTGGTGAAGACGCTGCATTACTACTCGAGTTGCGTACCGGCGCTCGCCAGCCGAGACGTCCAGCTCGGCGTTTGCCGCCGGTGCTAACACACGCGGGACAGCGGCCTGTATCTCAAATGACAGATCCGCCGGGTTGTCAGCGACCACGTAGCACGGCCAGATCGCTGCATAGCGTCCGGGCTCAAGGCCAATGAAGTAGATCAGCGGTCTCCTCTGAACGAGCGACTGCCGGACCGCGACATTTGTGTATCTGTCTGGATCGGTCTTCTCGTAGCGATAGACGAAGGACTCCGCCCCCGGCGTGATCTGGTCCTCATACGGAGGCTTCTTGCCCGGTTTGGGTGGAGTGGTCGTGATTGATAGGGCGGCGCCTGAGGGAGCGAGTTGCCTGGGTCGCCAGATACCGCGCCGACTGCTCCAGAACTTGATCCGCTCACCCTCGAACATGAAGCCGGCTTCGAGATCGCCGTTGGTCACGATCCCACCGAGGGTCCGCGTCAGTTCTTCTAGACGGGCAAAGGCGGCAAGGCGGAGCTGCCAATCGTGGTCAGGCATCAGCGAGAATATGATCCCCTGGATGTCCTAGGATAGGGCGAAAATGCGGCATGAGAGGGGTGATTTGTGGTGCCTGGGCGCTCCGAGATCAATCGCGACTTCTGCGACCTTGTCACTTAGTGATGTGACATTTAGGCATTGAATTTCTCTTGTGCTCAGAGACGGGCTTAGCCGCTCGCTTGCGAGTGCCTGAAATCCCAGGTCAATTAGCCACGTTGCAGAAGGGAAGATCCCGAGTCCAATGGAGGACACATGCCTGATAAGCCTGAGAAGCCTAAATGGGAGCTGGTGAATCGTGCTCTTGAGAAAAAGAAGCTTGATCGGGAACTCCCCCCGGCTGCCACACCAGCCGTAGTCCCAGGTGGGCTCGCAACACCGCCCCAAGCTCTAGGTGAGCCGCAAGGCATAATCGCAAAGTTTCAAGCAGGAAAGGTGAAACGACAGGCCGTCATCGAGCATTTGAGAACTTGGTATGCAGCCAACCTGGACGTCACCAAACATCACCTATCGGAAGGGGTCCGGGTTCGAAAAGCTGAATCCACGATGATCGCTGAGCAGTTCTTACGTAATCTCGATCAGCAACATCTCGAGTATCTCACGAGTCTCGGTCTTCGCAACCTTGAAACAAGGCAGCGCGCGCTCATCGAGGTAGCAGATCAAACCACGAAGACCCTGAAGGACATGAAGGACAAGGACTGGCCTCCGCAACTGATCGACAAGACGATCCAGGGGATCTTCGAGCTTCACGAGCGCTTCTTCGCGAAAACAATGGAGGAACTTGGTAAGGATAAGTCGACCAACTAAAACGACCATTCTCAACGCGAGCATTTGATGTTTCTTGGGAATCTCACCCCGGGGCGAGCCTTCTTTCTATTCTGTTTCGCCCTTGCGACCGGCGTCATCCTAATCGTTCTGAATCTGGGCGGTTGGCTAGCGATGATTCCGGTAGTCGCTTATGGCGTACTTCTGTTCGTCTCACAAGCGTTTTTCGAAGTTAGCCTGGATGAAACGGTTAAAGATTCACCGTACTTCCTTGGTTTTCTACTCACTTTGTCGGCAATTTTCAAAGCGTTGGGACTGGCTTCTGGTCTCTCATCTGTGTCGGCTACGCTGGGCACATCGAGCGGCCACCAATCGTCGCTTCTCCTGGCTGCTGGCGAAGCCATCCTTCCCACTTTAGCGGGGCTCTTCATGCGGCAGGCTCTCCTTTCAAGAGATCCTGCGGAAGATGTGCGGCAGGCCGTCTTCCAGTCGCTTGCCCAAGAACTCAAAGAGCACAGCAGCGCGTTCGTTGGTTCTCAGAGACAGCTTGTAAGACTAATCGATGATTTTGTTTCGACCCGACGTGAACAATTCGGAGCGGAAGAGCGAGCGATAGCCGCATACGTGGCAGGGTTGGAGAAATCGACGGACGTGCTGGGCGAGCTTGGAGCAACTGTTGCTTCTGACGTCAAGGACATTCACCGACAATTGGTGGACTCGGCAGCCTCCTTACGTCAGACACTTGACGAGAGTATTTCAACAACGGCCGCGGCAACCAAGCGGCTTGCAAGCTCCATCGAGGAGGGAATTGGCGGCGCCGTCGTCTCTCTCAAGACGGGTACTAGCTCTGTATCCGAGCATTTGCATTCCATGGTCGGCGGGCTAGCAAGCGCGCACCACGAACTGAATTCTCTGACGAGTGGACTCGCCAAGTATAACGAGGGACTGCAGAGCATTGGAACCGCCGCCTCTGCTTCGTCAGCTGAGCTTAGTAAACTCCCGGAAAAGCTCTCCGCGCTCACCGCCGAGGCGACCAGCGGGCTCAAGGAATCATTGACTCAGGTCAATAAGGGCAATGCGGAAGTCGCGGAGAAGATTCAGCGTATATCATCCGATCTGACTGAACTCGACCACGTTTTCGAGGAACTCGTCCAGCTCCTCATAAAACGCATGAAAGCGGTCGCGAGCTCCTGACCGTGAGACGAGGTCAGACGGTCATTGGTTTTACCGAGGCTGAGCTTGGCTTCTTTCTTGTCCTTGTTGTTTTGGGGACGCTGGTCGCTGGAAGTAAATCCCCTCCACCAGATGTTGTCCCCAAAACGGAGTACGACAGTCTGCGACACGAGTTGGATCGTGCACGCGATTCCCTACAGAAGCTCAAGTCGCGAATCATGCCGAGCTGCCGGGACAAAGGATTTGCCCAGAGTATACTGTTTCGTGTATCAATCAGCGGGAGTGATCAATTCGTGCTTAATGGAAGCTTGGTAAGCCTGGCAGATTTGCATCGCGAGTTCGGTGAGCAAATGCAAGCTGCAAGGACTAGAGGATGTATCCATGAAATCGACGTGATGCGGGGTAGGTCCCTGACCGCTTCAGACCTTTGGGCTGGGCTACTCCGGTTGCGTCGCGACTTCCGCGTCAATTTGGTACGGTAGCTACTCGAGCCTTCGTGCATCCACTCCGGCGTTTTGTCGTCAGTGTGGCCGACTTTCTCTTGAGTCCCTTTCGTAGCAGGACTTCTTTCGTTGTTGACCTAGACACTCTGTTTATCGAGCTCGAGCAGGAATCGTCGAAGCTTGTCCGGAAACACATTCACGGCTCGGTTGATCACGTCCAGGAGGTGGATGATGCCCAGTGAACGCGTCCTTTCTGTAAAGGCCGCGGCGCTACAACTAGCTGGAAGACGTCTATTGGGCCTCCAGTTGGCGGATGAAGATGCGCTTTCGATGGTACGCGACAGTGATCTCAGAGACATTATCGCGAAACTGCGATCACGACTGGCGATCAAAAGGGGGCCGCAGTCCCTTGTCTCTGATAAGAGATTTCAACAGAGGCTGGCGATCACCGAAATCAGATTCGAGCTCGCCGACTCATCGTGGGAGGGCAAGAGGCGGCTTCGACAAGTTACTCGAGATGCGATTCAGTCGGGTTTGAAGATGCAGCACAGAGCGAAAAGTCGTTCCGACGAGCTTTCCGTCCTCGAGGCGATGATTGAGACTGTCGCCCAAGGTGGGTGGCAATTTCGGCGGTTTTCCAGAATGGCGCATCGCCTCTATCGTCTTCAGCGTGAGAAGATATTGCAAAGTATCGCACATCCCGAGGAGCGAGCTGGAGCGATTGAGGAGTTGACTTCATTGTATTGCCGCTACTTCAGTAGGGCTGTAGTTGAGTCATCACCGCGTTGAACTTCGATTAGAACTCACTCCAGGCTTGTCATTCTGACCTGTAGATGACGGTGCATCAGTGAAGACCAACCGACTGATAGAAGCATTCCAATACGCCGCGGAACTTCACGCGACTCAGCGCCGGAAGGGTACGTCAATTCCATACATCTCACACCTAATGGCGGTGGCCGCGATGGTGATCGAGTGCGGTGGCGACGAGGATCAAGCAATCGGCGCCCTGCTCCACGACGCTGTTGAAGACCACCCCTACGACGGTCGGACCAAGAATCAGATCCGCCACCGCTTCGGCGACCGAGTATTAGTGCTGGTAGAGGCCTGCTCCGACGCGGATATCCACCCGAAGCCTCCCTGGCGGCAGCGGAAGGAGCGCTATCTCGCGCACCTCCCCGAAGCCTCGCCGGATGTCAGACTGATCTCCCTCGCCGACAAACTCCACAACGCCCGCGCGATCCTGGCCGACTACAGACGTGTCGGCGAAGCGGTATGGCACCGGTTCAATGCGACCAAGGGTGAAACGCTCTGGTATTACAGGGCCCTCGCAGACACGTTCTTGAGGGTCCAGCCGGGACCACTCGCGGCCGAACTAGAGCGCGTGGTAACACAGCTGGAGTTGTTGGCGAGCGCGGGAAATGAAACCCCGTAATGGTGTCCCAGCTCGAGACAACACACGATTCGCGGCCCTTCCTTACTCTGTGTCCCTCCCGGTGAGCACGTATTCGAATCGGTCGGCTTCAGCTGCCGCTGTACGCACATAAAGCCGGAACTCCTCCGCCGTCAACCCAGCCTTGGGAATCCACCCCTCGACAACTAGCCGGCGCTCACGATCGATTCGAAATCCTACGAGCTGCGTCGCTCGATTGCGAATCCAAGACTGGACCGGGAGGCCCGGAAACGTTGCAACTGTTGCTGGTCGGACCACGATCGCGCTGATCAGGTAGGCGTCGTTCTGATCTGTAATAGTCACTCGGTGCCGTCTCTCGTCTCCAAACCGAACATCGACATGGGGCTCATCTACCGAGAGGTCCTTTGCTCGGCACATTCCCCTGCGCCCTCCTGACTCAGCTCCGCCCGGAATGTGCTTAACACCTCGTCCCGTCCTGGCAGGTGCTCCTGCTCTACGGCATCGGCCTGTTGAACGACTCGTTGAATCAGCATGGCAACGCGGGTTGCGTTGTGCTCGTCAGCGGTGACTAGTAGGACGTCCCCCTCAACGGTGACATCGTACGTGCGGTCCTCGCTGGTCCGGATGGCGCCGATGTGGATATGCGATGCCTCAGCCGTCGCCACGAGCGAATCCGGATTGTCGTCAGGCCCGATACTTCCGACGGGGCTGATGCAACGGACGACTGGGCGCGCACCCACAGACCTCAGCAGCAGCGAGAAGGGTTGTATGCGGTTGTTCCTCAGACGCGCTGTACCGAACAGGCGACTCGGCTCATCCTGAGGCTCCCAAACGACCTCCATACCGGAGAGCCTTGCGTGTGAGAGCGAGGCGAAGCGGCGTCTAACGGTGTCGGCGAGACGGGGACCAACCTCCAGGTGGCCCGTTCCGCGCTTCAGGTGCGCGGGGCTAACCGGAAATGCGCTCACCAGACGGTCTCGTATCTGGGGAACGTCGCGGCGACCTCGAATCAGCTCCTTGCCAGCATCGATGGTGCGTTCTTCTTTCCCCGCTGCAGTCAACCCCTCGTGCATCAATCGCAGGAATACATTCATCCGTTCCAGCACGCGCTGGACTTGCAGAATCTCAACTGTGTCCTCGAGATGCGGGAAATAAACCTGCAGCATGTCCTCGCCCTTCAAGGTCCGATCGCGAATCCCTGAGAGGCGGAACTCGGTTTGCGAACGAACACGATCAATTCGTCCTATCCGCTGCTCCATCGACGATGGGGTCCACGAGATGCCGTAGTGATGCACCGCTGAGCAAAAGGTGTGCAGGTCCTCGCCTTCCTGAAGCAAGTCCGTCGTGACGAGCACGAGAGGGTAGCCGGGCATTCGGAACTGACGCACCAGGGTCTTGTTGACTTCGCCAGACATGCCCCCGACCGGCTGCTGCTGGCCCAACAATGTGCCAAACACGCGGGCCGTTTCAGCGAGTGGCTTGTGCGCCGGGTCTAGTTCATTGACGTCGACAATAAGGTCGAAGTGCGTGGCACCATCGGCGAGCTCATCAAACGCGCCCCACGAGCGGGCATCCCGCGGCGTCCGCATCTGCGTTTCGAGCAAATCGAGGTACTCGTTTATCCGATCGGTCTCGATGTCTGTGCCCGCTTCCTCCGCTGATTCCTGTGCACGCAGCTCGAGGCTTCCCAGACGGCGGATCGTGAGAATGTACAGATCAATAAGGGAGTGCCCGAGACGGGCAGTCGAAGACAACAGCTGCGCGCGCAGCTCCTCCTCACGGAAGGCGTGGCGGGGATCGTGGTGCTTTGAAACCGGCCAGAGCCGAGACCGCAGTGCATCGCGCGAACGGAGCTCGGTAAAGAAGGTCCGCAGCTCAAGCCATTCTATGATCTCCGGTGCCTCCACCGCGTGAGCAAGGCGAACCGCAGACTCAAAGCGCTCATGCCAGACCAAGCGCGCGCGCTCCTGGTAGGGCCCCGGTTGATTCGCCAGCCACTCGATTGCGGCCGCCTGACTAGCCTCGAATAGATCAGCACGGGCGTGCTTGCGAGCCCGTGTCAAAAAGCGCTTTGCGCGTTCGCGAAGTTGCTTCCGCAGCGCGGTCCCTGAAACACCCAAGACCCTTGCAAGCTGCGGGGCGACGCCCCCAGGCTCCGCTGACAGGAGTGTCGCGACGTAGTTATCGCCAAAGAAGGTTGCGTATGCCGTCCCCTTCTGGATGAACCGCCTCTGGATATTGGCCCCGCTCACTATGCCGCGCGGACCCTCACCACGGAAAAACCACGCAAAGAAGGATTCCCGACCGCCGCGGTCTGTGTTCGCCTCGTCCTCTAGTGCCAGATTAGCAGAATCGGGTGCGCCTTTCCTTAGCTCACCTGCCTGCTTGTCGGCGCGGTACCGCTCGAATACTGCCGCGAGCCGTACATGCAGATCCACTGGCAGCTCGCTCTTAAGACGAGCGATCAACCAGGCGTCATAGCGTTCCTCAAGCTTCTTCTTGAGCTCCTTAACCGAGGCCACGCGTCTCACGAACACCAGCGCCTTTTCACCCTTCTTCCATGCGTTGGCAAGCGATTCGACAAGCGCGTCCATCTTGGGATGGGGCATCTCGAGACCAAACTTCTGTTGATAGGATGACGCTAGGCGGTTCACATCGGCGACGTCGATGCCTTCTCGCTCGAGCGGATCATCGGTTTGGTCCTTGTCGTCAAACACTTCTCCGTCAGGCACGTCGCGCTTGAGTCCAGCGGTCTGAAGAAAACTCTCGAATGAGGCGAGCATGCCAATCTGGAAAGAAGAATTGAAGCGTTCATGCGCCAACAGCTCACTGACCTTCTTCTGAACCAGTGCCATCACCAATCGTTGCTTGGGATCCTGGACCCGTATGGGTTCGTCGTGGGTGTGGACGCCACCGCGACGAAATTCCCGGCGGTACAGGTTCTTTGTGTACTCCTGGTTGCCAACCCGTATTGAGGTGACTCGGCGCACGAGGAACTGCTGCGCGATTTCCTTCTTCGCGTCCTCCTCGAGGTCAGAGTTTCGGAGACCGTCAAATGGCCCGGCCAGCCCGAAGACGTCGAGCTGATTCCAGAGTTGCCGGTACGTGTCCTCCACGGGTGTCGCAGAAAGGAAGAGTACGCGCTTCGCTCGGGATCCAAACCCCGGAAACAAACGGGGATCTGCGCCGGCATCGGGATGCCCCATGGCGAGCGCCAGCACACGATTCCGAGCCGCGACGTTCTGCCCGAAGCCATGCTTCAGGTTGTGGCCCTCGTCTACGATCACCAGGTCGAGGCGTGGAAGCGCACAGCACAGTACCCGCGCAACATTGTCCTTAAACGCCTGCTTGCTACGTAGGTCGAACACCTCGTCACGCACCCACGGCAGATAATCGCGCAGCCCGTCGCGGAGGCGGCGCGCGTTTTCCGCATCGACACTGTCCGTACCAGTTACCGGGAGGCTGAAGCTGCTCAACCGCAGAAAAATGTCGCGACCGGTA
>WNFW01009840.1_pt1 | contig 13749 bp, 8 predicted proteins | sample 5400131 | NCBI WGS metagenome assembly WNFW01 (sample SAMN13153362, study PRJNA577476) | soil metagenome | isolation source: 20 cm soil or saprolite under grassland replicate 1 | place: USA:California | collected 2016-06-15 | reverse complement strand
AACATCTTCGTGGCGCAGGATTGCTTGAATCACCTTGTCCGGGATTCCGAGTTCGTGCAGGTTCGTGGCTAAACCTCGGCGATAAGCGTGCCAGCCTTTCCACTTTAGGCCGTTCGCCTTGAGCACTGGCTTGATCACCGGTCAGCGAGATTGTCGAGGTCGAGTGCCCCGCCGATGCTGTTTGCGAACATCCAGCCCGACCCGGCCTGAGGTCGAATCTGGTCAAGCATGAGACGGAACGGTTGAATGATGGGCACAACGCCGTGGTTGTCCTCATCCTCGTGATCGACCAAGGAATTGCGGGATCGGGTCATGCTAAAAGATTTCTGTAATGCTTATAGGAAGTCCGGAAAGAAGCTCGATGGAGAGCCGGCCGATCTGGGACCAAAGCTCGACAAGGTTTGCAGCGACAAAAGATTGAACCCCTAGCAGTTCGCATGAGTTCTTCGGGGACCGCAGAGGAAACCGCGCTGGCCGCCGCAGTGCGCTGCTCGGCGAAGGCCCAGAACATCAGCCACAAATTATGAACAGTGTACTTCTCATCCGCTCAGATATTTCGGTGGAAAGGCTTCCAAGGGCCACCCACAAATAAAACAGCATGATAGTGATTGCATCCGAGATCGCTCCGAGGCCAGGATTCTCAAGCTTAAATGTCGCGTTTGATGCTCCGGCGAGTCCGAGCTTCGCGAAGAGAATGATTGCGCTGACAAACGCGCAGGGAATGCAAAGCGGGATTTGAATAAGAGAACATTAAACCGTGCTTGGGAGCTCTCAAGGGCGGCTGTCACGACGCGGGCCGACGGCATTACGATGCCAAGCAACCCGACCGTTAGGGGTAACACAAATCCTGGAAGCAAGAGCAGGGTGTCAAAAACGCGCAGGTACGATTCGAGGACTAGGAGGAACATCGGAGCTAGCGTATCCCCCATTTTGATACTTATTGATTATAAGGTTCTCGTCGCAGACTTACGGGAACCAGAACGACCCTGTTCATAAAGAGCCCCTCTCTTTTCAGGATGCAAGAAGAGTGAGCGACGGGACTCGACCCCCCCCCGACCTCCTGCGTGACAAGCAGGCGGTCGTGGGTTCGATCCCCACCGCGCCTACTAAACTCCAATAAGCAAAAGACTTTTCCTCTCATTCCTCACTCCGGCCCACGATCAAATGAAATTCTTGAACGTCGTGGAGTCGATTCGGTTGTGAATGGTTTCAGGCGGGCAAGGGCCATCTAGTTCAATGTAGGAAGCAGAGTTTTGGAAATTTTGAGGATAGATGGCAGAACAGAGACTATGCGTCAATACTGAATCGTACAAGACTCCTTCGACTCCAGCGTCCAGCACAATGCGGCCGAAAATTTGCGGGGATGCCGGCACGTCGTAGCCCATTGGCCATTCGCGCCACTTGGGGGACTGGAGCTCTTTTATTAGTTGGTTGGTGCCTCTAACAATTTTTACCGGGAACAACCCTACCCTTCTGGCTTTCGTGATCAATTTACTCGATAGCTTGAAGCCCTTTATCAGGTTTACGAAACCCGCCAAGTTCTTCGAGTCGCGTATATCCAGCACGGATTCCAGTTTTCCACTCACTGATGCAACCGTGACGGAGATTGATTTTGTAAGAGCCAACTCTTCAGGAGTCAGGGAGTCCACAGGTCCATCTCGCCCGAGGAGTTCGGCAAGGGCAGTCTTTTTATCGGAAGCCAAGTACAGAGCCGGGAACACCGGAAAACGAGACGGGTCAATTGCACCGATATTGAACCGACCCCCTGGGTCCACGAGACTTCCCTTGGTGCTTAGCGGCGCAAGGCTGTACTTGTACTTTACTGCGCGTTGCCACGATGAAAACTCAAACGGTGCTGCCACTTCGCGCAGGGAACTCTTTAATGCGTCGTAGATCTGATTCCTGAGGTACGCAAGTTCGGAGTAAAACTCCCAGTGGAATTGCGCCTTCTGTTCAAAGAGTTCTTTGGACTTCGGAATGTCAGCAATTAGGCCGTGTTCATGGGTTTGTAGGGAGTTCATTCTCGCCCAGAGCATTCAAGATAAATTGGTAGAGCTTTTTGAAGCGACCAACCCGTATCATGTCGCGTGGCGCGATATTTCCCAAGAGGGGATTCGGAGTTTTAAACCATAGAACCGTCTTATGTTCGTTTTTGAAATACTGCGCAACGAGAGAGAGGGCGACCGCCCATTCTCGGACACGTTCCTCCAGTTCCTTTGGAATCTTTTGATCGTATCGAACTGACTGTATGGAAATTTGGGACGCTTTGGCTACATCTCTTTTCTTAAAATCCAAGAGCTTGACTACCCTTTGATAGTCAGTATCCCCGCCTGGAAACAACAGTAGTGGGTCATCTTTGGGTATAGTGTCAAACAGCGCGGCTCTATTCACCAACATACTCCTTCCACAGTTCGCCCATTATTTCCCCACGATTTTACCACGCTTAAGAATTAAAGGAAAGGTGCATAATTGTGCCTACCGAAAACCTCATCTGGCTCGTTATCCGGCGCGAACGCCTTTGAAATCAGCGACATCCAAGAAGAAAAGAAATCGCGAGCCGGGCCCTAACAAGAACCCAGAATATAACAATGTGACATTGTTACATCGCATCGAAAACTTGCCACTGTATCAATTCGCCAGAGACAAGCAGAATCAATCCGACGATGCCGCCGAGAACGTAGAGCGGCCGTGCAAATTGGGAACGCAGGCGACTGGTGAAGCCTCTTGCGGCCGTTGAAACCTCGAGACCCATCGAGAGAAACCGCTGGCGTCGAGGGCCAGCAGTCTCCGTGGAAGCGGGTATAATAACGCGCCGGAGCGAAGAAGGGCACGAAGCCTGATCGAACCTCTGCCGTCGCTGAAGTTGGGAAACACTGATTGGATTCGATGAAACGGCGAGAGTTCCTGACCCTATTGATGGCCGCGGGAGCGATACGCTCGAGGCGGGAAGCCCTAGCCTCACCCATCCACTTCACTTACCGTCCGATTGATTTCCAGCTCGATAGCTGCGAAACGCCGGAGCGTCACGCTCCGGAGACGATGGCCGGCGGGGTTGGCCTGTTTGATTACAACAACGACGGTCATCTCGACATTTTTTTCGCGAATGGGGCTGACATTCATTCCCTGATCAAAACTTCGCCCAAGTATTCGAATCGGCTCTTCGAAAACGATGGCAGAGGGAATTTCAGGGACGTTACCGAGAAAGCGGGGCTTACCGGCGCCGGCTTCTCGAACGGCGTCGCCGTCGGCGATTACGACAACGACGGCCATCTGGACCTGTTCGTTGGCGGCGTTCACGCGAACCATCTCTATCACAATAACGGTGACGGTACATTCACGGATGTCACGGAGAAAGCCGGATTGGTCACCCGCGATTCAGAGTTTGGTCCGCTATGGTCAGTTGGCGGAGCTTGGCTCGATGTCAACAACGACGGCTTGCTCGATTTGTTCGTCCTCAATTACCTCGCCTGGGATGTTAAAACCGAGCCCCCGTGCTATATACAGTCCGGCGTCCGCGACTATTGCCATCCAAAGTTTTACAAGACGACACCCAACCAACTCTTCCTCAACAACGGCGACGGAACGTTCCGCGACGTTTCCGCGGAATGGGGACTTCGCGTGCATCCGGGAAAAGGCATGGGCGTAGCCGTTGCGGATTACGATCTCGATGGCTGGGTGGATTTGTTCGTGACGAACGACACGATGTGTAACTGGCTGTTTCATAACAAGGGCGGCGGGAAATTCGAGGAGGTGGCTTTCGAAAAGGGCGTCGCGCTGACGGGGAACGGCCAATTCATCTCGGGGATGGGCGTAGACTTCGGTGACATTGATAACGACGGCTTGCCGGATATAACTTTCGTGGCACTCAATTATCAGACTTTTCCCCTGTTTCGCAATTTGGGCGGCGGGTTCGAGGACGTCACGGTTTCGAGCGGCATGGATCGCCTGAGCCTGCCGATGGCAGGCTATTCGCCAACGCTCGCCGATTTCGACAACGACGGTTGGAAGGACTTGTTCGTCACGCGAGGACACGTCGAGGGGGTCTCAAGGCCCGACATGCAGATGGACCAGCACAATACTGTGTTCCAGAATCTGGGGGGATTCAAATTCCGGGCGCTCACCGCGGAAGCTGGCCTTATCGCGCAGCCGCCCAGACGGCACCGTGGATCGGCGGTGGGTGATCTCAACGGCGATGGAAAGCTCGACGTCGTGACGAGCGCTATCAGCGCGCCGGCGGAAATCTGGATCAACGACAGCCCCGGCGAGAATCACTGGCTGGCTTTCAAGCTTCAAGGAACCAAAAGCAATCGCGATGGCATCGGCGCAAGAATCAAAGTCGTGGCAGGCACATTGACGCAGCACAATCATGTTGCTTTTGCGAGGGGATACGCGTCATCGAGCGCTGGACCGACTCATTTCGGTTTGGGTCCCCACAAAACAGCAGATCGCGTGGAAATTCGCTGGCCTTCCGGGACTGTGCAGGAGCTGAGCAATGTCGCAGCCGACCGTTACGTAACGATTGTCGAAGGTGCCGGGTTCAAATAACGGAAAAGCCAACTACTCACCTTTGCGCAAGGCTGGCGAGAGCCGCGGCAGCAGCGCGCACGGGATCGCCACGAGGATCGACCGGGTAGTCCTTACGTTCCTCCGTCCACCTATGGTCGAATTCAAAGTAATTGATATCCCGCCCAGTCCTGCCCCGGAGCTGCGCGCCAAGATCATTGACGAACATCTCCCACCGTGGCAAATAATAATCTTCCAATAGGCCCGACCATTCCTTATATGCATAATCGCGCGCCACGGCCGCGGGATCATCCGGGCCCCAGTACGAAATTAGTGTTCGTGCGTTCTTTTCGCACAAATTCTTTTCCTCGTTCGTATGCCCCATGGCCTTCGCTGCGGCAAGCCATGTTCCCAGCATGAATTCGCGCCGTGTGCTCAGCAGCGAGACCTCCGCATACGGCAGCCTCAGAAATTCCTGCTTTGCTGCCTCAAATCCGGCCACATCGTGCGCCTGATAGGCCGTGACCATCTTGTGGTACGCTGCAAGGCCACGATTACTTAGCACCTGTCGCACAAGATTCACCGCGTCGTATTGATATGCATCGATCCCTCCTAGCCGGTCGCCGCCCTTGAGAAACTCCCTCGCTGCCTCCTCCAGTTTCGCCTCATCGTATGGGATCTCTGTCGATCCCCACGTACTCACCCTGTCTACGGCCAAGGATGGACGAGCGCAGAAAACAGGTTCCGGGCGCGCACTTGACTTGTATGCAGTCTCCAACAGCAGTTGCCACGCATGCTCCAGCTCCGGCGTATCTTCCCCATACCGCCACTTCACATAACCCCGAATCCACTCGCGCAAATCGACTGGCTTATCCATCCATGCCGCATCGAAGAGGAGTTCGTATACGACAGGATTGTTATTCGTCCCCTCCATCAGCGCGCCCACACCCGCCATACTTGTGCCATACGGCCCGGTTATCGCGCGCGCCGGCTCCGAAGCGATCCGCGGCGGGCCGCCAAACAACCCCGTGTTATCGCCATAGTTATTGATGTTCCCCCAGATCCAGGGGAATCCGCCAAATCCTTTCCTCGTCTCCCAATCGTTGCTCTCCATATTGAGGATCAGGACATGCGCCGGCGAAAGCCCGTCCAGCAATCGCTGCTTGGGATTTCCCTGCCATCCCTGTAGTACCCATGCCGCGTCCGGGTTCGCCTTAAGGATGGTGTCCTGCACGCCGCGCCCGAGCGGCGCAAGATCGAGACCTTCAGCGATTCCACCTTCATGGAATAGGTCGCCCCCATAAAACCGCACCGGCCCGTATAGTTTGCTCAATTCCTCGTAGTAGACGGACGCCATCCGTACAAACAGCAGGTCTGACGAAAGCAATATGTCCGGTCTGCGAAAATTGTTAAAGCGGCCTTGTTTCAGAATCCGCGCGCCCGGGAACTTCTGCGCCAGCGATGCCGGCACCATCCCATAAAAACCCTGCATAACCGGCTCGATTCCCAGCTCGCGCATCCGTTCCAGAATTTCCTTCTCCAGCACCTCGCGATCATCAATCATTCGCTGCGTCACTGGCCCGCCCCAACCTTCCAGGTTGCCCATCAGCCACCATGACGTGTACGCCGGTCCGGGAATGAATTGCAGGATCTCTGCATCGTTGTATCCAAAACGGCGCAGCGTGTTCTCCCAGACCGCTTCGGTTCCATTCACCGCCAGCGCCAGATTGATGCCATTCAGCGCCATCCAATCGAGTTCGCGCTCCCACGCGGGCCAGTCCGCAAACGCGAACGTGTAATTGAAAGTGCAGTAATTCAGGAAATACCGATACTTGAAACGTGAAGTTCGATGCACAGGCCGCGCCAGCTCGGGAAGATCTTTGACTGGCGCAAGGTTGTTGCCAACCTGCGACATCGAGCGATGGCAATAGTACCGCAGATAGTAGTTCAGCCCCATCGCCGCGCCGGGCGGGCCGGATGCCCGAATGACGAGCTTGCCGCCCTCCGTTCGCAGATCGAACACATCGTCCCCGCGCTCTTTCGGAATACGGATGAGAGTTAGCTTCCCGTCCATCCACGGGACAACTCTGTGCGCCAGATCCAAGACCGGCTTCAATTCCAACTCTGATGAAGGCGGTACATCTGCTTGCGATGCAGGGAGAGCTATTGCATCAAGTGGAGGGAGCAGTGTCACAATCAGGATCAGGAGGAACCAAGCTGAGTTCGCAAGCTCCTGCATGGAAAACCCCTTCCGGCGCATTTCAGCGCGCAACCAATCCACCTTAGGCAAGTGCGTGTTCGGCAGGACCCGCATTCCTCGAATGCTTACGCGTCGAGCCTCAGTTGGAGAAATCACCCGCTGGAATCGGTGAACAAACGAAGATTCCTTTTTAGCGAGCGGTTAGTTCGCTGAGAACTTTCGTTCTTTTGCTGCATTGGCGCGCAATGCGCTTCATCTGATTCAATTCTTCACCGGCTTTGTCACTCTCTCCCATCTTGAGGTAGGCCGTGCGCAAGAGATCATGCGCGCGATAGAGTGTCGGCTGAAGCCGCACCGCGGCGAGGAGCTGTTGAACAGCGGCCTGGGAGTTTCCCCCATCCAGGAGAATCTGTCCGTACAGTGCCCTGCTTGCGGCATTTTCGGGGTCTAATGCCACTGCCTGTGAGATGGCCTCCTGCGCCTCCGGCAGGTTGACCCGGGTCGTATTTGTGATGGCTAAAGCTTGGTAATAATAAGCGTCCGCTTCCCGGCATCCGAGGGCAATCGCTAAATCAAGCATCTGCTTCGCTTGCTTCGATTTCAGTCCGTCCTGCAAGATCATGCCGTGCACGAGGTAGGGGCGGTCCCATGCCGGCCAGCGGGACTCAATTTGCGCCAGAACCTTCTTTGCTTCTTCGCTCCGCAACTCGTCGTCGTGGGATTTCCCATGCGCCACCGGCAACTCAAGAGCAATCGCCCGCGCCAGCCACAAGTTAGGCGCATCCGGGATCAGGCGGGTTGCATCTTCCAGTAATGCCGCCGCCTGCTTGAATTGGCTGTGTTGAATCAGAAACGCAGCGGCCTCAAAATACATATCGGCACGCCGGGGGGCCGCGCGAATGCCTCGATCCAGCGAGTCCGCCGCTTCTGCCGTTTTGGCCACAGAATCCAGGATCTGGGCGCGAAGTATAAAGTAGTCGCCGGCGCGTTGGTCGGCCGGAATTTCATCGAGTTCGGCCAGTCCGGCTTGGGGGCCAACGGAATGGAACACGGCGATTGCCAGGTCCAGCTTCGCATTCGGCGCCTTTCGAAGAAATTCCGCAGCCAAACCATACTGCTCATGCTCCAGTAGGGCCTTCCCGCAGTCGGCCAGAGTCGCGCTACCAGCTCCCGCCGCAAGCACCTCCTGAAATACAGCGGCAGCGCGCTTGATTTCTCCTTGCTCCAGCAGGTACTCGGCAAGGCGTGCCTTGAGAGCGACATCGTTTGGGTTCTCATTAACCGCAGCTTGTATGGATTCGAGATACCTGGCGTCCTGCTGCCCCGGGGAGAGAGCGAGAAAATCAAACAGGCCCGAGCGGGCGCGAGGCTGGGCGCCGCCGGCAGCGGCTTCCTTGAATAACGCTGACACCGCCTTGAGCTCCTCCGTGCGACCCAGTTTTCCGAGTGCCTGGCTGTAATGAATCAAAATGGCGCGATCGCGGGGAGCCAGGTTGACTGCCTGCTGCAAGAGTTTCGCTGCTTCTTGCGGCTGTTCGCGCCTCAAATAGACTCGGGCTTGCCAGTCCAGAAGCCGGGCACTGTTAGGATCTTTTTTTCGAAGCGCCTCGAAATCTGCCAGTGACTGGTCAAGCCTGTCTCTCTGGAAATCAAGTACCGCACGCGTGAAGCGAGCCTCTGACATTGCCGGATTGAGCTTGAGCGCCTCATCCAGGTGGAACAGAGCCTTTTCCGGACTGGCAGTTGCTTCAGCTGCGCCGAGTTCATACTGGCCTCTCGCGTCCTGCGGGTGCCTGACCACGAATTGCCGAAGTTTGGGAAGACCTTCTTCGAACTTGCCTTGGAGGATCAACGAGAAGCCTAGCTCACGGTGGGCAACCTCGTCGGCAGGGTGCAATTTCAGGTACTTTTCCAAGGTGCTGGCGGTGTCCTCATAATACCCGAGCTCTTCAGTGGCATGAGCCAAAAGCAAAAGCACATCGGCGCGATCCGGAGCCAATCGCGCAGCTCGGTACAGGACAGCACTTGCCGTCAGAAAATCCTTGGCCGCAATCAACAGGTCGCCATAACCGTAGAGAGCACCGACGTCTTCCGGCCTTGACCGCAGAGCAGCCTCGAACACCTGTTGTGCTCGATCGAGGTGCCCGGCTCGGCGCGCGGCCACCCCGAGGTTGTACAGAACGCCGAAGTTCGAGGGATCGGCTCTCAGGGCCTCGCTGAATGATTTCTCCGCTCGATCGTATTCCTGGCATTGGGCATAGCCCAGGCCAATGGAAAAACTAAAGTGTGGGTCTTGAACTGTTTTCTCTTCGAGCGCGTTGAGCACCGGCATGGCTGACTTGCAGTTGCCCATGAGGACGACGGCTTGAGCCTTCAGCAGTTGCGCAACAGGTTGGCTTTGAGCAGTTGCCGCGAGACGGCTCAAGCACGCCAGAGCTTCCGCGCCGTCCTTCCGCTGCACACTCATGTCGGCGAGTTGCAGGTTCGCGTTCACATGGTGCGGATCAATCGCCACTGCGCGTCGAAAACTTTCTTCAGCTTTCTTGGGATTGCCCGTGGCCAGATAGTGGTTCCCGAGATTGTTCAATATAACGGGAGATCCCGGCGCGATCTGTAGAGCGCGGCGGTAGAATTCTTCGGCCTCGGAGTATTTCCGCTGGGAGTCAAGAATAACCGCCATGAGGCTCAATGCCGAAAGGTCTTGAGGATGAGCGCGCAACTCGGCTTCGAGCGCGCTCTCGGCATCGGCAACTCGGCCTTCTTGAAAATCGTTCGCCGCTTTTAGATCGATGGAACTCGACGCTTGGGGGAGAGCAAGACACTTCGCCGCAAAAAGAAAGAGGACGGCAGACAACGCCGTCCTCGCAAAGGCCTGACAGCAACTTAAGCGAGGCCGAATCACAGGACCCAATATTACCTACCTACATCCCAACCCTCAATGGCCTCATTGACCTAAAAATACAACTTCAGGGCCATCTGTATCGAGCGCGGCAAGTTTGCCTGGCTAAGAATCGCCCCGAAGCCGGTCGCGCCGGTCTGCCCGACGCTCGTATTGGGCCCGGCGAATTGCGGGTGATTGAAGGCGTTGAACCATTCCGTACGGAATTCGAGGTGCGCGCCTTCGCGAACCCGCTTCAAGGAAAATTGCTTGAAGAGCGACAGGTTCGCGTTCGCCGTGCCGGGAACGTTGATCCCCGGCAGGGTTCGCGGCGCACTTCCTATAGTGTATGCGGCAGGCTCCTGGAACACCTCCGGATTGGCAAAGTACCCGCCACCCTGATCCAGCGGGAGGAGCCACTTGGACTTCGGGTTGAGCCGCGGCGTTCCCTTCAAGTCCGGCCTCTGGCCATAGCCAGGCAGGGGTTGATTAGTTCCCGCAAGTGAGACCATGAGGGGCTGGCCATCGTCAAATCGCCAGACGCCGGCGGTCTGCCAGCCTCCGATAATCGCGTCAAGCACCGGATTCATGTTTGCGCCAAAGGGCTTCCCGCGGCCAAAGGGCAACTGGTAAACGTAGCTGAACTGGAAGACCTGCGGGATGTTGTATTGAGAGATCCCCCGGTCCAGCTTCCGGTTATTGGGATCGACGGTGCTGATGGAAGGGAACCCGTTACCGGAACCCGAAGCCTCGTCAATCGTTTTCGACCACACGTAGGTAGCCAGGACCTGGAGGCCATTCGAGAAGCGTTTCTCAAGCCTCAATTGCAATGCCTGATAGCTCGAATTGGACCACGGTGCCCCCTGGAAATCTACCCCGCCGAATTGAGGATAGGGGAGAGCGAGCTGGTATTGAGATACCGTCGGAGAGAGGAGGAAACCCTGCTGTATAACGCCTTGACTGGCGCCCGCCTTGTAAAAGGGATTGGGGACTTGTGTAGCCATCATCTGGTTCCACGCCGCGTCTCCGATATGCTGCTCCTCTTCCGGACCCAAATGATTAATATTGAAATCGCCGGAGTTGCCATAGTACAGATGCGTTCCCTTTTTGCCGACATAATTCGTCTCGAGGAGCATATTCCCCGACAACTGGCGCTGAATTCCGAAACTCCAAGACTGCTCATAGGGCGTATGGTTCATTGTTCGAAAATAATCTACGGTTTGACCGGCGGCAATATTGGTCAGCAGTCCTAACGAGCTCCCGGTGATGGAGACCAGCCCAAACGGGAAGGGGTCGCTGAGCGGGGACGCAGGCGTAGCGGGATGGCCCGGATACGACGTTTGCCAGGCGGTAGCCGCATAAAATCCCGGTGCGTTAGGACTTATCGCATTTGCACCCGCGACTGAGTTCGAAACCGCATAGTAGATTCCGTATCCGGTCCGGATCACGGTTTTATCGTTCAGGCTGTACGCTATGCCGACGCGGGGCTGAATATCACGGTAATCAGTGTCCATGCTGGTGCGCTGATCTGAGCTGGCAAACCTCAGGCCGCCATGGAGGTTGGGGTACCCGGGCACCTGCAATGGAGAAGGCGCATCGGAATCGAACCAGCTCAACCTGTTGTGCCTTTCCGTCTGTGGCATGGTCAAATCGTAGCGAAGCCCGACGTTGACCGTGAGCTTCCGGCTTGCCTGAAAGGCATCCTGCGCATAGGCGGCCCAGGCGAAGTTTTGGGTGGCGAGAAAAGCGGGAATTTCGTACTGCCCCCAATTGCCCCCGCTTCCGATCAGCATATCCGCCAGGGTGTCACCGCCGCTCCCATCCCAATTACCGCTTTGCGATGTGCCGCTGGGACCGAAGGCAAAGAGTCCGTTGGGAGTGCCGGGTTGCCCGGCGTTGAAACGGTGCATGCGAAATTCGCCACCGAACTTCAACTCGTGCCGCCCTCGTATATGGGTGAGCGAAGCGAGCAAATCGTGCGTTTCCTGGCCTTGACGCAGGTAAGCCCACGGGGCTGATCCAATGGCTGTGCTGTTGTTGCCCGCATTTGCCGCTAATTCATTACCATAGGAAATAACTGTCGGAAAGGTCTTAAGGCCACCCGTGTTAATGTAGGAGGGCATCCCCAGCACGCTCACCGGATCCGTCTTGCTTGTCGGGTAGAAGGCCGATATGCCCTGATCGTTGTCCGCGGTGCGCGTAAGGCCGTAGGAAAAACTAAGCACCGTTGCCGGGCTGAAAGTGTGCACGAATTGCAGGCTGAACAGATGGCCCGTGTGATCTCCGGCAAAGAAAGTGCAGGGATCGGCTACGTTGTTAAAGCAGTTCGCGGGTACCGCAGTCGTCTTTTGGCGAGAAAATCTCGCGCTCAGCGTGTTGCGGTCATTAAAAGTCTGATCGATTCTCAAGTCCCACTGGTCGTTGTTGTATTTATTGGCGCCAGACCCGACCCAGTTGAAGTACGGGTTATAGTCCGGCTGTCCGACGTTCCGGTTAGGATTCGGGAAATACTGAAACAGTTTCATCATGGAGCGATCAATCAGGTTCCCAGCCGTGTTCACAGGCCCCCCGGGCAGCGTCTGCCCCGGGGCCAGGTTTGTGCCGGGGCTCGCGTACGTAGCCAAGTTGTTGAAAGGAATGAAGGCTGACCGCGGGGTTCCAACGCCCGGTACGTAGACACCGGTGTAGGGGTCCCACAGTTGGCCGGAGGCTGCGGAGCATCGGCCTGCCGAGCTGTATGTGCCGCCGTTTTGCGCGCAGAATTCACCGAAGTCCCCCGTCTTCTCCGCCGCGCTGGGCACGCCGGCGTTCGCGGGTGGCGCCGGCGTACTCTGGCGCGTGCCCTCATAGTCGAAAAAGAAGAAGGTCTTGTCCTTGCGGATGGGACCGCCAAAAGTGCCGCCAAAAACGTTCCGTTCTAAGTGCGGAAGGTCGTGAACGCTAGGCACCGTGCTCTGGTTGTTGAAGAAATTCTGGGAATCGAGCACATTGTTGCGCAGGAAATCGTAAGCGCTGCCATGGAAGCCGTTCGCGCCGGAACGCGTGATCAGGTTGACGATGGTCGAGCCCGTGAATCCGTATTCGGCACTGAAATTCGTTTGCTGTACCTTGAACTCCTGGACAGCATCCACCGAGGGGGTATAGGCGGACTGGAGCCACAGACCCGACGCCTGCACTTGCCCCGCTGTAACGCCATCAATTAGCGTATCGGAAGTCTGATTGCGGCTTCCATTAGAAACAAAGTTGTTGGCCCCCTGGTAAGAGGTTGTCGAGGTCTGCGTAGTTGTGCCATAAGTACTATTAGGCGCCTGAGCGATTCCGGGCGCAAGGAATGCCAGGTCAAGCGCCGTGCGGTTCAAAAGCGGCAAATCGTTCACGAACATCCGGTCGATGGTCTGGCCCGTCGTCGCATCGGCGGTATGAAGCAATGGCGCCTCGCCCGTGACCTCGACGGTCTGCTCGACATTGCCGACTTTCAAATCGAAGCTTACCTGCACGTGCTCCGTCACATTCACGGTCACTCCCGGTTTCTTCACCGTCTGGAATCCGGGACGGCTGGCGGTGAGATCGTAGACGCCTGGCTGAACGTAGGGAAAAAAGTACAGGCCTTCATTGTTCGTCTCGGTCCGCGTGGTCACGCCCGTCGCCGTGTTGGTTATGGTCACCGACGCGCCAGGTGCCACTGCGCCGCTCGTGTCGCGCACCACGCCCGAGACGCTGCCTGCGGCCCCCTGGGCCAACGCAGGCGGGGATAGCAGAACAAAGAAAGCACAGAAAGCGCCCAGGGCGACCAGAACACTCCAGAGTCTTCCGTGCGAGAAAAGGGAAGGGTTTTCGCGATTTCGATATGAACTCATCTCAACTCCTCCCACTCCGCGGATGATTTCCACCCCATGCATCCCGACGCTTCCACTATCCATTTCTTGTTTGCCGTTCCGCATTTATAATCAGGGCTTGGGCGCGCTGAATGCGGCACTGGTTGCTGGCTGACGTATATCAGGACCCGGTACTTGTCAAGCGCTTTTTTGCCTTGCCCTCCCCCGCTTTTCAGGCGCTCTCCGGAGAGTTCTTGCCACCTCCGTTTTCGATGCGGCTCTGATTGTCGAGGGCGAACTCGGTTTGCTCTCGAGGGGTTTTTCTGCACACATCTCGGCACAGCGATTGGTGC